>Ga0316600_10000454_pt1 | contig 19790 bp, 17 predicted proteins | sample OWC_soil_day5_CT_FD_207652 | JGI IMG/M metagenome (GOLD analysis project Ga0316600, IMG submission 207652) | Wetland soil microbial communities from Old Woman Creek delta, Ohio, United States - OWC_soil_day5_CT | ecosystem: Environmental > Terrestrial > Soil > Wetlands | place: USA: Ohio... | reverse complement strand
CACGCCCCCCAGCCGTCTCATGGAACCGATGGCAGGCAGCGGCGGCCCACGGCTCCGTGAAAGAGGCTTCTCTGGGGCTGGCCTGCTCCGTGTGAGCGGGTTGGCTGCCGTACGCGGGTGCGTGGAACGGGTGGTTGCGGCTGGCCGCGGCGGGCACCCCATCCGCCGGCGCCTCATCCAGCGTTGCCCTATTTGATTGCAGGTTTAATGATTGCTCCGGCAATCAAACCGGGTGCTGCTATTTTTTGAGGATGACCGGCCGCGGCTCGTAGTTTCCGGATGCCACCTGCTCCCAGAACGTTTTTTCGTTTTCCATCCACTGGGAGCCGAATTTTTTGTTGAAGATGCCTCCCAGCCGCTGGAACATCCGTTTCAGATTCGAGCGGTGCTCCAGGGTCAAGACATCCTCCAGGAAGGCGGCGATGTCGAACATTTTTTCCTTCGGGATGTAGGCGCGGGCGCCCATTTCGATGGCCTTCCTGAGGTCCGCCGCGGAAAACGCGTGGGCGGTGAGCATGACCGTCGGAAACCCGAGGTGCACGGAGGCATTGAGAAGGTCGAACCCCCGCACGCCCATGATGTCCAGGATGACCGCGTCGTAGCTCCAGGAGCGCAGCAGGTGAAAGCCGGTCTCATAATCCAGGGCGCGGTCGAGCACCAGGCCTTCGTTGTCCTCGAGAATCTCCTGCAGCGTGTCGAGCACGTCCGGTTCGTCGTCCACGGCCAATATGCGTTTGTCCTTCAGTGTGTCCGATGCCATTATCCTTCGCTCCCGGCCCGGCGTTGAGGCGTCTGGTCCTTTGAAATCTTCCGCCGCTCTTCATCCCGCACCTCGCGGCGAAGCAGTTTCCCGACCTTGGATTTGGGCAGCATGTCCCGGAACTCGACGTAGGAGGGGACCTTGTAGGGGGCCAGGCGTTCCCGGCACCACTGCAGCAGCTCGGTCCCGCCGACGCCGCGCGCATCCTCCTTGAGCACCACAATGGCCTTGATGCGCTCCCCGACCTTGGGGTCGGGGACGCCCACCACGCAGGCGCCGATGACCGTCGGGTGGTCCTGCAGGGCCGCTTCCACCTCGGAGGCCGAGACCCGGTAGCCCTTGTGCTTGATGATGTCCGCGGAGCGCTCCACGTAAATCAATTCCCCGGAAGGCTTCGCGCTGACGAAATCGCCCATGCGGCACCACGTTCGGCCGTCGATTTCGACGAAGGTCCGGCGGGTCTCCTCGGGTTTATTGTAATACTGCTTCAATGTGTGCTCCGAGGTGACCAGCAATTCCCCGCTTTCACCTTCGGCGACGGGCGTCAAGGTCTCAGGATTCACGACCAGGCACGCCCGGCTTCTCAGCGGGTAGCCGATGGCGCGCGGGCTGGGCTCCTCCCCGATCCGGCTGTAGGCCACATGCCCCACTTCGGTGGAGCCGTAAACCTGATAGATGGGGATGCCGCAGCGCTCCCGCCAGCGATCCTTGACCTCCTCCGGGAGGACGTCCCCGCCGCAGAAGCAGTACTTCAGAGAGTCCAGCCGGTAGCGGTCGAAGCGGTCGTTTTCGAGGATCATCCGGTACAGGGCCGGCACGCCGAGCAGCCATCGGATGCGGTGGCGCTGGATGGACTCCAAAATGGCATCCACTTCCGGAACCGGCATCAGGGATACGGTGTTGGCCTTGTTCAGCCCGACGGCCATGAAAAGCCCCAGCGCCATGATGTGAAAAAGAGGGTTGACGGCGATGTAGGTGTCCCCGCCCTCCAAGAGGTGCCCGGCCGCCACGTCCTCGGTGACGTCGTTCACGTAGGAGGTCATTCCGATGTGGGTGCCCGGGACCCCTTTCGGGAAACCCGTGGTGCCGCCGGTGTAAAGAATGTAGGACAGATCGGCTGCGGGGTCGATCGGGGTCGCCGCCGCGATGGGGGCGTGCCGGAGCAGTGCACGAAAGCGGTGCACCCCGCCGTCCCGCCCCACCTTGCCGGAGGGTATTTTGTCGAAAAGGGTGCCGAGCACTCTTTTCCAGCCCGGCAGAAGATCGGTCAGGTTCGTGACGATCACCTGCTTGGGGCCGGTTTTCGCCAGGGCGTCATCGACGTAGCCGTAGTTGGTGTCCATGCAGACGATGGCCCGGGCGCCGGAGTCCTGAATCATGTAGGCGATTTCATGCGAGGTGTAGATGGGGGAGACCGGCACGATGACGGCGCCGATCTTCTGAATCCCCAGGAAGGCGATCACCCATTGCACCGAGTTGGCGATGTAGACCATCACCCGGTCGCCCTTGCGAACCCCGAGGCCGGCCAGCGCGCCGGCGAACCGCTCGCTCAACCCCCGCAGCCGCCGGTAGGAAAAGGATTCGCCGAGATAGATGATGGCGGTGCGCCCCGGATAGGCTTCGCTCATGCGGTCGAACCGGGTGAAAGTCGCCTCGTTCTTCAAAGCATCGGCCGTCGTCGGCATACGTTCTTTAGACCATTGTCAATTGAGTAGTTCAATTCAAATCCCGAAGTAGGCCGAGCGGACATCCGGGTTGTCCATCAATTCCTGCCGGGTGCCCGACATGACGGCCGAGCCGTTTTCGAGGATGAAGGCGTAGTCGACGATCGGGATGACGGGGCGCGCGTATTGCTCGGTGATGATAATGGCGATCTTCCTCTCCTCCCGGATCTCCCGCGTGGCGCGCATGAGCATGGCTTGCATCAGCGGGCTGAGGCCCAGCAGCGGCTCGTCAAGCAGGAGGATCTTCGGCTGCGCCATCAGCGCCCGGCCGATGGCCAGCATCTGCTGCTCCCCGCCGCTGAGAAACCCGCCGACCCTGTTTTTCAGTTTTTTCAAAGCGGGGAACACGCGAAAAACGAAGTCCAGGGTCTCGCCGGCCTGGGAGGCCCCCGCCAGGTAGGCGCCGATCTTCAGGTTTTCGAGCACCGTGCTCTCCCCGAAAATCCGGCGCCGTTCGGGGCACAACACGATACCCATGCGCGCCCTTTGGCTGGGTTTTACGGAGGCTATTTCGCGCCCGTCCCAGCGGATGCTGCCCGCCAGGGTGACGCGCTCGCCGCCGGCCATTTCCTCTTTCTTGCGGATGTCGAGGATGATCCCGGAGAGCATATACATCAGGGTGGACTTCCCGGCGCTGTTGGCGCCGAACACGCCGACGATCTGGTCTGTTTCGCAGCGGATGCCGACGTTGTTCAGCGCCAACATGTTTTCGTAGAAAACCATCAGGCCGCTGGCCTCAAGCATGGACCATCACCTCCTCGACCTTCTCGGACCCGAAATAGGCTTCCCGGACGCGGGGGTCGGCCATGACCTCCTCGGCGCTGCCTTCGACGAGTTTTTCCCCGAAATTCATCACCATGACCCGGTTGGCGACCTGAAAGAGCTCACGCAGCCGGTGCTCGATCATGATGAGCGTGATGCCGTCCATCTGGAGACGCTCGATCAGCGGCACCATGCTGGCGATTTCACTCATGCTCAGGCCGGAGAACACCTCGTCGCAGATGATCAGCTCCGGTTTCAGGGCCAGGCACCGTGCCAGTTCCAGGCGCTTGAGATAGCCCGTCGGCAGGGTCGAGGTTGTCTTGTAAGGGACGTAGGAGTCCCGCTCGAAGCCGATCTCCTCCAGGATGTCGATCCCCACGGTGTTGCGGTCGCCCATCCGGCCGCCGCCGCGCCAACCGCCGGTCCGGCGCGCCCGGGGGGAGAAAAGCGGGATCACCAGGTTTTTGTAGGCGGGCAGGCTGTAATAGGGGCGCATGACCTGGAAGGTCCGCGTGACTCCCAAGTCGGCGATCTTGTGGGGCGGCCGGGCGGTGATCTCCTTTCCGCGAAACAGGACCCGGCCGCCGGACGGTTTGATGAAACCGGTGATGCAGTTGACCACCGTGGTTTTCCCGGATCCGTTCGGGCCGATGATCCCCAGGATTTCGCCCTCGAAGACATCGAAGCTCAATCGGTTCAGCGCGATAATGCCCCCGAAGGTCTTGGTCACCTCCCGGACCTGCAGAATCGGTTCGGCCTTCATATGGCCTTCCACCTCTCCAGCTGATGGTATTTGCGCTGGCCGTAGATCATCAACCCCTCGCTGCGGAAGACAATGAAGGCCAGCAGGATCAGGGAATAGAAAACGATGCGCAGGGTGCCGAAGTCCCGCAAGAGTTCGGAGACGGGCACCAGGATGAGGCATCCGATCACCGGCCCGACCAGCGTGCCGCTGCCGCCGATGACCGTGGCCGCGATCGGCAGCACCGAAAAGTCGAGAGCGAACGTCGAAATCCCGGCCCACATGTAGATGTGGACGAGGCAGGCACCGGCGAGGCAGCCGATGGTGGAGGCGATAAAGACGGCCATGGCCTTGTAGCGGGTGATGTTCATGGCGGAGGCTTTCACCGCCTGGTCGTTGTCCTTGACCGCGCGCAGGACCAGCCCGAGGTCCGTGTTGACCAGTCGGCGAAGCCCGAAGAGCAGCACCAGCACGGCGACGATGACGAAATACTGTTCAAGCTGCGGGCTCGGGAAGCTGTCGATGCCCATGATGCCGTCGGTGCCGCCGATGATGTCGAGGGCCTCGATCACGCGGGCCAGGAAAAGAGGGTACATCAGCGTCACGATGGCGAAGTAAACCCCGCGGAGAGGGAGGCACGGCATCAGCAGCAGCGTGCAGACCACGCCCCCCGCCAGCGCGGCCCCCGGCACGCAGAGCAGGGGGGACAGGCCCATTTTGGTATTGAGCAGGGCGGAGAGGTAGCCGCCGACCCCGACGAAAAACGCGCCTCCCAGCGAAACCAGGCCGACATAATGGGCCAGAAAATCGAAAGCCAGGGCCAGCAAGGCATAGATGCAGACGATGGAGATCACCCGTTTCCAGTACATGCCGGGCATCACCAGCGGCAGCAGGAGCAGCCCGGCGATCAGCAGCACCCGCGGGGCGATCAGGTACGCCAGCTCGCGCCAGGACATCAGGGCGTAAATCCCCCCCGTGCGGACTTTGATGCCCCGATCGATCCGCTCCCTGCGCCGCTGGTGCTTTTCCGCGCTCATACCCGCTCCTCCAACTCCTTCTGCCGGCCGAAAAGCCCCGACGGCTTGAGAATCAAAGTCAAGATGATGGCCAGCAGGGCCACCACCATCTGGAAGTGCGCGCCCAGGTAGACGACCGTCAGGATCTGGGCGAACCCGATCAGGAAAGCCGCCAAAACCGCGCCGACCCAGCTGCCGAGCCCGCCGACGATGCAGACGGCAATGGCCAGGATGAGCACGTTGTACCCGGATTCCACCACGATGTTGCCCAGGGGAAGCAGCAGGACGGCGGCGCACGCCGCCAGCATGGAGCCGATCCCCATGGCCACGACCGCCATGACGTCCGAGTCGATCCCCAGCATCAGCGCGGCTCTTTCATCCTGGGCCATGCCTCGCAGCGCCAGGCCGATGCGGGTGTGGTGGGTGAACAGCCACAAAACGGCCACCAGGGCGGCGCCGATGACGATCACCGCGAGCCGTTGATAATCCACCGAGATGCCGGCGATGGAGACGCTGCCTTCGATGAAGGGCGGCAGGGTGTAGGTCATGCCCTTGAAGCCGCCCCAGCGCAGCCCCTCGAGGATGGCCAGGCCGATGGCATAGGAGGCGATTATTTCCGAGATCTCCATGCCGCGGACCCGGATCAGGAACCACCGGTAGATGACCGAGCCGATCAGCGCCGTGACCACCATGGCCAGAACGATGCTGAGGAGGTAGTTGAGCTTCAGGGTGTTGAGCGCGCTCCAGGCGATGAACCCGCTGAGCACGTAGAGCGCGCCGTGGGCGAAGTTGGGCAGCCGGCTGATGCCGTAGACCAGGGCAAAGCCCAGTGCGTACAACGCCAGCGCCACGCTGTTGATGGTGCCGTAAATTAGGATGTCCATCTATTTCTTCATCTTATTTCTGCATCCAGGGGGGCAGCTTGATTTCCCCCATCGCAATGCTCTTCGGGTACACGACCACGCGCTTGCCGGCCTGCCACTGCAGGATGCTGCCGACGGCGCCCTCCTTCGGGTCGGTGGAGGGGATGACCTGGTGGCTCTTGGGGTCGAAGCGCAGCCGCCCGTAAACCCCCATCAGATCCGTTTTTTCCAGTTCGGCAACCACCTTGTCGGGATCGAGGGCTCCGGCGCGCTCGATGGCGTCCTTCAACACATACACCGCCATGTAGCTGCTGGACGTCCCCAGGCCCTCGGGCTCCACCCCCCAGCGCTGGGTGTAGGCATCGTAAAACTTCATCGTCCAGGGCGTGGCGTTGGAGGGGGCATTGCCGGCGTTGACCACGTTGCAGAGCGTGAATTCGCCCTTGCCCTCCGTGGCTTTCCAGAAGCCGGGCTGCTCGGCCGCCGCAAGGGTGGACCCGAAGGGCAGGGCCGGGACCTTCATGTCGAACCACTGCTTGAGCAGGATGGCGCTTTCAGGCATGTCCATCCAGATGTTGATGATGTCCGCCTTCGAGTTCTTGGCTTTCAGCAGGCCCATGGAAAAGTCCGTGGCGCCGGTGGGGTACACCTCCAGGCCCGTGACGTTCCAGCCCTTGTCCGTCGCAAGCTTCTTGACGAGCTCGGCCGCACCCCGGGCGTGGCTCACGTCCTGGGCCATGATGAAAAGGTTGTTGAACCCGTACTTCTGCTTGAGGTCGGCGAAATTGGCGAAAATTTCGCCCACCAGATTTTTAGCCTCGCCGTGGATGCGGAAGCAATATTTGAACTTGTCGTATTGCTCGGCCACCATCTCGTGATACTTCGGGGTCAGCACGCCCGAGGTGAGGATGGAGACCTTTTTGTATTTGGACAGCAGCGGCATGGCCGCCAGGGCCGCTTCGGAGCGGACCGGGCCGCCCAGGATGAAATCGGCTTTCTTGTCGAGAATGAGTTTTTCCACCGCAAGGAGAGCCTCGCTCACCGGCACCCCGGGCTCAAGGTCGCGCGTGTCGATCACCTCCATCTTGAACAGCCGTTTTTCATTCCCGACCGACACGCCGCCCGAGGCGTTGATTTGCTCCACCGCCAGGGTGAAGCCCCGCTCGGCGTCCCACCCGTAAAGAAAGGCCGTTGAAAGCGGGCACCCCAAGACAATGGGCTGTGCGGCCTGGGCCGGGCAGGCGAGAAGCCAGGATCCGACGAGCAACAGGAATACCGAAAAAAACCTTCCCTTTTTCATGCAGCGCCTCCTCTTTCGTTGAAAATGAAAAACGGTGACCGGAGAACTCAAACGACCACTGGGTCTGAAACGATGACCACACAAAAAAAGAAATGCCGCCACCATATTTAAACATCAGTTTAATGTCAACGCCGCACAATAAATGAATTTGTTTCAGTGATTGTTGCCTGCCGCATCGGCGGAGGTGAGGAGCGGAAACGCGGCACGAGATTAGGCGAGGGCAGACCGGCTTGCTTGACCTTCCGGCGCTTCGAGGCGGATCATGATTTTGTCTTGTAGGCCCAATTCCAACATTTCACGCACGGGCACCCCGCTCCGCCTCGACCCGCACCAGAGCTGGCATATTTATCTGTCTGCCGTTTTAATCTTCCAGCGGCTGCTTGAGGTATCGATAGTAGCTGTCCAGCGTGTAGACCGCCGCGAGCGGGTTGTGGCCGAAGACGCGGTCCTTGGCCGCCAGCACCGTGCAGGGCGCCGCGCTGTATTTGAAGACCAGCGAGTCGTGGCCCACGCACAGCCCGAGCAGCACGTTGAAGTGGGTCCGGGCGGCGTTCATCGTCATGGCCTGGCAGATGGGGTTGCACATGCTCTCGTGGCGTCCGATCGCGATCTTCTGCGCGTCCGCGACCCCTATCTTTTCCTTGGGCACCTGGCCCACCTTGCAGATGGTCGAGACCACCTCGAAGCCCTTGGCGCGGTAAAATTCGGCGACGAGCTTGCCTTCGCGGGCCAGCCCGGCGCAAAAGATCAGCCCCAGGCGGGCGTATTTCATGCGGCGGGCGAACTCGGCGATCTCCAGGATGCGCGGCTTGAGCGGCTGGACGTGGGCATAGCCCTGCTCGCGGCCGGCGTAGCCTTCGCCTTCCTGGACCGAGGCCTGGTAGGCAAACTCGCGGATCTCCGGCTTTTCGTATTCCCTGAACGACGCGGCGATCACATCCCCCGCGGCCAGGGTGGGGCAGACCTCGGGGTGTTTTCCCTCCAGGTTCATGCAGAGCCGCTCCGTATTCTTGAACGGGCAGGCGGCGCAATCGGTTTTTTCCGGTGAAAGCGTTTCCGTCACTGGGTTCCCTCCTCTGCCGGCCGTCTTGGATCGGCCGGCCGCATGCGCCTAAGGTTTTTTGGCTTTTGGGGCCCTCGGCTTTCGGACCCCTGCACCCCTGGCCGCCGGCGCAGGCGGCGGGGTGATCGCGTAGGTGGCCAGGGCCTTGGCCACCAGGTTGCCGGCACCGTCGCGCACGGTGACGTCCCCGACCGCCGTGTGGCCGCCCCGGTGCAGGATGTGCGCTTCGGCGATGATGTCGCCGGCCTGCACGGGCTTGATGAAATTGATCTTCATCTCCGTGGTCGCCATGCGCTCGCCGGTTTTCATCAGGCTCAGCAGCGCCACGGCCGTGGCGGCATCCGCGGCCGATGAAACCACCCCGCCGTGCACCACCCCGTTGGAGTTGATCAAGCCCCTGCTGAACCGGACCCTCACCCGGCCCATTCCCAAGGCGGATTCCATGACCTCCATGCCAAGGGTCGACCAGAAGGGGATGTCGCCGCCGGCGACCCTGCGGAGAAAATTTCGGAGAGGCGCCGGGCGGGTGGGGGGATTCGGCATTCGGCATGGCTCCTGTCGGCAGGGGGCTCCCTGCTGAATTTACGGCCGGCGCGATTTCGCCGGCCGCATCGCGCTCCGCAGGCGGCGGTACTCTTCCCGCGCCAGCTTGCGGTAGATGTGGTAGAAGAAGAGACTCATGATTTCAGCGAACCGGCTGCCCTTCGCATCCATTTCGGCCGAAGAGAGCCGCGCCAGGTTGCGCCGGTAGTATTCCCGATGGGCGCTGCGCACGAAGTGCCGGATGAAATCGGCGATGCGTTTCAACTCTTCCGGATCATACCCGTCTTTGGGCCCGAAGCCAAGCCGGTCCATGTCCACCATCAGGCGGCCGATGATGAGATCGTCGCGGGAATAGACCGGCTTGCCGCTTTTTTCCCGGCAGGTGATGACGCCCCACGTCTCCATGGTCGCCAGCCACTTGCGGCCCAAACCGGTGGCTTCGCGGAATGCGTCCCGGCCGACGATCTCGGTCGACAGCAGGCGGTCCAGCGGGCGGAAATACTTGTTGTGGAAATCGGAGGCGGCCTGATCGGAGGGCGATTGTTTGCGCGTTTGTTTGAGAATCTTCTTGATTTCGGGGATGGGCAGGAAGAAGCTGTCCCGCAGCTCCTTGATCAGGAGGATGCGCTCCAGGTGCCCGCTGGTGTAGTCGGCGGCGTTCGCCCCGGACTTGCGCGGTTTGCGCAGAAGCCCCTCGCGGAGATAGAAGTGAATGGTTTCCTTGGGCACCCCGGTTTTCTGAACCAGTTCGCTGATCCGCATAGACCCCGTCGCATCGTTCGGCCGCGCCGGCCGGCGCGTGTCGGTTTGCGGTCCATGCTGCCTTTCACGTCGATTAAAGTCAAGAAAAATGTTGACAAAAATATCCATTATTATAATTAGATTGAGCGTATAGCGTGTTGCACGATACATTACTTGGCGGACGTCCCAACCTGCAGGGGGGAGAACGATGAAAACGGATTACAAAACGATCAGAGTCGAGATGCGAGAAGGGGTTGCGCTGTTGGTCATGGACAACCCGCCGGTGAACCAGCTGTCGGAGCATTTTGTCCGGGAACTGGCCGGCGCCATCGCGGAGGCCTTCCGGGACGGCGGGGTCAAGGCCGTCGTTTTGACCGGGGTCGGCAGGAATTTCATCGCCGGCGCGGACATCACGCAGATCAAGGACATCCGGACGCGGGCGCAGATCCTGGGGCTGCTCAAAGACAACAACCGCTTTCTCAATTCCATCGAGACCGGCCCCAAACCGGTGATCGCCGCCATCAACGGCCATTGCCTGGGCGGCGGGCTGGAGCTCGCCATGGCCTGCCACTACCGCGTAGCCGCCAGAGGGGTGGAGCTCGGGCAAGCCGAAGTCCAGATCGGGCTCATCCCCGGCGCGGGCGGGACTCAGCGCCTGCCGCGGCTGATCGGCCTTCCCAACGCCCTCGAGATGATCACGACCGGAAAGCCCGTCACGTCCGAAAAGGCCTTCGAGCGGACGCTGGTGGATGAGCTGGCGGACCCGGCGCAGCTGGTCGAAACCGCGGTGAAAGCCGCCCGGCGCTTCGTCTCCGGCCAGCTCAACCTGAAGCTGCGCAGCACGCGCTTCCGGTACGAACGGCTGCCGAGCGCGGCCGAGAAAAAGGCGCTGCTGGGATTCGCCACGCTCATGACGGCCGCCAAGGCCAAGGGGTACATCGCGCCGCTCAAGGCCATCGAGGCTTTCGAAAAGGGGCTCGGCTACGACATCGACGCCGACCTGGACCGCGAAGCCGAACTGTTTGCGGACTGCCTGCTTTCCGACGTGGCGCAGAACCTCATCGGGATTTTCCTCAACACGCGGGCCGCCGGCCGGGTGCCGCGCATCGAAGGCCTGAAACCGGCCGCGATCACGAAAGTGGCCATGCTGGGGGGCGGGGTCATGGGCTCCGGCATCGTCCACCTGCTGCTGACCGGCGGATTCCAGGCCGTGCTCTGGGACATCCATGCGGCCGCGATCGACAAGGGCCTGGCCTCCCTGCGCGGGACGTTCGACTATCACCTCAAGAATAAGAAGATGTCGGCCGCGGAGCTGGAAGGGATGCTGAAAGACCGGCTGGTCTGCACCTCGGCCCTCGAGGACTTGAAGGACGCCGATTTGGTCATCGAAGCGGTCCTCGAAGACATGCAGGTGAAGCAGGACATCTGGAAAAAGCTCGAGGGGATCTGCCGCCCGGACGTGATCTTCGCCACCAACACCTCGGCGCTGCCCATCACCGAGATGGCCTCGGTGCTCAAGGACCCCGGCCGGATGATCGGCCTGCATTTTTTCAACCCGGCCCAGCGCATGCAGCTGCTGGAGATCATCTGCGCGCAGAAGACATCCGACCCGACGCTCGCCGCCAGCGTCGCCTTCGCGCGCCGCATCAAGAAGATCCCCATCATCGTCAACGACGGCCCCGGGTTCTACGTGTCGCGCCAGCTGATCGCGCTCATGAGCGGTTCGGTCTTCCTGATGGCCGACGGCGTCGACGGCGCCGCCATCGAAGCCGCCATGGTGGACTTCGGCATGCCCATGGGGCCGGCCGCCTTGTCGGATCTCACCGGGATCGACATCAACTACCACGTCAACCGGACCTTCGAGAAGCGGCTGGGGGAGCGCTGGAAGGTTCACCCGCTCACCGAGGCGATCTTCAAGACCGGCTGCTACGGCCGCAAGACCGGCTCCGGCTACATGGACTACAGCGGCCCCACGCCCGTTCCCAACCCCAAGGTGGCCGAGGTCGTCCGGGCCTACCTGCAGGCGCACGGCATCCAGCCGAAAAAAGTCCCCCCGCAGGAGATCGTCGACCTCATGCTGGCCGCCGCCATCAACGAGGCCGCCTTCATGATCGAGGAGGGGATCTGCGACCGGCCCTGGGACATGGACCTGGCCATGATCTACGGCACCGGGTTCCCGCCCTATCGCGGCGGCATCCTGCGCTACGCCGACCGCTGGGGCGCCGAAAGCGTCCTTCGCAAGCTCTCCGCGCTCGAGCAGCAGTACGGCGCGCACTTCAAGCCCGCTCAACTGCTATGCGACATGGCCGCCGCCGACCGAAAATTCTACAAGGATTGAACCACCCACTTTTACGTTAACTCTTAACCTTTAATCTTTAAACTTAAAATTTAACACTAAAAACTTTACATTTAAAACTTAAACCCATCTTTTCAGGAGGAAGCCATGAAAGAGGTCGTGATTGCAGGGTACCTGAGGACGGCGCTGTCGCGTTCGCGCCCCAACGAGCCGGCCAGGGACTGGTTTTGCCGCATGCGGGCGGACGAGCTGCTCGCCAAGCTGCTGCCCGAAGTGATCCAGCGCACCGGCATACGGGCCGAGGAGATCGACGATTTCCTGGTCGGCTGCGCCACGGCCGTGGGCGAACAGTGGGCCTACGGCGGCCGGATCCCCATTTTCATGGCCAACCTGCCGAAGAGCATTGCGGCCAAGTTCGTCGATCAGCAGTGCGGCTCGTCCATGGCCGGGGTCCAGGTCGGCTTCATGGAGATCGCTCAGGAGTTCGCCGACATCGTTCTGTGCTCCGGCTACGAGCACATGACGCGGGTGGCGATGGGCCTGAGCAACGTGGACAAGGGGCTGCTCGCCCCCAACATGACCCTTTTTCTCAACCCCGAATACCAGCACTGGGACATGATGACCTCCATGAACATGGGGCTCACCGCCGAGAAGCTCACGGCCCAGTCCAAGATCTCCCGCGAGGAGATGGACCGGTGGGGTGTGCGTTCGCACCAGTTGGCCGCAAAGGCCCGCAGCGCGGGCTTTTTCAAGGACGAGATCCTGCCGATCGAGGCCGAGCAGGCCGACGGCTCGGTTCTGAAGGTGGAGACGGACCAGTCCGTCCGCGACGACGCCACCTACGAGGGCCTGCGCGAGCTCAAGCCCGCTTTCAAAAAGGACGGCGTCATCACCCCCGGGAACTCCTCTCCGCTCAACGCCGGGGCGACCGCCATGATCCTGATGTCCAAGGAGACGGCGAAGAAGAAAGGCATCCGGCCGCTCGCCACCATCCGCTCCATCGGGTTTGCCGGTGTCGACCCCGCGGTCATGGGCGCAGGCCCCGTGCCGGCCAGCCGTAAGGCGCTCGAGAGGGCCGGCCTCAAGGCCGCCGACATCGACTTCTGGGAAATCAACGAGGCCTTCAGCGTGGTGGCCTTGAACTGCATCAAGGAGTTGGCGATCGACCCCGACAAGGTCAACGTCATGGGCGGCGGCATCGCCATCGGGCACGCCCTGGGGGCGACCGGCATCCGGCTGATCGGGACCCTGGCGCGGATTCTCAACGCCAAGGGCGGCCGCTACGGCTGCGCCAACGCCTGCGTCGGCGGGGGGCAGGGGGTGGCGACGATCATCGAAAAAGAGAAATACGACTGGTGAGAAAAGCCCTTGCGGGCTTTTCTGCTGAGAGGGCCCCAGATGTTTGCGGCATTTCACGAGGCGATTTCAGATCCATTCGTAACCGTTCGAACACACCGGGACCGGCTGGGGCGGCCGGTCGTCGGCGTGATGCCGGCGTATTTCCCCCTGGAGCTGATCCATGCCGCGGGCGGCTACCCGGTCCAGCTCTGGGGGGCGGGGGGGGCCGTCGAACACGCGGACGGCCATCTCCAGTCCTACTGCTGCTCGGTCTCCCGTTCGCTGCTGGAGCTTGAAATGCGCGGCGTCACCGGGAGGGTCGACGCGTACGCTTTCACCTCCCTGTGCGACACGCTGGTCAACCTGCGGGAGGTCTACCGCCGGCTCTTTGCCAAGCCGACCGTGGAATTCTCCATCCCGGCCGCCCAGACCCGCGCGGCGCGCAAGGCCTATCTTTCCACCGTCATCGAAAACGTCCTCAAAGGGCTGGAAGCGGTTACCGGCCGAGCGGCCTCGCGCGAGGACTTGCGGGCCTCCGCAGCGCTTTACGGCCGGATCCGTTCCCTGCAGCGGGGGATTTACCGCATCCGGCGGCAGAAGCCGGGGGTGGTGAACAGCGGGGATTTCTATGCCGTGGTCAAGGCCGGTTTTTTCCTGCCGCCGGAAGACTACGAGCCGCTGCTGGCGCGCCTGGCTGCCGAATTGGAAGCCCTCCCGCCGAGAACAGGCCGACGCCCCCGGTTGGTGGTGAGCGGGATGGTGTTCGAGCCGGTCGCTGCGTTCGGCGTTTTGGACGGCGTGCCGGCGGATGTGGTCGACGACGATTTCGCCAACGGCTGGCGGTCGGCGGCGAAAGGCGCCCTCCGGGTGGACGACCTGGTCGCGGGCATCACCGACTACGTCTACAGCGGCGCCCCCTGCTGCTGCATCTACCATCCCGAAAGCGACCGCCACGCCTACCTGGTCGAAAAAGTGAAGGCCGCCGAAGCCGACGGCGTGCTCTTCTGGGCGATCCGGTTCTGCGAACCGGACGCTTTCGACCGGCCGCAACTGGCCGAGCGGCTCAAGCAGGAGGGGATCCCGGCCTTCACGCTGGAAATGGACCTGGCGACGGGCAATTTCGAGTCGGTCAAGACCCGGGTGGAAGCCTTCTGCGAAATGATCGGAGGCCTGGAGGTATGACCCAGCTGGCGGCCTTCAAGAAGATGAAGGAGCTGATGACGCTCTATTACATCGAGGCCAAGACCTCCACCGCCAAGCCGGTCGCGTGGCTCACCAGCGGTGCGCCGGTGGAGTTCGTCCACGCCATGGACGTCATCCCCGTCTACCCGGAAAACTACGCCGCCATGTGCGCCGCCAGCCACCAGTCCGTTGCGCTCATGGAAGCGGCCGAGGCCGCCGGTTTCTCCCAGGACATCTGCGCCTATGCGCGCACCGATTTCGGCCAGGACCTGCTGCAGGGCGGGCCGGCCGGCGGGCTCCCGCCGCCGCGGTTCCTGATCGCCTCGACCAACATCTGCAAGACCGTCATCAAGTGGTACGAGGCGGTCGCCCGCAAGCACCGCGCGCCGCTTTTCCTCGTGGACACCCCGTTTCTGCACGACGGTTTGAACCGCGAAACCGTGGACTACACGGTGGCGCAGTTCCACGACCTGGAGCGATTTCTGGCCGGGCAGCTCAAGCGGCCCTTCGACCGGGACCGCCTGCTGGAGGTGATCCGCATGAGCCGGGAGGCCACCGGCCTGTGGCGGAAAACGCTCGATCTCGCCAAGACCCTGCCGACCCCCTTGACCAGCCTGGACGCCTTCATCCACGTCGCCCCGATCGTGACGCTGCGCGGTACCCGGCCCTGCGTGGACTACTATCAACTGCTGTACGAGGAGGTGGCCGAACGCGCCGCCCGGCGCATCGGCGCCATCCCCGAGGAGCGCTACCGCGTGCTGTGGGACAACCTGCCCATCTGGTTCAGGATGCGCTACTTCGAAAAATTCTTCGAGGAGCGCCGCTGCGCACTCGTGACCGCCACCTACGCCGACAGCTGGGGCGGTATCGCCGCTTCGCAGGGGGTCCAGACCAGCGACCCCATCGAGGCGCTGGCGGTCTCCTACCTCAACATCTACATCAACTTCGGTTTCGAAGAGCGCATCCGCTACCTGGCGCGGCTCATCGACGAATTCGCGCTCACCGGGTTCATCATGCACTCCAACCGCTCCTGCAAACCCTATTCGGTGGGGATGTACGGCCTGCGCGGGGAGGTGTCCAGGCTGACCGGCAAACCGGGGGTGGTGATCGAGGCCGACCAGAACGACCCGCGGGTGTTCTCGGAGGCCCAGGTGGAGACGCGCCTGGACGCCTTCCTTGAATCCATGACGCCGGTTAAAGGATTAAAGTTGAAGGTTTGAGGTTTAAAGCCTACAGTCCGCTAATAAAAACCTTTACTTTAAACTTTTTACCTTAAACTTTAAACTCTGCCCCCTGGCTTTGGGCTGATAAAGCGCCGTTCGCCAGGAACACACCGAAGGCGCAGAGAAGAATTCTTTTAGCCGGGGAAGGGCAGGGCACATGCCCGGTTTCAAGGAATACGACCGCTACGACGGCCTTGGGCTGGCGGAGCTGATCCGCACGCGGCAGGTGTCGCCCGGGGAGGTCTGCGCGGCAGCCATCGAGCGGGTGGAGCGGCTGAACCCCGCGGTCAACGCCGTCGTCACCCCGATGTTCGATCTGGCCCGACGCTCCCTGGGGGACCTGCCTCCCGGACGGTTTTGCGGCGTTCCGTTCATGCTCAAGGACCTGTTGTCGGTTTGCGCCGGCGTGCCGCTCACCTTCGGCTGCAAGGCCCTGAAAAACTTCATCCCGGACCATGACAGCGAGCTGGTGCGCCGATACCGGCAGGCCGGCCTGGTGATCCTGGGCAAGACCAACACCCCGGAGTTCGGGCTCGTGGCCTACACGGAGCCCGAGCTTTTCGGGCCGACGCGCAACCCCTGGGACCGCGCACGCACGCCCGGGGGCTCCAGCGGCGGGTCGGCGGCCGCCGTGGCCGCCGGCATGGTGCCGCTGGCGGGGGCGGGCGACGGCGGGGGGTCGATCCGGATCCCGGCCGCCTACTGCGGGCTTTTCGGGCTGAAGCCCTCGCGCGGGCGGATCCCCACGGGCCCCGACTTCGGCGAGCTGTGGCAGGGGGCCGTGGTCGAACACGTCCTCACCCGCACGGTGCGGGACAGCGCCGCCATGCTGGACTGCATCGCCGGCGCGGATGCCGGGGCCCCGTTCGTCGTCGCGCCGCCCGATCGGCCCTACCACGAGGAAACCCGGCGCGAGCCGGGGCGTCTGCGGGTTGCGTTCAGCCTGCGCTCGCCCATCGGTACACCGGTCCACCCGGAAAACGAGAAGGCGGTGCTCCAGACGGCGCTGCTGCTTCAGCGCCTGGGGCACGCGGTCGAAGAGGCATCCCCGGATCTCGACGGAGCGGCGCTGGCCCGCACCTACCTGGCCATGCTTTACGCCGAGGTGGCGGCGGACCTGGAGGATCTCGGCCGGGTGCTGGGCAGGCCCGTGCGGCCGGATGACGTGGAGACGGCGACCTGGACGCTCGGCCTGCTCGGGCGCTGCGAGCCCGCCTCCGCCCTGGCCGGGGCGCGCCGGCTGTGGGGCCGGGCCGCGCGCGCGATGGGCCGGTTCCACGAAACCTACGATCTGTACATGACCCCGACCACCGCCCAGCCGCCGGCCCTTATCGGTGAGCTCAAGCCCAAGCCCTGCGAGATCGCTGGGCTCAAGGCCGTCAGCCGGCTCGGCCTCGGCCGCCTGCTGCGGCGCAGCGGCATCATCGACCGCATCGCCCTTCAGAACCTGGCGCGGACCCCGTTCACCCAGCTGGCCAACTTCACCGGGCAGCCGGCCATGTCCGTGCCGCTGCACTGGACCCGCGAGGGGCTGCCGTGCGGGGTCCACTTCATGGCTCGCATCGCCGACGAGGCCACCCTTTTCCGAGTGGCGGCCCAGCTGGAAGCCGAGCACCCCTGGTTTGAAAAAAGACCGACCGTGGTTTGACACGCGCGCTTTTATTCTTTATTTTTTGCACATCCAGGTGACGGTGGAGTGGTCGAACCTCACGCGGTCCGGGGGTGGCCCATGCAAGCCGGATATCGGAAGGTGCCTGAAATCGGCCTCTGAGGGCAAGCGTCAGCCTTCAGAGGCCTTTTGTTTCCGACGCGGGATCCGCTCTTGGCATATCTACGGCGCAGGTGTGCGCCGGGAAGGGGGCGAGACTATGTACAAGCACATTCTGGTTCCACTGGACGGGTCCGTCAGGGCCGAGAAAATTCTGCCGTACGTGGAGGAAATGGCACTGAAACATGGCTCCCGGGTGGTCCTTCTGCAGGTGGTCGAGCCGATCGTAACGGTGAGCAGCGCGGACGTTTTCATCCCCGCCAACGACTCCTTTACAGCCAAGCTGGAGCAGGCGCGCGTTTACCTCGACGGCGTCAAAACGAGATTCCAGGAAAAGCGAATCGAAGCGGAGACGCGCGTGGTCGGCAACACGATCGTCGATGCCGTTTGTGAGACGGCTCAAACTGAGAAATCGGACTTGATCGCCATGGCCAGTCACGGCCGCACGGGTGCGGGGCGCGTGTTCTACGGCAGCGTCGCTGCAGGGGTTTTGCACCGCATCGATCGCCCCTTGCTGATCATCCGGTCGCAGGGAGAGTGATTCCTGAACGAGGCGGTGGCCCTCGACTCAGTAGGGGTCCTTGCTCAGGGGGTCGATGCCGCACTCTTTGAGCCAGGAGTAGACCGGCGGGATTTTTTCCTCGATCGGCCGGCTCAGAATGTCGATGAAGCACGGTTCTCTGGACGCAAAGGCCTCGGCGAGGCTTTTTTCAAGCTGGGCCGGGGTTTCCACCCGGAACGCGCGCAAGCCGAAAGCGGAAGCCACCTTGGACATGTCGAGCGGTTTGAAATCGACGGACAGGTAACGGCTTTCGGAATGGATCTTCTGGAGCGTCTTGATCCAGCCGAAGGAGCCGTTGTTGAAATGAATCAGGACCGCCGGCACATCGTAGCGCAGCAGCGTTTCCAGCTCGCCGCAGGACATGCCCATGCTGCCGTCCCCGAAAAGGCCGACGGGCCTGGCCTCCGGGCGCGCCAGCCACGCGCCCAGCACCCCGGGGATGGCGTACCCGAGCCCGCCGTAAGCCCTGGGGATGATGAAGCGCGACCGGCTGTGGTTGAGCCGGAGGTAGCGCGTGACATACGGGGTGGCCGTCCCGGCATCGGCGACCACGACGGCCGGCTCCGGCAGGGCCCGGTTCAAGGACCCGATCACCCGCTGGGGCGACAAGGGCGTCTCTTCGCTCGCCAGCACGGCAGCGGCCTGGTCCCAGAATCGCCTGCGGTCCAGGTTCAATTCCTCGACCCAGCTTTCATCGCCGCCGCGGCGTCCCTTTCCCAGTTCGGCCAGAACATCCTCCAAGACGAGCCGCGCATCGCCCACCACCGCCTCGTCCACCTGGAACGTGTTGCCGATGATGCGCGGGTTGATGTCCACCTGCAGGATTTTCCGGCCCGTGCGCGCGGACGGCAGCGTCCATTTGACGGTCGATACGGACCCCATCTTGCAGCCGATGTAGAGCAGCACGTCGCCCCCCTCCACGGCCCGGACGGCATGCGGGTGGTAGCCGTTGTCGCCGATCACCCCCAGCGCCAGGGGGTGCTGGTCCGGCATGATGCCCTGGCCGGATATGGTGGTGACGACCGGCGCCTGCATGCGTTCGGCCAGCGCCAGGACTTCGCCGCGGGCCTGGGAGTGGTTGGCCCCGCCGCCGACGATCAGGACCGGGCGCTTGGCTTTTGCGAGCTGCCGGGCGGCCCGGGTGATGGCATCCGGGCTGCCGCGGAACCGCATCGAGGGGTAGGTTTTGCACTCCTGCTCCGCGTGGAGCGAGACCTGATCGAGCGGGATCCGGCCGACCACGGTCTCGGTGGGGAAAGCGAGGTGGACGGCGCCCGGGCAGCCCGAGGTCGCCACGCGGAAGGCTCTGCGCAGGGTCTCGGGGATTTTGACGGCCAGCTTGAGGAAGTTCGACCACTTCGAAATGGACTCGAAGAAGACGTGGTGGTCCATCTCCGTGATGGTGCCTTTGCCCTCACCGGCCAGGCTGACGCCGCTGGTGAACAAGAGAACCGGGACGGAGGAGGCGTTGGCCTCGGCCATCCCCGGCGCGGAATAGAGCGCGCCGGCCCCGGAGGGGCATTCGCACACCCCGGGCTTGTGGGAAAGCCTGGCGTAGACGTCGGCCATGAAGCCGGCCGAGCGCTCGTCCCGCGCCAGGATGTGGCGGAGGGTGTCGCGCCGCTCGTAAAGCGCCTGGTAGAGCGGCACGGAGGTGTCGCCCGGCACGCCGAACACGTAGTTCACGCCGTAGGCTTCGAGCATCCGGACGATCGCCTGCGCGCCGTTGATGTCCCCTTTTTTTTCGCTATCCATGAGACCTCCGGTTCAGGCAGCCTGGTTTTTTTCAGGAAGGCGCAAACAGAGCACCATGGTCAGCAGCGGGACGGCCGGCAGCCAGGCGAGAACGGTTTGAATGGAGTAAATATCGGCCAGCTTGCCGATGATGGGGCTCATCACCCCGCCGA
>Ga0316600_10000452_pt1 | contig 19818 bp, 14 predicted proteins | sample OWC_soil_day5_CT_FD_207652 | JGI IMG/M metagenome (GOLD analysis project Ga0316600, IMG submission 207652) | Wetland soil microbial communities from Old Woman Creek delta, Ohio, United States - OWC_soil_day5_CT | ecosystem: Environmental > Terrestrial > Soil > Wetlands | place: USA: Ohio... | reverse complement strand
GCGCGTCCCCATATGATCGTAGAACCCGGTTGCGGTGCATGCAGAGAACAGGGGGGACCATGAGGCATCTGAAGATCGGAACCTGCGTGGCGGTGACGGCCGCTCTTGCATCCTTCGTAGCAGCAGTCGAATCGGCGCCGATACCAGTAAACGTCGGCAACTTCACGCGCGCCGAGACGGACATGTACATGGGCAAGGCCGTGCAGGACGGTGGGTTCGGTCAGCTCCGTCATCGCAGGGAGCCGGTGCCGATCGACAAGCAGGAAGTGGTGCGCATGAACCGCGACACCCTGTACTCCAACGGAGTATTCGACCTCGAGGCCGCGCCAGTCACGATTACGCTGCCGGATTCCGGCAAGCGCTTCATGTCGATGCAGGTGCTCTCGGAGGACCAGTACACGACGGAGGTCGTCTACGCGCCTGGCCGCCACACGTACACGAAGGAATTGGTCGGCACGCGCTACCTGTATCTCATCATCCGCACGATGGCTGATTCGCAGGACCCCGCCGACGTGACGAAGGCCAACGCCTTGCAGGATCAGATCAAGGTCGAACAGGCCAGCATCGGCAGGTTCGAAGTGCCGCAGTGGGATGCCGTGTCGCAGGACAAGGCACGCAAGGCACTGCTCGCGCTCGGTTCGCTCGGTGGCACAGGGGTCATGTTCGGCCGCAAGAATGAGGTTGACCCGGTCAGCTTCCTGATCGGCTCCGCCGGTGGATGGGGCGGCAATCCGCCCAACGCCGCCATCTACAAGAGCGTGTATCCGAAGGAGAACGACGGTAAGACCGTGCACCGGCTGACCGTGAAGGACGTGCCCGTCGAAGGCTTCTGGTCGATCAGCGTGTACAACGCCGACGGATTCTTCGCGAAGAACGACATGGGCATCTACTCGTTCAACAGCCTGACCGCAAAGGCTGATCCGGACGGTTCATACACGATCCAGTTTGGCGGCTGCGAGGCCGCTGCGCCGAACTGCATCCCCATCATCGTGGGCTGGAACTACACCGTTCGCCTGTACCGCCCGCGAAAGGCCATTCTCGACGGGACGTGGAATTTCCCGGAAGCGCAGCCGATACGGTAATCGCCCGAGGACAGCCCGATCACCTGACATTCGCGGTTGGCTTACGAGACCGGCGAACGTCTGCTTCGCCGGAGCACGACGGATCGCTGTGGGTCGAGCTGAGACCTGCGCCGTCCTGGTAAGCGGACCTGGCACACCGCGAACTGGGCCCAATGCGACGGCGGAACAAGCGCGCATGCGCGCGCCGCGAGGTCGCCCGGCTCGGGGGAGGGCTTCCCGAAACCGTGCGCGGCAGGATCGTCGAGTGCTGCCGCTAGAAACTTCGACGGGTCTCCACGATCAGTTGCACGGAGTCGATCCCCGGCTGGGTCACGAGCGGCACCGCGATGTCGATGTGCAGCACGTTACCGAGGCCGGTGCGGGTGTTGCCGATACGCAGGCCGACTCCGACGTCCGACAGCCAACCAAGCGGCGTCTCCCCGGCAACGTCGCGGCCCCAGGTGCGCCCCGCGTCGGCAAACACCGCAGCACCGACGTGGAACAGGTGGAATGGCTGCCAGTCGGTAAAGTAGCGTTCCTCGACCGTGAGCAGCGTGCTCGCAGTGCCGGACTGGTACCGCAGCGGGTATCCGCGCAGCCCGTTGTCGCCGCCGAGCAGCAGCTGGTGGTCGAGGTCGAGTGCCTGCGCGACAGCGGCCCGGGCGTCCGCGTAGAACAACAGGTTTGACCGCTGCCTGCGGTAGTAGCGCGTCTCGCCCTGCAACAGCACGTCGCGAAGGCCGTCGGATTCCCAACGCCCGTTCAGGCCGCCCGTGAAGAACAGCGACTGCGTCGCGTCCACGCGGCGGCCTGCATCGCCGTACAGCGCGAACATCGCCGCGGCCTGCTCCGAGCCCCAGGCGGGCGCCGCCAGTCCAAGTTCGGCGCGCAGCGAGCGGCCGAACTTCAGGTCCTCCGTCCTGGCGAGCTGGTCCTGGTTGCGCGTGGTCTCGAAGTCGTCCTCGATCAACTCGAATCCGGCCCATGGGTAGACGAACTTGCGATCCGCCGGCAGCGGGGCGGCCAGCGTCTCGTCGGCTATCGTCTCGAAGGTGTCGCGCTCGTAGCGAACGCCGCCGAGCCAGCGCCGGCTCCAGCCGTCGTGCAGCCCTCCCGAGATGCCGCCGTACGCCTCGAAGGCCTCGACGTTCTGGGTGAATTCATCGAGCACCTTGCCCAGCTGGTAGCGCGAATCGGTGCGATCTCCGCCCACGAGCCGCGTGCCCGCGCTCCAGCGCGTGTCGAGCGCGAAGAACGGTCGCTCGATCACAAGGTTCCCGAAGCTGCCGTCACTGTTATCGGCGTATGCGGCACGGGTGCGCCACCAGGTGCCGAAGACCTGCGGATCGTCGTAGTCAAACAGCACGGAGCTCCGGTCCACGTTGCTGGCCCACCCGACCGACACCATGCTCCCGCGCCCGAGGAAGTCCTGGTCCTGCAGCTCGAAGCCGGTGTTGTTGGCGCCGCCCTGGCGGCTGAAATGCAGCCCCGGATTCAGGCTCCAGACGTCGCGGACCCGCACGTGCAGGTCGACGGTGTTGTCCTGCGCGTGGTAGCAGGCGGGATCGATCCACGCGTCGAACAGGTAGCGGCGGCCCCGCAGCAGCCGCTCCGTCTCGGAGATTGTCTGCCGGGAGTACGTGTCCGATTCATGGAACAGCAGTTGCGAGCGGACTGCGTCCTCGCGGGTGCTCAGATGCAGCTGGTTTGCCCAACGGTACGGAGCCGCGCTTTCGCCGGTCTGCGTCGGGTCGAAGATGTCCTGCACCTCGATGTCGATGCTGCCGATGCGGGCGCGCCGGGCCTCCAGTTCTTCCGCCGACGGCAGGCCCGCCGCATCCGCCGAACCGGGGCTGTTGCAGGCTGCAGCGGACGCCACCGCTGGCACCCCGAAGGCCAGCAGCACAGCCTCCAGTGCAACCAGACCACGGCGGGCATTGGAGTACATCGACGGTTGGACGCTCGATCCGGTGAAAATCAATCGGCGCTGCCGCGAACGGCGCGTCACTCGTAGTGGTGCGCCTTGAAAAGCTCCGAGGCTGTCTGGAAATAGGCGATACCGAGCGCATCGAGCGCGGGATCGGCTGCAACGGGCTTGAAACTGTCGCGGCTGCGGTCGTAGAGGAAATCGCGCACGCTGCCGTCCATCCCTAGGACGGCGAGCCTGCCGTCGCGGTAGATCGCCACGTCGTGATCGTGGCTGAACAGCGCCACCCGGGACTCGGCGGGCGCGTGCAGGACGTCCTGCCCGAAGAACGGGGCCTCGTACGGGAGACCGAGCAGACCGAGCACGGTCGGGGCGATGTCGATCTGCGTCATCAGCTCGTCCACCCGGCGCGGGGCGAGGTACTTGGGCGCATAGATCATCAGCGGAATCTCGTAGGAATTCAGCGGAATGTCGGCCTTGCCGTACACGCGGGCGCCATGGTCGGCGACGACGACGAAGACCGTGTCGTCGAACCACGGCTGCTTGGCGGCCTCCCGCAGGAAATAGCCGAGCGCGTAGTCGGCGTACTTCACGCCAGCCTTGCGGCCGCCGCCCGCCTCAGGGATGCCGAGATCCTCGAGGCCCGGGCGGAAGGTGAACGGCTTGTGATTCGAGGTCGTCATCACGATCGAGAAGAACGGCTTGCCACGGGCGTACAGCTCCGAGCAGTGCTTGAGTTCGAGGTCGAAGAGGTCCTCGTCGGCGACGCCCCAGATATTCTCGAAGCGCACCTGGCCGATGGCGTTCCGATCGAGCACCTCGAAGCCGTTGCCGGCGTAGAACGCGTTCATGTTGTCGAAGTAGCCGTAGCCCCCGTAGAGGAAGCTCGTGTCGTAGCCCAGGTCGCGCATGACGCGGCCCCAGGTCGCGATGCCCTCGTTGCCCGGCCGGCGCACGATGGACACGGTCGGGATCGGCGGGAACGAAGCCGTCAGCGCCTCGAGGCCGCGCACCGTGCGGGTGCCAGAGGCGTAGGTCCGGGAGAACCAGATGCCGCGCTGCGCGTAGGCGTCGAAGTTGGGGGTCAGGTCGCGCTCCGACCCGTACAGGCGGCTGAACCTGGCGCCGAAGGACTCGCTCGACACGACGACGACGTTGAGCCGACCAAGACCGTCGGCGCGCGCCGGGAAACGGCGGTCCAGCCGCCCCTCGGCCAGTCGCGTGAACTCGCCGCCGCCCGCACCCAGCGCACCCGCGAGCACCCTGAGGTTGGACGCAGGGTCAGCCGACGCGTAGTAGTCGCGGTAGTCGATCTGGTTCGTGGCGGCTGCACGGAAAAAGCTGCTGTAGCCGTTCTGCACGAGCTCGTTCTCGACCCGGTTCGACGACAGCGACAGCGCATCGGTGGGGTACCAGGCGATCGCGGCGATCAGCAGGGCCACGTGCACTGCGAACGGTCCCAGGCGCCGGCGCAGCGTGGTGGCAGCGTCTGTCCCTGCGAGCAGCCGGTGGCGCAGAGTCCACGTGAGGGCTCCCGCCAGGACGACGGTGACGAGCAGCGCCTTGAGGACCGGATAGGCCTGCCAGATGTCGATGAACACCTCGGCGGGGTAGCGGAGGTAGTCGAAGGCGACGAGGTTGAAGCGCGCGTCGAACTCCTCGAAGAAATAGAACTCGGCCGCGGCCGTGTAGATCAGCGCGGACAGGGTCAGGACGAACCCGCCGGCCAGCAAGGCGCGGCTGGCGAGCGTGCGGTACCAGCGGTCCGGCACGAGCAGCAGGTAGAGCACCAGTGGCGTGACGATGTAGAGGGCCTCGACAGCGTCGTTCAGCAGGCCTGCGAGCATCAGCAGCGGCAGGTCGGCTGCCGGCACGTCGGCTGCACCCCCGAACTTGAGCCACAGCACGACGCGCGTCGCCGCGCCCAGGCAGAGATAAAGGGCGCCGAGCGCCAGCGCGGGCGCAAAGCGCCGACCCGCGCCCTGAGGGCCCCGTGCAGGAGTTGTGCTCAATCCGTCCTCGCCAGGCGACTGTGACGGGGGTTAGACGTATCGGGCGGGGGAAATCAATCGGCGGCGGCTCGTGGGGTTCTCAAGCCCGACGGCGCGCAGGCGCGTCCCGAACCGGGCGGCCTCACGGCCAGCGCAACGTATCAGCGAATCGCGGGCGAAGAAAGCCGCAGCCGCGCAATCACCGGCCGATGGTCGGAGCCGATCGAGGGGCCGACCTCGACGTGCTCGACGCAGAGATCGGGTGTGACGAGCACGTGATCGATCCTGATCGCGAGCGGCCAGAAGGCCGCCATCCATGTCGGACTCCAGCGCGGTTCCTCCGACGCATCGCGCAGGCCCGCCGACTCGAGAAATCGCGCGAACACGGGCGAGTATGCCGTCAGGTTCAGGTCGCCGAGCACGGCCGCCGGCCCGTCGCCAGCGCGTAACGACGCGGCAGCGGCATCGAGCGAGCGGTCGCGCGATGCCGCGAGTCCCGGCAGGACAGGCCAGCGCGCATGCAGCGCGAGGAATCGCACCGGACGCCCCTCGATGACGAGACCACCCGACAGCGAGGGTCGCCCGTCTCCTGCGAAATCCCGCCACTCGATCGAACGAAGCGGCCGGCGGCTCATCACGCCGATGCCGTATGCATCTTCCCGCACCAGCAACTTCTGCTGCGGATACCCGGACACCTGCGACAGCGCGCCAGCCCAGGCTCCGGTGACTTCCTGCAGCACGACCAGGTCGGCCGGATTCCTGGCCAGCCAGTCGAGGAAACGACTGGTGTCGTGGTTGCTGTACTGCAGATTTACGGTCGCGACGGTGAATGCCGGACCGTCACAGGCCGCGACCGGATCGTCGGCGAAAGTACGCTGCAAGGCCGGCAATGCATGAAGCGCCGCCAGCACGCCCGCGACGGCCGCGGCTCCCGGTCGGCGAACGAACAGCAGCAACATCGCGATCAGCGCTGCGGCCACGGCGTACTGCGCGCGGAAGTGCGTGAAGAGCTCGAACGGCCAGCCCAGCGGCGCGGCGAATGCGAGCACTGTCGCGAGCCCGAGGCCTGCCAGCCCCACCAGCAGTACCAGACCGGGCTTCCCGCCCGGTCCGTCGGCGAGCGACGCGATCGTCTGGCGTGGCGGGCGCATTGACCTTCGGGCCCGGTGGCCGTCAGTTGAACTGCGCGAGGAAGCTCTCGATCGCCGCGACGCTGTCCAGCTCGTCAAGCATCGGTGGATGCCCACGCTGCGCGACCGTCACCCGCACGAGGTCAGGTTTCTCACGTGCCATTCGATCGAAGGTTTCCTGCGACAGCACGTCGGAGAGCACGCCGCGCAGCGCGAGCGTCGGTATCGCCTTCAGTGCGCCGAACACCGGCCACAGGTCAGGCGCAGCACCGGCAGGGGCAGCGCGCACGGCCTCGCCAATCATCGGGTCCATCGCCAGGCGCGGCACGCCGTCCACTTCCGTGTAGCTGCGCTTTGCGAAACCGAGCCAGTCCGCGTCCGTCGCATCCGGCCAGGCGAGTCCGTAGGTGCTGCGCGCCTGTGCAGCGGCTTCGGCCCAGCTGTTGACCGGCGCGCTCTTGCCGACGTAGGTCGAGATGCGCTTCAACCCTTCCGCGGCGACCTCCGGGCCGACGTCGTTCAGGACCACGCCCGCCAGCACCTGAGGCGTGGAAGCCGCAACGACCATGGCAAGGATTCCACCCAGCGACGTGCCGAGGATGATGACCTTCGACACACCCGCGTCTTTCAGCAGCAAGGCGACGTCGCCGACATAGGTGCCAGGGTGGTAGTTCTTCCAGTTCGGATCGTGCTGCGACAGTCCGCGCCCACGCAGGTCGGCGCACAGCACGCGGCGCGATCGGCTCATGCGGGAAGCGATGGATTCGAAGTCGCGCGAGTTCCGCGTGAGGCCCGGCAGGCACAGCACAGGCGTCCGGCCCGCCTCGGCGGCCGGATAGTCACGGTAGTACAGCCGGAGTCCGTCGGCCGACATGAAATAGCGATCCTGCCACTCGGTGCCGCTCACTTGTCACCTTTCCCGTGCCCGTCAGGGGCGCGTCAGTTCCGCGCGCAGTTCGCGCTTCAGGATCTTGCCATTCGCGTTGCGCGGCAGCGAGTCCCGCCACACGACCCCGCTGATCCGCTGCTGCCGTCCGACGCGCTCATTCGTCCAGGCCGTCAGCGCGGCGGCATCCGAATCGGTGCCCGGGCGCGGCACGACCACCGCCAGCGGCGTCTCGCCCCAGCGCTCGCTCGGCACTCCGATCACGGCGACCTCTGCGACGCCGGGATGTCCCTGCATCACCGACTCGATGTCCGCAGGATAGATGTTCTGCCCGCCAGACAGGATCATGTCCTTTTTCCGGTCGACGATGTAGAGGAATCCCTCCTCGTCGAGCCGCCCGATGTCGCCGGTGCGCAGCCAGCGGCGACCTGTTTCATCGATGAACGTCGCCTCCGCGTTGGCATCCGGCCGTGCGTGGTAACCCGCCATCACGATGCGCCCACGGCCGACGATCTCGCCCGACTCGCCCGTGGGGACGTCGCGGTCGTCCGCCCCCAGGATGCGAATATCGGTACCTGGCAGCGGCTTGCCGACCGACGCGAGCTTGCGCTCGACGTCCTCGGGCGCGAGCGTGGTGATGAGTCCCTCGGTCAGGCCATAGAGCTCGATCAGTTCGCAGCGCATGCGCCGGACGACCTCGGCCTTGAGCGGGCCCGCAAGTGGCGAGCCGCAGCACATCAGGCTTTGCAGCGAACTTACGTCGAAGTCATCGAAGTCCGGAAGTTCGAGGATACGCTGGAACTGCAGCGGCACCATGGCGCCATGCGTGATCCGCTCGCGCTCCACGGTCTCGAGCAGCGCGCGCGGCTCGAACGCGCGCATCACCACGACCGTGCCGCCCGCGAGCAGCGTGCAGAGAAATCCAGCCCAGCTGATGTTCGAGTAGAGGCCGAGCGAGCAGAGCGTGCGCGCGCCGCAGTGGTAACGCAGCGCGATCGCGAGGTCGTACGCCCAGTCGAGGCGTCGCCGGTGCGTATGGACGATGCCTTTTGGCAGCCCGGTGGTCCCGGAGCTGTAGATGATGTTGCACTCGTCGTCATCCGCGAGCGCGACGACCGGCGGGTCGGGCGACTGCGCGTCCCGCCAGGCGCGGTACTCGTGCCAGCCTGCCGCGGCATCCGAAGCGTCGCAGCCGATGCAGCCGCCGCTCAGCAGCCCGGGCAACTGCGACCGAAGCATCTCGACTCGCCGGCATTGTTCGTCGGACGCAATCACCGCCACGACCGCGGAGTCCGCGAGCATCGCAATCACCGCCGCGTCGGTGATGGAGAGATTGAGCGGCACCACGACGCCGCCCGACTTCAGCACGCCCCAGATGGCCTCGAGCATCTCGAGGCTGTTGTGCATCAGCACCGCGACGCGATCGCCGCGCTTCACGCCGAGCGAGTGCAGCCCGGTCGCGACGCGATTCGTGCCCGCATCGAACGCGGCCCACGAGAGGCTGCGGTCGCCGTCCACGATGGCGGGCTTTGCGCCTTGCCACTTGCCGTTGAGCGCGATGATCTCGGGAAAGAGCGGCGAGTCCGCCGCGAACCAGCTCATGGGCATTCTGTCCGTGTTTCGCGGAAGCAATCGAACCGTCTCCCGCCGACCTGCAGCGGGCCGGACCGGCCGGCCCGCCAGCGCGGTCGTCAGAAGCGATAGCCGGCGATCACCTGCCAGGTTTGCGGATCGCCGTAGTAGGCGGTCTGGATGTTGCCGACGCTCGAGAACTCCTGCGCATCCACCTTGTAGACCTCGTCGGTCAGGTTCTTGATGCCGGCCGAGCCGTACCAGTGGTTCGATGCAGACGCCCAGCTGACGAGCACATTCATCAGCGCATAACTGTCCTGCGTCAGCACGTCGCGGTTGTCCACCGAGAGCCACTGCTTGTCGCGGTAGAGCATGTCGGCCGACAGCGTCAGCCCGCCGTTCTCCGCGAGGTTGAACGTGTAGGCCACCGCGAGGCGCGCCGTCCATTCGGGCGCGAATGGCGGATTTTCGTCGGACCGGTCGATCTCGACCGGCTTGCCGGCGATCACCGTCGAGGCCGTGAACTCCCTGTAGTCGGCGTGCAGATAGCCGATCTGCGCCTGCAGGTTCAACTCGTCGATCGGGATCCAGGTCGCCTCGAGCTCTGCGCCGTACATTTCCATCGAGCCGGCGTTCAGGACCGGGAAGCTGAAAGTCGGGATCGGCGCGTCCGGATCGACGACGTCCGAGACCCGCGCCTGGAAGTCCGTGTAGTCGCTGTAGAACACGTCCGCATTCAGTCGCAGCCTGCCGTCGGCCAGCGTGTTCTTGGCGCCGATTTCGTACGTCCAGACAAACTCGGGATCGTACGACCCCGTTTCGCCCGGCGTGTTCGCTCGGCCATTGAAGCCACCGCTCTTGAAGCCCTCGGTCGCGCTCGCATAAAGCAGCGTTTCGTCGGTGAGCCTGTAGTCGACCGCGATGGTGGGCGTCCAGGCAGTCCAGCTCTCGTCGTCCTTGTACTCGAACGTCGTGCCGGCCGCCTGCAATGGCGCGCCGAAGAAGGTCGTCGTCGTCCGGAAGTAGTCCTTGCTCTCGTCCGTGTAACGAATGCCGAGCGTGCCGGACCACCGGTCCGTGAAGCGATAGGTCGCCTGGCCGAAAGCCGCATAGCTGTCGGTGTTCAGCTTGTCGTTGACGGTACGCGTGAACGTGATCGGGATGGCGCCCAGCTTGAGAAAGTCATCGGCCCATGCCGTCTGGTCGGACTTGATGTCCTCGCCGAAGTAGTAGAGGCCCATGACCGCCTCGAGCCTGTCGCTCGAATAGAGCAGCTGGAACTCCTGCGAGGTCTGGTCCTGGTCCACGCCGACGAACACATCGCCTAGCTCGTAGATGCTCGCGTCGATGTCGACGTAGTTGTCCGGCTCGAGGCTGCGATAGGCCGTGATGGACTTCAGGAGCCACGCATCGTTCAGCTGCCAGCCGACGGTGAGCGCCGTGCCCCAGTTGTCCATCTGCTGGCCTTCGTTGCCGGTAAACGACGTCGCGACCGTGTTGTTCCACGGCGTCGTGGGCGCGGGCTGCAGCACCTTCGGCGGTATGCCGGGCACCAGGTTGACGCTGACGAGCGGAGCCTCGGGCCGGCCGAGATTGAGCTCGTTGCGGCTGCGCGTGTAGTCGGCCGCGAAGTTGACGTTCACGTTCTCGGTGGGATCCCACTCGAGGATCACACGGCCTGCGGCCGTGTCGATGTCGTTGTACTCGCGGTCCGTTGCCGGATCGACATTGATGCCGCTGCGCGTCACATACACGCCGGCGACGCTGGCGCCGAAGTTGTCGGTGACCGGCCCGCCGAGGTAGCCCTTGGCCGAGAAGTAGTCGTAGTCCCCGTAGGAGACCTCGGCCTGCCCGGCCAGTTCCTCCGGCGGCTTCTTCGAGATCAGCCTGATGGCGCCCGCGATCGTGTTCTTGCCGTAGAGCGTGCCCTGGGGACCGCGCAGCACCTCGACGCGCTGCACGTCATAGAGATTGAACAGTGCGCCCTGGATGCGCGCGATGTACACGTCGTCGAGATAGACGCCGACGCCAGGGTCGAAGGTCTGCAGCGCGTCCGGCTGGCCGATGCCGCGGATGTAGATGTTGGCGCTGTTGGCCGAGCCGCGCCCCTGCACCAGGTTCAGGTTCGGCACCGAGCCCTGCAGGCCGGCCAGGTCTTCGGCCTGCAGCATGCGCAGCTCCTCGGCCGAGAAGGCGGAGACCGCGATCGGCACGTCCTGCATGCTTTCTTCGCGTCGCCTTGCGGTGACCAGCACCTCCTCGAGCGACCCGGAGGCAGCAGGCGCCGTCACCGGAGCAGCCTGCTGCGCCTGCGCAGCCGGCATCGACAGCATCGCGGCGGCCGCGGCGAGGCCGCACCGCACCGAACGGGTAATCAGCTTGCTCATGTGTCCCCCTGGGTGGCGCGTCACTGGCGCCTGGATTCAACGGTCGCTGAAATCTAGTTGAACGTTCGTTGAATTTCAACAACCGTTGCAGACTTGGTTCCGCTTGGACAGAATCGGACCGCGGAACCGCCGCGAGGCGGCTCATTTCTGCCGCGGTGCAACAAGACATGGCGACGACGAGCAAGCGACGCATCACTCCGACCACCCGCATGCGTGGCGGCACGCAGCGCTCACGCCCGACGCGTGACCGGATCCTCGACGCCGCAGAGAGGCTCTTCGCACGGAGAGGCTTTCACGGCGTGTCGGTGCGTGACATCACCGGTGCCGCGAACGTGGACGTCGCGCTGGCAAACTATCACTTCGGCAGCAAGCAGGGCCTGCTCGAGGCCGTATTCCTGCGGCGGGCGGCCGATCTCAACGCGGAGCGCGTCGCGCGCCTCGACGCAGTGCTGGTTGCGAGCGGGCGTCGCACGCCGGACCTCGAAGCCATCATCGACGCGTTCACGCATCCGCTGCTTGACCGCTCGGCGCGCGGCGGGCCCGGCTGGAAGAGCTATTTCGCGTTGATCGCTGAAGTGAACAACTCGCCCGAGTTCGGCGGCGTGCTGATGACCAGGCACTTCGATCCGGTGGTGCAGCGTTTCATCGAGGCGATGCGCCTCGCGTTGCCTGGCTGCGACGAACGCGACCTCTTCTGGGCGTACCATTTCCTCTCCGGCGCGCTGACACTCACGTTTGCCGAGACAGGTCGCATCGACAAGCTCTCTGGTGGCGTCTGCCGCTCGAACGACCTCGACAGCGTTCACCAGCGGCTCGTCCCGTACTGCGCAGCCGGGTTCCGCGCGCTCTGCTCCGGCGGCGCTCGCAGGAAACCGGCGCGGCGCACGGCGAGGGCCGCCCGTTGAGCCGCCCCACGGGGGCGCTCCGGGTGCTGGTCACGGGAGCCGCGAGCGGCATCGGGCGCGGCGTGGCCGGTTACCTTGCGGAGCGCGGCTGTGCGGTGTGCCTGACAGACCTCGATGCCGCAGCCGCGGCGAGTGCCGCGACCGACCTGCGCACGCGCGGGCTCGTCGCGACGTCGCTCGGGCTCGACGTCACCTCGCAGCAAAGCATCGATGCAGCAGTGGCAGCGCTCGCGCCGGACGGTCCGGACCTGCTGGTCAACAATGCGGGGCTGCAGCACGTGGCGCCGCTGGAGGATTTCCCGCGCGAGCGATGGGAGACGCTGATCGCCGTGATGCTGACCGGCAGCGCCTTGCTCACCCGCGCCACGCTTCCCGGCATGCGCAGACGCGGTTTCGGGCGCATCGTGAACGTGGGTTCGATCCATTCGCTGGTCGCCTCGCCGTTCAAGAGCGCCTACGTCGCGGCCAAGCACGGCCTCATCGGGTTCGCGAAGACCGTGGCGCTCGAGACCGCGGACACCGATATCACCATCAACACCATCTGCCCCAGCTACGTTCTCACGCCGCTGGTCGAGGCACAGATCGCGGCACAGGCGCGTGCGCACGGTATTCCCGAGCAGCGCGTCATCGACGAGGTCATGCTGCGACCCATGCCGAAGCACGCCTTCGTGACGATCGAGGAGCTCGGCGGGATCGTCGAGTTCCTGGCAAGCGACGTCGCGCGCAACATTAACGGCCAGTGGATCGTCGTGGACGGCGGCTGGACGAGCCAGTGAGGAGAGAGTGACCAGTGACCAGTGATTCGCGGTTAGTGGACAGAAGGCGCCGTGTCGCGTCGGCCGTAATGGTGCTCACGGGTGCGTGCGCGCTGGTTGCCGCCTGCGGCAAACCGTCGGCCGAGACGAACCGGCTCGCGGCTCTGCCGCTCGATCCGGCGTCTGTGACCGTTTCCGGCCTGTCCGCCGGTGCCGCCATGGCAACGCAGTTTCACGTCGCACACTCCAGCCTCGTCAAGGGAGCGGCGCTGGTTGCGGGAGTGCCGTACTACTGCTCGGCCGGGTCGATCAGCATGTCGCTCGGACGCTGCATGAAGGCCGACGAACCGATCCCCACCGCCGAACTCGTCGAGCTCACGAGCCGGCTCGCGCTCGAAGGCTCGATCGATCCGATCGCCGGTCTCGCGGACGACCGCGTCTGGATATTCCGTGGCGCGCTCGACCCCTATGTGCAGAAGCCCGTGGCGGACGCGGTGGAGGTCTATTACCAGGCGCTGGTGAACCCGGCGAACATCTCACGCGTCGAGCTCGACCGTGCCGGACATACGTTTCCGAGCGCACGAGCCGACGCGAAGGCCTGCGACGTGACCGAGCCGCCGTTCGTCGGCAAGTGCGATTTCGACGGGGCCGGGACGCTGCTCGCGCAGATGTACGGCAAGCTCGGCGCGGGCCGTCCGCCCGCTCAGGGAGAGCTGCGCGAATTCGACCAGAGGCCGTATGCGAAGGCTTCCGGCAGCGCTGGCCTCGCCGAGAAGGGCCTGCTGTTCGTGCCGACGTCCTGCAGCAACGGGGACGAGCGGAAGTGCCGGCTGCACGTGGTGTTCCACGGCTGCAAGCAGGGTGCGTCGCTGGTGGGTCGGGAGTTCGTGCTCGGGTCCGGCTACCTCGAGGCCGCGGCCGGCAACGACATCGTGCTGCTGTTCCCGCAGATCGAGCCGAGCTACCGGCCGCTGAACCCGATGGGCTGCTGGGACTGGTGGGGGTACGAAGGCGATAACTACGCGGTCAAGGACGGCCCGCAGATCAAGGCAGTCCGGATGATGATCGGAGACCTGCTCGGCGAGCCGCGCGGCTGATCAGGCCGGTAAGCGGGCGCGCCGCGTGCCGTAGTGGACGCTCAACCGTCGCACGCCCTTCACGCGCTTCGATGAGCGGCGAATCTCCTTCATCAGCCTGAGCAGCAGGTTCAGGCTCTCGCGCTCTCCGCCCGCGCAGTACTCCTCGGCCAGCCCGATGTGCAGCACCGTCACGTGTTCCAGATCCGCGCGGGTGTAGACGGCCACACCGATCGGCTTGCCGGTCGGCTCTTCGACGACGAACAGCGACTGGACGTCGGAAGGCCCCGCGACCTTCACCCGGAGCCAGCCGTCATCGCCCTGGATTTCCGGAGTACCGAACTTGTCGATGGCATCGACGATGCCGCTCGCGACGCGATCCTGGCAGCCGTTGAAAAACAGCAGCTGCTCGAGCGTAGCGCGATGCTCGGCCGCGATCCGCGACGTGTAACTGACCGGCGTCTTCATACTCCGTGTGGACCGGTGTACCGGTCTTCTGCTGCACCCGCGGCGATCATGCTCGCGGGCCGGCCCGGTGTCGAGTCCGGACCAATCTTAAAACCCGGACCGCGCCACTCTGGACTTGATCCATTCAGCTTGCCGTTATCTGTCTGAACTTTGAATTACCTCAGGTTTTTGGTACCCGGCGGTGGACGTTACGCGCCGGCTGGTGCGCAATCACGCTGATGCCCGGAACAGTCCTGCCCCGCAAGCATGAGCCCTCGACGGAGGCCCGCGATCAGGCGGTCATGGTCGACGTCGTCGTGCTCTCGACGGACACGCTGCTGTTCGAGTCGATTCGCGCCGCGATAGGCGAGCGTAACCCTGTCTGGCGCGCCCGCTCCGCCGAGGAATCGGTGGACTTGCTGCTGACCGGTCGCTGCGGCGTGCTGCTGGTCGATCTCGCCGCGGTCTCGACCCAGCCTGCGACGCTGGTCGAGCAGATCGTCGAGCAATTCCCCGACGTCGTCGTCGTCGTGGCGGGGCGTCGCGAGGACGAAGCGCTGCTCGCACAGCTGATCAGCGAAGGGCTCGTCTACCGCTTCATGCACAAGCCGCTTTCGGCGAAGCGCGCGGGCATGTTCCTGAACGCAGCAACGCGCTGCCACGTAGAACGGCGGGATTCGCTCGCGAAACGGCGACCGCTGCTGACGCTGCCGGGCTCGCTGCCGGCGCGCACGGACCGTCGCAAGTGGTGGTTCGTCGCGGTCGGCGTTGGGCTGTTCGCCGGGCTGATCGGACTGCTGTCGGGAAGCGGTGGCGATCGAGCCGCGGGTCAGGCCGTGGTCTCGCGTGGCCAATCCACGCCAGGCGCCGTCGCTTTGCGGCCGCAGGCCGATCCGGTGTTGTCGCGGGCCCGGGCCGCATTCCAGGCCGGGCGCTTCGAATCTCCCGCCGGGCGGAACGCACTCGACCTGTATGCGGCGGTGCTGCTCGCCGACCAGTCGCAGCCCGAGGCGCGCGACGGGCTCGAAAAGACCGTGGCCAAGGTAGTCGCGCAGGCACGGACGGCTGCCGCGTCAGGCGAACAGGTCGAGGCGCAGCGCCTGCTCGCGAGGCTGCAGGCTGCAGCCCCAGCCAATGCCGCGACCTTGCGGCTCGCCGCGCTGCTCGCGCCGCCGCCGGCCGTCAGCGATCCCGAACCGGCGTCGGTGTCGCTCGCTCCGGCCATGCCACAGCCGATGCCGGCGCCCGTTACGTCGATGCCGGCGCCCGTCGTTTCGATGCCCCCGGCTGCTTCGCCGACGCCTGCGGTCGTTGCGGCAGCCCCGCCGACGATCGTTCGCGACCCGCTGACGCCGCGTTACAGCAATGCCGGAAAACTCAGTCCAGCTGCCGCCGCCGCAGCCCGGCGACGCAACGGCACGATGATTCCGGGCGCACCGGTCCGCGGGCTGCCGACGGCCGGTTACGTCAGGGATTCCTACCCGGAACCGCCGGCTGAGAAGTCCGGGGTGCCTGACGGCTGAGTTCGACGTGGCGACCGCCAAGGGCCCACGCGACCAGCGCCCAGACCGCTGCGATCGCGGCGCCGCACCAGGCAATGCCGCTGACACCGAGCCCGAATGTCGCCTTCACGAGCGCGTGCACGGAAGCCGCCGTCGCATCGCCGCCGCGATACACGAACGTATCGATCAGGCTCTTGGCCTTGTACTTCTCTTCGCGCGTGACGACGGTGTAGAGCGCATCCCGTGACGGACGCGTGATCGAGTACTCGCCTATGCGGCGGACCATCATGACGCCGATCAGCACCGCGAACGTCGGGAACATGGCCAGCACCGCGAAGCCGGCGGTCATCAGCACCGGGATGCTGACGATCAGCGAACGGAAACCGAACCAGCGGTACAGGCGGCCGAACAGGAACAGCTGCATGACGAGCGACCCGGCCTGGGTCCAGAAGTCGATGGTGCTGAAGAATGCGGTGCGCGCGTCCCGGTCCGAGAACGCATTTGCAACCATGGCCTGCTGCTCCAGGTACAGGAACGTGGACACCCAGGTCAGCAGGAACACGAACAGTGCGATGAGCGCGAGGTAGGGCGACTGCACCACCTGGCGGAAGGCCGCGAGCGCCGTGCCGCCGAGCCGCTCGTCCCGGTCCACGCCCTGCGCGGTGTTCTCGCCGTCGCGTCGATGCCAGCGCAGCACCAGCAGCATGAAGACGATCGAGACCGCGAGCAGTGCAGCGGACACCAGCAGCAGGTTGATCGTGCCGAGCGGCTCCGCCAGGCGCTTGCCCAGAAACGGGCCGTTCAATCCCCCGAGGCTCAGGCCCGCGGCGATGAAACCGAACAGGCGGCCGGCCTGCTCCCGCGTGAACACGTCCGCCATCAGGCTCCAGAACACCGCCACCACGAACAGCACGAAGACGCTGAGCCAGATGAAGTAGGCGCGCGCGATCCACGTGTGGTCGGCCTGCAGGTTGAACCAGACGAAGAAGCCGAGGATGTTCAGCACGAAGAAGAGGTAAACCCACGGCAGGAACACCGAGCGGCGGTAGCGGGAAGTGAGCCAGCCGTAGACCGGCTGCACCAGCAGCATGCCGGCGAACGTGCCCCAGAAAAGCGCCGGCAAGGTCTCGAGCCCGGACGTCAGCCCCATCGTCTCGCGGATCGGTCGCAGGATCGCGTAGGCGGAGAACATGAAGAACGCGCAGAAAAACGCTGCCAGCGCGCCAGGCAGTTCGCGCGGCTTCGCATTGATCGCACCCGCAAGAGCGCCGATCACGCCGCCGCTCCAAGGTCGAGCCTGACCCCGGGAGCTGCCACCTCGGCCTGCACGCCCTCGTGTCGCAGCGCGTCGCAGAACGCCGCGGACGCACTCTTCTCGCCGTGCACCAGCCATACCGGCGGCTTGCCCGGCAGCGCCGCATACCAGCGCCGCAGGTCAGCCTGGTCGCCATGGGCCGAAAAACCGCCGAGTGTGTGCACGCTTGCGGCGACGCGGACCGGCGAGCCATGGATGCGGACTTCGTCCCGGCCATCCACGATCGCCCGGCCGAGCGTGCCCTCGGCCTGAAAACCGGTGAAGACCACGTCGCACTCCGGCCGCGGCAGGTTGTGCTTCAGGTGATGCACGATGCGCCCGCCGGTGCACATGCCGCTGCCCGCGATCACGATTGCGCCGCCCGGAATGCGATTGATGGCCATGGATTCCTCGACCGTACGGCAAAGTGTGAGATTGGGCAGCGGAGGGAGGGTGCCCGTCCGGCCACGCAGTTCCCGCGCCTCTTCATCGTAGAGTTCTGGATGGCGCCAGTACACCTGGGACGCCTCGATCGCCATCGGACTGTCGAGGAAGATCCGCCACGCGCCGAGTTCCCAAGCTGCGAAGTGGGTGCCGAACTCATACAGCAGGTCCTGGCTGCGTCCCACCGCAAATGCCGGGATGAGGACGTGACCGCCACCCTTGCGCGCATGCAGCAGGATCTCGCCCAGTTCGGCCAGCGTCGCGGCGCGATCCCTGTGCTGACGGTCGCCGTAGGTGCTTTCCATGACCACGAGGTCGGCGGCGGGCCCCGGCTCGGGGTCGCGCAGGATGGGCGAGTCGTACTGCCCGAGATCGCCGCTGAACACGATGCGTCGCTCCAGATCGCCTTCGGAGAGACGCAGCCACACGCTCGCCGAACCGAGGATGTGGCCGGCGTCGCGGAACGTGAGCTCGACGCCCGGCAACACGCCGAAGGCGCGCCCGTAGTCGACGGTCCTGATGAGCCCCAGCGCCCTCTCCGCGTCGGCCTCGGTGTAGAGCGGCTCGGCCCTGCCCTTGCGGCCGTCGCGTTCCCGCCGGCGATTCTCGCGTTCGGCGTCCCTCTGCTGCATCGCGGCGCCGTCCATCAGCAGGATGCGAGCGAGGTCGCGACAGGCCGCTGTCGCGTAGACGGCGCCCCGGAAGCCGCGCCGGTGCAACAGCGGCAACCGGCCGCAGTGGTCGATGTGCGGATGGCTGAGGATGACCGCGTCGATGCCGGCGGCATCGAACGGAAACGGCGCGCGATTGCGCTCGTCGGGAGTGGCCCCTCCCTGGATCAACCCGCAGTCGAGCAGCAGTCGGCGACCGCCGACGTCGACGATGTGACACGAGCCGGTGACCTCACCGGCCGCGCCGAAGAATTGCAGGTGCATCGGGTCGCCTCAGGCAATCCGCTGGCCGACCGGGACTTCGACTTCCGGCTGGGCCGGCCGCTCCCGAAGCAGCTTCACGCAGGCCTTGGCCACGCGCGCGTCGTAGCGTCGGCCGGCCTGCGAGTGCAGTTCGTCGATGCAGGCACCGAGTGCGAGGGCTGCTCGCTGCGGACGCGGCGCGAGCATCGCTTCGACGGCGTCCGCGACCGCCAGGATTCTCGCCTCCAGCAGGATTTCCTCGCCCTTCAATCCGCGCGGATATCCTGAGCCGTCGAGCCGCTCATGGTGCTGACGGACGGCCTCGGCCACTGGCCACGGGAACTCAATGCGGGACAGGATCTCGTGTCCCCGCTCCGCGTGAGTCTTGACCAGTTCGAACTCGGCGGCACCGAGCGGGCCCGGCCGCCAGAGTATCTCGCGAGGAATCTGCAGCATCCCGACGTCGATCAACTGGCCCATGACCTGCAGCCCGCGAACCGAGTGTCCGGGCAGACCGAGCGCCGTGCCGATGGCGGCGGCCAGCTCCGCGACGCGCCTCGCGCGACCGATCTTGCAGGCGTCCTGTATCTCCGACAGCGCGCCCATCGCCTCGACCGCGCCCAGCATCACCCGCTCCATGTGATCCATGGCGCTCACGATTTCGGCATCCGAGCGCCTGCGCCGCAGCAGCCGGCCCAGGACCTCGGCGACCTGCGTCGCGTGGCGTTCGTCTTCCTCGTCGAACGGCTCCTTCTTGTTGGCGAGCAGCAGCACGCCCGCAAGGCGCCCGCCGTCGAGCAACGGCGCGGCCAGCTGGCGATGCAGCGAGCCGGGCAGGCCCGCCTGCCGCAGGCCACCAGTGCCCTCGACGCCTTCGCGAACCGTAGCCCGCTGCGAGCTCAGGCAGTCGTACAGCGCAGTGTCGGCCGGCGGCAGGCCGCGCCAGCGCGTAAGCACCGACAGGTCCTGCGCGGCGGGGCTGCCGTCGCGTCGCCCCGCGAGCTCGTACTGCCCGGCATCGGAGGTCGCGAGGAAGACATAACCTGCTTCGCTGCCCGTAAGCTGCTGGACGAGTTCGAGCGCGTGCGACAACGCCTCAGCCTCGGTGTACGAATGGGCGCGCTGCGCGAGGTCCAGCAGCCCCGTCGAACGCCGCGATTCGCGGTCGGTGCGCTCCTGGGCGCGGCGACGAGCCGACACGTCGCGAACCGTCAGCGCACGGCTGCCAGCGCCGACGACCGTGGTCGCCACTTCGACATCGAATATCGAGCCATCCGACCTGCGCCAGCGCGTCTCCTGAGTCAGCTGCCCGGAGGTGCCGATCGCGACGCTGCGAATGGTGGTCTCACCGCCCGCGCCAAGCTCGAACTGCCGCAGGGACAGGCCGGCGGCCGTGCCGGCGTCGAGCCCGAGCAGCACGTGGAACGCGGCATTCGCATACTGGATATCGCCCGCTGCATCCACCAGGCACACACCGATCGGCGCCTGCTCGAGCATGCTGGCACGAGCGCCTAAGACCATCTGGGC
>Ga0316600_10000451_pt1 | contig 19826 bp, 19 predicted proteins | sample OWC_soil_day5_CT_FD_207652 | JGI IMG/M metagenome (GOLD analysis project Ga0316600, IMG submission 207652) | Wetland soil microbial communities from Old Woman Creek delta, Ohio, United States - OWC_soil_day5_CT | ecosystem: Environmental > Terrestrial > Soil > Wetlands | place: USA: Ohio... | reverse complement strand
TGTAACACCAGCAACTATCTTTGTTCCATATTCGATCATTTGTTTTGTATGAAATTTCGCCGTAGAACCTGTAATCCCTTGTACAACGACCTTCGTATCTTTATTAACTAAAATACTCATCTTATTCCCTCCCCACAATTAACCTACTAAAGCAACAATTTTTTCCGCACCGCTAGCAAGTGAATCTGCTACTACAATATCTATATCAGATTTTTCAAGAATTTCTTTTCCTTGCTTTACATTCGTACCATCTAGACGAACTACCAGTGGTATATGAATGCCAACCTGCTGCGCTGCACTAACAATACCTTGGGCGATAACATCACATTTATTGATGCCACCAAAAATATTAACAAAAATACCTTTTACTTTTTTGTCACCAAGGATAATGTCGAGTGCACCTTTTACGGTCTCAACCGTGCTACTCCCACCAACATCCAAGAAGTTTGCTGGTTCACCACCATAATGCTTGATAATATCCACTGTTGCCATTGCGAGACCGGCACCATTTACCATACAAGCAATATCGCCATCTAAAGTAACATAGTTCAAGCCATATTTAGCAGCTTCGAGTTCATTGGCATCTTCTTCATCCATATCGCGATATTCTGCAATCTCTGGATGACGAGACAATGCACTATCATCAAAATTTAGTTTTGCATCAAGCGCCATAACTTTGCCATCACCAGTCACTACAAGCGGGTTAATTTCTGCAATCGAACAATCTTTTTCGATAAATACACGATAAAGCCCCATCATAAACTTAACTGCCTGTCCGACAAGCTCCGAAGGAATATTAATATTAAAAGCGATTCTTCTTGCTTGATAGCCAGCAAGACCAACCACTGGATCAATCACTTCTTTAAAAATTTTCTCAGGCGTATTTGCCGCTACCGTTTCAATTTCCGTTCCGCCTTCTTCCGAGGCCATTAAAACGACCCTAGAAGTAGCCCTATCGATAACCAAACCAACATAGTACTCTTTCTTTATATCACAGCCCTCTTCAATAAGTAACCGTTTGACAACTTTCCCTTGTGGACCCGTTTGATGCGTAACTAAAGTTTTTCCTAAAATTTCGCTCGCATATTGACGAACTTCATCAATATTTTTGGCAACCTTAACCCCACCAGCCTTACCACGCCCACCAGCGTGAATTTGTGCTTTTACCACACAAACTTTCGTAGCCAATTCCTGCGCAGCTGCTACAGCTTCTTCTACTGAAAAAGCCGCTTTACCATTCGGCACAGCTACACCATAATTTCTGAGTATTTCTTTCCCTTGATATTCATGGATATTCATATTTAAACCTCCTATCAAATATTATTACTCGAACTAAATTGACAAAATCCTTTAAATATTTCTAAATATTCACCATATTCACCTAGCAACCTAAATAATCCTGCCTATTATTTTACAAAGCTGTTGCAATAATCATTAGCTATTGTTTTATATAAAATAAAATTAAATTTATTTTTAAGTTCATTTTATATAACCAATGATAAATCAAAGTAAAATTAGCTAACTACTTTAAATAAAAGCTGTTAATAAATCAAGATTTTTACGTTGTACCGTTAGTTAGGCAACAAAATTAACTATTTCAATTGTTACCTGTCGGGAAGTTTTTTATTCTACAATCCCCCTTATTCTTTTATTTTACTTTGGTTATGATTGAACTAAGTTTCTATTAATATAATATATGAAACGAAATGAAAATAAAAGCATATTTTGTAATTTTTCCTTAATTTTAAATAATATTTTTTTATTTATACCTTGTAACAAATTGAAAAATAGTTCATATCCTATATAGTCATTCATTTTTTTCTAAAACACAGTCGCTTATTTTATGAATATCAAACAAACTTTTAACTTTTTTTTAACACTAAAACCTTAGTTATATTTAGTTATATACTATAAGTCTATAATATATAATTTTTTAATAATAAAATAGGCATATATACCAGCTTTCGATAATAGACTATCCAAGTCACGTGTTAATTCTCAACTATTTAATTTAAACAAACTTAACATTTTCTATTATTTACGACAATCGCTAAAAATAATCAAAGCAACACATTGTTTTGATCTTTAAATATGGAGTGTGATTTATGAGTAATACCTTTGAAAGTATCAATAAGATTTTAGTTGTTACGATTGCCCATATGGGTGATGTTGTGTTGGCAACCCCTGTAACGAGATCACTAAAAAAGAAGTTTCCTTCAGCCACCGTTGATTTATTGGTTCGCCCGCTTACCGAAGATGCCGCAAAACACAATCCCTATGTCGATCATGTGCTTGTCTATGAACAAGACCCCTCTCAAAAAAACTCTACCGATTTGCAAAAATTTATCCACTTACTACAAAGCAAAAGTTACGATCTGGCATTATCGCTAAATAATGATACAATTAGTGCTATGCTCATTGGCCTCAGCGGTGCTCGCTATCGGATTGGCTATGAAAACGATTCACAAATAAAATTTTTCACCCATACCATAACCGCACCAACAAGAATCTTACACCAATCTGAAAGACAACTTGAAATTTTAAAACCACTCGGTCTTATCCATCAAGATTCTCACATTGAATTTAATGTCTCCACCAATGAGATGACGAATCTATATCATAAACTAAATCTGACCTCAACTAAGCCAATCGTCGTCCTTTGTCCATTTAGCAGCCATTGGCATAAAAATTGGATAGTAGAAAACTGGGTGACTGTAATGAATCATTTAGCGAAGAAAACCCAATGCATTTTAATTGGCAGTAATCAAGAATTATCTGCAATGCAAGCGATGAATGCTAAAGCGGGTAACATTGCACTCATCGCCGCCGGAAAATTAACGCTAGGCGAATCAGCAGCTTTGATCAAAAGTGCCCATCTTTTTATCACGGTCGACACTGGGCCTATGCATATTGCGCAAGCTTTCGACACACCTGTCATTGCATTAATGGGGCCTACCCATTCAAGAGTATGGGGTCCACGCAATCGTCAGGATATCGTTATTCGCTCCCTAAGATGCCCTTGCGCGCCTTGCTGGCAACTTTATAAAAACTATCACACTGTTGAATGCTTAAATCACTCTTGCATGACGCAAATTACAGCTACCGAAGTGATAAAAGCCTCGGAATCTATATTAAATACACCCCTACGGCTTTGGGCATAATAAAATCCTTGCGATACCAAGCAGGAAACTAACACAAATCCTAGAATATCTCGAATATTAAGGTTTTATCGAAGAAATCTTAACACTAAATTGCAATAAACTTGGAGGAATAGAATATGCTTAGAACAAATACGTATTTTGATAACAACGTTGTCTCCATCGGTTTTGAAAATCAAAACGGGCCAGCAACTGTTGGCGTTATGGAACCAGGTGATTATGAATTTGGCACTGGCAAAACTGAGTATATGACCGTAATCAGCGGCAGTATTGATGCAAAATTACCTGGTGAAGATCATTTTATTCACTACGCACCAAACCAAACCTTTATTGTTGCACCAAATAGTAAATTCCAAGTGAAGATCACAGAACAAACTGCGTATTTATGCCTGTATAAATAACACTAGCATTAAAACAAGAAGGCTGTTCACATTTTTTGTGAGCAGCCTTCCAGCTTGTAGACAAACTATGGACAGATAGGTCGCGGGTCGGCGATAAGCACCCATCTGCGCCCTCCGACAAGGTGCTGCTCGTCGACGTACAAAAGTACGACTCCTTCACATCCCCTTACTGCGCCTAGCATCTAAGCACTTCTCGCCAACCGGCAACCTATCTTCGTACTAGTTTATAAGTGGTACGAATTTAACTGGAGGGCTGTTCACATTTTTTGTGAGCGGCCTTCTTCATATTTCATACAATTTACTTCTTATATTTTATTTATTATATTCTTCTAAAGCTACAACTGCATCATAAAGCATTTGTTTTGTTACTCGATACGGTGTACGAACAAGTTCAGGGCTTTGCTCTGTCTCGGTAAGTACTGCGTCCATTTCAGCAAGCGTTACATCGATATCTGAGAGTTTTGTTGGTAAGCCAACACTCTTACAGAACTTAAAGACCCGATCTAATTCCTCATTTTGCTGATCACACGTTAAAAGTACCAATACCCCATAGGCAACCACTTCACCATGCAAATGTTTTTCTTCAATTTGCGGCAACATTGTAATCGTACAAAATAATGCATGCGCAATATGCGCATTATAGTCATGCGCAACAATATTTGATACCATTCCTGTGCTGACAAGAATCGCCAGCATAACTTGTTCTAATTCGTAACTGGCTACCTTAGCTTCATTATCTTCCAATGCCTTTTTCCCATATTTTAAAATTGGATCAGCGCACATTTGACTAATCGTGACGCCTAACGCGCTCGAATGGTCTAGCTCTACATTTCTAGCAGAAATAGCAGCTTCGTAATATTTCGCGATCGTATCCCCCATACCAGCCCATAAAAATTGTTTTGGTGCTTTAGCCACGATTTCTGTAAAAATAAACGCATGTACTGGCGGAATTCTTGAAAAAGATAATTCTCGAAATAAGCCATTCGGATGATACACCACCCCAAGACTCGTTAAACAAGCGCAATTACTGGCAATCGTCGGAAACGTGAAAAATGGTTTTTCTAGAGAATGGGCTAAAATTTTGCAAGTATCTATAGCCTTCCCACCGCCAATAGCAAAAATCATATCCGCATCTTGTACACTTTTATGCGCTTTTAACTTTTCAACATTCTCATATGCGGCTTCGCCACCGAACCAGATAAATTCACTGATTTCAAGCGTCGTGCCTTCAATTGCTTGTAGAATAAGCTCTTTTGTCTTAGCCATCGCCGTTTTACCACCGATTGCTACGACCTTTTTACCATAATGAGGACAAATATCTTTTACTTTATCATAAGCTTGCTCACCAATCGTGTAGCTAGGAAAAATCACACTATAATTACTCACATAAAACACCTCATTCATCAACTATTTTCAATTATTTAAATAAAATACTTAATTTTATTTAAATAACCATTATAGTCTATCATTGAAGAAAAACATTAGCAATACTCTTTGTTTACAAAGTTACATTTTTTGATTCTATATAATATAAAGATAGGACTGCCATAAACACGCAGTCCTATCTTTATTTCTAGCAACTTATTTAATTACGCCGCCCTCAACGACAACATCTTCTGGATTAACAGAATCGCCATAGGCTGGTTTTAATGTTTCTTCAAAATCTTTGTGGAAGAATTTTTCTTCTCCAAGCTTTGTTAATTCAGTATTCACCCAATCACGTAATTCTGTATTGTCTTTTTTCACTGCAGGAGCGATTGCATCAAGTTCACCTAATTTAGTCACGCCAGTTACATAGCCTTTATTTTCTCTAGACCATGCAAATACCAGCGTATTATCATGCGCAAGCGCTGCACCGCGCCCGTCTTTTAGTGCTTGGAAAGCTTCGGTATTTTGATCATATTTTAATAATTCGATATCAGGATAATTTTTCGTAAAGTAAGTTTCTGCTGTAGTTCCTTTATTTACGATTAGTTTTTTACCTTTTAACTGATCTACACTCGTAATCGGTGCTCCTTCTGGCGAAACTACGCCAAGGGCAACTTTCATGTAAGGATTCGCAAAATCAACTTTTTCTTTTCTTTCTGGAGTCACTGTGAAATTCGCTAGTGTAATATCTACTTTATCAGCTTCTAACACTTCAGCACGGCTTGCCGCTTCTACCAAAACGAATTCCACTTTGTTTTCATCACCCAATAAATCTTTGGCAAGACGTTTTGCAAGATACACATCATAGCCCTGATTTTTACCATTGGCATCGACAAACCCAAATGGTGGTTTATCACTAAATACCGCAACGCGAAGTTTGCCTCTTTCTTTGATTTGATCTATCGCCGATTTTTTCGCAGGTTCTGATCCACAACCAGCTAAAACTCCTAAGGAAAATAATAATGTTAAAATCAATGATACCGTTTTAAGAAATTTTTTCATTGTTATCGCTCACTCTCTTCATTAAATTTAAATATATTTAAAAAGCGTTTAGCACGCTCGGTTGTCGGTGCGTTAAAAAAGTCCTGTGGCTTTGCTATTTCAGCGATTTGCCCTTGATCAATGAAAACGATACGATCCGCTACCGCCTTGGCAAATGCCATCTCATGGGTGACAATCACCATAGTCATCCCTTGTTTTGCTAGCTCGAGCATAACATCAAGTACTTCTCGCACCATTTCTGGATCAAGCGAAGCAGTGACTTCATCAAACAGCATAATTTCTGGATTCATACAGAGCGCCCTTACAATGGCAACCCGTTGCTTTTGACCGCCTGATAATTGTCGCGGGTAAGCGTCCTTTTTATCGAGTAAGCCAACTCTGGTTAATAATTTTTCAGCTTGTGCCAAAACTTCTGTCTTATCACGCCCTTGTGCTTTGGTCGGACCTAATAGAATATTTTCTATAATACTCATATGCGGGAATAAATCATAACTTTGAAAGACCATACCAATTTTTTGCCGAATCAAATGCCATTTGGTTTTATCCGCATTGATCACTTCACCATTCAGCTTAATTTGACCGCCTTGAATTTCTTCTAATCCATTTAAACAGCGTAATAACGTACTTTTTCCACAGCCCGATGGGCCAAGCACAACAACAACTTCACCTTTATGCACATCTAAGCTGATATCTTTCAGCGTTTCTACGTCGTCATATTGCTTCTTTAGATTCATAATTTCTAATAATTTTTCTTGTGTTTTTTGAATCAAAATCTTTGCTCCTTTCTCTATAGATTTATTGATTTTGCCACTTTAATTCCAATTTTTTCGACCAAAGCGATATTGGATAGCAAATGATAAAATATAAGGCAAAAATACAAGCATACACCCAAAAAGAAGCCGAAGGTGTTTTTAATATTGAAACCTCAATAATTTGCTGCCCAACTTTGAGCACTTCCACCACGCCAATCAAGACGACTAGCGATGTAGTTTTGATCATCCGCGTTGCCAAATTGATCGCCGCGGGGATCAGTCTGCGTACAGCCTGCGGAATGATAATATAACGATATATTTGCAAGTCAGTTAAACCTAGCGCCCTTCCACTAGCTCTTTGGTGCACTGGTAGTGAAGTAATCGCCCCGCGGACAATATCGCCCATTTCGGCAATTCCCCATAAAGAAAATACAAGTACAGAAACAACCTCGGCCCCTAAATGAATATGCAACACCTTGGTTATGCCAAAGTAAAAGATAAACAGCCATACCAGAATCGGAATGATACGAATCGATTCTAAGTAAAGTCTGGCAATCCATTGAATCCACCTATTTTTTGCTGTCATCACGATCCCAAAAGCAATGCCAAGTACCACTGAAATTGCAATCGCCACTATTGCGATGCGCATCGTCACCCATAAGCCGATAAGAAGTCGCAATAAATTGCTGCCTTCAAAAATTACATTAATCCCCAAATCCTGCATGGCGCACTTTCCTTTCGATAAAAGTTAGCAGAAGAGAAATCGGTAATAAAATAATCAAATACGCTACGACTAGCATCGTTAATGCTTCGGTGGTTTTGTAATACATACCGATTAAATCTTTCGCAACGAACATCAAATCCGCAAGGGCAATCGCACTGACAACTGATGTTTCCTTTAACAAGAATATCGCATTGGCTCCAATAGCTGGTATAGCTATAGAAAAAGCCTGCGGTAAAATAATATAACGCATTAGCTGCCAGCGATTTAAACCAATGCTAAGTCCCGTTTCAATTTGAATTTTGCTAACTGCCTCCAATCCACTCCGAAAAGCTTCTGCCATATAACTGCCCCCTAAGAATGCCAAGCCGAAAATTGCACAGCTATACGCTTCAAATTTAATGCCGATCTTAGCAAAGCCATAATAGAGGAAAAACAACTGAATCAGTAGTGGTGTATTGCGCGACAACTCAATATAGATTTGCACCACTTTATCCAAAAGATTTACTTTATAATAAGTGATCAGACTACAGACTAAACCGATGAAAAGCGATAATAAGATGCCCCAAAAAGATAATTGCAAAGTAAACTCTGCCGCTTTCACGTACAAAGGAATACTTTTTACGATAAAACCAAAATCCATCTTAACCATTCCCTAAATTTTATTTTTAGTTCATAAAACATATTATATATATATGTTTTATTTATCCCTTTTTGTTTATTGTATTCTTTGTTCGCCGTTTTGTCAACATATATCATATATGTTTAGTATGAATTATTTGTAATAAAAAGGCTAATGCAATGTAATTTGCATTAGCCTTTAACTTATAGGCAAGCCATGGACAGACAGGCCGCGGGTCGGCGATAGGCACTCATCTGCGTCGTTACAGCAAGGTACTGCTCGTCGACGTACAAAAGTACGACTCCTTCGCAATCCCTTACTGCGCCTAGCATCTGAGTACCTCTCACCAACCGGCAGCCTATCTTCGTACTAGTTTATAAGTGGAACGATTTAGTTATTTTATAAATTATCGATATAAATATTTTATTTTGTCTACACACTGAGGCTAATACACTATAATTTGCATTGGCCCTACGTAGTTTACGGTTATGAGTTTATAATTTATTTCAAGTTCAATGCTTTGATTAAGCTTGGCAGATTCGCTTCAAAATTCACACCAAAGCGAATATCGGTTCCAGCAGCTTTTGTCCAAGAAATACTTTGCACCGTAAAATCAACAGCAATTTGAGTTGCATCTTCTAACGTTACTTCATTTAGCAATGCACCAAGTAAGGCACTGCCAAATACATCACCTGTCCCATGATAATAGCCTTCTACACGGTCAGCCAATGCATAGCCAACAACACCCGTTTCTTTATCATAAGTTGCTGCCCCAAGTTTTTTATCATCAAAATATACACCAGTTAATACCACTTGTTTTGGCCCTAGGTCTGCTAATTTTTTAAGTAGACCTTTAATATAATCTTTGGTGTATGGGCCTTCTTTATATTCTTCTTTTAACATCAATACAGCTTCCGTGATGTTTGGAACGATCACATCGGCTTTCGCACATAATTTTTTCATTCCTTCGGGAAAGGTTGGTGGAAAGGATTGATACAGGACTCCATTATCAGCCATAACAGGATCCACTAAAATCAAACTATTTTCGTTTCTAAAATCATCAAAAAATTTTGAAACGATTTCTAATTGTTCAAAAGAACCAAGATATCCCGTGTAAATCGAATCAAAGGTAAGGTCTAATGTTTTCCAATGCTCGGCAATTGGATTGATATCCGCAGTTAAATCACGATAAGTAAAGCCAGTGAACCCACCCGTATGCGTCGATAATACAGCGGTTGGTAGAGCACTGCATTCTACCCCAGTCGCGGAAAGAATTGGCAATGCTACTGTTAATGAACATTTACCGAAACAAGAAATATCATGGATTGCCGCTACTCTTTTTTGTTTTAGCACTATAGAATCCCCCTAAATCCAAATTAAAAACTTATATAGAGCAATTACGCTATCTTATCCGTTTTATAAACTATATTTTATGGTTTAGTACCAATGCTGTCAACGCGAAAAGCACAATTGTGTCGATACAATATAAAGTATATTTTTTAAAATGTGTTTATATTATGTTTATTTTACAATAACTTTATGACTTGACCAGCTTTCGCCCCTGTAAAGCAGCCTTGATCTATGACAGGTATGCCGTTGACCAACACATATACTATCCCCGTTGGTTTTGCATCAGGTCTTCCCCTGTCAGGAAACTGAGCTTTATCAGCGAGCTGCTCAAAATCAAACAGTGTAACATCCGCATCACTGCCAATTTTAATCACCCCTTTATTCTCAAAGCCAAAAGTTTGCGCTGGTAATAGTGTCGCTTTTCGCACTGCTTCCACCAAGCTAAAATCGCCACGTTCTTTGACCATTTCTTTAAAATACTTCGGAAACGAACCAGCGATTTGGGGATGCCCTTCGCCTTTTTTATAAGTGCCAATATCCGTCGATGGCATTGCATAGTTTTTCTTTAATGCAGTGTAAATTTCTGCTTTATTCCCCATAAAACAGATTACTGATTCATTGGGAGAGTTCTTACGCATCTCAAGGTATAGATTTCGATTCAAACGCTCCCCTGTATAGGGGCCACTCGCAACGATCATATCACTGAATCGTATTTCATTATCGGCAATCGTCTGTTCGTCAAAGGTTGCTGTTCCAATAAAAGTCGTCCAATCCGTATACATACCGCTATCGATTTTCACATCAATTCCACCATCGATTGCTTGATCGATGATCTGGAGTGCCTCCTCCATGATGCCTGTACCATATTGATAAACAAAATGAGAAATCAACAGTCTGACCCCCGTCCGTTTTGCCACGGCGAGAACTTCAAACAACGAGTATAAATCATTTTGCGTAAACAATCTTGTATGAATCGGCATGACGCGATCAAATTCGGCACAAACTTTAGCTAATGTTTTAATTTCATCAAAGGATGCCCCTGGCGAATAATCTAAACCAAACGATAATCCACAAGCACCTGCCTCTAATGCTCTGCGCGCTAAACTTTCCATTTCAGTAAATTCTTTTGGAGTCGCTTGACGGTATGGATCACTTATACCAACAGCTTGGCGTAGTGAAAAAGAATGCCCAATGAGCTCAGCTTGATTAATGACGAAACCATGTTGCGCTTGCCGAGCAAAAAAACCAGCAATATTCACTGGACTAAGACCACAATTGCCTCCGATGGTCGTCGTAATCCCCTGACAGGCCGATAATTCCCCACTATAGGCATAGCCATCGACATGTCCATGGACATCAATAAAACCAGGACTAGCGATGAGATTTTTCGCCTCAATGATTCGTGCTCCAACCAAATCCTCTGTCGTCAATACAGCAATTTTACCAGCTTTGATCCCAATATTCACTTCTTTCTCTACATTGTTTTCCGTATCAATTACGACTGCATGGTTAATTGCAACATCAAGCATATGACTTCATCCTATCTACTAAATATTACTCGAATCATCAACACCAATAATCCCACTTTTTTGCGCCAATGATCGTTTTTTCCAAGCACCCAGCCACTGTGAAAGTTCTTTTCTCGCCAAAGGCTGTGGCATCGCACTCACCTTAATTTCAACAAGCTTAGTCGCGAGCTGCCTAAATGTTTCCGCTGCCGAACTCTCTGGATATGCCGCCAACACCGTCTTGCCAGCGAGTTCGCTATGTTCAATTTTTTGATAATAATCTAAAAAGGCAATCTCTTCTAAATGAATTGCTTTTGCATATGCCGTTAACTGGGCTTTGGCAGGATAAACATCGGCATAGTTAGCTAATAATGCAATGGGTACTATTTTATTTTTACTGGCACGTACAATACCAGCAATCATGCTATTAGCGGTTACAAATGCCGGAACACTACGATCGGTCACAACAACGCATTTTTGCATCACGCTATCACGCATCGGTAAAATAAATCCTGTACAGGGAATATCACCAGAAATATCATACAAAATATAATCTAAGCCTAATTTTTCGATCGTACCTTGGCTCGTTAACATTTCATCAATAATATGAATACCACGCGCCATGCAACCAACACCAGGTTCTAAGCTGCCCAATTCTAAACAATAAACACCCAATGGTGACTTGATGATATAGTCTTCTATTTTTATAATATATTTTTTACGATATTCTTCTAAAGCAGGTATAGCTTCAAGCTCACCACGCAATAATAGCGTAGAACTCAAGCTAATGTCATTGCCAATCTGCAGTACGTTATAGCCTTGCTCTGCCAAAGCCGCACTTAGATTCGCAGTAATCACGGATTTCCCGATACCACCTTTACCTAAAAAACAAATACGTTTTGTTTCCTTCATCCGTCCTCACCTCTCCTAAGTAAAACTTCTCGCAAAAACTTCATATTCCTTTATAAATGGAGACTTAATTCAGACGGTAAACACCGCCTGAATTGTAGTCGAAATTATCTAGGAACTTAACCGCTCTTTACGGATCACTTGTAGAAGCGGGAGTATTAGAGCGGATTAGTTATCGGATAAATAGAGAAAAGGAGTTGTCACAAAGATAAACTCTTGTGGCAACTCCTTTTCTATTTTTACAAAGAAATCGTGAGCTAAAATTATTCAGCAAATAACGGTGTAGAAAGATATCTTTCACCTGTATCCGGTAATAAAACAACAATTGTTTTACCTTTATTCTCAGGACGTTTTGCTAACTCTACTGCAGCAGCTATTGCTGCACCGGAAGAAATACCTACCAATACACCTTCTGCTTGTGAAACTTCTTTACCATATTTAAAAGCAGTTTCATTTTCAACGGCAATAATTTCATCATAAATGCCTGTATTCAATGTATCAGGAACAAAACCTGCGCCAATCCCTTGAATTTTATGAGGGCCAGGTGTACCTTTTGATAATACAGGAGACGTCGCTGGTTCTACCGCAATTACTTTTACATTTTCATTTTTAGATTTTAAATATTCACCTACACCAGTCAAAGTACCGCCCGTACCAACGCCAGCAACAAAGATATCAACCTTACCTTCGGTATCTGCCCAAATTTCTGGACCAGTTGTAGCTTTATGAGCTGCTGGATTTGCTTGATTGGTAAATTGCGAAGGAATAAAGGAGTTTGGTGTTTCGGCTGCCAATTCTTCTGCTTTCGCAATTGCGCCTTTCATTCCTTTTACGCCATCGGTAAGTACGACCTCAGCACCGTATGCTTTTAATAGATTTCTTCTTTCTACACTCATTGTTTCAGGCATTGTAAGAATGATTTTGTAGCCACGTGCTGCTGCTACACTTGCAAGACCAATACCTGTGTTACCACTTGTAGGCTCAATGATAACAGAATCTTTATTCAATAATCCTTTTGATTCAGCATCGTCAATCATTGCTTTTGCAATCCGATCTTTAACACTGCCTGCTGGATTAAAATATTCTAATTTTGCTAAAATCGTTGCTTCTAGTTCATTTTCTTTTACGAAGTTATTTAGTTGTAATAAAGGAGTACCACCAATTAATTCTGTAATACTTTGATAAACTCTTGCCATTGTAAAACCCTCCAATAAAATTTATTTTAAATTTAAACAAATAAACATTTTAGAAAACATATATGATTAGTATGGTTTGAATTATATACTTACTTTATTATGATGTCAATAGTTTTTAAAAAATAAAATTTTAATACATATAAAGTAAGTATGTGATTGACATTTCAATATAACTAAAGTATCATAAAATAAAACATATATTATTAGTATGAAATGAGTGATTTGATATGAAAATTTCTGCAAAAGGTCGCTACGGATTAGCAGCCATGACACATATCGCCCAAAATTATCAAGCGGGTGATCCAATTACCATCATTAGTATTGCCGAAAAACTCGGTATTTCTAAAATTTATTTAGAACAAGTTTTTTCTTTATTGAAACGAGCGGGTCTTGTTCTTTCTATTAAAGGAGCACAAGGCGGCTATCAATTGGCAGCTACGCCAAAAAAAATTACGGCATTTGCTATTTTATCGGCGATTGAACTTGCTTTATTTGAACCGACAGAATCTACTGTGAAAGAAAAAGCTGCAGCAATTGATGAAGCTATGCAAACTATTGTTTTCAATGCCATTGATAAAACCCTCGAAACAACACTAAAAACTGTTACATTAATTGACTTAGTAAATGAAGTAGAAAAGCATAAAGAAAAAGATAATCTTATGTACTTCATTTAAGATATAGTATGTCTAAAAAAAGAATATCTATATCAGAGACTGTTACAATACACCCATCTGCGTTGTTGCTCCTGCGAGCACTCGCTCAACGTACTTATCGTACGCCCTCGCTCGCGTTCTCGCCCTGCCTAGCATTTGGGCATCTTGTAACAGTCTCTTGCATTTTATGGTTGTGTGTTCTTTGAAACACACTCTATCATGAATAAATAACTGAATTAAAGGAGCATATAAATATGAAACTAGATACTCTTTGTATACATGCAAATAAAATTGAACACAATCCAACTGGCGCTGTTAGCGTACCAATTTACCAATCAGCGACCTTCGCTCATCCTGGGGTGGGACAAAGCACCGGTTACGACTATGCACGTTTGCAGAATCCAACCCGTGAACATCTGGAAAAAGTAATGGCCAAATTAGAAAACGGCGTTGACGCAATGGCTTTCACAACTGGCATGGCGGCAACTACAACATTAATGGAATTATTTTCTCCAGGTGACCACATCATTAGTTCCGATGATTTATATGGTGGTGCACATCGTTTATTCGACCACATCTCAGTAAAAAACGGCTTGACCTTTGATGCTGTCAATACCTCCGATATTACTTTAATCGAAAAGCATATCAAACCAAATACTAAGGCAATTTTTATCGAGACCCCTACCAATCCGATGATGCATGTAACCGATATTAAAAAAGTAACTCAGCTTGCGAAAAAACATCATATATTAGTGATCGTCGATAATACTTTCCTAACGCCATATTTTCAAAAACCATTAGATTTAGGTGCAGATATCGTGCTTCACAGCGGCACCAAATACCTTGGTGGTCACAATGATACATTAGCTGGCTTCTTGGTTGTAAATTCTATTGAACTATCGGACAAGCTTCGTTTTATATATAAAACAACTGGCGCCTGTCTAGCACCACTTGATAGCTGGCTCCTCATCCGTGGGATTAAAACCTTAGCGATTCGCATGAAAACACAAGCTGGCAATGCAATCAAAATTGCCAATTGGCTAAAAACACAACCTAAAATAAAAAAAGTTTACTACGTGGGCCTGCCAGAACATCCAGATTATGAGATCTCGGCTAAACAAGCCACTGGCTTTGGCGCAATGATCTCGTTCGATGTTGACAGCGAGCAAACAGCACGTAATCTATTAGAAAAAGTAAAACTCATTCAATTTGCAGAAAGCCTCGGTGGCGTTGAAACGTTAATGACCTACCCTATGCTGCAAACCCATGCTGACGTGCCAAAAGAAGCGCGTGAGGCCAAAGGGATTAACGAAACTTTACTTCGCTTGTCAGTTGGAATCGAAGATGCCCAAGACCTCATCGTCGATTTAGCGCAAGCTTTATCATAGGAGAAGAAAAATGAAGTATAATTTTGATGAAATCATCGATAGAAGAAATACCAATTCGTTAAAATATGATTTTGCCCTAGAACGCAATAAACCAAGTGATGTACTCCCACTTTGGGTAGCTGATATGGATATAAAAACACCAATTGAAGTCCGCGAAGCACTTAAAAAATCAGCTGAACATGGCATCTTTGGTTACTCCGATGTAAAAATCGAATATTTTAACACGCTCCATGCATGGTTCAAAACCAACTTCGCTTGGGATACAAAACCAGAGTGGCTCGTAAAAACACCAGGCGTAGTTTTCGCGATTTGTACTGCTATTCGCGCCTTTACTAAAAAAGGCGATGCGGTGCTGATCGAGCGACCTGTTTATTATCCTTTCTCCCTATCCATCAAGGATAATGAACGCAAGCTAGTTAATAATCCACTTGTGTACAAAGACGGTAAATACGAAATTGATTTTGTTGACTTTGAACAAAAAATCATTGACAATAGCGTTAAATTATTTATCCTTTGCAGTCCTCACAACCCTGTCGGCAGAGTATGGACTAAAGAAGAACTCATAAAAATCGGCGACATTTGCGTCAAGCATAACGTACTCGTTGTCGCTGATGAGATTCATGAAGAATTCATTTATGAAGGTTTTAAACATCATGTATTTATGAATTTGAAACCAGAGTTTAACGATATCTCGATTACTTGCACCGCGCCAAGTAAAACCTTTAACCTTGCGGGTTTACAAGTATCTAATATCTTTATTGCCAATGCTGAGATTCGCCATAAATTTAAAAAAGCGATGATCCAAACGGGTTACTGCGAATCAAATTCTATGGGACTCGTGGCTTGCCAAACCGCTTATGCTCATGGCCGCGATTGGCTCGATCAACTCAAGGTATATCTTGCCGAAAATCTTGATTTCACGAGAAAATTCCTCACTGAAAAAATTCCGCAAATAAAACTCGTCGAACCACAAGGGACTTATCTCATCTGGCTCGACTGCACAGCACTTAACTTAGATGACAAGGCCCTCGAAGACCTCATCGTCAACAAAGCCAAACTCTGGCTCGACGCCGGTACCATGTTCGGGCCCGAAGGCTCAGGCTTCCAGCGCATCAACATCACCTGCCCACGCGCTACACTAGAAAAAGCGCTGCAGCAATTAGAGGCGTCTGTAAAAGCGTTATAAAATACACTAAAAATAGAGAATCAAGCAGAATGATGAAGCTATTTATAGTTATCATTAGAACATAGCAGCAATGATTTTATTTACTTTACGAATAAAATCTACTATAATAAGCATATACTAAATAAAACCAAAAACGCCCTGTGGAAGCAGGACGTTTCGGTTGAAGATGGTGTGTTGTTACCTGCAAAGCGCAATGAGCGTTGTAACCGCTACAATGAACTTAGCAGAAACTATTAGCTTAAACGACTTAGTTTCTAGCTGCACGGTATCACCTCCATATTCATTTGTAAGGACGTAGTTCGCGCTACGTCCTTTATTATTATAACTTAATTTGACTAATTTTTACAGTTTCAAATTAAACTGTCTTCTCAGTTAATATTTAGATCGCACTAATTAAAGAAAGAAACTGAGATTTTGATATTTTAAAGGCACAACTGGCAGCAATTCAATTAGCTGCTAGTTATGCCTTTTTCCGCAAAACATTTCCAATCGAACTTTGGATAATCCTTCTCTTGGGCTTTGCTTTCCTCCTCTAATGATTCCTTCTTTAATTTTGCATAGGTAAGGTCTCTATACTCTTCGTATGAAATTTCGTCAGCTATTTCAGTGACCTGACCAACTAGCGAAAAATTATATATATTCACTGCATCTTTCCACTTGATCATCACATATTCTTTGCAATTTAAATCTATAAGCAGTTTAACTGTAAAATCAGCGTCCTTTGTTTCCTCAGCAATGATTGTGTCTTTTGTTGTTCTATAGATTTTATACATTTACAAAACCTCCATTTCCCAAAAAAACATATCTTGTTCCTTGTAAATAGAACGAACCTCTCCCCTTGGTTGTGGCGAGGATGGCTCCCCGCCACATGCTAGTGCGCTGCCTTGACCACAACTTTTTACTACCTTGTACTGATACCAAATTTATATCCCCCTTCTTCATCCTGCACGTGGTTTCTTCTATCGGCTAAGGTAGATAGAAGAAACCAACATACAGTTTGTTTCAGGGGAAATCAAAAAAACCGCATGCGAGGGTTTATCCAACCTACACATGCGGTTTGCCATATCTTGCATGCAGACGCTAAGCCTTCTGCCAAAACTTCAATCGTATTATACCAAACAAGCGGACTATCTCCCTTGTAATCAAAGGAAAAGCACGGTATAATAAATTGTCGTCGTAGACAGCTAGCTGTTACGTGTAGGTGCCAACACACCTGCTCGTGCCTGAGAGTGTTCCACCACTTTCAGGACACGGCGACTTTTTTAATTTCCACCTTATTCCTTAATTATATTACATTTTTTGGGGATTGCAAGCAAAAGTAAATCGAAATATGAATATTTATATAGAAAAGCGAGGTCAGCGGATTTTTACGTCCGTGACCTCGCTTTATTTAGAGAGAGAAAGGGCGACTCCTAAATTTTTTTATTTCACGCCTTTGAATTTTTACTACCCGTGAACGGGTCTATATACTCCTTTAAACTCATTTGATCCACTATTTGATCCTGTTTCCAACTGATTTCGAATATAATTATCTATCTGCTTTTTATTTCTTCCTACTGTATCTACATAATATCCCCGTACCCAAAATGTTCGCGTACCATATTTATACTTCAAATTTGCGTGCCTATCAAAAACCATTAAACTGCTCTTCCTTTTTAAATACCCCATAAAGCTAGATATAGTATGTTTAGGCGGTATACTCAAAAATCCAAGATATGATACTGTATCCTCCAAATAGGATACAACATCATATCATGCCTAACATTATTAAATACACCCATTTTTGTTGATCCACTTGTGGTTCTTACGCAAATAATAAATTGTAGTTTTCTCTGCTGGCAATCCCGCGATTCTTAATGATGCTTAACAAATAATCTGTGAACAATCTTTTTTCTATTCATTTGAACTACCTCTGAAAGCTACTAAATACATTATAAGAGATAAAATAATGAGAAAAGTTGAAATGTTGTATAATATAATTATAATGCTCCAATACGTATAATCCTAAGCCAGGACCGAGAGCTATAGCAACTGAGTTTGATATTCCAAAAAAGCCCATTCCTTCAGTTCTGCGGCTGGCTGGAATCAGATCAGAGGCTATGGTGCTGACTGACGTGGTAGTTGCACTCCAGCTTATTCCGTGTATCGCTCTCAGTATTAGCAACAGAATAACTGAATATGCCACCGCATTGTAAGAGAGCGTTGCCAGCAGCAGCACAGTCAGACTCGTAAGCATAATTAACTTTCTTCCTTTTTGATCCAGCAGACCTCCAATCTTTGGACGAGCTATGAAACCGGTTAAATAATAAATACCGGATACTAGACCCGCCATTACTTTGTTTTCCCCAATATTTAAAACATGTAAAGGTAAAGTTGACAGTAACATAAAATTCCCCAGATAGGCAAGAAAATTAACCAGTATGGTAAAAACAAAAGCTGTCGACCATAAGTTTTCCTGAACATCTGCCTGCGGACTTCCTATAAACGTTCCGATCAAAACGATCATCCTCCCTATAAGCACTATCAGACTTAATTCTTAGTATTCCCATTGGTTTAATTGTAATTAATTTACTGTTTTATACTATTCTTACTTGAAGAATTTGTCAAGAACAAGGGAACGAGGGGGCAGCTTTGTTGACATTATAGTTATCATTAGAACATAGCATCAATCATTTTATTTACTTTACGAATAAAATCTACTATAATGAACATATACTAAATAAACCAAAAACGCCCTGTTGTAGCAGGACGTTTCGGTTGAGTAAGGGGGGTTACCTGCAAAGTTCAAACAGCGTCGCAAGCGCTAGGATGAATTTGCTAGAAATTGTTAGTTTAAGTCTTCCAAATTCTAGTTGCAAGGCAATCACCTCCTTATTCAGTTTTAAGGACGTAGTTAGCGCTACGTCCTTAATTATTATAACTTAATGTGACTAATTTTGACAGTTTTAAGCTGTCTTTTTTATGCCTAAAAGTGAGGGAGAGACATTTTATTACCTCATTTATAGCATAAAAAAAAGAGCCCAAAGGCTCTCAATTATGATGTTTTCTGCGTGTACGAGATTTCTTAATTTCTTTGTATTCCCAAAAAATCTCTAAAGCAATCTTTACAATTCCTAAGATACTCGCAACTATAATTAACATTTCTTGAAGTACGTCAAAATCTAAGTAACATGTAATCACCCCCTATTAAACATTTTTTTGAGGTGAGAAAAAAGTAACTAAAAATAATGAAATACTTGTCCTATATATTTGTATATAGTGTTAACGTTTACAAGGTTCTATATCCATATTATCCCATAGTTTAAATGTTTTGTAAATATTAAAACAACAAAAATTTGCTTTTTTTGAGGGATACGGGGTAAGTAGCCCGGGAAGTTTCCCCCTTATCCCTAAAGAAGCACGATTTCGAAATGAAATCGTGCTCCTTTTTTAGAATTATAAATTATGCAAGTAGACCACAAGCATAACCGACAATGCCAACTGCGAATAAACCAAAGATGATAACTAACGGATTTACGTTTTTCTTTAATAAATACATGCAGGCAAAAGTCA
>Ga0316600_10000450_pt1 | contig 19866 bp, 23 predicted proteins | sample OWC_soil_day5_CT_FD_207652 | JGI IMG/M metagenome (GOLD analysis project Ga0316600, IMG submission 207652) | Wetland soil microbial communities from Old Woman Creek delta, Ohio, United States - OWC_soil_day5_CT | ecosystem: Environmental > Terrestrial > Soil > Wetlands | place: USA: Ohio... | reverse complement strand
ACAAAATCTACGCCACAGTCCTTACATTTTAGAGTTTTGTCCTGAAAAGCCATTAAAGAAATCCCCTCACCTTATGAATTCTAAAGGACCACACTGCTTAGCTGACCTGGTCTTTGCCCCCACACCCGCCTGCTGGAAGGTTCGCTAATAAGAAATCAATCTCCTCACTACTGCCACTCTCGAATCTAGCTGACGTAGCTAATAACTCGGCAGGACTTACCCCTAAACCGCACCATGCTCAGAGCCACTTTGGACTCCTTATGTGGATCGTTTCGCCTGCGACTGGCCTCGACTTTCAACCACAGACCTAAGCAATAGGTTCTTAACCTATAGTATAGTCTTTTATCTAAGAAATTACAAGTAAAAAACTGAATCTACTTAAACTTTTATATTTTCTTCTAAGATTAATTTAGTCAACTGTAAATCTTTCCAGGAATCAATATCAATCGAATGTTCCTTCAACATAGGATAACCAACCGTTTCATTCGTTAAAAAAGATTTGTTCGTTAATAGCCACTCACATCGAGCAACATAGACTGCTCCATTTAAAGCATAGATAACTGGCAGATCTTGGCGTCGAACAGCTACACCATTATCGTTGGATATAACCGGTTCCAAAAAACCTTTTGATTTAATATAATACATCCAAAATGGGCTTTTATCTGGCTCTGTTACAGAAACGCAAGACTCTGCCTCTCGATTAATGCAATCTTCAATACAACCATCAATATCTTCACTCCTGCGCAGTGGTGAAGTCGGTTGCAACAAAACAACATAATCAAAATTAGGCAACATAGACAATGCATGTAAAACTGGCTCTATTCCTGGTGTATCATCCTTAGCGAGATAATCAGGTCTTTTAAAGGGAACTTCACATCCCCACTGGGTAGCTATACGAATAATTTCATCATCATCAGAGGAAAGAACTAGTCTATCAATATATTTCGATTTTTTAGCGGTTTCAATTGTCCAAGCAATCAGTGGTTTGCCAGCAAGATCAATAATATTCTTTCCGGGAATCCCTTTCGAGCCACCTCTTGCAGGAATAATTGCTAATACTTTTTTACTATTGATCATCTGAATACCTCTTCAAATTCGACGTTAGCTTGCTCATAATCATTTAACTGCCCTATATCCATCCAGTACTCCCTAATGGGAAAAGCCGTTGTTTCGCCACCTTCATCAATTATTTTTGTAAAAAGATTGGGCATGTCGAAATATTCATTATGAGCTATTAAGTCCAAAGCTTTAGGCTCAATTATATAAATTCCTGCATTCACAAAAAAGTGTTTCACTGGTTTCTCGTCAATACCCGTAAGTCGATTTTGCTCCATCTTTACAACACCATAAGGAACTTGAAAATGATATTCTCGAACACACATAGTGGCCTGTGCTTGGTTCACACTATGAAAATCAAGAAGTTGTTGAAAATTAACTTTAGTTAGCAAATCCCCATTCATAACTAACAATGGTTGCTTAGGTTTTTCCTGCAGTAAACTTAAAGCTCCTGCAGTTCCCAACTGCTTCTCTTCGTCAATATAGTTAATTTCAATGCCCCAACGACTGCCATTTCCAAAGTATTCCTTGATCATATCTGCCTTATAGTTCACAGACAAATAAAATTTTCTAAAACCATACTCCATGAAGTTTTCCAAGATGGTTTCCAGAACAGGCTTTCCGCCCACTTTTAAAAGAGGTTTGGGGCAATCATTCGTCAGCGGGCGAAGCCGGGTACCTAGCCCTCCCGCCATGAGAACTACAATATTCTCTTTCACATCTTCCTGAATTAAATCTTGCAATGTCTCCACATTAATAACTCTTCCATCATCATCAATGACTGGTATATGATTTAACCGTTTTAACTTCATAACGGCCAAAACAATATCTCGCCGTTCATAGGATTTTGCAACAGTTGGGTGAGGATTCATAATGCGCTTAACAGGTTCTTCCAACATGATCCCCTTTAGAATACCACGACGTATATCGCCATCTGTCACAGTTCCCAGTAAATGATTTTCCTCATCAACTATAAGTGCAATCTGCATTGCACCAGAGTCAATAATCTGAAGTGTATTGTGTATTGTTACATCTGGTTTTATTAATATCTGCTTCCATTCCTTCATACTTACACCTCCCGCGCTGGTACACCGATTACTTTTGCATTTTCAGCTACATCTTTTAGAACAACTGCTCCTGCACCCACTATACTGTTTCTGCCAATTTGGATTCCTTGAATTATAGTAGCGCCTGTACCAACATGCACTCCATCCCCGATTTGAACACCACCGGAGAGAGTGACCCTAGGAGCCAAATGAACATGTGATCCAATACAGCAATCATGATCTACAGAAGTGCCCGTATTTATAATGCAATTTTCACCGATGTAGCATCCTGGTTGAATTATCGCCCCCGCCATGATTTGAGAACCTTCTCCTAATACAACTTCTGAAGACACTACCGCCGAAGGATGTACCGTACTTATAAATGAATATCCTAATTTCTTAAAGCGATTAAAAATTCCTGTACGAATTCGAGGTAACGCCACTGAACCGATCCCATTAACCAGAAAAATTTCCTCTGATTTATATTGTAAAATCGCCTCATCAGTGCCAACTACAGGTATCCCTAATATGCAGGTTCCAATTCTTTCAGAGTTGGAATCAGTCGCGCCAATGATCTCAACAGAAGATGTTAGTAGTATCTCAATCACTACTTTCGCATGACCACCAGCACCGACTATAATAACAGGACGTTTCATATTCCTATCCTTTCATCCTGTTCGTAATCTCGCTCGGCAAATTTCCCAAGCCACTCCCAATAATAGAGCGGTGAAAGCCCGGTTCCTGGACGTTTAGTTATTAGATTTTTTTCTGTAAACTTTTCGCCCTTTTTAATTGCCTGATTTGCAACCAGACTTTTACGAGCCACAGTCTTATTCTTAATCTCTGATGGTGCTGGAACCTTATAAGAGTATCCCAAAGCCTCTTCAATTTGACGTATTGACTCAACCATTGTTCTTAATTCCCTGGGTTCCAAGGAAGCTTTGTGATCCGGTCCAGGGAGGTTCTTATCCAATGTAAAATGTTTTTCAATAATAACCGCACCACGAGCTACTGCCGCAATCGGAACAGCAATACCAGAGGTATGATCAGAAAAACCAACAGATAAACCAAAGGCACTCCACAAAGTATCCATCGCTTTCAAATTCACTTCCGTAAAGGGAGCAGGGTATTCGGTGGTACAATGCAACAAACTGACCTTATGCTGCAATAGTTGATGTCCCTCTATTGATGAATATGCTTCACCAAAACTCTCTATATTGGGGCGTCCCCCTCTTCCAAGGTATCCAAACGCCAGTACACCTAAAGCCATCTCTATCTCACCTAACGTACTCATTCCAGTAGAAAGAATAACGGGTCTACCCGTGTTAGCAATCTCTAATAAGAACGGCGCATTGGTTATTTCACCAGAAGAAATCTTAATATAAGGTAACTCAACACAACTTGTCAATAATCTCAAACTATCTAAGTCAAAGGGTGTGGATAAGAACTGTATATCCTGCGCACCACAATATTGAATCAAATCATGATGAGCCTTATCGTCTAACTCTAACTTTTTAATCATGTCAAATTGAGACTCATCAGCATCTGTCGTTTGCTTCTGATAGTCAGCCTTTACAGCATCTTTACTAACTAGTTTTTCAGCGCGAAAAGTTTGAAATTTTATAGCATCAACTCCGCACTCAGAAGCAACATCAATAAGACTCTTTGCCATCTCAATCGAGCCATTATGATTAACCCCCGCTTCAGCTATTATATAGGTCTTTCTTATCTGATTCATTTTGAGCAATCCACCTCAAAAAAATGTTTTTTAATTAATTCATTTCTATTAAAATCGCTTTTTAGTATAGATAAGATTTTTTTTGAACTTGTTCCATCACCATACGGATTCACAACATCTGAACAATCTATTGTAAACGAATGCTTAATAGCATCAATAACAGCCTTCTTCTCTGGCAGACAGTTTATTATTGATGCCACCTGAATACGTCCTTTTTGTCGCTCTCCCACATTAATCGTCACTTTTTTAAAAGACGGAACTTCATATATGCCACTAGAAGAATTCCCCAAAACAGCATCCATTTGTTCAATAACACTAAAATAGCGTTTTTGCCCCAAATTGGTATAAGCACATGTATGACGAGGGTGCTTCGCAACATATTCATCAATCATTTGAATTAAAGTCCGCCCATAAGTATCAGAGTTCGGTTTGGTAAAAATAATACCTAAATCCTCACCAAAAGATTCCAGGCCATCCAATATCTCCTGAAATTGTTCTGCTGGATTCTGCTGATCAAGAGTAGCAGGGTGAAAGGTTACTAAAATATTTCGAGACCTAAATGTAAAGTTCAGTTCTTTTTCCAATTCTTCTTTTGTAAATAATTTTAAACTTTTTATTTGATCAATACTGGGACTACCAACACAAAAAACATGTTCTGGGTTCTCACCCATTTGTTTGACTCTTTTTGCCGAAATTTCATTTGTCACAAAATGTAAATGTGACATCTTGGTAATACTATGACGGATAGCTTCATCAAAGGCTCCTTCCGTTGTGTCACCTCCAGCAATATGTGCAATGGGAATTCTAGCTGCCATTGCGGCTTGCGCTGCTGCTAATATTTCGTAACGATCCCCTAACACTACTATGAAGTCAGGCTGTAATCGATCAAGAACATCCGCAAAGCCAATGATGCCCATCCCCATGGATTTTGCAATGCCTACAGGAGTATCGCTAGACAGTAGCATTTCTACTTTTGCATCAATCATAAATCCATCTGTTTCAATTTCCCTATATGTCAAGCCAAACTCTGGCGAAAGATGCATCCCTGTAATAACCAATTGCAACTGCAACTGCTCATCTTCTGCAATATTCCTCATTAATCTATACAAAAGTCCATATTCGGCACGAGTTCCAGTGACTATGCAAATCTTCCTTTGTCCCTTTTTCATTGTCTTGCCTCTTTCATAGAAATACACTACTAGGAATATTAATGATTCGATTTTCTAACTCTTCTGCAACACTAACGTCCATTTTGGGGCAGGCCAAAAACATAGGTAGTTTATGCATCAATATCCAAACAGGTCGAGTCATAATTCCACAGTTATTGGTACTTTCTAAAATAGCATCACGGTATTTTTTATAGCTGCCTTCCAGGATTAACGCATTTAGCCAATAATTACTCTGAGCAAATGCTGGTTCTTGAAAAAAATCTACTCCGATTACTGAAGAAAAACACGCTTTATACTTTTGAGCTAACACTCTTTTCCTTGCCAGAAATCCAGGCAATTGCTCCAGTTGCGCACAACCCAAAGCAGCATTAATATTCGGCAGTCGATAATTAAAACCTATTTGATCATGATAGAAATTCCATTTATGAGGAACTTTAGCCGTTGTAGTGATATATTTAGCCATTTTCCCCAACTCTTCATCATTAGTTAGGATAGCTCCGCCACCACCAGTCGTTATCGTTTTATTTCCATTAAAGCTTAATGTAGACAACTTTCCCCAATTCCCTGTATGACGACCTTTATAAAAAGAACCAAGAGATTCGGCTGCATCTTCAATCAGTTCCAGTTTAAATCTTTGGCAGACTTCGACTAAGGGATCTAAATCCACTGGATGACCAAAAGTGTGCATTGGAACTACTGCTTTGATCCTACGCCCTGTCTTTTTATTAAAACAACTATTATCTCTTACTTCCGTAATGTCCTTTAAGTATTCTGCCAGTTTGTATGGATCTAAACCTAATGTCCTCTCTTCACTGTCGGCAAAATGAGGCATCGCTCCACAATAAGTGATGGCATTCGTCGTAGCAATAAAGGTAAGAGTCGGCACAATCACCTCATCGTCTTTTATTACCCCTGCCAGCTTAAGAGCAACATGTAATGCGGCTGTTCCATTTACTACTGCAACAGCTTTTTTGACTCCTGTATATGCAGCCAATTCCTGCTCAAACTGATCTACATATTTTCCTACTGAAGAGACCCACCCTGTGTCTAAGCAGTCTTTTACATACTTCCACTCATTCCCACCAAAATGCGGTTCATGAAGACCAATTTTTCCCTGTTCAGTTGGTAAGCATTTTTTTAAAGCTTGCATTACATTATTCACATCAAAAAGGTCTTTTTTCATATATTGTAGATATCGGCTTTGTATTGTTTTAAGTTTTCCTGTTGAGTAAACCAAGCCGCCGTATCTGCTAGCCCCCTTTTTAAACCATCTCTGTTACCATATTGAGGTTCCCATCCAAGCAGTCTTTTGGCCTTCTGGTTATCGGCCCATAATCGTTCCACTTCACTCTTAACAGGCCGCAATCTTACTTGATCATTGATAATGTCAATATCTACCCCCATAACCTCTGCAATCAGATTAACCGTTTCTCCAATGGACACTTCATAATTACTGCCGATATTGATGACTTCCCCCACTGCAGAATCAGATTGAGCCATAGCAATAAATCCTCTGACAGTATCTGCTATATAGTTAAAATCGCGGGTAGGATGTAATGCTCCCAGCTTGATTTCACGCTTTCCACCAGCAATTTGAGTAATTACAGTAGGAATAATGGCTCTGGCAGATTGTCGTGGACCATAAGTGTTAAAGGGACGTATGATCGATACAGGCATGTTAAAAGAATTATAAAAAGACATAGCTAACTGGTCGGCACCAATTTTCGTTGCCGAATAGGGAGACTGTCCCTGCAATGGATGTTCTTCGGTTATGGGAACGAAACGTGCAGTACCATATACTTCACTGGTAGAAGTATGAACAATTTTTTCTACTTCCAATTCTCGTGCTGCTTGTAGTATATTAAGGGTTCCTTTAATATTTGTATCCACATAGGTATCTGGAGAATGATAGGAATAAGGTATCGCAATGAGTGCTGCTAAATGAAGGACCACATCACACCCCTGCATCGCAGTTTTTACGCCATGGGGATCACGAATATCACCCGTATGAACTTCTATATGCGCCTTAACTTCTTTCGGAGCAGAATCCAACCAACCCCAGGAATTAAAGGAATTATACAAAACAAACGACTTAACATCATAGCCTTGCCGTACTAATTCTTCTGTAAGATGGGATCCGATAAAACCATCAGCCCCGGTTACTAAAATTTTTTTTCCTTTTAGATTCATCATTCAATCCTTCCCAAGATAAATTAGACTACATTATTTTATTATATTGACGAAAGCCGCCTGTTGTTGAAAAGGGCGAGCTTCATATGATTGCTGGATACTAAGTTCTTTTCGATTCGCTAACATTTTCTTACTAAGGGCTGTACAACGCTCTTGTAATATTTGTTGGCTCTCACTGTCAATGGAAGATATCTCTTGTAGTATTTTCTTTAGCTTTTCTCTAAAACCCAGCTGACACTCCTCAATGCTATATGTACCTTGTAGCGTGACAATACTATCCATTACAATCTGTTTTTGCGTAGCTAGTTCATGAACCACATCTGATTGTTCCTCTTTGATTGCATGTAGCTGCTCAACAGATAATCGTTGTAAATTACTAAAATGCTTTAGGTAATGTAACTCATTTTCTTCCTGTTGCATTTCATCCTCCATCAAGGTGCAATAACCGATTTATTTTTCAAAATAATAGCATCCCAAGCTTCTTTTAATGTAGATAACAATTCAATGACTTCGTCAATTTTTGCATTGTCTTTTGTTACATTAGCTTCCACCAAGCGTTGACTCATATATAAGTACAGGTTACGCAGATTCCGAGAAATTTCACCTGCATTCATATTCAATGTAATATCTAATTCTCTTATAATATCTTGAGTTTTCATCAGCATCGTATGAGCTCCATTTATGTCCTTGTGGTTTATACTGTTTTTTGCGCTACGCAAATTTCTCAAAGCACCATCATAAAGCATAATAATCAATCTACCTTGGCTTGCTGTTCCTACCTGCATACGCTTATAGTGATCATAAGGATTAACCATTGTGCATTTTCCCCCTAAATTTTTCAATAGACTGATGAAGCAATTCATCTATTGCCTTTGATCCTTCAAGAACCTTTTCATAGTAAATAGTGTAGTCAGCGATGGCAGCATGAAAGTCGTCCTCTTCTGAATACTCCGCCTTATAGGTTCGAGTGAATACTCCATGCATTTCCTGCTTGACAAAGCCCTCCGCCACTTCCCGGATATAGGGATCATTTTCAAATTTTTTATAGATTTTGCTAACAGCCTTTAAATGCTGCTGCATTTTTTTCCCTTGACCATTTTCGCAAGCTTTTTCCAATTGTTTTAGACGCTTAATAGCCTTATTCGCATCATCATTAGCTTTATTCGTATCTTTTAGACGCAGCTCCAATTTTTCCAGTATAGGTTCCAAATTAGGTACCTTAAATGAATCTTGCGCTTTCCTAATCACGCCCAATACATCAACCGTTTTCTGACAATATTGATCAAGTACTTCTCGTAGGGTCATAAGCGTTGTACCTTGGATATATGCTCCACCTTCCGTAGCATTTATATATTTACATTTAGGGTGTTTTTCAATCCAAGTTTCAAAAAAAGTAAGAAATTGATAAAATGAACTACTTGTAAGCAATTGATCTCCATCATTTGCTTTCACATAGAAGTAATTTATATCTTCGCCTGCAGGTCCAGAATATACAGTATTCTCATAGTTCGTCCCAGAAGCATGAGAATGCCCATCCCGTGAATAAGCTAAATCCTGTCCCACTAAAATAATTGGATTAGCTCCCATTTTATAAGCCGCCGCAAAGGCATTGTTAGCCACCGATCCCCCACTTTCGATCATTCCTTTATTTTCTATCGTATCACCAAACCATTTTAGCACAGGCATTTTCCCTGACACGAATATAGGTCCTTGGTAATTTTCAAAAATCATATGATTGGATTGTATTTCAGAAACCAAAGCAGCTTCTCCCACATCTACTCCCTTAAAATGCTCATAATTTAGTGGATGAGGATCAATACTGAAAATAATATCTGGTTCAATGTTCCACTTTTTCAATGCCTTAACAGCTGTTCCCACTGCAAAAATAACAGCTTTACCTTTTGCTTCCTTTAGCAGATGAATATTCTTGTTTAACGATGGTCCTGCTGATACGATAATAACTGGCATACCTTCAAATCCACCAAACAAGGACACTACACCAGGATGAGTACAATAATCTGCCAAATTCAATAGAGAATTAGACATTAGAAGCGGCCCCAATTTAATCATGGTTACCAAATTAATTAAACTTGTACTAACAGCATCTTTAATCCTTCTCATAAAATGAACATAAAAATCAGCATATACAGTCTGATGTCCGACTAATCCTGTCATAACAATATCCTTATGTTTGGCTACATCATACACATGAAATAAACTGGCTTTAAGGTCGTTAACCGAATCACTTACGAGAATAAAAAGACGTTCAGAAGAAATAATATGACGAAAATCCCTGGCAGCCATTGCTGCACAAAATAAATCACGATCAGGCTCAATAATAACTATTGGATTCTTTTCATCTACTGTTTCCAATAATGCCTCTACCAAGTAACCTAGGGAAAATCCATAAATAGCAACAACCTTCCCTGGATCAGTAGAAACAGTACTTGCAATTTGCTGTGCTTCTTTCACAGGATCAACAGAGCTATGCAAAAAAACCCATTTGTCATTTGATGACTTAACCCTTACAGTCGGTAACCCGATACGGCTATTCATAATTTCAATTCGATTTTGATTAGCTATAGTCTCAAATTTATCAATTTTATAGCGTTTCTTATATGCAGCCCAGTTTTCAACTTCCCATACACTTTGCGTTTCTTGCATCACTCTACATAACCCTTTCTTCACATCGTCCTTGCACTACCACTAATATTCCTTGAGAGCTACAGATGGCAGGCATCAAATCATATTCAATAATATCCGTCAACAGTGAGTAATCTTCATTTTCAGCCGCCTCAAATATATTGGCAAAGATCTGACCTAAATGGTCAAACAACGACGAAATAGACATTTCGTCACACAAAATTTCTGAAAAATCAACTGCTAGTAACACCGCTGCAGACTTAATCAATTTTTGATAATAACTTAGTCCTTCCATAATCTGAGTCAATGTTTCCAACGGTTTGAACTTATCACCTACCTGAAGACACATCGGCAGTTCTTGGCATCCTTGTTCAACCCTAGATAAATAGCTTTTCATATCCTCAAGTAAAGTACCTAACTCATCCAATTGTTTTTTACTGTCAATCACTGCCTGCATGTTGCTGCATCTCCTCTTTCATCAAATAATATCCGCCACCATTCCCTCTGCGCACACCCACTCGTCTTATTTTTACTAATTTAGATAATTGACTGCGAATATAGGAAGGTGTCACCTTTAAGATTTCACCAATCTCTTTCGAATTGATCGGTTTAGCATAAGATGTTTCCTGTTGAGTCAGCAACTTGAATACTTCTTCATGCAAATAATTACACATATTTTCCTCCACGTTAACACAACTAGACAATAGTAAACATTATCTTCAATTTAAAATGGTCAACAAAGTAGTTGACCATTTTAAATTAAAGTTCTCAACTACTACTTTTTGTTAAACTAGCAAGCAATGCCGTAATATAACTTCCCTGGGATTGAAGACCTTGTAGCGTAGTCTGCATATTTTGATATTTCGTATACAAAGTAGCCTGTTCCTGAGACAATCGATATTTCAAATCGGTAATGCGATCATTATTGTATTCCATGTTTTTCGAAAGATATCCATTTGATCCTGCTTGTGCATCCAATGTACCGCCATATTGGGTATAACTGTTGAGCAGCGAGTTCATTTGCACGAAAAGTCCCGCATTACTTCCCGAACTAACATCATAATCATAAGAAACAGTAATCTCTTCACTGCTAGTGGGTGCATAATTAAGAGTAACCTTCCCAGTTTTACTATCAAAAGAAAATTGATGTTCATTCGTCTCTGAGGAATTACTTGGAGTCCCAACAACATATGTTTTTAGATCCGCCGCATTAACTAAGGTATAAGTAATATTACCAACCTTAATAGTAGGATCTCCTGTGACGTCAGTACCATATTTAAGAGTAAAAGTCTTTGTACTTCCATCTCCTTTACCACTTGTACCAAGCTCTTCCCCATCCACACTAACAGTCGTATTACCAAAAAGTGATTCTACAGCATCTGGATCAGATGCTAAGGCTGCACGAAGTTTAGTTTCATCCAATTCTAAGTGTCCGCTTTGAACTTGTGCTAAATCATATACCCCTGGTGTGCCGGTGGTAATCCCTACTTGGGCTAGTTGTTGCATCGTACTGGCTTGGGAGGATAAAACACTTGAGCTATAACTTCTTAGCGATTGTTCAATACCCCGCAGCGTAGCATCGCCAAATAAATCCCCTACAGAGGCATCTGTGGAAGAAGTGTCCGATTCTTCTGTTACTTTGGCGATAACAGCATCCATAGCAGCATTATATGCAGTAATAAAATTCTGCACTTTCGTTACAGTGGCATCAATATCATCTGTTACTGTAACATTAGAGGTTCCCTCACCTACCAGCGTAAATGTATTACCTTGGTAAGTTATTTTATTATTTGTTGCTGTTGCAGCTATTCCATTTACGGTAACTACGGCATCAGCACCTGTTTGTTGATTTGCTTGTACCAATCCAACTTGAGATAAAAAATTTGAACTATCCGTATCCGTAGAATTTGCTGGCTCATTATAAGTTCCCAGCTTAATATCCTCATCACCAGCCGTTTTGGACGTCAAAGAGATCTTATGCGTGGTAGAATCATAGAAAGCTGAAACTCCAGCGGTTGTGGAGGCATTTATTTTCTTAATGATAGACTCAACAGTATCAACATCTGGATCAACATCAAAAAATGTTCCATTAATAGAAAAATATCCTTTTTTTATGTTTTCTAAACCTGTAACATCTTTTAATAGGCTCGTTGTATCAGAGTCTTTCCCTTGCTTAACCTCTGCATCTCCTGCATTTAAACCAGCGGCACTAAAGAAATTAGTAGTTCCCTCACTTCCAAGTGTAATTGTTGAATTCTTCCCTACTGTTTTCTGTGTAAGGGTAATCTTCCCATCCGTTCCAACAGCAGCTTTTACATTAGCACCAGAAGCTGTAATTTTATTCGCAATAGTGTTAATGGTATCAGTTGATGTTATAGTGATGCTCTTGCCATTAATTATGAAACTACCGGCTTTAATACCACTATCATATTCTGTTATCGTTTCATTGAGCCTAGCAATATCAAAACTATCCGCCGTAGTACCTGCTGTAATATACGCATAAGTACCGGCACTCGTATCATCAACCCCATCTTCTAACCCAGCTTGCGTTATACTTGCTGCAGCTAAAAAGCCACTACTATCGGTTCCCAGCGTAATCGTTGCCGCCGATCCTACTCGATTCTGCGTAATCGTAATTTTAGCATCCGCACCCATCGAAGCTGTTACACCTGCAGACGAATTATTAATTTTAGTTAAAACGTCACTAACCGTGTCTCCTAACGATACACCAATAGTTTTACCATTAATAGTAAACGTGCCATCTGTAAGAACAGCACTTATATCATAAGCTGCAGTACCTGCTATAGCCGCTTTACTCCCGCCGTTTCCTATTGCACTGCTGGAATTACTACTAACTGTAGCCATGGATGCAACCTTTATCGTATAACTTCCATTCGTACCGCCATTGGTTGCACTGGCTGTCACCACATCTTCGTCTGAAGAAGTAGCCTTCCGTGCAGAAAAAGTACTAGCATATGTTAAATCTTTAGCAGCATATTGCAAGGTTTTTAACGCTGTTTTAATTGTCGTGTAATCATTCACTTTCGCTTGTAAGACTGCGTTTTTGTTTTGCAAAAGGGTGATAGGCAAACTTTTAGCAGCTATGGTTGCACTAATTAAAGCATCAATATCCAGTCCACCAACAGTAGTGTTCAAGTGAGTGCTACCCAAGGCAGATGAAGAAGTTGTAGACAACGAAAGAGTTGTTGATGTGGTAGAAGAAACAGCCATTTTTTCACCTTCTTTTTAAATCTTTTTATCAAGCACCTTGAATTCTTTATCGATCATTCGTGCCATCTCGAGAATTTGCTTAGGAGGGAATGTCGAAATTACTTGATTATTTGTTTTATCTACTACTTGAACAATGATGCGATTCGTATCTTTGTAAACGGCAAATTGCACAGTATAATTTTGTTCTTTTGCTTTATCATTTAATGTATCTACGGCTTTTTCCAATTGGAACGAATCTACCGTTTCTACATTTTTCGTTTTATTGTCTTCAGCCTTATTTTCTTTGTTGTCTAAAGCCTGCACAGTTCCAAGCGAGTTAACCCTATCGATATTCATGAGGCAACCCTTCCTTTATTGTTAAAAACCGACCGGCATATCGCCGGCCGGTTTTCATTCATAATAACTATATAGCTGCTATTACTGTAATAATTTAAGAACTGATTGTGAAGACTGGTTAGCTTGCGCAAGCATTGCAGTACCAGATTGAATCAGTACTTGTTGTTTGCTGTAGTTAGCCATTTCTTTCGCCATATCAGTATCTTGAAGATTGGAACGTGCAGAGCTAAGATTTTCAGAAGCAACTTCCAAGTTGTTAACAGTATGTGTTAAACGGTTTTGAATAGCACCTAAGCTAGCACGTTGGCTAGAAACCGCACTTATAGCAGCATCGAGCACAGAGACTGCCTTAGAAGCTGAGCCTGCAAGAGCAACGGAAACATCACTAATTCCCAAAGCACTTGCCTGCATAGCAGTAATGCCTACAGAAAGCACTTGAGTTTGATTAGCACCAATCTGGAAAACAAGAGTAGTAGTTGAAGCTGAACCATTTAACAAGTTCTTGGTATTAAATTGAGTAGTAGTAGCAATACGATCAATTTCATCAAGCAATGCATTTACTTCTTTTTGAGTTTGTCCACGGTCATTATCTGTATTAGTATCATTTCTAGATTGTACTGCTAAAGTACGTAAACGTTGAAGAATAGCAGTTGTTTCATTTAGTGCACCTTCAGCAGTCTGAATCAAAGAAATACCATTTTGTGCATTTTGAGTAGCTTGATCCAAACCGTTAATCTGGCTAGTCATTTTTTCGCTGATAGCTAGTCCTGATGCATCATCAGCAGCTCTGTTGATTTTTTTACCGGAAGATAATTTTTCCAAAGAACTATTCATGCTGTTTTGGCTAGCTTGAAGATTCCTCCAAGAATTTAAAGACGCGATATTAGTATTTACAACACTCATTATAATTTCCTCCTTGAATTTAAATTGTGGCATCCTTGCCTACAATAATATGACCGCTGGCCAGCTAAGTCATTCAGTATTTTCGTACTGTTATTATATATATCGTAACCTTTCCCTACTATATTAAGGATAATTTTTGTCTAAATTCCATGTTTTTTCATTAAATTCATCATGTTTTCTCTTTATTTATCATTTTATCAGCTTATTTCTTCTTATTTCACTCTTTTTCATCTTTTATCGGTATTTTTTTTAGCATTGACAGCATATCCACATTTTGCACCGTCAAAGCAGCCCGCGTATTGGAATTTTTAACAGCCTCATATAATTCTTGCCGTAATATGGACACCTCACGGGGTGCTGAAATTCCCAAGCGTACTTGATCGCCTTGTACATCTACAATCGTTACCAGAATATCATCACCAATACGCAGTGCTTCATTTTTTCTGCGGGTTAAAATCAGCATACTATTAACCCCCTGCCATTTTTGCAGACATCAATCTATATTGTGTTGTGTACTTCTTATCCGCAATTAGTGTTTGGAATCCAATACCAGCATTTTGATCCACTATAATAGGTCCCATCAGATTTGCAGTAATATCCTTAGGAATTGCCGCTACGTTTACTGTTACAAAAACGTCTAACTTTTCTTTTGCTCCTATCTGTCCTATTTCTGACTCCATTAGTTCAAAGTCATAGTCAGGCATAAACCAAAATGGATTGGTAATCACCAATCCAAAATGCTCATCTTCTAAACTTTGGAGTAACCAGAACTGAGTCTGATCAGGCAGCTCTGAAAGCGTAAAATCATGATAATTTTCCAAACCGATTAATCCTTTGGGAAAATGTATTTTTTTTTGTTGTACAGATGGCACTTTCGCCACACGATTATCCATAATTCACCCTCCGGTTATGTTCTAATGTCAATTGATGGTTCACGTTCCATATAGATATCCACTTTACCCCAAGTAAAGTTGTTGATGATCGTACCTTCCTTTACGGTAGCATCAATGCGGGCAGGAGTATAGATTCCCTTTATGGTACCTAATTTTGCCGAAATGTCAGGTCTTACGGATGGAGAAAGACCAATCACCACTTCTTTTTCAGGACGCTTACTGGCCGCTGCAACAATTTGCCCAATGGAACCACTATGAGGATCTTCCATTTGGTGCATTACAGAAACATTTCGCTCAATCCCCTGTATACAAGCTTGTTTTGCCTCCTCGGCTAGAGAATTTGCGAGGGAATACATCCCTTGCAGCCCCATACTATCGAAGGATGCTCGTGAATCAATGAAGATTTCAGGAGGTTCAATTGTTAAATCTAGATTAGCTGGTGTCGTCTTCATTTGAATATCTGGTGCAGTGATTTTTAAATTTATATTCGGCTGGGTGATATTGAGTCCTAATTGCCCCGATACTTGATGAATTTGAATTTCGATTGGTTTCAAGATTGAATACCCTCCCTCATCCCATTCTTACTAAACTATATTCCGATTATAAATAATCAACCAAAGATTTAGGCAACACATTCGCACCTACTGCTAATAATGTATTGTAAGCATTCTCTGCCAATTGCATTTCAATGCTAGCTTTACCTACATCAAAACCATCATTATTGGTAGCATCATCTGCAATAATAAGAGCATCCGACTCCAATCGCGTCTTTATCGTTTCATATGATTTTTGTTTTGCCCCTAGCGTTGTCTGCCCTGAAATAATGTAATCGCTGTCCGTATCCATCGTTCCTAGATCATTTGTTAGAGTGTCTGCCGTCACGCCATTCGCACCTGTTTGGATATCTACTAAATGTTGCTTAATATCCAACAGGTCTTGAAATATCTTAGGAACACCAGTCGCCGTATCTATTGCACCAAACACCTCCGAACCATCCAGATTAATTTTATCACGAGATGTACTAATATCTCCTGGAACAACCTGTATGGTTATAATGCCAGCGGTAGCTTCTCCACTTTGACCATTATAAGTACCATTATAAGTCACAACTCCAGTAGTTTCGTCCCGGGTAAAAGGCTCCGCACTGTCATTTTGTCCACCAAAAACATATCGATCCCCAACTTTTGCATTTCCACACTGTACCAACGTGTTAATCATCTCATCTACTTGTTTGGCAATTGCATCATAGGAAGTAGTTGGATTTGCAGAAATAGCACTGGAAACTGCAGTTCTTATGTTGGTCATGTTCGTTACAATGGTTTGCAAATTAGAATCACTGGTTTTCATCCAAGAGATGGCATCATTTGCGTTTTGCGTAAATAAAGAATTTGTACTGCTAGCAGCCGTAAATTGAAGATTACGTGCTGCTCCTACAGGGTTATCTGAGGGTCTATTAATATTCTTGGATGCAGCTACTTTCTCTTGTATATCCGTCATACGCGTTAAGCTTGTCTGATATCCTGACAGAAACTGATTGCTCAACATATTATTGGTTACGCGCATTATTTTTCACTCCTTTATTTATCACAACTCTTTATCTGATATTAATCAGGGAATCTAACATAGAATCCATAGTTGCCAGCATTTTTGCACATGCTCCATAAGCTTGCTGAAATTTAATCATGTTTGACAATTCTTCATCCATGCTAACTCCTGATACCGATTCACGGGTAGTCGCCACAGAATCAAAAATAACCGTTTGATTAGTCGTCACATTTTGGGCTTGCTGTGACTGCACTCCTATCGTACTAACGATGGAAGAATAGTAACTAGAAAGACTATTTTTCCCCAATGATGCAGATGCTGTAGAAGGATCATCGACTAACCAGTTTTTCAATACCGTTGCATTGGTTCCATCTGCAGTTCCTGCTGCCGACGCGCCTGCAGCAGCGATGAGATTCAATCCATCTGTAGCATAAAAATCTTCGTTCACCTTGAGAATGCTAAGCCAGCTCGCAGGAGAAGCTTGCACAGTAGGGTCATTAGCTCCCCCTGTCGCATAATCATCAACCGTTGATGCCGTACCAAATGATTCTCCAAAGAAATTGTCTGCAGCAGTCAAATCATTCGTTTGTCCTTGCTTATGTAACGTATTAAAATCTTGCATCAAAGACTGAGCCATTGCATCCAAATCAGCCAAATACCCATTAATAGTGGTATCTCTAAGCGTAGTTAGACTCGCTATGGAACCATCTTTAAAATTAACATTTATAGTACCATTTAGAGCTGTAACTTTCGTCGTATCATAGCCATAGGGAGTATTTCTCTCATGCTTCACGGTGAGTTCTGTAGCATGTTCTCCCTGCACTAAGGAAATTCCCCCAGCAATAATTACTGTATAAGCACCAGACTTTTCTTCTGATACATTTACCTGGGTTAAGGCAGACAGTTCATCTACCAGCTTATCCCTTTGGTCACGCAAATCATTTGCAGTAGCACCAGTAGCCTCTTGGCTAACAATTTGCTTGTTCAAGGCAGCGATTTGTTTCGAGTAACTATTTACCTGCGTAATCTGAGTATCAATGCGGGTTGACGCATCGCTCGCCTGAGAAATAAGATCATCGCCACTTGTCTTCAATGTTTCTACTAATGCACTGGCAGCTTCACGAGCAGCAGTACGAGTACTAGTCTCATTAGGATTACCAGCCAATGTTCCCAAGGCCGTTTGAAACAGTTCCATCGCATTTTGGATTCCAGTATTAGTCGTATCATTAAAAACAGTTTCCACTTTTGCCAGAACGTCCGACTGAGTGGACCAATAATTTTTGGTTGCATTTTTCTGCCAGTATTGGGTATCCACTAGAAAATCTCGTGCTCTGGTAATGGATGCCGTAGTGACTCCAGTACCAGCCATGGACATTCCATTTGCTGTATATATTTGCTGCGGAGTAGTGGTAACCAGATTAACCGTTTGCCGTGAATACCCCGCAGTACTAGCATTGGATACGTTATGTCCTGTCGTATTTTGAGAAAGCTGCTGCGCCGACATTCCCAAAGTCATTATATTTAAACCGCCAAAAGTAGATGCCATTCTCATTCTCCTATCTAAATAAATTTATTATACTAGTTTTGTTTGCAAAGTTGTTATTACCGCCATACTCTGGCACTGTACTTACTTTGAAAAGAATATTTCGTTTATGATTCTCTAATTTAAGCAAGTTGTGCAGCACAATGGAATTCGACTCCTGCATTACACTCATATCTTTTACCAGTTGTCGTAATTTTTGAGATAAAGCAATCCCTCGTTGCTTTCTCGGCTCTTCCAGTAATGCAATTAGCTGATTGAAAGAGGTATGAGTATTATCAATCATACGTTGCAATGTTTTCCTGCGTTCTTCTAAGGTTGCAATGACAGCCGCTATTTTTTCTTCTTGTTGAGCAATGATCTGTAAATCAGCAAGGTTACCTGCTGTTAACACACGCTGTTTATCATCATTGGATACCTTCAAGCTGATATAAATAGCAATTAATTTTCCTAATATATCTAACAACTCATCAACCAAATCATATTTTTCTTGCAACATCATAACCGTCAGCCTTTCTTTTTCATTATGATACTTGACTAGGCTTTACTGTCAAATAAAGCTTTATTAGGAGGCACAAATGAAGCCTTTTCATTGGGATGATAGGTAGGACCAACAGAACTTTGGGCCAACAAATTGAGGCTATAGTTTACAATCAACAATCCTTGTTCAACAAGTTCTTTATTTACGTTATTCACTTCAGAAATTTTAAAAATGATTGAGGTAAGCTCTTGCTCAACATTTTTAAAATTCCCTATCTCATCTTGGTCAGCCATTTGAACAAGTTGTGACAAAGTTATCTTCGTATCTGTAATACCATATATAGCGGCAAGTTCTTGAATGATACTTTTACGTATTTTGTCAAGCCTCGTTACTTCAAAGCATAAATTTTCTTCCTGTTTCATAATCGTTTCTAATCCAGGCACATTACTTTGTACCAACACTTCGCGTTTTTGAAGGCTTAGTTCGAATATCGCTTGGTACATTATGAGCATTTTCTCAAGAACAGCAGTAAGCTTTCCCCATTTATTGTTCACTATCTTCTCCTTTACAGCAGATCATCTACAAGTATGCGTCCAATCATTTTATCCGCAATATCCTTTGAGTCCACTTGATACGTACCCGCTTGAATTTTTTGCGACAGCTCTTGTACTCTCTCTGGCCTTACGTCAGAAATGGTAATCGCGCGTTGCAGCACCTGACCAAATTCTTGTACCCCTGATGATAATATCACCTGATCTTTTCCTTTAGCAGGTTGCGCTTTCTCGGTCTTCGTATTTTTCCCCGCATTATTTTGCTCACCATATACTTTTAGCACACTTTGAATTTGTTTGTTTGAAATAATCATTCTATTTGCACCTCACAATCTACACAAAAAAATCCTTCACTAATAGTATCGACAAAAATGGCCGGGACATTAATCCCTGCCATAAATTTTTTTATTTTTTGTCATTATTTCTTAGGCTCATCTTTCGTATACATCCGCAGACCAGTACGCTGGCTGTCATAATTGTCTTTATCATGCCAAACTTCTTTGACTTGTTTTGTAAAGCTGCTACCGCATTTTGCACAGATACG
>Ga0316600_10000449_pt1 | contig 19875 bp, 21 predicted proteins | sample OWC_soil_day5_CT_FD_207652 | JGI IMG/M metagenome (GOLD analysis project Ga0316600, IMG submission 207652) | Wetland soil microbial communities from Old Woman Creek delta, Ohio, United States - OWC_soil_day5_CT | ecosystem: Environmental > Terrestrial > Soil > Wetlands | place: USA: Ohio... | reverse complement strand
GCTGCGACCATGCCGGAGACCGGGGGTGCATAGTCGGCCAGAGTCGCCGTCGAGTCGAATTGAGGGGGCTCGGTCAGGCAGGCCCCGCACTGCTCCGCGACGGGCGAAATCAGCCGCAACGCGCAGCGCCGACAGCGCACGGCGTCCGACGGGAAGAAGTCATGCTCGCAGCCGCTGCAGAGCGGCGCGCCCGGGTACAGCGCACAGGCGATGCACCGGGGCGCAAGCCAGCTCGCTGACTGACCGCCGACCTTGCCATTCCGCGCTGCACTGATCGCCATCGTCGAAGCTTAACGATGACCTGCGGTCGAGAGTGCTGAACCTATACTGGCCTGCACCATGCCGCTCGGTCCGGGCTCTTCCGAACTCACCCCTACGATCGTCGCGCCGCCGCGCATCCCGGCGCGCGTCGAGACCGTGGCGCGCCAGTTCGACCGCCGCGCGCACCGTTTTGGCGTGGGCGACCTGCTGCTTAAGGAGGTCGGCGAACGGCTGCAGAGCCGGCTCGACTACATCCGTCTGCAGCCGAAACACATCCTAGACGTCGGGTGCGGACTGGGTCGGTCACGGGCCGCGTTGATCGGACGGTATCCGGGGGCGCGATGGACCGGCGTCGAACTGTCCGAGCAACTGGCGCGGGCCGGACGGGCCGCGCAGCGTCGCGAACTCGGCATGTCACGCTGGTGGCAACGCGATGCGGACTGGGTCGTGGCTGACGCTGCGCGCCTCCCCGTCGCCAACGACTCCGCCGACCTGTTGTATTCAAATCTGATGCTGCACTGGCACCCGACACCGCATGTCGTCTTTCCTGAATGGAAGCGCGCGCTACGCGTCGATGGGCTGCTGATGTTCAGCTGCTTTGGGCCCGACACGTTGACCGAGCTGCGCGCCGCTGTTGCGGAGACGATCCCGGCCGCGCGACCCATGCCCTTCGTCGATATGCACGACTTCGGCGACATGATGGTGGCGAGCGGCTTCGCCACGCCGGTCATGGACGTCGAGAAGATAACGCTGACCTATGCTGACCCGCGCGATCTGCTCGCGGAAGTGCGCGGACTCGGCGGCAATCCGCGCGACGATAGACCGCCGGGCCTGCCATCGGGCCGGCGGGCGAGGCAGTTGCTGGAGGCGCTGGCGGCACGCCGCGATGCCGACGGCCGCATCCCGCTGACATTCGAAGTTGCCTACGGCCATGCCTGGAAACCGGCGCCGCGCACGGTGGGTGTCAGCGCCATCAGCGTCGCAGACCTAAGGCGGCAACTGCCCGGCAAAGGAAAGTAATCACACGAACGCGTAAATTGGCAGCAAGGGTTTGCACTACGGGTCAACACATCGCCGAGAAGGCGCAACTAAGGAGAAAAAATGGGACTGATTTCGTTCTTCAAGGAAGCCGGGGAAAAGCTTTTCGGCAAGAAGGTGCAGGAAGTGCAGGCGGCGCCGGCGAAGGTCGACCCCGCGGTGTTGGCGGAGGCCAACCGGGAAGCCGCGACCGCGATCGAGAACTACATCAACACGCTCGGACTGACGGTCACGGCACTTACCGTCACTTTCGATGGCGCGACCAGCGTTGCGAAGGTGTACGGCGTCGCGAAGGACCAGGCGACCAAGGAGAAGGTCATCCTGGCCGCGGGCAACGTCCACGGCGTGGGCGGGGTCGATGACAACATGAGCGTGGATCTGTCCCAGCCCGAAGCCAAGTTCTACACGGTGGTCAAGGGCGACACCCTGTCGAAGATTGCCAAGGAGTTCTACGGCAATGCCAACGCCTACATGAAGATCTTCGAAGCCAACAAGCCGATGCTGAGCCACCCCGACAAAATCTATCCGGGACAGAACCTCCGCATTCCCGCCGAGTAAACTTCTGAAGGCCAACCGACTCGGGCCTGGAGCGGGAACCCTCCCAGCCCCGGTCGCCCGGTCTGGCGTCGCTGACCCGCCTCCGGGTCGGCGCCCGCGAATGGGGCGGCGACTGCGCGCCCCGCTTTGCATATAATCCGCCCGTTTTGCGCCGACCCGGTCGACGCGAAGGCAGGCAGGCGCGTGACCGACTCCAAGATCTGGCTGATCAAGAGGAACTGTTCAGCCAGCCCGCGGCAACTGGCGGTTGTGTTTGCGTCACTCGTGGCGGTTTCGTTTGCCGTCGGTGTCGCGTTCGCCGCTCAGGGGCTCTGGATGGTGCTTCCGTTCGTTGGCCTTGAAGTTGCGGCAGTGGCTGCGGCCTTCCTTTGTTACGGCCGGCATGCGGCCGACTTCGAGCGCATCGAGGTGCGGGGCGGGCAGGTCGTGGTCGCGCGGCAGGAGGGGACGCAGCGGACGGAGGTCAGCTTCGACCTGCCCTGGGTGCGGGTGGAGGTGACACAGCGCGGCGTCGATCTTGCTGCGCGTGTGAAGGTCGAGTTGGTGTCGGCGCGGCAGCGCGTCGAGGTGGGGCGGTACCTCGTGGATGTCAGGCGCGCAGTGCTCGGCCAGGAATTACGGGCCACGCTGGAGTCAGCCACCCAGCGAGGCATGTGATCATTCGAAGCCGGGGAAGTGAACAGGCAATGGCTATGACAGTGTTCTCTCGATTCGCGGTTGTCCGTGCAGCGCTCGCGGCCTCGCTCTCCGGCGCGGCCGGCGGCGCCGTGGCGGTCCAGAGCAAGTTCAACCTGGCACCGCCGATGACTCCGATCGCCAACGAGATCTACAGCCTGCACAACATGATGCTGATCATCTGCACCGCCATTTTCGTGGCGGTGTTCAGCGTGATGTTCTATTCCATCTGGAAGCACCGCAAGTCCAAGGGTGCGGTGGCGGCCAACTGGCACGAGAACACGACGGTCGAGATCGTCTGGACCGTCATCCCGTTCATCATCGTCATCGTCATGGCGCTGCCGGCGACCAAGACCGTCGTTGCGATGAAGGACACGAGCAACGCCGAGTTGACGATCAAGGTCACCGGATCCCAGTGGAAGTGGGGTTACGACTACCTGCGCGGGGAGGGCGAAGGCATCTCGTTCCTGTCCCAGCTGGCGACTCCGGCTGCGCAGATCGAGGGGCGCGAGGCCAAGACACCGACCTACCTGCTTGAGGTGGACAACCCTCTGGTGGTGCCGGTGAACAAGAAGGTTCGTGTCATCACGACCGCGAACGACGTGATCCATGCGTGGTGGATGCCCGCGTTCGGGGTCAAGCAGGATGCGATTCCCGGCTTCGCGCGCGACACCTGGTTCCGCGCCGACCAGATCGGCACGTTCCGTGGCCAGTGCGCGGAACTGTGCGGCAAGGATCACGCCTTCATGCCGATCGTCGTGCAGGTGGTTTCGGCCGAGGACTACAGCCAGTGGGTCAGCGGCAAGAAGCAGCAGATGGCAGCGCTGGCGGATGACCCGAACAAGACCTGGACCAAGCCGGAACTGATGGCACGCGGCGAGAAGGTGTACCAGGCGAACTGCCAGGTCTGTCACCAGGCCAGCGGCCAGGGCGTGCAGGGCGCGTTCCCGGCCCTCGCCGGCAGCAAGGTCGTCGCCAGCAAGGGTGACCAGATTGCGATCCTGCTGAATGGCAAGAACGCAATGCCTACATGGAAGGCGCTGTCAGACGTCGAACTGGCGGCCGTCTCCACCTACACGAAGAACTCGTGGGGCAACAGTGCAGGTGAAGTTCAGCCCGCGGAATTCAAGGCTGCGCGCAAGTAGTCGCGCCGGCAACAAACAGTTCGACCAGGAGTATCAATGAGCGCAGTCGTCCATTCCCCGACCGGCGGTCACGCCGATCACGCCGATCACGCCCACGATCATCCTCACGGCTGGCGCCGGTGGCTGTTCGCGACCAATCACAAGGACATCGGCACGATGTACCTGTGGTTCAGCTTGACGATGTTCTTCTTCGGCGGCGTGCTGGCGCTCGGAATCCGCATGGAGCTGTTCCAGCCGGGCCTGCAATTCTGGAAGCCGGAGTTCTTCAACCAGCTGACGACGATGCACGGCGTCATCATGGTGTTCGGCGCGATCATGCCGGCGTTCGTCGGCTTCGCGAACTGGCAGATCCCGCTGCAGATCGGCGCGCCGGACATGGCATTCGCGCGCATGAACAACTTCAGCTTCTGGTTGCTGCCGCCGGCCGCAATGCTGATCGTCATTTCGTTCTTCGTGCCCGGCGGCGCGACAGCGGCCGGCTGGACGCTCTATGCGCCGCTGACGGTGCAGATGGGCCCGGGCATGGACCTCGCGATCTTCGCGCTGCATATCCTCGGCGCATCGTCGATCATGGGCTCGATCAACATCATCACGACGATTTTGAACATGCGCGCGCCCGGCATGACGCTGATGAAGATGCCGATGTTCGTTTGGACGTGGCTCATCACGGCGTACCTGCTGATCGCGGTGATGCCGGTGCTGGCAGGTGCGATCACGATGACGCTCACGGATCGCCACTTCGGTACCAGCTTCTTCAACGCCGCCGGCGGCGGTGACCCCGTGATGTACCAGCACATCTTCTGGTTCTTCGGGCACCCCGAGGTCTACATCATGATCCTGCCGGCGTTCGGGATCGTCAGCCAGATCATCCCGGTGTTCGCGCGCAAGCCGCTCTTCGGCTATGCGTCGATGGTCTATGCGACGGCGTCGATCGCGATCCTCAGCTTCATCGTCTGGGCGCACCACATGTTCACCACCGGCATGCCGGTGACGGGTCAGCTCTTCTTCATGTACGCGACGATGCTTATCGCGATCCCGACCGGGGTGAAGGTCTTCAACTGGGTCGCGACGATGTACAAGGGCTCGATGACGTTCGAGACGCCAATGCTGTTCGCGGTCGGCTTCATCTTCGTCTTCACGATGGGCGGCTTCACCGGGCTGATCCTGGCGATGGCGCCGATCGATATCCAGCTGCAGGACAGCTACTACGTGGTGGCGCATTTCCACTACGTGCTGGTGGCGGGCTCACTCTTCGCTCTGTTCGCCGGCACTTACTACTGGCTGCCGAAGTGGACCGGCCACATGTACAACGAAGCGCTCGGCAAGTGGCACTTCTGGCTGTCGATGATCTTCTTCAACATCACCTTCTTCCCGATGCACTTCCTCGGGCTGGCCGGGATGCCGCGTCGCTACGCGGACTATCCGCTGCAGTTCGCCGACTTCAACCTGATGGCGTCGATCGGCGCCTTCGGCTTCGGCTTCACGCAGCTGCTGTTCCTCTACATTGTCGTCAGGTGCATCAAGGGCGGGCCGAAGGCGGCGGCGAATCCCTGGGGCGCCGAGGATGGCGGTCTCGAGTGGACGGTGCCATCACCTGCGCCGTTCCACACCTTCGAGACACCGCCGGTCGTCAAGTAAATGGCGGACGCGATGCAGCCTGATAGCCGGGAGCGCCGGCAGAATCGCCGGACGGCGCTGGTCCTCGCGTCGGTGGTTCTGATCTTCTTCCTCGGCGTCATCGCGCGCCGCTATTTAATTGGCGGCTGAGGCAATCCGTGGCGAACGAGCAGGCGCCGGCGTCGGAGATCCAGGGCAACAACCGCACGATCATGCGCAAGCTGGTCGTGGTGGCGCTGCTGATGTTCGGGTTCGGCTGGGCGCTGGTGCCGCTGTATCGCAAGATCTGCGAGATCACCGGCATCAACATCGTGACGATGCGGGACGCGGATGCCGAGCGTGCCGCGCGTAATACGCAGGTCGACCGTTCACGTACGGTCATCGTCGAGTTTGACGCCAACGTGCAGGGCGCGTGGCGGTTCCGGCCGCATGTGAACCACATGCAGGTTCATCCCGGCGAGTTGGTGCAGGTGACCTACGACCTGGTGAACACGCAAGGGCGGGCAATGGCCGGCCAGGCAATTCCCAGCTATGCACCGATGCAGGCTGCCGCGCATTTCCAGAAACTTGAGTGCTTCTGTTTCAAGCAGCAGACGCTGGAGGCGGGTGAAACGCGACAGTTCCCGGTCGTCTTCTTCATCGATCCGGCGCTGCCGCAGGATGTGAAGACAATCACGCTGTCGTACACGTTCTTTGAAGTGGCGGGTGCCGTCGCAAAGCCGGGGGCGGTGCGCGCAGCGACGCCGAGCGGGTGAGGAATGGCTGATGACAGGAATACTGGCCGAGCACCTGACGGTACGGAACGCAGGGCGGGGTTCCTGCAGACGATGCGGGCGGTGCTCTGGTCGTTCTTCGGGGTGCGCAAGCGCGCCGGGTATGAGCAGGATGCGGCGCAGCTGAATCCGGTGTACGTGATCATTGCCGGCATCATCGCGGCGGCGATTTTCGTGGTCGTGTTGCTGCTGGTGGTACGGACTGTAGTGAGCTAGGAAGAGGGGAAGAAGAATGGCCAATACACACGGGGGATCAGCGCCGGATTATTTCGTCCCGGCGCCGGCGCAGTGGCCGATGGTCGGAATGATCGCGATGGCCTTTGTCGGCATCGGCGCGGGCCTGGTCGTCAACTGGAACGCTATGGGTTACATCCCGCTGGCGATCGGCCTTGCCACGCTGGTCTACATGATGGTCGGCTGGTTCTCGATGGTCGCGAGCGAGTCCGAGCACGGTGCGTACAACCGCAAGGTCGACGCCTCGTTCCGCTGGGGCATGGGATGGTTCATCTTCTCCGAGGTGATGTTCTTCGCCTCGTTCTTCGGCGCGCTGTTCTACGCGCGCGTGATCACGGCGCCGATGCTCGGCGATTTCGACCACAAGCTGCTGTGGCCCGATTTCAGCCCGTCCTGGCCGCATAACGGCCCGGCAGGCATCGTCGACGGCTTTACCAGGATCGGCCCGTTCTGGCTGCCGACGATCAACACGGCGCTGCTGCTCACCTCCGGTGTCACGCTGACGATTTCGCACCACGCGTTGCGCGCCAACCATCGCGGCAACGCGATCCTCTGGCTGGCGATCACGGTGCTGCTCGGAGTGACCTTCCTTGGCGTGCAGATGTACGAGTACGGGCACGCCTACTCCGAACTCAACCTGAGGCTCTCGTCCGGCATCTTCGGCTCGACGTTCTTCATGCTGACCGGCTTCCACGGCTTCCACGTGTTCGTCGGCGCCATCATGCTGAGCGTCGTGCTGTTCCGGCTGATCAAGGGTCACTTCAAGCCGGACCATCACTTCGCCTTCGAGGGTGCCGCGTGGTACTGGCACTTCGTCGACGTCGTCTGGATCGGGCTTTATATCGTCGTCTACTGGCTCTAGACGGAGACAGCTGAAGCGGCGGCGGCGCCTGCGGGCGCCGCAGTCTTTTACGCCGGACGTGGCGCTAGTAGGAACGCGGTTCGATCCAGCCCATCCAATAGCTGAACAGGATGAACAGGAAGAGCGCCACCGAGAGACCGACGCGCACCGTGAGCGCATTCACCGTGCGATTGGTCGTTCCCCGGTCACGCACGAGGAATACCAGCGCTGACCCCAGCGAAAAGATGATGCCGATGAAGGCAAGGATGATGATGATTCGCATGGGAACTGGGCGGCTTTCCGTCCGATTATCCCATTGGCAACGATGAACGTTCGTGCCCATTCCTCGCGCACGTGGCTCGCCATGGCAGCCGGAGTCGCTTTGACCGTGCTTGCCACCTCATTGGGCAATTGGCAGACCCGTCGGGGCGACGCCAAGGAAGCCATCGAGGCGCAATGGCACGGCGCGGAAGCGGCTCGCCCGACCGACGTGGCAACGCTGAACGATGCGACGGCAGTGGCCGCGAGCTTGCCGCGGCGGGTCGTGATGCGGGGAACCTTTGTTCCAGCCGCCACCGTGTTCGTCGACAACCGCACGCTCGACGGGGCGGCCGGATTCCAGGTGGTGACGCCGCTGCGGCTGGACGACGGCACGGCGGTCCTGATCAGTCGCGGGTGGGCGGCGCGTGACGCCCGCGATCCGTCACGCATTCCGGACCAGACGACGCCTGCGGGCGCAGTCTCCATCGAGGGCCTCGCCGTGTCACGGGTGCCTCGCCTGCTCGAACTCGCCGCCACGGTGACGCCGGCGCTGCCTGGCATCTGGCCGAACCTGGACTTCGACGACTACGAAAAGGCGGCCGGCTTCTCGGTGGCGCGCGTTGTCGTCCAGCAGACAAATGACACGTCGGATGGCCTGCGTCGTGTCTGGCCGCGCCCAGCCGCCGGAGTCGAGAAGCATCGCGGCTATGCGTTGCAGTGGTATGGGCTCGCGGCACTGAGCGCGGGCCTGACGCTGTATTTCAGCGGGCGAGCACTGAGGCGGCGGGCAGGATGAACGGACCCGGCGCGGTCGCGAGTGGTCAGCCCGGTCACTGGCGTCGCTACCGCGTGCTTTACGCGGTCATTACGCTGTGCATCGCGCCGGTGCTGGCTTCGTACCTTGCGTACTACGTCTTTCCACCGAGCGGACGCACCAACTACGGCACGCTGATCAATCCGCGCCCGATACCGACGGCGCCATTCGCTGCGCTTGACGGCCGGCCGTTTTCCTTCAGGGACCTCGCCGGCCAATGGGTGATGGTGGCGGCAGCGCCTGCGGCGTGCGACGCGGCCTGCGCCTCCGCGCTGCTGCAGATGCGACAGCAGCGGCTAATGACCGGCAAGGAGCGCGATCGCGTCGCACGCGTCTGGCTCATTACCGATGACGCGCCGGTCGCGCCCGAGTTGCTGCGTGATTACGACGGCACGTTCTTCGTGCGCGCGCAACCCGCAACGGTGCACGAACTCCTGGCGGGCGACGGCGGGGCGCTCGCCGGGCACGTCTGGCTTGTCGATCCGATGGGCAACCTGATGCTGCGCTGGCCGCAGGACCCGGAGCCGCAGCGTGTGAAGAAGGACCTGTCGCGACTGCTCGCGGCGTCGAGCCACTGGGTGCGTGTCGAACGCAAGGACTGATGGACGCGACGGCGCTTGGCTGGCTCGCCTTCAAAGGGATCGCGGTCGCCGCGCTGCCTCTGGCGTATGTCGGTTTCTCGCGCGACCCGGCAAAGTACCGCAAGCTGGCGTGGGTCACCGCTTTCCTGACGCTGGATCTCATCATGTTCGGCAGCTTCACACGGCTGACGGATTCTGGCCTTGGGTGCCCCGACTGGCCTGGTTGCTACGGCCATTCAAATCCGCTGTCGGCGGGCGAATCGATCCGCGCCGCGGAAACCGCCCTGCCCACCGGGCCGGTCACGATGACCAAGGCATGGATCGAGATGCTGCATCGCTACTTCGCGATGGGCATCGGCCTTCTCATCATCATTCTCACGGTCCAGGCCTGGCGGCGCGCGCGGCTCGACCGTGCTGCACCTTCTCCGTGGCTGGCGACGGGCGCGCTCGTATGGGTCTGCGTGCAGGGGGCGTTCGGCGCGTGGACGGTGACGATGAAGCTACAGCCCATCGTCGTGACCGCGCACCTGCTTGGCGGCATCGCACTGCTGGCGTTGCTGGTGGCGCTGGCCTTGCAGGAAAGTCCGTCGCAGCCCGTAGCACCGGAAGCCCGACGCCTGCGACCGCTGGCACTCGTCGCGCTCGCGGTCGTGATCATGCAAGTGGCCCTGGGCGGATGGGTCAGCAGCAACTACGCGGTACTCGCGTGCCCGGCCTTCCCGAAGTGCCAGGACGCATGGATGCCTGCGATGGACTTCGAGCACGGGTTCACGCTGTGGCGCGCCCTCGGGATGACCGGTGATGGCGAGCTGATTCCGTTCCAGGCCCTGGTCGCCATTCACTGGACGCACCGTGTCTTTGCGTTCGGGGTCGTGGTGGCACTTGCGTGGTTCATCAGCGCTGCCTGGCGTATCGACGGCCTGCGCGGCCCGGCACGTGGTGCCCTGGCAGTCCTGCTGCTGCAGCTTGCGACCGGGCTGTCCAACGTGGTGCTCAGCTGGCCGTTGCTCGCCGCTGTCCTGCACAGCGGCGGGGCTGCGCTTTTGGTGGCGCTGCTGGTTGTTGCCGTGGTCAGGGCTTCGACGCCTCGAGGCGGTAAAATCACTGACTCTCCGCGGAGCCACTGAATACGATGTCCGGCCAGCTGTCCGCCGCCCAGCGTTCGCTGGGCCAACTTGCCTCGCAGTACTGGGCGCTGACCAAGCCGCGCGTCACGCAGCTGGCGATCTTCTGCGCCGTGATTGGCATGTTCCTGGCCGTGCCCGGGCTGCCGTCGCCGCGTGCCGTCGTGATGGCGACGCTCGGCATCTGGCTGCTTGCCGGAGCCGCGTTCGCGGTGAATTCCCTGATCGAGCAGCACATCGACGCGAAGATGACGCGCACGCGGATGCGGCCGTTGCCGCGTGGCGACCTGACACCGATACAGGCATTGGTATTTTCCGGCGTCATTGGTGGCGCCGGCATGTGGGTCCTGTATACGCAGGTGAATCCGCTGACGATGTGGCTCACCTTCGCCACCTTCGTCGGCTACGCGGTCGTCTATACCGTGCTGCTGAAGCCGTACACGCCGCAGAACATCGTCATCGGCGGCATGAGCGGGGCAATGCCGCCGGTCCTGGGCTGGGCCGCCGTCACCAACAGCGCGCCCCCGGAAGCCTGGCTACTGGCGCTCATCATCTTCGTCTGGACGCCGCCGCATTTCTGGGCGTTGGCGCTGTATCGCATCGATGACTATCGCAAGGCGGGCTGGCCGATGTTGCCGGTCACGCACGGCGAACCCCTGACGCGGCTGCACATCCTTCTTTATACAGTCGGCCTGGTCGCAACGACTGCGCTGCCGTACGCCGTGCGGATGTCCGGGCTGCTGTACCTGCTCGCCGCCCTGGCGCTGGGCGCGGTGTTCGTCGTTTATGCGTGGCGGCTTTACCGCGCACCGACGCCGGCACTCGCGCGTGCAACCTTCAACTACTCAATCGTCTACCTCGCGGCGCTGTTCGCGGCGCTGCTCGCCGACCACTACGTCTGAGTCTGGAACCGCACCATGGGTAGCTGGCGTCTGATGCGTGCGATCCCGGGTTTGCTGGCGGCCGTTGTCGCCGTTGTGCTGACGGCCTGTTCCCCGCCGACCTTCAAGTCGGTCGATATCACCGGCGCGGATTACGCACGCAGCTTTTCTTTGGACTCCGCAACTGGCGGTCAGCGTTCGCTGGCCGATTTCCGCGGCAAGGTGGTCGTCGTCTTCTTCGGATTCACCCAGTGCCCGGATGTCTGCCCAACCACGTTGTCGGACCTGGCCGAGGCGAAGAAGCGGCTCGGTGCTGCAGGCGAACGCCTGCAGGTCGTCTTCATCACGATCGATCCGGAGCGGGACACCGCCGCCGTGCTGGCGCAGTACGTCCCGGGCTTCGACCCCAGCTTCGTTGCGCTGCGTGGGTCGGCCGAGCAGACGGCACAGACCGCCAAGGACTTCAAGATCTTTTATCAGAAGGTCGCCGGCAAGACACCCACCTCGTACACGATGGACCATACGGCCGGGGCATACGTGTTCGACAAGGACGGACGTATCCGTCTGTTCGTTCGTCACGGTTCCTCGGTGGACGACATCGTGGCCGACCTGCGCCAGCTGCTCTGACACGAGCCGCCTACTCGAACTGCCCGGTCGTGGCCGAAACCCGGGTTGCGCTGGATACGACGCGGGCGTCGGCCGGCAGCCCGGCGATCCCGAAGCGCTCTCGCACCGGCTCCACCAGATCGACCTCAAAGCCCGCGAACACACTGGTTTCCGCGTTGACGTAGTCGTCGGCGCGGTAGGCGGCCGCGTCGCGCCGAAGCACGCCGTGGACTTCGAAGGGATCAAAGACAGCGAGCGTCCCGGGGTCCGCGGAGAGGCGCAGTCCGGCCCGGCCAAAGACGATGTCCACGGGCGGGCCACTCAAGTACCAGACGCCGAAAAGGACGTCCGAATAATGGGCATCGGTGTGAAAGAACGCGCCGCGGCAGATGTACCACTCGAACCGCGTGCGCAGCGCCGACCGCAGCCCAGGGTCCAGTCCAGACCCGATTTCCAGGCGAAGCCCGTCATCCGTCCAGGCGCCACCTGAGTGCACTCTGCCGACTTCGAAGCGTTCATTGCCCACGGCCAGCGCGCGCGCCACGAGTTGCGGTGAGGGGGTTCGAAATGCCTGGGCCACATGGCGCGCGAGCGGGCGAAGGCCGGACGCCGATGCGGCGAGAAGGGGTGAAGCGTCGAGGGCCATGTACTCCATGGCCCGATTATCCGATGCAAAAAAAACGCCCCAGCAGGGCTGGGGCGACGGTCCGCCTCGTCGGAGGAGAGGGGGAGGAGCGGAGGCGGATACTGCGAAATCGACTAGAACCCGCGGGGCAAAGGGAAACGCTTACTCGTAAGAGGCCAGTGCCGTTCGCATCTTCTGTAGAGCTTTGGCCTCGATTTGCCGGATTCGTTCCGCGGACACTCCAAACTCGTCTGCCAGTTCGTGCAGAGTGGCGGTTCCGACTCGACCGTCGGCTTCCTCGTTCAGCCAGCGGGCTTCGATGATGCGGCGACTCCGAGGGTCGAGTTGATCAATCGCCTGGCGCACGCCCTCGGTCTGCAGCACATCATGCTGACGGCGCTGCAGCACCTCGGTCGGCTCGGACTCTTCGTCGGCCAGGTAGGCGATCGGTGCGAACTCTTCTTCACCGTCTTCAATACGGCCTTCGAGCGCGATGTCGCCACCGGACAGCCGCGTTTCCATTTCGGCCACTTCTTCGGGCTTCACGTTCAGTTCGCGCGCAATGCTCTGCACCTGGTCGGGCGACATCGTGCCCAACCCCTGCTTCATGCTGCGCAGGTTGAAGAACAGCTTGCGCTGCGCCTTGGTCGTGGCAACCTTTACCAGGCGCCAGTTGCGCAAGATGAACTCGTGGATCTCCGCCTTGATCCAGTGCAGCGCAAAGGACACCAGTCGCACGCCACGCTCGGGATCAAAGCGCTTAACGGCCTTCATCAGGCCGATGTTGCCTTCCTGGATCAGGTCGGCGTGGGGCAGGCCGTAGCCCAGGTAGTTGCGGGCGACCGCGACCACAAGCCGCAGGTGCGACATCACGAGGCGTCCCGCCGCATCAAGGTCGTTGCCGTCGCGAAACTCACGCGCGAGCCGAACCTCTTCATCGGCGGTCAGCAACGGCACGCGATTGACTGCCTGGATATAGGCATCAATGCTGCCGACGCTGCCGGGATGCAGCACAAGGCCATGCGACGCAACAGGAATCAGTGCGTTATTCGTTGCAGTGCGGGAACGGATCTGGGTCACTCACACACTCCTTTCGATTAAATCCTAGCACTCTCTACTGCCGAGTGCTAACGATTTAGAAGGGAGCTTAGGGCAAAAGTTCAACCCCGACTGATTCACTCGGGATGTTGAACCGCAATGCTTCTTTAGGCTGTGAGCGCACACTCACTACGGGTGGCATCGCTTCATCTGGACCCAGGCCCCAATCGCGCCGACAGCACCGCCGAGCAGGGTCGCCCCCAGAACCAGCGCGAGCGGGAACCAGGGCGGCACGCCGGCAGTGCTGAGCACTGACGCAAGCGCACCCGCACGGCGTCCGAGAAGTTCAAGCGTGATCCAGGCGATTCCGATGGCAAGGGCTGCACCGGTAGCCAGAGTCAGTGCGCCGACGTAGGCGTAAGGCCGCCTCACGAATCGCGGGCGGGCGCCAACCAGTTGAAGCAGCCGGATCTCGTCCAGGCGCAACTGGAGGGTCATCTGGGCGGCCCCGATCAGGGCCGTGACAATGAGCAGTGCGACAAGGACTATCAGGCCAACGGCCACGGCCAGCCCCGCCTGTCGCAGGGCCGAGAGCCGCCGATACCATTCAATCTCGGACTGCACCGCATCGACTCCGGACCATTGGCGTATATCCACGGCGGCCCGGTCGATCGCTGCCGGGTCCACAGTGAAGGTGAATCGTGCCACCAAGGTATCGGGCAGCGGGTTGGAGCGAGGCTCAGCCGCGCCCGCTGCCAGTCCGGATCGCTTGCTTAACTCGGCGAAGGCCTGGTCGCGTGGAATCAGGCGGACATCGGTCACGTCCGACGCGGCGGTGAGGCGGGCGCGCAGCGCTTCCACCTCGCGCGGCGCGGTTCCGATCTTCACGAAGACGCTGATCTCAGGTCCCACCTTGGCGGCCTTCCATGCGGGCAAGGCGGCGAGCGCCAGTGCGGCCACCAGCAAGGGCAACGCGAGCGCGGCACCCGCGATGACGACCGAAAGGTAAAAGCGCCCCGGCTGCTGCGCGATCATTCGCAGGGCCTGGCGGAACGCATAAAGCCGGTCGGAGACCGCGCTCATCCGGTGGTCCCCTCTGCGAGTCCGATGATGCGTGCGCGCGCCGGCAGCGTGGGAAGGTTCTGGGCTGCGAGCATCACGGTCACGCCGGCGCCAACGAACTGCTCCAGCAATTTGATGACCGATTCAGCACTGGCGTCGTCGAGGTGTGTCAGTGGTTCGTCCACAAGCAGCAGTGCCGGCCGGTTCACCAGCGCGCGTGCGATAGCGACACGCTGCCGCACGCTACCCGACAGCCGTGCCGGAAGCGTGCCGGGATCGACGTCTTCCAGACCTACGCGATGAAGCGCGGTGGCTGCGCGGGACCTGGCCTCGCCTCGCGAAAGGCCTGCTGCACCGACCGGCAGCGCAACGTTCTCCAGCACGCTGCGATCATCGAGCAACATCACTTCCTGCGGCACGATGCCGATCGAGCGGCGCAGGTGCGGCAGCGCACGTTGCCTGATCTCAGCCAATGGCTCGCCGGCGACGATGATCGTCCCGGACGTCGGGCGCTCGAGCGCGGCAATGAGCCGGATCACGGTTGTCTTTCCGGTGCCTGCCGGACCGCTCAACACGACCAAATCGTTGCGCGCGATGACGAAGCTCAGCTGCTCGAGGACCGCCCTGTCACCATAGCGCTTGGTGACACGATCGAAGACGATCAACGGCGGCAACGGTCCAATGGCAGTGTTCATCAGCGCAGGCCATGCGAATGGCGCCGCTTAGAATGGGTTGAGCGACGGCGTCATGACCCTCCGGCCGATTGTACGGTCGTCATCGGCGCGTCATCGTCAACGACTATGGTCCGACGCAAGAAGCACAAGCCCGATCGATTGAAACCGCCATCGCCTGCCGGTCTCGAGCTCTATCTGAACCGGGAACTGTCCCTGCTCGCGTTCAACGAACGCGTGCTGGCGATGGCCACCCGCGCCTCGGTGCCGTTGGCGGAGCGCCTCCGATATGTCTGCATCGTCTCGTCGAACCTCGACGAATTCTTCGAGGTCCGGATCACCGACCTGAGCGAGGAGATTCGCGAGACGCGCGGCGCGTCGCCGCTCGCCTCGACGTACGCAAGCATCCTGGAGCGGGCTCATCGACTCGTCGAGGCGCAGTACGTGCTGTTCAACCAGACCATCATGCCGGCGCTCGAACGCCGCGGCATCGTCGTGCTGAACAACACGCAGCGCAACGAAACCCAACGGGCCTGGGTGCGCGAGTACTTCATGCGTGAGGTGCGGCCACTGCTGTCGCCGATCGGGCTCGATCCGTCGCATCCGTTTCCACAGGTGCTGAACAAGTCCCTCAACTTCATCCTTCAGCTCGAGGGCAAGGACGCGTTTGGCCGCCCCTCGGCGATTGCGATCTTCAAGGTCCCGCGGGTGCTGCCGCGCGTGATCCCGTTGCCGCCATGGCTGGCGCCGGGCAAGCAGGCGTTCGTGCTGCTGTCGTCGGTGATCCGCTCGCATCTGCAGGACGTGTTTCCCGGCCGGGAGATCGGCGGCTTCTCGCAGTTCCGCGTGACGCGCGACTCCGATCTCAGTGTCGACGAGCGCGAAGTCCATAACCTGCGCCAGGCGCTGCGCATGGAACTGACACAGCGGCATTTCGGCAACGCCGTACGGCTCGAGGTGCTGGCCACCTGCCCTCCGCACTTGCAGACGCTGCTGCAGGAACAGTTCCAGTTGCAGCAGCAGGCGGTGTTCCGCGTCGAGGGTCCGGTGAACCTCGTGCGCCTGAACCAGCTTGTCGATCACCTGACCACTCCGGCTTTGCGCTGGACGCCGTTCGTGCCCGCCTGGCCGACCAAACTCACGGCCGGGGCCGACATGTTCGAGGCGATGAGACGCAGCGACATCCTGCTGCATCACCCGTTCGAGAGCTTCGAGCCGGTCATCGAGTTTCTGCGTCAGTCCGCTACGGATCCGAAGGTCGTGGCGATCCGCATGACGCTGTACCGGACCGGTATCAGTTCGATCCTCGTCGACATCCTCGAGGACGCGGCGCGACGCGGCAAGGAAGTCACGGTGATTGTCGAACTGCAGGCGAGGTTCGACGAGGAAGTGAACATCAACCTCGCCGAGCGGCTCGAGGCAGTCGGCGTGCAGGTTGTCTACGGCATGGTCGGACTGAAGATCCACGGCAAGCTCACGCTGGTCCTGCGCCGCGAGGACGTACGCGGCAAGCAGCGGCTGGTTCCTTATGCACACCTGGGTACCGGCAATTACCACCCGACCACGACGAAGCTCTACACGGACTTCGGGATGCTGACGGCCAATGCCGACCTCTGCGAGGATGTCGAAAAGGTGTTCATGCACCTAACGAGTCTCACGAAGGTCGAGCGGCTGAAGCAACTGTGGCTGGCGCCGTTCACCCTGCATCGCAATCTGCTGGCCGCGCTGACGACCGAAGTGGGATTCGCAAAGGCCGGCAAGCCGGCGCGTGTCATCGCGAAGATGAATGCACTGACGGACGAGGCAACGATCCAGGCCCTGTATGCCGCCTCGCAGGCCGGCGTGAAGATCGATCTCATCGTGCGCGGCGCCTGCGCGTTGCGTCCGGGGGTGAAGGGGCTTTCCGAAACGATCCGCGTGAAATCCATCGTCGGCCGCTTCCTCGAGCACCATCGCATCTATTACTTCCGCAATGGCGGCAAGCCTCGCGTCTACCTCTCGAGTGCAGACTGGATGGGGCGCAACCTGTTCCGGCGCATCGAAGTGGCTTGGCCGGTGCTCGAGCCGAAGCTGGCCCGCCGCGTCATCGATGAAGGCTTGAAGCCGTACCTTGAAGACGGCCGGGACGCGTGGGTGCTGCTACCCGATGGTGACTACCGTCCGCCGCGACGCGGCACGGGGGCTGCGTCGGCGCAGCAGGCACTGTTGTCAAAGCTTGCGGCAGAAATCGGGATCTGATGATGGAACTCATCCTGTGGCGGCACGCCGAAGCCGAGATCGGTGAACCTGATCTCGGTCGCAGGCTTACGGCGCGTGGCGAGAAGCAGGCGCGCCGTGTCGCCGAGTGGCTGAACGCGCAGTTGCCCGACAGCGCGCGCATCCTCGTCAGCCCGGCGACACGGGCCGAGCAGACGGCGCGCGCGCTGGGTGAAATCTCTCACCGCAAGCTGCGAACCGTCGACGAGATCGCTCCGGGCGCGGACGTGCGCGACGTGCTGCGTGCAGCGGAGTGGCCACACGCCAAGGTACCGGTCGTCGTCGTCGGCCACCAGCCGACACTGGGCCACGTGGCGAGCTTCCTGCTGGCAGGTGAAGCGCAGGACTGGTCAGTGAAGAAGGCCGGCGTGTGGTGGATCAGTTCACGCGAACGCGACGGAGCCGAGCGGATCGTCCTGCGTGCGGTGATCAGCGCGGAGCTGCTCTAGGCGGGCTGCAGCGCCCGCACATTGAAGGCCATGCCGACGCGCGCCCAGTGCGCGGCTTCTTCTTCCAGCAGGTACTGGGTCAGCGGATGGCGGGTTAGCCATTCGCCGTCGATAGCGAGTTCGATGGAGCGTCCGAATTTCATCGCCAGTCGCGGCAGCGCGGCGTTGCGGCGCGCGTGATTCAGGATCACGGCCAGGCGCAGCACCAGAACCTTGCCCAGGCGCTCGCGATCCTCGAGCACTTCGTGGATTTTGCGCAGGTTGCCTCGCTGGCCGAGCACCAGCAAGGCGATGTGTTCCTGATCCGACGTTGAAAAGCCCGCCATGTCCGCGTGCTGCACGAGATAGGACGAGTGCTTGTGATAGTCGCTGTGCGAAATGGCAAAACCCACTTCGTGCAGCAGCGCGGCCCAGCCCAACCGTTTGCTCATTTCCTCGCGCGCTGCCGGAACAAGTTCTTTGAAGAGCCGCAATGCCGTGGCTGCAACACGCTGCGCCTGGGCACGGTCGACGCTGAACTGGTCAAGCATCCGCTCGACCGTCGAATCCCGCAGATCATGTTGTTCGCGCCGTCCGAGCAGGTCATACAGCACGCCGACGCGCAGGGCACCCCGCGCGGGCCGCATTTCATCGACGCCCAGTGTTTCGAAGACGGCTGAAAGCACGGCCACGCCGCCGGCGAGCACTTCCTGGCGATCGGGTTTCAGACCGGCCAGCTTGATGCGCCGGATCTCGCCAGCGTCCAGCAGAACATGGCGCAGCTTCAGCAGGCCTTCGCCGTTGATCGTCCCGTCCGACCAGCCTTGCGCGCGGAAGATTTCCGATACGGCGCCCACGGTGCCGCTCGACCCGAATGCCTCCTCCCACTGCGCACGCGAGAACCCGGCAATCGCCTCCTCGAACTCCGCCGCCGCGGCAACCTGCGCTTTCTTCAGCGAGGCACGGTCGATGCGCCCGTCCTTGAAGAACCGCAGCGACGTATTGACGCAGCCGACCTTGAACGATTCGGCCTTGTCTGCGGTGAATCCGCGGCCGACGATGATCTCGGTGGAAGCCCCGCCGATGTCCACCACCAGGCGGCGCAGGTTCGAGGGCGGCAGCGTGTGCATGCAGCCCTCGAACACCAGCCGCGCCTCTTCCCGGCCGGAAATGACTTCGATCGGATAGCCAAGCGCGTTCTGCGCTTCCATGAGGAAGTCATTGACGTTGCGGGCGAGGCGCAGTGTCTGCGTGCCCACGGCACGGACCTGTTCGATCGGCATGCCGCGCAGCCGCTCGTTCATGCGGGCCAGAGTCTCGAGCGCGGTCTCGATCGATTTCTTCGACAGCTTGTTGGTCTCGTCGAGACCGGCGGCGAGGCGCACCGTTTCCTTCCAGTAGCCCTCGCGCACGATGTGGGAGCCTTCGACACGGCCGATCTCGAGCCGGAAACTGTTCGAGCCGAGGTCGACGGCGGCAAGATTCATTGCGCGGCTCCCGCGCCGACGAGCGCGTCGGCGAATTCGACAGCGGAAAATGGCTGCAGGTCGTCGATGCCCTCGCCGACGCCGATGAAGAGGATCGGCAGCGGCCGGTCACCGCGGGCAGCGGCGATGGCGGCCAGCACGCCGCCCTTGGCGGTTCCGTCGAGCTTGGTCACGACCAGGCCCGTCAGGCCGACCGCGGCATCGAAGGCCTGCACCTGAGCCAGCGCGTTCTGCCCGGTCGTGCCATCGACGATCAGCACGATTTCGTGCGGCGCGCCCGGCATTGCCTTGTCCTGGGCGCGTTTCACGCGTTTCAGCTCCTCCATCAGATGCGCCTGCGTTGGCAGGCGACCCGCGGTGTCGGCAATCAGCACATCGACTCCGCGTGCTTTCGCAGCGGCGACGGCATCGAACACCACGGCGGCCGGATCTCCACCGCTTTGCGAGATGACCTCGACGTTGTTGCGCGCCCCCCAGATGGCGAGCTGCTCTCGAGCGGCGGCACGAAAGGTGTCGCCGGCAGCGAGCAGCACCGAGCGGTTCTGCCCGGCGAACCACTTGGCCAGCTTGCCGATGGACGTCGTCTTGCCCGAACCATTGACACCGCAGACCATGACGACGAATGGCTTGACACGAGAGACATCGAACCGACCCTCGGCCGGAGCAAGCCGGCGTGCCAGTTCATCACGCAACGCCAGTCTCACTTCGTCCTGCGTCTTCAGTCCCTTGAGCTTGATCTGTGCACGCAGCGCCTCCACGAGGTCGGCCGACACGGAGACACCGACGTCTGCCGTGATCAGCGCCATCTCCAGTTCCTCGAGGAACGCGTCGTCGACAACGCCGCCGGAAAACAGGCCGACGATGTTGACGCGTGTCTTTGTAAGACCCCGCTTGAGCTT
>Ga0316600_10000448_pt1 | contig 19879 bp, 15 predicted proteins | sample OWC_soil_day5_CT_FD_207652 | JGI IMG/M metagenome (GOLD analysis project Ga0316600, IMG submission 207652) | Wetland soil microbial communities from Old Woman Creek delta, Ohio, United States - OWC_soil_day5_CT | ecosystem: Environmental > Terrestrial > Soil > Wetlands | place: USA: Ohio... | reverse complement strand
TGCTAGAAAGTATATTTTTCGCTACAAAGGAAAGAAGCATAATTATAAACAACATTTCAAGCCTGTAATGAATTTTTTTGCAATGTCAGTAGCTGTGGTGATTTATACGAATTTAGATGTGGTGATGCTTGGCTTTTTAAAGACATCTGCTGATGTAGGATATTATGATGTGGCTGTTAAGGTGAAAGTTATATTGGTGAATATAGTTACTGCTTTAGGAACAGTTGTTTTACCTCGGGCGTCTTATTATATAGAAAATAATAAAAAAAGAGAATTTTACTCAATATTAAATAATGCGTTTGAATTAGTAGCAGTAATCTCGATTCCATTGACGATTTATTTTTCTTTGATGGCAAAAGAGTGTGTCATACTTTTATCTGGTAATGAATATTTGGAGGCAGTAATACCTATGATAGTTATAATGCCTACTATAATTATAATCGGATTTTCTAATATTATAGGAATCCAAATATTAATTCCTATAGGGAAGGAGCATATTGTAACACATTCAGAAGTTGGAGGAGCATTAGTAAACTTAATAGCTAATTTAGTGCTAATTCCGCGGTTTGGAGCGTTAGGAGCATCCATAGGGACTTTATTGGCAGAAATAGTAGTATTATTTATACAATTTATATGTATAAATGATATGATTGAATCGATATTTGAAATAGTACAATTTAAAAAAATTGCAATAGCTGTGGTTTTAAGTACGATTATATTAGTTTATTTAAAATCATTTAATTATGAGTCTTATTTTTTAAAACTTTTTATAACGTCACTAATTTTCTTCTTTTTATATGGAGGTCTACTTATTTTTTTAAAAGAACCTACTTCTATAACAATTACTAGAGTATTGAAGGAAAATTATAAGAAGGGAAAGAGAATGAAATGAATTCAACTATAAATAGAATAATAATAAAAAATAAAAAATATTTATTTTTATTAGCTTATATAATGTATCTTGCAGAATTGATATTTTTTTCATCAATGTTTGGAGAAATAGAAAAATTACAATTAGGTTTTAAAATTATAAGAAATTTTTGTTATTGTTTAATCTTATTAAAGGTTGTTTTAGATTTTATTTTTAAGGAATTTAAGGTTAAAGAATGTTATTTAATAATAATTATAACAGTATTTTTAATTGTCATAACAAAAAATACAGGTAATAAAAGTATATTAATTTATTGGTTTTTTATTATTGCAGCACATGATATAAAATTAGAATTAATAGTTAGAATTGCTTTATTAGTTCATTTATTTTGTATGTCTATTATAATAACTTCTTCTTTAATGGACATACTACAAGACCGTATATACACACGTAATATGAATGAAACAAGATACAGTATTGGTTATCAATATACAACTGATAGTAGCAATTATTTTTTACATATGATTTTAATGTATATTTACATAAAAAAAGATAAAATATCTTGGGAAGCTATTGGTTTTCTGGGAATATGTAATTTATTATTATTCAAAATAACCGATACTAGAAGTGTATTTTTTACAGTAACCATCACTTTATTAATTGTATCACTTTTAAAAATATTTAAGTTTCTTAGAATGAATAATAGACTATATAAAACGGTAAGTACGGTATGTGTTCCAATATTGTCTAGCATTATACTATATCTTACCTTTAGTTTTAATAGTGAAATTCAGTGGATGAATGATTTAAATAAAAAAATTAATACTAGATTGCAGTTAGGCAATGATGCTTATAAGACCTATGGATTACATCTATTAGGTCAGAATATCCAGTGGATAGGTGGAGCTAATGAGTATGATGCTATTAAGAAGAGCTATAATTATGTAGATTCATCCTATGTACAAATAATATTAAACTTTGGAGTGCTATTTTTTATATTGTTATGTATTGGTTTCATTATACTTGGGAGAAAAGCTGCAAAGAATAATGATATATATTTATGTTTAATATTGATCATTATTTCAGTACATAGTGTTTTAGACCCTCAGTTGATATGGATGGCATTTAATCCTTTTATTCTTTGTTATTCTTATATTCATATTGTAGACGCTCCATAGTGCCATTGTAGATCGGATAAGATTAACTTACCAATTTAAATGGATAGATATTAGATTACTTCACGTTATTACGTCGGCAGAAGTAATGACAATTAATATTAATAATTTTTATAATAACAATATTACTCAGAAATGGCAGTAATTACTTTTTGATTTATTATTAAATTTATTGTGATTTTAATTTTATAGTGTTAATATTTATAAAATCAAGTTTGTTTAAAAATACTACGTATGATTTATAAAATTGTACAATAGTATAAAGGAAGGAATTATTTATGCAAAAAAAACAATTAAATATTGCTATGATTGGTCATAAGAGGATTCCTTCTCGAGAAGGTGGAATTGAAATTGTTGTAGAAGAATTATCTACCAGAATGGTAGCATTAGGAAATAACGTGACTTGTTATAATCGTACAAGTCATCATGTTAGTGGAAAAGAATTCGATACACAGAAACTAATAAAATTTAAAGGAGTCAAGCTTAAAGAAGTAATTACAATAAATGGAAGAGGCTTTTCAGCTCTATCTTCGTCCTTTTTTGCAGCGATTTGCTGTGTATTTGGAAAATATGATATAATACACTTTCATGCTGAGGGTCCATGTGCTATGCTTTGGATACCGAAGTTATTTGGAAAGAAATGCATTGCTACAATTCATGGCATTGATTGGCAGCGGGCAAAATGGGGAACATTCGGAAGCAGATACATAAAATTTGGAGAAAAAGTAGCGGTACGATTTGCAGATGAGGTTATTGTTCTTTCAGAAAGTGTTCATAGTTATTTTAGACAAACATATGGTAGGAATACAGTATTCATCCCCAATGGAGTAAATAGACCTTACTATAGGAGACCTAATATAATAAAGCAGAAATATGATATTGATAAAGATGAATATATTCTTTATCTCGGAAGGTTGGTTCCAGAAAAAGGAATTCAATATTTAATAGAAGCATTTAAGAATGTAAATACAGATAAAAAATTAATTATTGCAGGAGGATCATCGGATACGGATGAGTTTGTAAATGAATTAAAGAAATTAATTTATGGTGACAACCGAATTTTTTTTACTGGATTTGTTCAAGGGATAATTTTGGAAGAGTTGTATAGTAATTCATATATATATTGTTTACCCAGTGATTTAGAAGGCATGCCGTTAAGCTTGCTTGAAGCAATGAGTTATGGCAATTGCTGTCTTGTAAGTGATATAGATGAATGCGTTGAGGTTGTTGAGAATAAAGCGGTTCTTTTTATAAAAGGTGATGTGACAGATTTGAAGAATAATCTTCAGATACTCTGCGATAATAAGACATTAGTAGAAAATTACAAAAAAAACGCATCTGACTTTATTTTACAGAAATATAATTGGGATGATGTGGTAGAAAAAACGCTAGATCTTTATAATGATATAATATAAAAAATGATATAAATATGAACAAAATATGATATTAAAAAATATTGGAGAAGACACATGAGTGAAAAGAAATTGAATGGGACAGTTATTGTGACATATCGTTGTAATGCAAGATGTTCTATGTGTAATCGTTATAAAGCACCATCAAAACCTGAAGAGGAGATTTCAATAGAAACAATAAAAAAGTTGCCTAAAATGTATTTTACTAATATTACAGGGGGTGAACCATTTATTAGATATGATTTGAAAGATATTGTAAGAGAACTTTATAAGAAGAGTGACCGTATTGTGATTTCTACAAATGGTTTTTTTACTGATCGCATTGTTGATTTGTGTAAAGAGTTTCCCCAAATAGGCATTCGTATATCTATAGAAGGATTAGAAGATACTAATGATCAGATCCGTGGACTGAAGTCAGGATATCAACGAGGATATGGAACTTTAAAGAAGCTTCGGGAAATGGGCATGAAGGATGTTGGATTTGGTATGACTGTTCAGGACAAAAATGCTTTAGATCTAGTACCGTTGTATAAGATATCAAATGAAATGGGAATGGAATTTGCCACAGCATCACTCCATAACAGTTTTTATTTTGTGGAAGCAAAGAACATTATACATGATCGTATTATGGTTGCAGAGAATTTTGAGAATTTAGTTAATGAGCTGCTACGTTCTAATAGCCCAAAGAAATGGTTTCGTGCTTATTTTAATCATGGACTTATCAATTATATATTTGGACAAAAAAGATTATTACCCTGTGATATGAGTTTTGACACATTTTTTATTGATCCATATGGAGATATTATGCCATGTAATGGTACAAAAGATAAAGAAGTTATGGGCAATTTAAATACGCAGACATGGAATGAATTGTGGAATAGTTCTGAAGCAAAAATTGTACGTAACAAGGTTAGAAATTGCAATCGGGAATGCTGGATGATTGGTTCGGTATCTCCGGCTATGCATAAGTATATTTGGAAACCGGCTACATGGGTATTAATTCATAAAGCAAAGGCTTTATTATACAAACAACCCTATTCTATGTACGAAAATAAGATAGTTCGGGATTATAGAAGTGGTAAAGTTACAAAGGCAGAACTAGATGAATGCAGTACATGTGATATGTGTGCTGTGATAAGTGATGGTTTAAGTGAAGAAAGCAAAGCGCAACTGATGACAAGATCTGGCGAGGAAATAGTTGATGATGATATTAAAGCACAGATGAAGAAGTGAGGAGGTTAAATGACTAAGATTACAGATCAATTAAATACTATACAAAATATAGAATATGAGGCACTTATAGAAATAAAAAAGATATGTGATGCAGAAGATATAACATTTTTTTTGCGAGGTGGAAGTGTTTTAGGATCAATAAAATATAATGGATTTGTTCCTTGGGATGACGATATTGACATTGCTTTGCCGAGAAAAGATTATTTTAAATTAATAAGTGTTATGCCTCAATATTTTGGTGATAAATTCCAGTTTGTTTCTTATCAGCATGTAAAAAATGCTCATTGTTATTTTCCACGAGTTTTGCTTCGAGATAAGTATAGAGAAAATTTGCAACTCCCTCAAAACAATGAGAGGGGGCTTGTACTTATTGACATTTTACCTTTGGACGGAATGCCAAAGAATGGGTTGAACATGAAAATACATATTATAAAAGCATATATATATAGAATTCTAGCTAGCTTGTGGACAATAGAAATAAAGAAAACTGTCAGTATGCATGATGATAAAAAACAGAAGATTTTAAAGATATTACATATGACGGGAATACAACGTTTATATACACAGGATGAGGTATATCAGAAACTAGATAAATTGTATAGTAGATATATATTTGGGAAGACTGAGATGGCAGGAATGCTAAGTAGCTCAAAATTTCAAAAAGAAATTGTTCCTTATGAATGGTGGGGGAAAGGCCAATTAGGGAGATTTAGGGAAATAGAAGTTTTGCTTCCCCAAAAAGCAGATGCTTATTTAAAACATTTGTTTGGAGATAATTATGCAAATTATGAACCACCTATAGAGTGCAGAACAAAATCTCATATTAAAGGCACTAATTAATTTTGCGGAGAATGTTAATAATAAGGAGACACAATGATTTGTTTTGTTATTTTACATTATATAGTTATTGATGAAACTATACAATGTGTCGAAAAAGTTAAAAAATTAATGGGAGACAAAAAAATAATTATTGTCGATAATTGTTCTCCTGATGGTTCTGGAAAAGAATTATTCGATATTTTTAAATCAGATCCAGAAGTTGATGTTATATTAAATGATAGTAATTTAGGATTTGCAAATGGGAATAATATTGGATGCCAGTATGCTAAGAATACATATGATCCTCAATTTTACGTAGTTATGAATAATGATGTTGAAATAACCCAAAATGATTTTATACAAAGAATAAAAAGTATATGGGATAAAGAAAAATTTCATGTTTTAAGTCCCGATATATATTCGACTACAAAGAGAGTTCATCAAAGTCCTAAAAGTATTGTTAGAACAAATTTAATTGAATCAAAAAAGCTACAATATAAATACTATAGAAAAATGAATAGTACATTTTTAGTTCCTCTTAGATGTTATTTAAAAAAGATTTGGTTTATAAATAATTTTTATTTTAGAAGTAAAAATATAAATTTGGGTATTGATTATACAAAAAAATACTATAATGTGCCAATGCATGGATCATGTTTTGTTTTTTCTAAAATTTATATTCATGCGAGAAAAGAAGCTTTTTACCCAAATACATTTTTGTATTATGAATCAGAAATATTAGACTATGAATGTTTATTGAATGGCTGGAAGGAACTTTACGATCCATCGATAAAAGTATTGCATCATCAAAATGTCTCAACAAATGCCACTTATAAGAATGAACTCATGAAAGTGAGATTTATGAATGAACAGAATTATAAATCAATTACTGCCTTTATAAATGAATATGGAAAAGAAGAATAAAATGAATATTTGCTTTATTTTACCAGGCCAGCAAAGAAGGCCTGTAGGAGGCTACAAAATTGTATTTGAATATGCGAATAGATTAGCAAGAGAGGGGCATAACATCTCCCTTCTTTTCTTAAACAAAACTTCATTACAAACATTGAGACTACCCAATATTTTTAAAAGGATGATGACCAATGTACTTACTCAAATTGAACCGACATGGTTTCCGTTAGATAAAAGGGTAAAAAAAATATCCGGATTGAGTAGAAAATTAAGAAAAAAAATAGGCAACATTGATATTTGTATTTCTACTGCAATTACCACGTATAGTTCAATGGATCAATATTTCCCGAAGACTAAACATGCATTTTTAATTCAGGGTTATGAAACATGGATGGCATCGGAAGATGAACTTGTAAAGGCATACAGTGGAAACAATACGAATATCACAGTATCAAAATGGCTTAAGAGTTTAGTGGATAATAAGTCGGGGAAAATGTCATATCTGATCCAAAACCCAATAGATTTAAATGCTTTTAAATCGTATTGTCAACTTAACTCCCGTGCGCCACATACAATTTCTTGTTTATATCATAGCAATCCGTGTAAAGGAGCGTCGTATTTAATGGAGTCGCTTCAACTTTTAAAGATTAAATATATAGATTTGGAAGTGTATATGTTTGGTGTACCCAACTTAAATAAACTTCCTAATTGGATACACTACACTAAATGTGCATCTCAGGCTGAAGTAATAGAAATCTATAATAAGACAAGAGTTTTTCTCTGCACAAGTATCGAAGAAGGCTATGGCTTAACTGGTTTAGAAGCAATGGCTTGTGAAACTTGTCTCGTATCAACAAATTATGCAGGGGCATTAGAATATGCGGTAGATGGATATAATTCAATATTAGCAGAATCCAAGAATGTTGATTCTATAGTAGCTTGTGTAGAAAAGGTGTTTGATAATGATGTACTGCAGAAATGTCTCACTGAAAACGGTAAGGCTACAGTACAGGACTTTTCATGGGAAAAAGCATGTTTTCGTATGTTGGAGATATTAGATAATATTTAGCTTTGGGAGGATACAATGCGAAAGGATATTTGTGACAACTCTTTATTCCATACCAACTTTGCAAATAAGTCAGTGCTAATTCTTGTACCTCATGAGGACGATGAAATAAATCTTGCTGGAAGTTTTATAAGATTGCTGATTAAGACAAATATAGAAGTCAATCTTGTCTATACCACAAATGGCGATTACCATGTAAAAGCTGAACGTCGGTATAAAGAAGTATTATCTTCTTTGAAAAAGCTAGGTGTGAATTCAAGTAATGTTTATTTTTTGGGATATGGAGATAGTTATTTTGATTATGATGGTACACACATTTTTTATGCAGACCAAGATCCGATTACAACAAAATCAGGAAAGTTTGAGACATATGGCGCAATGGGGATTCAAGAGTTTGCATATCAACATAGGAGAAAACACAGTAGTTTTACGAGAAAAAACTTTCTTTATGATTTGAGGGATTTAATTAAAGAAGTTTATGCTGATATTTTAGTGTGTACGGATTTTGATCAGCATCCAGATCACCGTATGTTGAGTCTATCATTTGATGAGGCAATAGGAATGATTTTAAATGAAGAGGGGAATCAATATCAGCCAATTGTAATAAAAGGATTTGCATATTCTACCGCTTATACAGCAGTACAAGACTTATTTCGTTTAAACATTATCAGCACGCTTAAACCAAAAGTAGGTATTACTTATAACTATGATATTAATATCATAGATTCATCATTATATGAATGGAGTAAGAGACTAAGATTTCCAGTTGTTCATGAATGCCGAAGAGTTTCTCCAATTTTAAAAAATAAATTAATCCAAGCGATGCTCTGTCACAAGTCGCAGCATATAGTTACACATTCTGAGAACATTATAAATGGCGATGCAATTTTTTGGGAAAGGCGCACGGATAGTTTGACTCATAAAGCAACAGTCATTACATCATCCGGAGATGGTAATAAAGTTAAAGACTTCGGGTTGATCAATACTAGAAATATCAACGAGCGCATTGCAATTTTTGATAATTATCTGTGGTCTCCGCAAGAAAATGATAATGAAAAGAAATTATTTTTTTTCTGGAATGATCCTATAAGTTTGCGTTATTTAAAAATATTTGGAAATATTGATGATGGTAGTCAAATTATAAGATTTCGAGTAACCATGAACGATGGATTCATAGAGGAATATGGTCCCTTACCAAATAAAGGAACTCAATTTGAAGTAGATCTGGGAATGCATTTCGGAATTTTATTTTTGAAAATAGAACTTTTAGAAACTGTGGGGAATGCACCTGGAATAGCAGAGATTGAACTTTTTAATGATGATACACATAAACTATTGCCTTCGTTTATTAAGGCTATTATTAATGATAATTTTATTTATAACTATTACATGTTGCCAGATGAAAAATCAGTTAAACTTTCCGTATATAAATATAATGTAGAAAGTAATTATAATATACTCATAATTAAAGGAAAAGCTAATATTAAGGGTGAAGAGATTACACCTTTGAGCAAAGTAGTAATATTAAAAGTTTATATTAAGGGGACCGACATTTATGATATTTTTTCAATTGAAAAATTGACAAAACTTAATCTATTTGTTGAAAATAGTAAGCTTAAGATTGGAGGGTTTACCATAAGAATCTTTAGCTTTAGAATGTATGGAGAAAGATGGTTTGGTTATTTAAGAGAAAAAGGATTTCAGTATGTACTAAATAAGCTATATCAAAAGGTTTTGAAAATATTTAGTTTTAGGAGAATTAATAATGGATGAAATTATAAAAGTAATTGCATTTTATTTGCCACAGTATCATGAACTAGAAGTTAATAACAAATGGTGGGGCAAAGGTTTTACTGAGTGGGTGAATGTAAAAAGGGCAAAACCTTTGTTTGACGATCATTATCAGCCTAGAATTCCTTTGAACAATAATTACTATAATTTAAGTGATCCGAAGATAATGCAATGGCAAGCAGAGACTGCAAAGAAATATGGAGTATATGGTTTTTGTTTTTACCATTATTGGTTTAATGGAAAACCGCTTATGGAGGAGCCACTTTTAAATTTATTGAATAGTGATTTAGAGCTACAATACTGTTTCTGTTGGGCAAATGAATCATGGACAAATGGCTGGGCAGGTAATGATGTGAGTATAATACTAGAGCAGAAATATGGCTCAAAAGAAGAATGGAAAGAACATTTTATGTTTTTATTGCCTTTCTTTAGGGATAAGAGATATATCAATGAGAATAATATGCCGTTAATAGTCATTTATAGACCGTATTTATATGCTCATATGAAAGAAATGTTGGAATATTGGAAAACATTAGCAAAAGACAATGGATTTGCTGGTCTTAAAATTGCATCACAAAGATATGAGGATCCTCAAAAAAATAAGTCTATTTTGAACTATATGGACTATAACATTGAATATCAACCAGACTTTAAAGAAAAGATGACACCATTAAAATCTGTAAAATCAAAAGTTCATAGATATATTTTAAAGACATTTAATAAGGATGTTTCATTACACAAAAGAATAAATAAGGCTGAACCCAATAAATATGATTATGATAAGATATGGCAAGAAATTATTAATTCCCAGCCAATTAGTGATAGAGCCATCGCGGGTGGGTTTACAGATTGGGATAATACCGCACGGCATGGGAATCGTGGTCAAGTACTCACTGGTGTATCACCCGAGAAGTTTGGAAGATACATGGAATTACAAATTAAACACATTAAAAAAGATTATAATAATAATTATATGTTTTTGTTTGCGTGGAATGAATGGGGGGAAGGAGGATATCTTGAACCGGATGTAAAACACGGTTACGGTTTTTTGGAGGAATTGAAAAAGGCATTAGAAGTGTGCAATAGTAGAAATGAGGAATAGCATGATAATTGGATTAATGGGTTTTGAATTTTCGTCACCTAATAAGGGCTGTGAGGCATTGAGTTATTCTTTTTTAAGTATATTAAAAAATATATCTAATGGTGATATTAAAGAAATTATATATTTTTCGAATGATCCCAATATGGGAAATATTAAAAAACATTTTCCTCAATTCAATTTTACATGCGTACCAAGGCGTTTAAAAGATATTCATTTTTTAATGATTAAAGCATTTATTAAATGTGACGTGGTTTTTGACGTGACAATGGGGGACAGCTTTTCAGATATCTATTCGGAAACTCATTGCTTAAATGATATCAAATTCAAACGAATTGCAGAATTCTTTAATAAAAAATATATTTTATTACCACAAACATATGGACCGTTTGAAAATATTAAAATAAAGAAAAAGGTATCTAAAGTCATAAAAGATTCTTATGCAATTTTTTGTAGAGATGAATTATCACAGAAGTTGCTTCTAGAATTATGTCCAAGCATTAAAACATACCTGATGACAGACATGGCATTTGTATTACCATATGATAAAAATAAATATCAGTTAAAAACTAATAAAATTAAGTTGGGTATAAATGTTTCGGGATTGTTATGGCGTGGTGGATTTGGTAAAGAAAATCAATTTTCGATGTCTTTTGATTATAAAAATTATATTAATGAAATTATTAGGATTTACTGTGAATATGAAAAAGTTCAAGTGTACTTAATACCACATGTAATTGATGAAAAAACAGAAGCGCATGATGATGATTATAGAGTTAGTAAATTGTTAAATAATTTATATCCTAGTACAATATGTGCACCTAAATTTAACACTCCTATCGAAGCAAAAAGCTATATTTCAAATATGGATTGCTTTATTGGATCCAGAATGCATTCTACAATTGCGGCATTTTCATCTAAAGTGGCGGTTATACCAGTATCATATAGCAGAAAGTTTGAGGGACTATTTAATTCAGTTGGGTATAACTATCTTATTCATGGAAATAAAGATTCATTGGAAGAAGCTGTCCAGAAAACAGTAAGATATATTACGAAGTATAGTGAATTAAAAAAAGAAGTCGAAAAGGATTGTTCACTGGTCGATAAGTATATAAATGATTTGACTATACTCATAAAAACAATAGTAAGGAATGATTAGAGATGCGTAAAGAACAATATTATACAGAATTCTGTACTGGATGTGGACTATGCCAAAATTGTGGTTTTACGGAATTAAAGAAGGATAAAAAGGGTTTAATGTATCCGGCAAATTATTCAGTTAAAATGCAAGAGTTTTGTGATAGGGTTTGCCCAATGAGTAAATCTACTAATAGATTTAGAAACTCTAAAAACATTTGGGGAGCATATAAAGGATTTTACACTGGATACTCCTTAGATTCAATAATTCGCTTTCGAGCGTCTAGCGGAGGGGTTATTACAGCTATATGTTGTTATCTCATTAATAATAAAATTGTTGATGGTATAATTCATACAACAGTTGCTGAGGATCCTACAGATACAATTACAGTAGTAAGTAAAACCGCTGAAGAGATTATCAGCCGATGTGGGTCTAGGTATTCTAAGTCTTCTCCATTATTAAGTATTGATAATTTAGTTGATAAAAGTAAAAAATATGCTTTTGTAGGTAAGCCGTGTGATGTTTCTGCATTAGTTAATTATTTAAAAATAAATCCAGAGTTGGTATCAAATATAGTTTATAAATTTTCTTTTTTTTGTGCGGGTACACCTACACAGGAAGCAAATGACACAATGCTGTCTGGAATGGGATGTAGAAAGGAAAGTTGTAAATCCATTAATTATAGAGGAAATGGCTGGCCTGGCTGCATAACTGTAAAAGATGATAAAGGGGTAGAGTATAAATTAGATTATAAGATTGCATGGATGGATTATCTGGGACGTGATATTCGATATAGCTGTAAATTTTGTTTTGATAGCATTGGTGAGTATTCAGATATTTCATGTGGGGATTACTGGTATTTGGGGTCAGATAATAAACCCGATATGTCAGAACATGATGGAATAAATTGTATTTTATCGTGGAGTGATAATGGTGAAAAGCTATTAAAAGATATACAAAAAGAAGGAGAAATATACTTAGAAGAAAGTAATATCGCTAAACTTAAGTATTCGCAACCAAATCATGCTAATAGAAGATCGACTTCTTTATCACGTGCATTAGCACTTAAGGTCATGAGAAAAAACTCGCCGAAATATTCGATAAAATTAATGTTACATAATGCAAAGTATTCAGGAGTTAGGGCCCATTATTATACATTCAAAGGGACTATTTCTAGATTTAAAAGAAATAAATTGTAACTGGAAAGGATATTATGAATTTAAAATATAGAATTTTTGAATTTAAGATTTTAGGTAAATCTGTATTTAAAAATAGAATTATAAAGTTAGAGGGTGGAGAAAAAGAATCTGAAACACTACGAACTTATGTTAAAGAAAAATATGATGTAGATATAGGTTTGTATTCATATGGTTCATGTTTTCAAGATTACTTTAATTTAGGGGGAACGGTCAAAATAGGACGATACTGTTCCTTTGCTACTAATGTACACTATTTTGGTGCAAATCATCCAATAAATTCTGCATCAACATCACCATATTTTTATAATGCTTCCTTTGGATTTGATGTAATAGATGTTCCGCGTTCTACATTAACAGTCGGGCATGATGTTTGGTGTGGTAGTGGAAGCATTATTACTAGTGGGTGTAAAAATATCGGGAATGGAGCTGTTATAGCTGCAGGCTCTATTGTTACTCATGACGTACCGGCCTATACAATAGTAAAAGGAAATCCAGCACAGTTTTATAAAATGCGCTTTGAGCAAGATACGATCGAAAAGTTAGAAGAATCACGATGGTATGACATGAAGCCGGATGAATTAATGAGATACTACAAATATATAAGTTCCCCTCAGATATTTGCAAATAAAATAATTGAATCTAAGAATTATGGAAATTGATGAACAGCCAAATTTACCATGTATAAAGTGTATTTAATTCAATTAATTTTTTCTTACATCATATAATTAGAAAAATTATAGTGATAGAAAATACACAAATATAGCGATATTCAATTGGTTTTACTATAATTAGCTAAATATTATCGTCTAAATTATATTAATTTGCTAAAATGACACTAATTAAGTATTAATCGATATCTATGGAGGTAAATTAGTATATTGTTATGAAGGAGACATATATCATGTATCAAGTGAAAATAAAGGGATATTGGATTACAATAATATTCTTGTTTATATTTCCCCTATTACCTATGTATTTTGATATTATAGGAGTTAGCGCTATTAATATAGCATGTGTTTATATTTTCTATGGTGCACTTTTATATAGTCTTGTTGGAGGAAAAGGTGCTAAATTAGTTGTGCCCAGTTCTCCTATTTATGTAATCTTGGCTTTATGGATATTAGTACGTTGTTCGGAACTATTAATAGATGGACTTATAACTGAGTCATTATACTTTTTTCTAAGGACAGCAATTTTATTTTGGTCATTACAAACGTTAATTGATACAAAAGTCCGTTTTTTAAAAGCAATTAATGTAGTATTATATGGCTGTTTTGTTGTCTGTATACTTGGTATTATTGAAGAAATAACAAGATTTAATATATTTTCATTATTAAATCCCGAATATGTCTTAAATTATAATCCACTGAGATTTGGTATATTGCGTATTTTAGGGTTTGCAGAGCATACCATTGTATATGGTGTTTACTTGATGTTTTGTATGTCATTATGTTTTTATAAATTCCAGTTTATAAAAAAAGATCTTTATAAAAGATTTTTTTTAATAATACTATATATTCTTATGTGGATTAATTTAATTCTAACTTTGTCTAGGTCAATTATAATTTGCACCTTTATTTCTCAGCTTCTTATGCTCTATTTTTCAGGTGTAAAAAAATTTTTTAAAGTAATATTGAAATCACTAATATTTTTAATACCTTTATTAATATTCGTTTTAGTTACTATACCAAGTATAAGAATAGCAATAAATTATGGATTACTTATGATTTTGGCAGTTTTTAATGATAAATATTCTACGGCAATAGCCTCTGCATTTGGAAACGACAATCTAAATGCTTTAGGAAATAGATTTGATCTATATCATTGGGTTGCAGAAAAAATGGGAAATTCTTGGTTATTTGGTTATGGAATTCACTCTAATTTTTCTTATTCTTATACAAAAAGTAATGGAATATATACCTGGACACAAACGAAGGATAGTATTGAAGTTCAGTATTTAAGTACACTATACCATTACGGACTATTAGGAATGATAACAGAGATTTTTAGTTTCGTAGGACTTTTAACTGAGTCTTTTAGAAAAAAAATGGCGCGTCGTGTATGGGAGAGGAATATTAGCTTTAATTCTATTGCTTTATCGGCTTTTTTGTTTTATTTTATAGAGCTATTTGCAGTTAATCAGACCTCGGAAAAAAATATATTTTATATTTTTATTATACTTTTTTTAATATATAATAGTAAAAGAGCAATAAGATGGGAATAGAGTGAAGCAATTATGAAAAAATTAAATTTAACTAAAAATACAATTAGAAATTTTATATGGGGTATTATTAATAAAATGGTATCTTTATTGCTTCCATTCGTAATAAGGATTTTTATTGTAAATATATTAGGAAAAGAGTATTTAGGATTAAATAATTTATTTTCATCTATTTTGAATGTTTTAAATTTAGCTGAATTGGGAGTGGGATCTGCAATGGTTTATTCTATGTATAGGCCTATTGCTGAAGACGATGCCAGTACAATATGTACATTATTAAATTTGTATAAAAAGACATATAGAATTATCGGTACTGGCATTTTTATTGTTGGTTGTATTTTAGCTCCGTTTTTACCATACTTAATAAGTGGCGAAACAAATGGTATAAACATATATTTGATATATTATATTTTTCTTATTGATACTGTATTATCATATTTATTATTTGCTTATAAAAGTTCATTGTTAACAGCGCATCAGCGAACTGATATTAATAGCAATATTAATACAGTTATTCAAATAGTTCTTAATATATTCCAAATAAGCGCAATATTTTTATTTAAAAATTATTACTTGTATATATTTTTAAAACCTATTTTTACTTTAATAAATAATATATGTGTTAATATTATTACTAATAATATATATCCTAATTATCAAGCATTAGGTACAGTTGCTCCGAACATTAAAAAAGATATAATTATTAAAATTCGTGCTCTAATAGGACATAAAATTGGAACTACTGTTATTTCTTCGGCTGACAGTTTGGTCATTTCTGCTTTTTTGGGATTAGAAGTATTAGCTATATATAGTAATTATTATTATATTATTTTTTTTGTTGTTAGTGTATCTGGAATTATTCTAAATGGTATGCTCGCTGGAATTGGTAATAGTTTAATAGTTGAAAGTAATACTCATAATTATGAATTATTTGAAAATGTTAATTTTATAATGCTATGGGTAGTAACATGGTGCTCAACATGTTTGCTATGCTTGCTTCAACCATTTATGAAAATTTGGATGGGGGAAGATATGCTTTTATCTTTCCACTCATTAATTTATATTATTATATATTATTATTCATGGCAAATGCGATGCACCGGTTTATATTTTAAAGATGCTGCTGGAATGTGGCGAGAGGATTTTTGGAAGCCATATATAGCAGCTGCGTTTAACTTAATAATGAATTTATTACTAGTAAAACGTATAGGCGTTAATGGAGTTTTTATCTCAACTATAATTAGTATGGTTTTTATAAATTTTCCATGGGAAACAAGAGTCCTTTTTAAAAGTTTATTTTTAAGAAGTGCTAAAAGATATATAATTAATCAACTATTAAATATTATAAAAACGTTAGTAGTGTGTTTTTTTACATATTACTTATGCTTAATGATTTCAGTTGATAATTTGTTGGATTTATTAATCCGATTTATTTTATGTATTTTTGTTCCTAATTTAATTTTTGTTTTATTAAGTATTAAAACGATTGAATTTAAAAATATTATTAATATGGTACGATCTAAAATTAGAAGATGATAATAGACATGACATATTAATGCAGATTTAAAGTAATAACAAATCGGCAAAAACATTTAATATCATTTCATATAATTAGGAGGTAGAATAAATGCCCATATCTATTGAAAGAGTAAGAATAAATGATGCCCAGAAATTTGCCAAATTAAAAACAGATTGGGAGCACCTTCAAGAAGGATTGGAAATGACGGTATATCAAACCTATGACTGGAATTGGTTACTTTATCAAGAATGGAAAAAAAGCTTTTTAAATAAAATTAGCTCAGAGGTGAACGTTTATGTTGTCCAAGATAATAGTATAGTAGTAGCTATTTTACCTATAATTGTACAAAGGTATAAAACAAAAACAAAATGGTTCGGCAGAGACAAAGGGCTTTATTTATTAGGTCATGGAAGTTACTCAGATTATTTAAATTTAGTTTATTGTGATATTTCAGATATGATAATGGATAAAATAATAGAAAAAATCTGTAATGATTATCCGAATCTCCATCTAATTATTTCGGATGTGCGTGAAGATGTTTTTTTGTGTTTTTATTTGAAAAGAAAAGGAATTATACCCATTAAAGAATCGGTAGCTGTTTCCGTTAAAATGTTAGAAACAGTATCACAATACGATGCTTGTATTTCAAAGAATACAAGGCAGAATTTGAGAACGGCTTCAAATCGTATGAGAAAAGAAAATATAAATTATGAGCTTTCTGTGTTAGGTGAAATACATGAGACCGAATTATTGTACGAACTTAGACGTATTCATATAAATCGCATGAAGATAAAGAATATGAAAGATATGGATTTATTGCATAAAATATCTTCGTATATACGAATTAGTACACGAATTTATAAAGAAATAAATAATAATATTATTTATTCGAGTATGCAAATGATGAGTAATTCTTGTCTAGTAATAGTGAAATTAAATTCAAAAATTATTGGTTACTTATATGGTTTAAGAGATCGAAAAACAATTCGAATTATGCAAAACTGTTTCATCGATGAATATAAATTTTATTCACCACTTTTTAGAGGAGCTTATGATTTTATTCTACAGTGTTATGAAAATAAAGAGATAGAAGAAGTTGATTTTACACGCGGCAATGAAGATTATAAATATAAATTGGCTGGTACAGAAATAAAGCTATATGAGTATATAATTTGAAAGTTTGAATATACACTTTAACATTTATATGTTTTTTTATATAAAAGTACACAACATTTTATTAAACTTTTATTATGGAATTTACATAATTCTAATATTAAAGAGATCTATATATTCTGAAATGAATAGTGAAAAACACAAAGATGTTTGTAGAAAATCTTAAAAAAAAATTAATTGTTTAAATTTCTAACTCATGTTAGTATAGATTCATTAATATTAATTAACATAAAATGTTATAAAAATTTATAAAAAATTATAATTGGTTCATTATGATATTGAACATTAAAACTGCGCCCATAATGACTGTAAAATATTTCCAAAGGAAATGGAGTGGAGCTTGATATGTATCAAAAGAGAAAATTTATGGAAAATTTCTTTATTCTAATATTAGATATTTTTGCTATATGGATTAGTAGTGGTATAGCATTTGGTTTAAGATATGGAATGTTCTTTGGAAAAAATAACCACATAGATCAATTATGGCAAATTACGCTTATAAGTTTGTTATATAGTTTAATGAGTCTACTTACAGATAGCAATCGACATTTTTTTAGAAGAGGTTATTTTGAAGAATACGTTGCAGTAATTAGGAATCAAATAATGTTTTCTATTTTATGGGTGGTTGTTTTGTTTTTGATCCATAGAAGTGGTGATTTATCTCGATTAGTTTTTGGCTATTTTATTTTAATAAATACTGTTCTGGATTTTTCCTTTAGATGTATATTTAAACAGTTTATGATTAAGATTTACAAAACGAGTAAATATAGTAGCAGGCTGTTAATTGTAACAACATCTGCCCAAATTGAAACTATTATAAAAAATTTAATTGGATACAATGAATGGAATCGTATTTTAGTTGGAGTTGTATTAATAGATAAATCACAAATTGGTGAAGCAATATGTGGATTACCTGTTGTAGCTGATAGTGATTCTCTTTTGGATTATGTAGTTCATAATGATGTAGATGAAGTTTTTATAAATCATAGTGGCATAATACCAGAATCTATTTTTGTGGAGTGGATATCTGAGCTTGAGAACATGGGGGTAATTGTTGACTTAAATATTGACATTTTTAATATTCCATCAAATGGAAAGAAGTCTTTAAATCGAGTTGGTAAGTATGCAGTAGTGACTTTTGCAAGAAATATATTTTCAACGAGACAAATAGTGTCTAAAAGGATACTTGATATAATAGGAAGCATTGTTGGTATTATTATTCTTGGAATAGTAACAATATTTATTGCACCTGCAATTAAACTTGAATCTCCTGGTCCAATTTTTTTTGGACAAACAAGAGTAGGTAAAAATGGAAGAAAATTCACTTTTTATAAGTTTCGTTCCATGTATAAGGATGCGGAACTAAGGAAAAAAGAACTTATGAAGAAAAATGAAGTAAAAGGTCTTATGTTTAAAATGGAAGATGATCCAAGGATTACGAAAGTTGGGAAATTTTTAAGAAATACTAGTATGGATGAGTTACCACAGTTCTGGAATGTATTACGAGGGGACATGAGCTTAGTGGGAACTAGACCTCCAACCATTGATGAATTTGATCATTATGAGGCAAAACATAAATGCCGACTTAGCATGACACCAGGGCTAACAGGTTTATGGCAGATTAGCGGACGAAGTGATATAAAGGACTTTGATGAAGTTGTTAAGTTGGATATGCAATATATTGATAATTGGTCCCTTTTAAAAGACATAAAAATTCTAATATTAACAGTATGGGTTGTCCTAACGAGAAGAGGGGCTAGGTAATCGTTTATAATTTAATTAACTTAGAGGAGATAAGATGGATAACAATATATATGAACAAGAAATCGATTTAAAGGAATTGGTGTTTATGTTTTTTAGAAGGTGGCGTCTGGTTATACTTGTAGGCTGTTTATTCGCTGCGTTGCTGGGAGGGTATAAGTCTGTAAAAGAATTAGTACATCAGAGCGACGAGGAATATATAGCTGAAATAAAAGACCAATATTCAGCAGATGAAGTGAAATATGAGCAAACAAAAAGAGGATATGAGCGAGATATTGAAAATTTCACTTCAAGCATCACATATCAGGAAAAATATAAAGAAGATTCGGTTTTGCTTAAGGTAGATCCTTATAATAAAGGGACTGCTTCCGTAGATCTGTTTATTAAGATGGCTGAGACTCCCAATGAAGATGGAATTACGGTTACGTCTGTAGATGCTGCAGATGGCGTAGTGAAAGCATATGCATCAGCAATTCAGCAGGGAGGCTTT
>Ga0316600_10000446_pt1 | contig 19933 bp, 15 predicted proteins | sample OWC_soil_day5_CT_FD_207652 | JGI IMG/M metagenome (GOLD analysis project Ga0316600, IMG submission 207652) | Wetland soil microbial communities from Old Woman Creek delta, Ohio, United States - OWC_soil_day5_CT | ecosystem: Environmental > Terrestrial > Soil > Wetlands | place: USA: Ohio... | reverse complement strand
CGATTGCGGTCTACATCGCCGGACTGGCCCTGAGTGGGCGCGTAGCCGAAAGCCTGCCCCATGTGGAAAGAATGCGTGTCTTTGCCGTGACGCCGGAGCGATACAGCAAGGCGGAGGAAATCGTGCTCAAGATCCTCAAAGACGAGGGCGCGGCGGCCGAGCCGCTGCGGGCCGAGCTCGCGCGCTGGCGCTGAACCAGTCTCTTGCCGGCCGACCCAATTCAGCGCACGGGGGTAGACAGGCCTGCGTTCAATAGCAGGCCCTGCTCCCAGAACCGCGGTACCAGCCACTCGCCGGGATACATCGCGCGGAACCGCGCCGTCGTGTCAATCTGCTCGCCGAGGCTCGACGCGGCGTAGCCGAGCACGATCAAGGCGCCAATTGCCGCCACCGCCGCTGTAGCACTTGGCCCGTGTCGTCCACCGTCTTCGACCGATGAAGAGTTCATGCTGCCGAGAGCAACGCCGAGGGCCAGCGCCGCTGCGCTCTGGCTGACCGGCATCAGGAGGTTGCCATCGACGAGGCCATAGACCAGCGCCACAAGGGCGGCGAGCAGCGCTTCCGTATTCACACCCGCACCGGATCTCCAGGCGGACCGAACGCGAATCATCGTCCGGGCAAGCACGAAGGCAAGAACGGCGAGCGCCGGCATACCCCACTCCGCGGCGATCTGCAGCGGCCAGTTGTGAGGATGGGCGCCGACGTAGCTCTTTAGCTCCGAGAAGTGCATCGGCCCCAGTCCGAGGAGCGGATGCTGCACGATCGCCTGCCACGCGAGGGACCACAGCACGTCGCGCGATGTCAGCGTCTGCAGGCGCTCGATCGGCAGCGTCACGCCGGCGGTCGGGCCCGCCGGGCCGGAATTCACGTTGGTCAGCACGAGGAAGATCAGGAGCCCGACGAGTGCCGAGATGCCGATCGAGGTAATGAGACGCAAGGGCCGCGGAACCCCGCCGAAAAGCATCAGGGCAGGAACGGCAAGCACATAGGCGAACCAGATGCCGCGCGTGCCCAGTCCAAGGTTGATTGTCCAGAGCAGGGAGAGGGCCAGGAATGCCGACACGCGCAGCGCGCGGCGTTCGCGCGCATCGGTGGCCACGGTTGCGACAAACGGCATGAGTACTGCGTACAGCGCGCTGGCAAACCGCGGATTCGCATAGCCGAGCATGAACACGCTGAGGTCCAGACCCTTGCCGATGTGCAGCGAGGCACCGTAGCGGACGAGTACCGCCAGCACATGGGCAATAGCGATCAGCAGCGCGGCGTAGCGGGCAAGCCGGGACATCTGCTCGGGTCGCTGGGCGGTCAGCGCGGCAACGAGCGCAACAAGCATGCTGAGCAGCACGAAGAGTCCGACTTCTGCAAACGCCGCGAACACAAACGGCGCGAAGCACGCAGACAGGCTGCCGAGCGCCACGAAGATCCACCACCACAGCGGCAAGAGAAGGCGCGCGCGCACTGCGTCGGGACTGGCGATCAGAAGTATCGCAGTCGCGAGGGCGGTCGCCGCGAGCAACACGATCTGCACTGCGCGCTGCTCGTTGTGCCACGACTCGATCCATGAAAAGCCTGTAGTTGGAGCGAGCAGCAGGTAGGCGCCCCAGAGGCCCATCAGTCCGTAGGCAGCCCGGACCGTCAGCCCGGACGACGGCTCGGACGAAGCGGCTGGCACGGTGGTTGACATGCCGCGCGCGGTACGCGGTGAGCGGATCAACCGGCGCGCAACATCGAATGCGCGGACAGAGAGGCCGGGGTGTCGTCGTCGGACGCGCCTGGCGTCGTCGGTGTCACCTCCGCGGGCCGATAGCCCGGGACCCAGCGGATTAGCACGTCGCGCGATTGCGAATCGGTGAGCGGAGTGCCCGACTCGATGATCCGCAGCACGTCCCGCAACAGTGTCGCCTCGACCGTGCATGCCTGGGCGACGTGCAGCTTGGGATGTGGCGTGGGCAACAGGGGCTCGGCCGCATCGATCGTTTCCTCGTAGAGCTTCTCCCCCGGGCGCAGCCCGGTGAACTCGATGCGAATCTGTTCCTCCGTAAGACCGGACAACCGGATCATGTTGCGAGCTAGCTCGGCGATGCGCACCTGCCGGCCCATCTCGAGCACATAGATTCGTCCCGGTTCCCCCATGGTTGCAGCCTGCAGCACCAGCTGCGCTGCCTCAGGGATCGACATGAAGTAGCGTGTGACCTCAGGATGGGTAACGGTCAGCGGGCCGCCGCGGGCGATCTGCTCCTGGAACTTCGGAATCACGCTGCCGGCGCTGCCGAGCACGTTGCCGAAGCGGACAACCAGCATCGCCGTCTTGTGGCTGGCCTGCGCGGCCTGGCAGATCATCTCGGCCAGGCGCTTGCTGGCGCCCATCACATTGACCGGATTGACAGCCTTGTCCGAAGACACCATGACGAACCGCTGTACACCGGCGCGTCCGCAGGCGGTGGCCACCACATAAGTGCCGTAGACGTTGTTCACGATCGCCTGCCATGCGTTGTTCTCCTCCATCAGCGGCACGTGCTTGTAGGCGGCGGCGTGAAAGACGAGTGCGGGTCCCGTCTGTGCCAGCACCTGGGCAACGCGCCGAGCGTCCTTCACATCGCCAACCAGCGGCACCGTCTGCACATCCGGGAATGCGCTCGCGAACTCTTCTTGCAGTCGATACAGCGCAAACTCGCTGTGCTCGAAGAACACGATGCGACGCGGAGCGAAGCGCGCAATCTGGCGGCACAGTTCAGAGCCAATCGATCCGCCGGCACCCGTCACCATGACCGTCTCGCCACGCATCAGTGAACGGACATGATCCACCTCGATCCACACCGGCTCGCGTCCGAGCAAATCCTCGAGTTCGACGCGACGCACCGCTGCCAGCGTCACGCGGCCACCGATCAGGTCGGCCATCGCCGGCACCGTCAGCGCCCGGATTCCGGCGCGCAGGCACAGGGTGGCGGCTCGCTGGCGTTCGTCGGCGCTGGCATCGGGCAGCGCGATGATGGCGTGGCGGACCTGCAGCCGTTCCGCCCATGCCGGCAACTCGTCGAGCGGGCCGAGCACCTTGTGGCCCATGATCTCCCGCCCGCGCGTTGAGGCGTCGTCGTCCAGCAGTCCTGCAAGCGTCCACTCCGACGATGCGCCAAGCTCTCGCACCAAGGCACCCGCGGCCGCGCCGGCGCCCAGCAGCAGCACCGGCTTGCGAATGCCTGACGTGCGGTTGCGGTGCTGTTCTTCCCGCCAGGCGCGGTAGGCCGCGCGCGCACCGCCCATGATCAGTGCGAGCAACAACGGCGCGAGGACGATCACTGAGCGCGGTGGCGCAAGCTCGATCTGCAGCAGGTAGGCGCCTAGCGCTACACCGGCACCGCCCATTGCCACGGCGCGTGCAATGCGCAGCATGTCGGGAAGACTCGCGAAACGCCATACGCCGCGGTACAGGCCCGACAGCAAGAATGCGACGCCGTAAATCGGCAGTACCCAGAAGAGCGCCCGTAGCGCTGCGATCGCGTATTCGTGCGGTACGTCGAGGTTGAAGCGCAGTGCGTAGGCCAGCAGCCAGGCCGCTGCGACAGCACCCAGATCGAACAGCAGGACCAGCGCCGAACGCGGCGACATCAGGGTCGCCAGCAGGCGTGCGATCGGTCGATTCATGTTTCGAGTCGGGGTCCCAGGCGCCAGGTCAGGACAATCACCGTAGCGTAAAGCGCGAACCATGCCAGCAGAAGCCCGAATTGGGCACCCTTCGGCCACGACAACGCCGCGAGTCCCGAGGTGGCCGATGCGACCATGGCGCCGAACCAGAGAGCCGCCGTGCGGCCGTGTCCAAGTCCGCTGCGCACCATGCGCTGGTAGAGGTGGTCCCGGTGAGCGTGCCAGACGCGCTCACCGCGCAGCCCTCGACGCAGGAGGGTGACGCTGGCGTCGACGACGAAGGGCGAGAAAACGAGCAACGGGAACCAGGCGGGCCATGCTCCTTCGGTCCAACCGATGACCCCGAGGACACCGGCCAGAAACCCCAGCGGTACCGACCCGGCATCTCCCATGAAAACGCGAGCTGGAGGCAGGTTGTGCGGCAGGAAGCCGGCTGCGGCTCCGGCCACGCTGGCGGACAGCAGCGCCAGGCCGAGCGCGTCGCCGGAGATCCCCGCGATCGCGTACGCACCGAAGCCGAACACCGCCATGCCGCCGGCCAATCCGTCGGCGCCGTCCATGAAGTTGTAGAGATTCATTGCCCACGTGAGCGCTAGTACGAGCAGCAGCCACCCCCACACGGGTGCGGCGGGAAGCAGCAACATCGAAATCGCCGACGCGGAAATCAGGTGCGCGGCCAGGCGCACGCTGACCGGAAGGCCGTAGCGGTCGTCCGCCCAGCCCAGCAGCATCAATGCGCCGGCCATGCCAGCCACGACGGTCAAGCCGGTTGCCGCGAGGAGCCCAACGACTACGGTGATCCCGATGACAACGAGGCCACCGACGCGGGGAACAGCCCCCTGGTGCAACGAACGCGAATTTGCGCGGTCGAGCGCGATGCGCTGCGCCAGGCCAGAGCGAAGCAGGAGTACGAGTGCCAGCCACGCGGCGACAGCGCAAACCAGGGCGACCGCGGCGATATGCGCAGGGGTCATCGGTGTTGCTGCGACCGTTGCATTGCGAACCAGCGCGCTGTGTTTGCGAGGCCCTCGTCCACGGTAAAGGGTGGTTTCCAGGACAGTCGGCAACGCAAGTGTGCCGGGCTCGCCTGCAATGGTTCAAATAGCCGTGCCATTGCATCTTCGCGGCCCGCGAGTCGCGCTGCCCAGCGCAGCACTCCCAAGGGAGCGGCTAGCAGCCGATTCGGCCGACTGAATACCTGCCGCAATCGAGTCACGAGATCGGCGACCGACACGTCGTTGTCGTCGGTGACGAAGAACGTGTCGCCTGCGGCCTCGGGGCGGGTTGCCGTCACCACCAGTGCGTCCGCCAGGTTGCCGACGTAAAGCAGGCTCCGCAGCGCTCGTGCCCCCGCCAGCGGCAGCGGCCACGCCGTATCGCACAGGCCCAGCAGTGCGCGGAAGTTGGCGCCAACGCCCGGCCCGTAGACCAGCGGCGGACGCAGCACGACGCCTTCCAGGTTCGTGGCCGATGTTGATTCCCACAGAGCGAGTTCCGCGTCGCGCTTCGAGGTCGAATACGCACCGACCGGCCGCGGTGAATCGGATTCAACGAACGGTCGCGAAGAGGTCTCGCCCATCACCTTGATCGAACTGGCCAGCACGACACGCCGCACACCGCAACGAGCGGCCTCGTGGGTCAGGCGTGCCGTCGCGTCGACGTTGACCCGCTGCATACGGGCTGCCCGGTTGGCGTTCTCCGACCCGGATTCGTGGACGGCCGCGGCCAGATGGATCACCGCATCACAGCCTTCGAGGACCGGGGCCCAGGCAGTATCGGGGCCGATGTCGCCAAGGGCCTGCGCGGCCGCATCGCTGCCGGTCCTGAGTTGCCGAACCAGAGGCAGCGCTTCATGCCCGGCCGCGCGCACGGCACCGACCGTGTGGCGACCGACAAAGCCGTCGGCTCCGGTTACGGCGATGCGCATGCGTCGATGAGTTCGCGGTACAGCGCAACCGTCTGGCCGGTGATGCGCTCCGTCGAGAAGTGTTCGCAGACGCGTTCCCGAGCCGCGGCGCCGAGTCGCCGCCGAAGTTCCGTATCACTCGCCAGCCGCATCATCGCTTCCGCGAGGGCGGGTGCGTCGCGCGGCGGAACCAGCAGAGCAGTCTTGTCGTGCACCGCGATCTCCCGGCAGCCCGGCACATCGGTAGCGATCAGCGGCAGGCCGCACGCGGCGGCTTCGAGCAGTGACTTCGGCAGACCTTCGCGATAGGACGGCAGGCACGCCACGTGCGCCCCGGCAAGCACCTCCGGCATGTCCCTGCGATGGCCCCACCACTCGACATCACCTTCGGCGTGCCAACGTCGCAACTCTGCGCGTGAGATGGCAGCCGGGTTCTCCGGGTCGGCCTCGCCGACGAGGATGAACCGCGCCAGCACGTTCCGTTGTCGCAGCTGTCGAGCGGCCTCGACGAATTCGCCGACGCCCTTGTCCCACAGCATGCGTGCCACCAGTACGACAGTCGGTACCGTGTCGGGTTCGGCGCGGGGACGGAATGCTTGCGTATCCACGCCCGAACCGCGAATCACCCGCAACTCCTGTGGTCGAAGGAGATCCTGCTCGAGCACGAATCGCTCATCTTCCGGGTTCTGCACGATCAGCCGAACGTTGCACTGCTTCAGCGCGGCGCGATAGGCAGCCAGCAGGGCCGGACGCAGCATGCGCGCGGATGCGCGCTCGGATGCGAATGCGTGTCCGAGCCCGGCGAGTGCGGCCACGACACCCTTCACACCGGCTCGCCGTGCCGCTACCCCGCCATAGATCACCGGCTTGGCGGCAACGTGATGGACGACATCGGGTTTCCAGTCACGATAGAGCGAACTCAGCTCATGGATCGCTTGCAGTTCGACCCACGGATGGCGACTCGAGCGTCGCATGAACCGCAACGGGAAGACGCGGATGCCCTCGGACTCGATGCGCTGGCGCCACGAGCTCACGCGCGTGGCGAGTGCGACCTGAAACCCCGCGTCCCGGGCGGCCCGCGCCAGGTCGAAGCGGTGCGAGGCGAAGTACCAGTCCTCGGTGACGACGAATAATAGCCGCGGCTTATCTGCCATCGACGTGCTCGAGCCACGCCTGGAACATAAGGACGTCCCACAGCGGGTAGTGCCAGTCGCGCTGGCCGGAAAGGTGCTGCTCCCAACTGGCGCGGATGGGCTGCGGATCGAGATAACCCTCGCGCTTCAGTCGTGCGGGATCGAGCAGCGCTTCGGCCCAATCGCGCAGCGGCCCGCGCAGCCAGCTGTCGATCGGCACACCGAATCCCATCTTCGGTCGGTCGATCAGCGCCGCGGGCACGTAGCGGTCGAGCACGCTGCGCAGCAACTGTTTGGTGCCGCGCGCGTTCACTTTGGACGACATCGGCACCTGCCACGCAAACTCGACGACGCGGTGATCCAGCAGCGGGACCCGAGTCTCCAGGCTGACAGCCATTGCCGCACGATCAACCTTCACGAGGATGTCGTCCGGCATGTAGGTCACAAGGTCGAGGAACATCATGCGCGCGACCGGATCATCGATGGCGATGTCGCCGCCCTCGGTCAGCAGCGTCGGCGGTTCCTCGGCGCCGAGAACGAGCTCGTGCGGTGCCCGCCAGTGGGAAACCAGATCGCGGTAAAGCGAGTCGAGGCTGGGATGCGCGACGACGTCGGCAAGCTTGTGCAGCTTGTCACCCGGCAGGCCGACGCGGTAGCGACGCGGGGCGAGCGGCATGACAGGCTTCATCAGCGCCGACCAGGTGCGTGCCGGGACCGTCTTCACCAGGCGCGCCAGCGCGGCGCGCGCGCTCACCGGCAAGCGCGACAACCTGCGCCACAGATCTTTACCGAGCAGGTATCGGTTGTAGCCTCCGAAGAGTTCGTCGCCCCCGTCGCCGGAAAGGGAAACAGTCACGTGGTGGCGCGCCAGTTGAGACACCAGGAAAGTCGGGATCTGCGAGGAGTCGGCGAACGGTTCGTCGTAGATCGACGGCAGGCGAGGAATCACCGCCATCGCCTCGCGCGGCGTGACGTAGAGCTCGGTGTGCTCGGTTCCCAGGTGGCGTGCGACGGCTGAGGCGTGGACCGCCTCGTCGTAGCCTTCCTCGGAGAAGCCGATCGTGAATGTCTTCACCGGCCGCGCGCTCAGCGCCTGCATCAGTGCCACGACGACCGAACTGTCGATGCCTCCCGAGAGGAACGCCCCGAGCGGGACGTCGGACACCATTTGCCCGGTGACGGCGTCGCGCAGCAGCGAGGCCAGTGCGTCGGTCAGCGCCGCGTGGCTCATCGAAGTCGGCGAGCGGAATCCCGCTTCCGCCGCCTCCTGCGCCGACCAGTAGGACTCGACAACGGGTTCCTTCGCGCCCCACGTCAGCGTCAGCAGCTGCCCGGGCGGCAGCTTCCGTATGCCCTCATGGATCGTGTAGGGCGCGGGCACGTAGTTGTGCCGCATGTAGAGGGCGAGGGCGCCGCGGTCGACGGGTGCGTTCCAGTCGGGATGCGCGCGCAGCGCCTTGAGTTCAGAGCCGAAGGCGAAGCTTCCGCCGACGCGCCCGTAGTACAGCGGCTTCTCGCCGAGCCGGTCGCGCGCCAGCACGAGCGCGCGCTCGCGCGTATCCCACAACGCGAACGCGAACATGCCGCGAATGGCCTGCAGCGCGGCGCGCACGCCGCGCGATTCGATCAGAGCCAACAGCACCTCGGTATCGGAGTGGCCGCGCCACGCCGGGGCCATACCCTGCGAGTCGAGTTCGGCGCGCAGCGCCGCGAAGTTGTAGATCTCTCCGTTGTAGACGATGACGTATCGGCCGCTCGCCGACACCATTGGCTGGTGGCCGGCGGGCGACAGGTCGATGATCGACAGCCGCCGGTGACCCAGAGCGACTCCGGCCTGCGCGTCGGTCCACACTCCGCTGTCGTCAGGACCGCGGTGCCGGATGGCGTCGGCCATGGCCTGTGCCGTCGGTGCGAGCCGCGTACGGTCGAAGCGGGAATCAGCGAGGAATCCGGTGAAGCCGCACATGGCCTGCTAGTGCCTGTAACCCGGCGCCTCGTAGATGCGCCGGTACTGCTCGATCATCGAATCGAGCGAATAGTGTTCGATGATCCGCTGCCGGGCAATCCGTCCGAGCGAGACCCGCGCAGCAGCGTCCATCTGCACGATTGCGCGCAGTGCCTCCGCCAGCCGCGCCGGATCGCCGACTGGTACGACGCGGCCCGTTTCTCCGACGATCTGCGCGGCGTCGCCGACATCAGTCGTCACGCAAGGGACGCCACAGCTCATGGCTTCTCCGAGCACGTTTGGAAACGCTTCGCTGCGCGACGAAACGCACAGAACATCCAGACCCGGCAGGATTTCACCGACCTCGTCAGCCTCGCCGAGCAGACTGATGCGGCTCCCCAGGCCAAACCGTTCGATGAGGCTCGCCAGTTCCTTGTTGGAAGGGTCAACGCTGCGGCCAGCCATCAGAAACCGTAAACGGAAGTCAGAAAGGCTGGCGGCGGCCTCCAGAAACGTCGCGTGATCCTTGACCGGGTGATACCGGGCGAGGTGACCGACCAGGATCGAATCGTCCGACAGCCCAAGCTGCCTGCGAAGCCGGGTGCCCGCTTCGGCATTGGGACTGAATAGTTCAGTGTCGAAACCGTTGGGCACGACCATGCCCTTGGTCGCCGAATAGCCCACGACCTCGTGATCTCGCCGTGCCCTTGTCGAGTTGTAGATGATGCCGTGAGGCTGATTGGACAGCCGCGCACCGAACCGGATCAGGCGATTCGTCGCAGGTGTTTCGCGGTCCAGCGCGCCGAGCGCCTGGCGTATTCCCCAGAAGAGGCGTCCGCGACAGAAGGGCATCACCGCCGAGGCCACCAGATTGCCGTGATACATCCAGCCTTGAACGATGTCGGGTTTGAATCGATGCAGTCCTCGTATCACTCGAGGCATGCTCCAGAAGGCGCCCGTTGCGCCGGCCACCTCAAGCAGCAACACCTCGGCGCCGCCCTGTCGAAGCCGCGTGGCAAGACGCCCAGAGCCCTGCAGCGAAATGACCAGGGCTTGCACGCCGAAACCTGTGAGTCCAAGCACCAGCTCGACCAGCGCCGTCTCGGCGCCACCCGGCTCCAGGCTAGTAGTAACGAGCGCGACTCGCACTTATCGGCAATGCGGGCAGCTCGCCCCAACTCTTAAGGAATGCAACAGGGTCGCTCGATGCGAGCCAGGTTGGCGTGCGAGTCCCTGTCATCCGTGATTGGTGGTGGGATCGTGGCGAGGTCTTGGCGAGCATCTGCGTCACATCGATCGCAACAGCACCTGCGTCAGAGACTGATTCTGTTGGACTGACTGTCCCTTCGGAAAGAAAACTGATTGCAGCCGAGTCGTCGCGTCGTTATCAGTCGCTGAAGCCGGAAGCCGCGTTGCTCGCAGAACCTGATGATTGCGCCGGACGATGCGAACTCAAACGGGTAGCCGCCGACCCAGTCCACTAGATCGTGCCACCGCGACATGCCACGTTCCTTCCGATAGCTCGTCCACCATCTACCGACTTCGAATTGTGCGGCCGCCTTCAGCAAGGACGGGCCCCAGAGGGCTGGTGCGCTCGCGGCGATCAGTAGCGGACGCAACGCCGGCGACTTCACATAGGATCGTTTTACGCCTTGCCAGATGCGACTTTGAAGTCCCTGATCGTTGTAGATCGCGATCGCGAAGAGGCCGTCGTTGGCGACACATTCGCTCACCATTTCAATTGCGCTCCACATGGAACCTGTGTGATGTAACACTCCCCAAGAGTAAACAACATCCCATGATCCCAGTTGCTTTAGGTAGCCGGCGTCTAGGGCCGAGCCATGTTCGATGCGCCAATGCTGATCCGCGGGCGCGAATCGCTCCTTTAGTGCATTGGTCGCGGCAACACTGTCAACGTCGAAGTCGAAGGAGCACACCTCTGCCCCCAGCCTTCGAGCAGCTAGCGAAGAAAGGCCACTGCCGCAACCGACATCGAGAAATCGCTTCCCAGCGAGCGAAGTAACCTGCAGCAAGTCACAAAGGGCCCGCTGTGCGGACTCGATTCCGGAATCGTCGATTTCGAGAAGAAACGATGACCAGTTCCGGCCGAAAGCGAATCGGTCAGTGTTGGAAGCCGGCATTGAGTTGGCGTTAGTATCAGGCATCAGTTTCGAATTGGCAGCAGAAGCCGTTCTGGGTCACTTTACGTGCCGAGCAACGCGGCTCGATGACTGGCCGATTGGACAGGCCATAGGTCTCTGATGCAGACGGGTGTCATGACAACCTCCCGCTCCGCGCCGCCGCAGCTCAGCAGGTCAGAGATTCGCTAACAGACAGTCCTCCTTCGCGCCAATCGGCCCACACGCATAAATGAGTCACGGTTTGCGAGCTTTGGCGTAAAGGAACCACCCCCATCGGCGCTCAAGCGGACGAAAGAATGCCGACGGCAAGAACCGACCAACTTTGGGTAGGACCATCCAGCCCTGAATGAGGCCGGAGAATATCTCGTGGCCCACAAAATCTTTCAGCAGAACCCTGAGTTCAGCTCGCGAATACACGTCACCCTTCGGGTTGCTCGCGCCGTCCACCTCGTTGACGAGTCGTTGCTTGCTCTTCCCTTGAAGCAAGCCCTGGACCAAAAATCCAGCCCGGTAGAGAACCGAATTTCGGTGGTAAACCATAAAAATAAGCCGACCGCCCGGCTTGAGAACGCGGTGGATTTCGCGGACGCCCTTTTCGGGATCCGGAGTGTGATGGGCCACCCCCATGCAGCTAACACAGTCAAAGGTCTCGCTTGGGAATGGCAACTCCTGCAAATTTGCTTGCTGGAAGTGCCCTGTGAGATTCATATGCTCGAAGCGCTTCCGAGAAACCTGGATAGCCGTCGAGGTAATGTCGATCCCATAGACATCGGCCCCCTCCTTGGCATAACGGCTCAACACGTAGGCATTTCCGCAACCGATGTCTAGCACTTTCTTACCTGAGAACTGATCGTACTCGTGAAGTGCTAGCGAAAAGGCCGGGGATTCGTTGGCTTCGCGCAGGCGGTCGTAATACGCAAAGAACTCCGCCGTTCCCGGCTCGTAGGGCACAGCGGTCGCGCAAAGCGGGTTGGACTCCCAGAAGGCTCGGACGGATTCAATACTTGGCACGTGATGCTCCATTGGTGTCATTCATAGAAAGTCGTCACTCCGGCAAGGAGCCAACTCACTTCCCAGGACCGCGTTGGCAGAAGAAGCCACGTGCGAAGCAGGAACTACGCCTTGAAGGGCTGATGAACATCATGGAACTGTTGCTGCCACAGTTCAAGGCTCAGAAATGCCCAAAGATTCCTGTTGAACACACTCGCATCCGAAATCAAAACGTCCAAATTGAATCCGGCTTTGAGATACTCGCGCTCCTTGGCGCGCCGACACGCAAAGACGTCCTGAACGAACTCCCGCGCCCGACCGCCTCTCTGCAGCCAGATCTGCAACGGCACTGGGAAACCCATTTTGTCTTTGCGATCCAGGATGGCCGGCGGCAGTCGGTCCGAAAATCCCGTGCGCAGCAAGCGCTTCAATTCGCCATTCTGAAACTTGATATTCGAAGGAATCGTGGCGAGCAGTTCGACCAGCGGGTGGTCCAAGAAGGGAACGCGAGATTCGACACCGTGCGCCATACTCATGCGATCTTCCACCTGAAGAAGTGCTGGAAGCAACGTTTTGAAGTCGAAATGTGTCATTGAATCAAAGTAGGACTCCTTCTGGACATTCTCGCCCCAGTAGATCTGCCTGAACTCCTCGAAAGAACTGGAACTGCCGATGCGATCCCAATCTACGATGTTTTTGAAGGTGTTGGACCGGTTGATCAGGCGGAAGTAGCGCTCGTCGCGAGCGTCGAAGATGCCACTTGCCCAGAATTCCTGGATCAATGGCTTGTACTCGCGCAGTGTCCGGAGATTGGGAATGATTGATTCGTAGGTCACCACGAAGTTGCCACTGTCCATCGTTCCATCAAGCGCCCCTTTTATGCACTGCTCCCAATAGGCGAGCAGGTAGCGCGCGTACCCACCGAAGATCTCGTCTCCCCCTTGGCCGCCGAGCACGACTTTCACATGTTTGCTGGCAAGTGCGGATACGATGTACTGGGGAAATGATCCGGGACCGGCGACCGGTTCATCGAGGTGGTAAATGACTTTGCCGATGCATTTGACGAAGTCGTCTTCATCAATGTCAACTTGATGAAGCTTTAACTTGCGGTCATCGGCGAGCGCTTGCGCATAACGCGACTCGTCGAATGCCTCGCTCAGCGAAAATTTCCCTGTGAAGGCCTGCATCACCGAATCAGGCTGGTGATCCTTGGCCAACGAAGCGATCAGACTTGAATCAATGCCGCCGCTGACATAGGCGCCTACTTCGACGTCACTGCGCATGTGTAGGCGGACTGAGTCGGCCAACAGTTCGCGCATCCGGTCGACAAAGTATCTTTCTGTGTGGTGCCAGTCCAAGCTGTACTGCACTTCCCAATAGCGACGGAGCCGTGGCACTTCGCCCGGTCTCACAACTCCGCAGTGCGCCGGCGGTAACTGATGCACGCCCTCGAACAGCGTCTTTTGGCCAAGGCAGAACTGGAAGGAGAAATAGTCGTGCAATGCGGGAAGGTGCGTTCGCACATCGGGAAGAAAGGGGCAAAGAGCCTTGACTTCGGACGCAAAGTAGAAGCTACCGGCTTGCTCAGTGAAATAAAATGGCTTGATCCCGAATCGGTCGCGGGCAACGAACAGTGAGTTCTTGCGCGGATCCCAGATCGCGAAGGCGAACATGCCGCGCAAGTGTTCAACACACCCTTCGCCCCAGCGTTCGTACGCCCGTAGGATCACCTCTGTATCCGACTTCGTGCGAAACAGTGCGTGGCCGAGTTCCTCGCGCAACTCGATGTAGTTGTAGATCTCGCCGTTGTAGGTGATCACGCATCCCGAGTCGGATGTCATTGGCTGTTCGCCGGTGGCGATATCGATGATTGCCAGGCGAACGTGAGCCAGACCCACTCGACCATCGGCACTGAGCCAATCGCCGCTTCCGTCCGGCCCCCTGTGGCGGATCGCCCCCCGCATGACCGACAAGCGATCGGGCCCGTCAGATCTGTTGGGTTGGGCGTGAATGAATCCGCTGATGCCGCACATGGTGTTGTGGACGAAGGGTGCGTAGCGCTGCGCTTCGGATTAGCAAAGTCGGCGTTTCTTCAGTCGATCATTCTGTGGCGCAACAGCAGGTGCGATCCGCGGAGAAAGCCCAGAGTTCTCGCTTGATGGTCGTGGTCAAGCCTAGCGAGGCCCGTCTCTCACCGGACAGCTCTTGCGTATAAGTCGAGCCCAATCAGCTTCGGGATGGCGGTTCTCAGCAGGATGCTTCGTCGTGTGAACCAGAACGGGAACCCGTTGTCGATGTTTTCGTAGTTTGCGTCGAATTCGGTAAAGGTCGCGCACAGCGATGCCAGCGATCTCCTCGAAATGAAGTCAGTGTGAGGAGCTTCGGTCCCGTTCGAATCCGTGTCATAAGCAGCCCTCTCGCTTGCACGACGGCTTGCAATGACGCCTCTGTAGCCTCGGCGCTCGTCGAGCCAGTACCGGAGCGTTGCAGCGAATGCCATCTTCCAGCGCCTGTACGAATAGGCGGAGTAGACCATGAAAATTAGGGTCCCTCCATTTCTCAGCAGATCAAAACATCGTGCAAGTGCCTGAGCCAGGTCGCCGGTGTGATGCAGGCAACCGATCGCGACTATGAAATCAAATGAACCTTCCTTAAACGGTGGCTCAAGGATGCTTCCCTGCGCGGCGTGCCCACGCAAATGATTCTGGAGTAAACGTTGATTAACCAACGTCACTGGACCGCTTGCGATGTCCAAACCTGAGTAATTGCATCCAGTTTCAGCGAGTCGCTGTGACACCGTGCCATAGCCGAGGCCAACTTCGAGGACATCCTTGCCTCTTAGTTCAGCGAATGGAATATACGAAGCAAGGTATGGATAGAAACTAAAGTACCAATCGTCGAATCTCTTCAGCGACTCGATGCCCGCATCCGTCACGTCCAGTACTTTTGCGGCGCGGCTCCCGCACGGCTCATTCCAGAACGCGGCGTTCGCAGCAGTTGGGTCAGTCGACATCGCGGAGTTTCTCTTGGCTGCGCTTGGTTTTTCGTGTGCACACTGCAGCTAATTAGCGCCGCTCGCCAGAGAGCTCTGCAGCCTCGCGGCTTGGCTGTGACCGTCTCAGAGCGCGCAGCGCCCTCAGCTTTGCGAGTAGCCGCCGATGAATGCGGTCTCTCCGATCCTCGGCCATCCAACCCAAGAGAACTCTAAAGAACAAGAAGTATGCGGTAATGAACAGCCAACGTCGCAGTCGAAGCCAGTTGCCAAGAATGCTGCGCCGCGAACGAATCTGCTCCAGTTGTCCATCGGTGTAGGCGGGCAGCAAAGCTGCATTGCAGCGGACGCTGGCGTCAGCGATCGCTTGATCGAACTCGCGAACCATCGTTCGGAAGCCGTTGTTCTCTGCGCAAGCGACTTCGTGGTAGGCGGTATTAGTAATCTCGATGATTCGCTCGGGATTTCGTAAGACCGAGACGACTTCCTCGAAATTGGAATGGTCTTTCTTCAACGGTACGTAATGGCGCCAAGGCTGTAGTCGTCCCGAGTACTCGCCTTCGTAGAGCACCATCAGCGTACGCAGCGCTGCAGCTTCGAAGCAGCGAGGAGATATTTGGTTCAGCCTGATCTTCCCCTCGAGGTGGCCGAAGTGTCGGGTCTTTAGTTGCTCATAAGTCAAGCGAGGGTCCCGATCTAGGTCAGACTCCACCGCTCTCTGCACTTCACCGCTGAAGTCAAAGACACTGGAACCGCTTTCAACGCCAAGCGTCGCCTTACAGCGTGTCATGAAGTCGATCCAGCGTTGTCCGTACAGTCGCTCCTCCTCCCGGTGAGCTATGTCGATAGTTAGACCGAAACGTGGAGCATCCTTTGCGACGCGCTGTCCTATGTTCCACTTCTCCTGGGCGAGCTCGCCGAGCCAGGCCGGAAGCTTACGAGCCCGGTAACCGATGTCTATCGGACGTGTTACAGGATCAGGCACACGGAGTCCAAGCAAGGACTCATCCACATAGCCCGTGAGAACGTTGTGTCGAATTACGCCGGGCAGCTTGACGACCGGATAGACCTTTTCGATCTCCTCATTGCGTACGCACGTGAAGAGGACATTGATGCCCATTGTCTGCATGGCCGCGATGGTCTGGTCCACATGCCGGTACTCGTCCTGGATGAACATCGCCTTGATACCAGTAAACCCGGCGATTGCCCGCCGCATTGCAGGCGAAACACAGCGGTCATTAGACACTTCCAAAGAATAGTGGATGACTATTCCATCGAATCGTTCAAGTTGGAGTCCGGGTGGCAGGACTCCCAAGACAGCAACGGGATGAACTCGATGCGTAGAGTAGGCCTGCAGCGCGGCGACATGCTGTCGCACAGTGTCTGCTGTGACGCTAACTTGGTCCCATAGCAGTAGGAGTTGCAACGTGCGTTTAGGTTGGCTCATTACGTGTGTGCACCGAATTGGGAAGGGTAGTAACGGTCCCTGCTAGCTGCCTCTACAAAACGTTATGGTTATGCAAACTGGGCGATACAAACAACGAACAACCGCAAACTCCAGTTTCGGCGTCTTGCTCACCGCGGCGGAAATCATGCGTGTCAAAACGGTCTTGCCGCGCGGAATCGCTACGCGCAAGAGATTGGGAACTGTCGAATAGTCGTGATCAATGCGGACGGTGGTTAGCCCAAGCTGGCGCTCGAACAATAGACGCAAGCTGTGTTCGTCAAAATTTCTAAGGTGGGCTAAGCGGTACGGGTAGTCTTTGCTCAAGTAGGGCGAAAGGTCCTCTTTGCAGGGCACCCGGACTATTAAGACGCCGCCCGGCTTAGTAACTCGGACGAGTTCCTTGGCCGCGAACAGGAGGTTTTCGACGTGCTCCAACACGTCCGTGCAGAAGACAACATCAAAAGCACCGTCCACATACGGGAGTTCCTCAAGGTTACCTACAGCGACCTTCGCTCCGCTATCGACGAGTCTCTGCACGTAGTTGATGCTTATGTCTATGCCATACCGACGCGCCTCGGGAAAGTGGGAAAGCAGGCGTCCCGTCCCGACGCCCACATCCAAAACCGTCATTCCGGGTTGCACGTACTGCCCGCCCTGCACAAGGGTGTTCCGTTCTAGTTCAGTCCATATCTTCGAATCGATAAAGGGATTGCCGTTTCCCCTCTCGATCGAGGCAATGTGATCAGAAGAGATTTGGTCGTAGTTCTCGATGTATGCGTCATTCTGTCGATCTATGAACACAGGCACGCCGCGCTCAAAGCACCTCGGCTGGCGCGAATAGATCTCGTCGACGGGCGGCTCTTCCATAAGTTTCTGATCTACCTAACAAACAACGACGTGCACATGCAAAGTATGGTGGCTACGACCCAGCCGTGACCAAAGCGGTGAACTTGATACTGCCGCGTCTTGTTGATGAGTATCTGAGTTACTGCGATTGCGACCCAGCCGAGCGCAAGCGCTCTCGAAGCTGCCACCGCATCAAGACTCGATCCGTGCAGTGTGAGAGCGATCGCTGTTGTCAGCGCGCCAATTAGCTGCGTCCACGAAACCGTTGAGGTGTGCCCAGCGTAATAGGTGCCGGGTAGCAAGAAGGACCACACGGACGCAAGAACATTGGCAACGACTAGTGGGTAGATCGCTCCTCGTGCGCTTGCGTACGAGTCTGCGGAAAGGTATCTCAGAGCATCGTCGGCAACAAGAAGTACTAGAAGGCAGACGGTTGCGCCGACGATGAGGTGACCGTGCAGGAGCCGCCGGTACGTTGGAGTCCATTCGATCTGCTGTCCGACCTTCGATTGAAAATACGGGAGCCAGGCCGTGGCGAGCGCCCCAGTCAGCAGAGCGACGACGCTAGCAAACTGACTTGCAACAGCAAAAATTCCCGCAGCTTCAGCACCTCCGGTATGTAAGAGCACATAAGGCGTGACAACCGGCACCGCCGCCGCAAGTGCAGCCCCCGGAAGCAACGGACGCCATGTCTTGATCAGTGCTCGGCTCTCCGTGGCGGAAAATCGCACTTTCGACAGTACAAAATCGGAGTGACTTACTGAAAAATAGAGGGTGAATAGCGAACCGCTCAGTTGGGCTGCTGCCCAGGAAACAACTCCGTACCCGAGCGTCAGCAGCGCCCAGCCTACTAGCCCGCCAGCAACACTGGCTCCAAAATTGATGGAGCCGACGTAGCTGGCCTGCTGCTTGAGTTGCAACGCAAGCATCAGAGGCTCTGAAGCGATGCCAAAGGCGACCGATAACGCGATAAGGACCAAGAACACAAGGGTTTGACTCCTAGGCAGCGTCACTGAATCGAAGGCGAGTGCAAGGATGACCAGCACAAGAAAGAAACAGACGATGGCCGAAACCACGTTCAATACGAACGCACTCTGAACTACGTGCTGCCGTCCTTCCCGTTCGTTTGCCGCGAAGTAACGGACACCTAGCGCGCCTGATCCGCCAACAACGCCGAGAATTCTTGCTCCGGTTATCGTGGCTATTGCAATGCCAATCAAACCGTATTCCGCTGGCGTCAGATAGTGGAGGTAAAGCGGAACTGTGAGAAGCGCGACAATCTTTCCGCCTGATGCGCCTGCTCCGTACGCAAACGCCTGTTGGAGGAGCTTTATCCAGTCTGGCTTCATTGCAAGAGCCGATCACGACCAATTTTTGAGAGAGTCTGTGCCAAGCGCTGGACACAGCTCGCTCATAAATCGATCGCTACAAGCACCCACCCATCGGAGCATCACGCGCTCTCCTGTGCCAATAGCTTTGAGTGACTGGCAATAGCCGCAGTGATGACTTCCCGATTCGCCTTGGTCCAGGCCACGGTTCTACGTAAACCTTCGCGAACGTCGACCGTGCTTCGGAAACCGATATCCCGTTCCGCCTTTTCAGTCGAGGCAAACCTCCTCCCGGATCTATCCCAGTCACGTGCATGTCGCAGTTCGAGCGGTGTACGGTTACCGGTCAGTTCGTTAACCATCTTGGCCAGCTCCAGGATCGTTGTTTGTTGGCCCGTGGCAAGGTTGTAGACCTCGCCGGGAGCGCCCCGGAGGGCGCAGGCGATCAGCCCGCGCGCCATGTCCTCGACGTATATGAAATCGCGGCTCGCGATGCCGCCGTTGTCGAGGGGCAATGCCTCGCCGTTCAGCGATCGCCAGATGAACGTCGGCGTTACGTTGCGCCAAACCGTGTGCACGGTTCCACGCCACTGGCCCGCACCGAGGATCTCACGCGGACCGTATACGTTTGAGAAGCGAGCCTTGACAACCGGCAAGCGGTGACGCTGGAAATAGTAGTTACCGTAGAGTTCGCCGATGAGCTTTGAAATCGAATACGGACTGTCGTGATAGAGCGAAACCGGCTGATCCTCCGTCGTTGCAGTCGGCTGGTCGTAGGTCTTTTCAGCGACGGCGCATGCTGCGGCTGCGTATACGACCTTCTTCAGTCGCGTGAACTCCTTGAGCCGCTCGAACAGTTTCAGCGTCGTCAACGTGTTGTTTGCATGATCGACCAAAGGGTTCGCGATCGAGGATTGGTTGCCGTGGTAACAGGCAAGGTGGAAGGCAAAGTCGAGAGCAGATGGAATGGCGGCCAGGATCTGATCGTCGGTGATCGATCCGAACACAAACTTGACGCGTTCGTCGGCGGGGACGTTGACCATATCGGACGAGAGCAGGTTGTCCACGACAATGATCTGTCTTGGTTCGTGTGTGAGCAACATGTGCACCAGATTGCTACCGACGAATCCTGCGCCTCCGACAACGAGGATTAGCTGGTCGCGGAAGTCTTGTACGACCGGGTCATTCATGGATGGCCTGCTTCGAAACGGCGGGCGCGGCCAAGTGCGAGTGCACATCACTGACGCCAAACGAGTCGTACCAGGTTAGCTGTCGCGCGATCGCCTGGTCGAAGGGAACCTTCGCATTCCAGTTGAACGTGCGCTCCGTTTCGGACGGATCAAGGACCACGACCGGCACATCATCGTCACCAGGTGGAACGACCGGTACGTCCAACCCGGTGAACTCAAGATGAGCTGCTACAAGATCGAAAATCTCCTTGATCGTGTGGCCTACGCCTGTCGACACGTTGAATACGCCGGTAGGTGCGTCAGTGCGGATCGCCAGGTCCATCAGCGTGAAGAAGTCACTCATGTCAAGAAAATCACGTCTGGTGTCGGAACA
>Ga0316600_10000444_pt1 | contig 20125 bp, 16 predicted proteins | sample OWC_soil_day5_CT_FD_207652 | JGI IMG/M metagenome (GOLD analysis project Ga0316600, IMG submission 207652) | Wetland soil microbial communities from Old Woman Creek delta, Ohio, United States - OWC_soil_day5_CT | ecosystem: Environmental > Terrestrial > Soil > Wetlands | place: USA: Ohio... | reverse complement strand
CGTGGAGTACTTTGTCAGCTACTATGACTACTATCAGCCGGAAGCCTACATCCCCCAGTCCGACACCTATATTGCCAAGGACTCCCACATCAATGAACAGATCGACAAAATGAGGCACTCGGCCACCCGTTCTCTGCTGGACAGGGACGATGTGATCATCGTGGCGAGCGTCTCCTGCATTTACGGCCTCGGTTCACCTGAGGCCTATCACGGCATGCTTCTCACCGTCGAGAGAGGCGTTAGCCTGCCCAGGGAAGACGTTCTGAAAAAGCTGGTAGAGATCCAGTACGAGCGGGGGGATTACGATTTTGCCAGGGGACACTTCCGTGTTCGAGGCGATGTGGTGGACATTTATCCGGTGCACGAGGAGGAAAGAGCCGTTCGAATCCACTTCTTCGGCGACCTTGTGGAGTCCATTTTTGAGATCGATCCCCTCACGGGCAAAGCGGTCAACGAACTGAATCGGGCGACCGTCTACCCCGCCACCCATTATGTGACGACCGTGGATATAAGGGAAAGGGCCATTCGCCAGATCAATGAGGAACTCAAGGAGAGGATCGAGTTCTTTCGCTCCCAGGACAAGCTGCTCGAGGCCCAGCGCATTGAAGAACGAACTCACTTCGACCTTGAGATGATGATCGAGATGGGGTACTGCCACGGCATCGAAAACTACTCCAGGCACCTCACCGGAAGGGCTCCCGGAGAACCGCCCCCCACCCTGCTCGACTACTTCCCGAAAGATTTCCTGGTCCTTCTCGATGAAAGTCACATCACGGTCCCACAGCTCAACGGCATGTACAACGGGGATCGTTCCAGAAAGGAGACTCTTGTCCAGTACGGTTTTCGACTGCCCTCTGCACTGGACAACAGGCCTCTCAAATTCGAGGAATTCGACCAAAGGGTCAAGCAGGTGATCTATGTGTCGGCGACCCCCGGCCCCTACGAACTGGAGAAGGCCGAACTCGTCACAGAGCAGATCATAAGACCCACAGGGCTCATCGATCCTGAGATCATTGTGCGGCCTGCAGTCAACCAGGTGGACGACCTGCTGGGGTGGATCAAAGGAAGGGTGGCGGCGGGCGAAAGGGTCCTGATCACCACCCTGACCAAAAGCATGGCAGAGGATCTCACCGAATATTATGCCGATTTGGGCGTCAAGGTTCGCTATCTCCACTCCGACATCAAGACCATTGAGAGGATGGAGATCATCCGGGATTTGCGCCTAGGGGTGTTTGATGTCCTGGTGGGGATAAACCTCCTCCGAGAAGGCTTGGACTTGCCCGAAGTGTCCTTGGTGGCCATCCTCGATGCGGACAAGGAAGGTTTCCTCCGTTCGGAAAGGTCCCTCATTCAGACATGCGGCCGTGCAGCCAGAAACATTCGCGGCCAGGTCATTCTGTATGCCGATCAGGTCACGGGATCCATGGCCCGCGCCATTCAAGAGAGCCATCGACGCCGGCAGATACAGTTGGAATACAACGAAAGGCACCACATCACTCCGGCCTCTATTCAGAAAACCGTGGAGGATATTCTCGCTTCTCCCTATGAGGCGGACTATGTCACGGTTCCTGTGACTGCGGAAGCAGAGAGCCCTTACCTGACGGCCGAAGCATTCGATAAAGGAATCAAGAGACTTGAAAAAAAGATGAAAGAAGCGGCAAAGAAAATGGAATTCGAGGAGGCGGCGCGATTGAGGGACGAGATCAAGGGATTGCAGGTCAGGCAGTTGGAGATGATGGGCTAGTTTTTTCACTTCCCTCTTGGAGGCATTTCGGTTTAGAATAATGCTCAATGGATGGTTTCTTCTATGACACCTACAGAAAAGCAAATCAAAGAGAGCACGGATTCCCCTTCGATCAGCAAGGAGCAGAAAAGGATTGCCAAAGAAATCGAGGCGGTTTTTGAGAAATTCTATGGGGGAAAGACGGCCTATTCCAGAGGGCAATTTTACAAAGACGATTTTTTTCTTCGAACAGACTATGCGCTGGTCCTGCTGAACAAGAACAACGAGATCCTGGTGAGTTTCGCCGATCACACCCGACCGAGTTACGCTGCTCTTTTTGCCTTTATGTTGGAGGGCATTGAGGGAGCCAATCTCTTTATCTGTGAAGATTACAGAACGGATGAGGATGGAAGCATGGTCTGTGATGAAGAGGATGGAAGCACGACCGCAGCCATCATCTGGGATCAGAAAGAACGCTATTACACCATGCTCAAGCGAAAAGTTGAACACATCGTGATTCGAAGAACCCGAAAACCCCCTTCAAAATAGTTCTCTTTCGATTTTCAACCCTCCAGATTCCAACCTGCACCCTTCATCTTTTGCCTCATTTTATAAACTCTTAGGAGTGGCGAGGGCTTTCTAAGAATACCGAAGCTGGGTCAGAATTGACAATTTTTGTCTTTTTGCTTCCTGAAGGTCTCCAATCTATAGGGCTTTCTTTTTGCCCTTCCACAATATCTTGTCATTTCATGAATGGAACAAGTTTTGCTTCCTTATTTCTTGAGTAATCGTGGCTAGTTAGGTAAAACTAGCCGATTCGCTTTTCTGAAGGGCCAAATTCGATACAAGCGCGCTCTCTCGTGCGCAGGTGAAAGGCATCGGAGCTGCAGATCAATGGCTTCTTCCGTGCCTTGCCTGGTTGCATGAAAGGGCTGGCCGCTGTCACAACCCTCACGACGGAATCTGGAATCGGAACTGAAGGGATCCAAGACAAAGCATGGCAAAGAACCTGAGCTCTTTCCTGCAGTGGCAACCGAACGTCTCTTTAATTCAGAAAATGGGATGGCCCATGGCGTTCAGGTACGTCTCCTTCCTGGGAAGCCTTTACTATTTCTTTCGTGCCAAAGAAAAACGAAAGATCATTGACGCCATTCAGGACGCCTTTGCAGACACCAAGCACTCGCAAGAAATCAGAACGATCACAAGAGACGTGTTCAGGGGCATCCTGCATCACTATTGTGAAAAGCTTTTCAACGCCTATGAATCGGTTCCAAACCTCAAAGCTTTTTTTGACCAAAGCATCGAGGCTCCTTCTCTCCACAAAATCGAGGATGCCTTGAAGCAGAAGAAAGGGATCTTGTTTGTCACCGGCCACTTCGGAGGAATCGAATACATTCCCATCTTTCTTTCGCTCCACGGATATCCCATAACGGTGATCATCAAGTGCGCTACGGATCAGTTAAAAGAGAGGCTTCATGCAAGAGCGAGAGAACTGGCGATTAGGGTGATCGATGCGGATCAGGAGAATGTGCTGGGCGCCGTCATCCGGGACCTCAGAGAGAACAGGGTGGTTTTCATCGAGTGTGATGAAATCGAAGAATGGAAGCCGTCCAAAACGGAAAAGATGTCCTTTCTCGGGAGAAGAATCGGTGTGGACAAAACGATCAATCTCCTCCAGCGCCGGTCCGGCGCCCAGGTCGTCTTTGGCCTTCTCCACAGAGTGTCCCTTGAAAAGTACTCTTTCATTATCCGGAACTCTCAGGATGTCATGGGAAAGGGGTCTGTTTCCGTATCTTCCATCGGCGCAGGCCTGCTGAAGGTGTTTGAACATTATGTTTGGCACTACCCTGACCGATGGTATCAGTGGAAAAAATTCTCGGAATTCGGTGTGTCTTTTGAAACATCTCTCCAACCGGCTCAATCCCCGAACCTGTCCCTGTTCCAGAACGCTCCCTCCTCTCGAGGGGTGTGAAGTTTTTTTCTCTTTAAGAGCAGAAGAATTCCCATTTTGGGATAATTATTTCTCATCCCTTTTTCATGGTCTCGTGGTCGAAGTCTTCTAACTGTCTAAAGACGTTGAGATTGTCACTTGGTTGGACTGCCTGGCAGGTATTTTGCACTCTTAAAAGAGTGGAGAACGGGAGGCTGTCCATGACCGACTTGACCCTCGGCCATCTTAAGTCGCTTTCGAAGCAGGAACTCAGCCGGATGCTCAAGCAGGAGGGGTTCGAAATGCTCGGAAGCCACACTGAGCCTTTGGCCGCTGCTCCAACCCGTTCCTTTGAGGGACGGCTGCGCCGCTTGATTTCCTCCGGTCTGAAAATCCCCTTGTCCTTGCAGAGAAGGTTTTTCCGCAACTTCGCCTGACCTCTTGCTACCCGCTGCATAGGGTTCCCCTTTAACTTTCCAACACCCCTCCCGCGAGGCCTCGCCTTGCCATGCCCACCCCCCCATGCTATAGGGTCAAGAGAAAAACTGTGAAAGGGACAGGAATGACCGAAGAGATTCTCTGGAAGCGGACCCACTGCTCGCGAATGGATCACGGCGGATGCAGCCTCCTCGTCGGTGTTCGAGGAAACCGGATTGTTGAGATCAAAGGAGATCCTGAAGGGTTTCTGAACAAAGGCTATGCCTGCCCAAAAGGACTGGCCTCTGCGGAACGCTTGACCCACCCGGGCCGGCTTCTCCATCCCATGCAAAGAAAAGGCCCGCGAGGACAAGGGGCTTGGGAAATAATCTCCTGGCCCGAGGCCATACAAATTATGGCCAGCCGCTTGGATGACATCAGGAAGGCCTCGGGGGCGAAGGCGGTCGCTTTCTGCCAGGGAATGCCCAAAGGCCTCGAGCTCTTTGGGCTGGTGCGGTTGGCCAATCTCTTCGGATCACCCAACGTGGTCGGCGTTCAGGACGTCTGCCATGCGCCCCGCGAAGTGTCAGGGGTTCATACCTGCGGGTTTTACCCTGTCGCAGACCTTCACCATCCGAGCAAACTGGTGGTGTTGTGGGCAAGCAACCCGCTGAGCACCAATGAAGAAGGCCAGATTTGCAGCCTGCTTCTGAAGCGGATCAGGGAAGGAACCGAGCTGATCGTCATCGACCCGCGAAAAACAGATCTCGCTGAAAAAGCGAAAATCTGGATCCAGCCGAGGCCGGGCACGGATCACGTCCTGGCTCTCGCTTTTCTGAACGTCATTCTTGAAGAAGGGCTTTTTGACAGGGACTTCGTCAACCAGTGGACGCACGGATTCGACAACCTCTCCGCTCATGTGAAACCCGCCTCACCCGAGAACACGGCTGACATCACCTGGGTGCCCCCGCTCACGGTTCGCGAAGCGGCACGGTGCTATGCCACGGCCCGCCCTGCAGCGATCCAGTGGGGAAACCCTCTGGAACAAACAATTCACGCCTTCGATGCGGCCAGAGCCCTTCTCTGCCTCATGGCTGTATGCGGCAACCTGGATGTCGCAGGCGGCAACATCCACCCTGAGGACCCGAACATCCTGGGGCTCGGAGCCTTTGTGAGATCTGATCTTCTCCCCTCCAAGCCGAAAGAGATGATCCATGCCTTTCACAGGACCATTCCCAAGCTCATGACCGTGCCCTCGGCTTACTTCAGGAAAGCCGTTCTCGAGGAGACGCCCTATCCGATCAAAGGAGTTTACATTCAAGGCACCAATCCTCTGTTGGCCTATGCGGACACCCGCATGACTTTTGCGGCTCTCATGAAGCTTGATTTTATCGTGGTCTCCGAGATTTTCATGACACCCACCGCGGCCTTGGCCGACATCGTGCTTCCGGCTGCAACGAGCTTCGAGTTTGATGACATCGGCCATTACGGCCTCGGCCACGGCTTTCTGCTCGCCCGGCCAAAGGTGGTCGACCCCCCTGAGGAGTGCTGGCCGGATCTGAAAATCCTCAATGAGTTGGGCAAGGCCCTGACTCCGCGAGAGCACTGGCATGAGGACTGGAGAGCTCTGCTGGGGGCGGTGCTGAAGCCCAGCGGCCTTTCATACAGGCAGTTCGCGGAGCAAGGATATCTTCAGGGGCCGGCGCGTTCCCGGAAATACCTTTCCAAAGGATTCAACACTCCCACAAGGAAAGTGGAACTCTACTTGAGCCAGGCGGAAAAATTCGGGCTTTCCCCTTTACCCCAATTCACCGGTTTTCCCTGTGAAGAAGACCCGGATTACCCCCTGGTGCTCACGAGCTGCAAAAGCCGCTTCTACCTCCACTCCTCCTACCGGTGGCTCCAAAGCCTGCGGAAGCACAGGCCTCACCCCAAGACCGAAATCCATCCCGACACAGCAGCCGGGCAGGGGATCTCCGACGGCGACGAAATCGTGATCGAGACAAAAGCAGGCTCTATCACACAAGTGGCTCACGTCACGGACCGGATTCACCCGCAAGTCGTCAATGCAGCCTATGGGTGGTGGTTCCCGGAAGCCGGGGTAGGATCGCTTTACGACTGGCAGAAGTCCAATTTCAATATCCTGACCACCACGGAGAGGCTGGGGAAAGCGTTCGGAACCCCCAACCTCAAAGGGATAGGGTGCAGAATCAGAAAAAAGTGAGCGGCTGTCGGCTGATGCCGACAGGTCGAGGGACAAGAAAACCTTCGTCATTCGAAATTCCGTATTCGACATTCGATATTCGATTCATGCCGGTTTGACAACATTGGAGCTCATCTCTTCGAATTTCGGATTTGCCCTCAGGGGGGGTTCTCTTGAAAACGAAAGGATGGCAATTAGCTTGTGAGATAATGCACTTGGTCAAGACTGGCGCATGGAGGTGACGGTGATGGATGAACAACCCAAGGATGCCCAAGCCGAGAGAGCGGCCATGGAGCAACTTCAGGCTCAACTGAAGTCCATCTTCAAGAACCTGCCTCACGAGGTCCCGCTCCTTCTCTTCACTCAGCCCGGGAAAAACGATGTCTTCAGCTCAGCCTGCCGATTCCTGGTGAGGGCCGTGCGGGAAGTGACCCCCAAGGTGACGTTGCGCGAGTACGACCTCAAGCACCCCCTGTCCAAACAGATGGGGGTGAATCGCGCGCCCACGCTGGTTTTTGATCCGGACCGATACAAGATACGCTGGCTCGGCGCTCCCATTGGGGAGGAGGCGAGAACCTTTGTGGAAGCGGTTCTGATGATGGGGAATCGGTCGAGCGGCCTGAGCCAGGAGTCTCTGAAGGTGCTCAAGAAGATGTCTTCGCCGAGAGAGGTCAAGGTCTTTGTGAGCCCCTCCTGCCCTTACTGCCCCCAGCAAGCGGTGAACGCCCTCAAGGCGGCCGTTGAAAGACCGGACCTGATTTCCCTGGAACTCATCGACATCCAGGCCAATCCGGATCTTGCAGAACAGTACGCGGCTCAGAGCGTGCCCCAGACCTATGCGAACGACGTCTTGGTCGCCCAGGGCGCCCAAGCAGAGGAGCTCTTTCTGCTTTCCCTCGACAAGATGGAACAGCAGACGGTTTTCATCCCCGACAGCGACGCCCAGCAAGTCGAGGCCGACCTCGTGATCATCGGCGCAGGGCCGGCCGGCCTCACCGCCGGCATTTACGCTGCCCGCAGCGGACTGCGATCCGTCATCATCGAACGGGGGGCCCTGGGAGGACAAGTCGCCACAACCCCTGTGGTGGAGAATTACCCGGGCCTCACGCAGGTTGGAGGCAAGACCCTGGTGGACCTCATGACGACCCACGCGCTCCAATACGCCAACATCTTCCAGGGCGAAGAAGTGGTGGACATCCGGCCCGGAGACCCGATCACCGTCCTGACCAGCAGAAGGCGATTTCTTGCTAGGGCCGTGCTGCTGGCCACCGGCGCCAGCTACAAGCACCTGGGAGCCCCTGGAGAATCAAGACTCTCAGGCCACGGGGTGAGCTACTGCAGCACCTGCGACGGCCCCCTGTTCAAGGGGAAAAAGGTGGTCATCGCGGGCGGAGGAAACAGCGCGGTCACTGAAGCGCTGCACCTTCACAACATCGGCGTCCAGGTGACCATCGTTCACCGCAGGGATGCCCTCCGAGCACAGGAGCATTTGACCAAGAACATCTTTGCCAACAAGATCCCGGTCCTGTTCGACACGGAAATCAAAGAGATTCGGGGCAAAGATCGAGTCGAGGACGTGCTTCTTTACAACGTGAAGACAAAAGAGACAAAACCCATGAAGGTAGACGGGGTCTTCATCGCCATCGGGTACACTCCCACGGTGGAGCTGGCCAAGAAACTGGGCATTGAGCTCACGGCCGAAGGCTATATCAAGCGGGATTCACGTCACCGGACCAACCTTCCGGGCATTTACACGGCTGGAGACGTGGAAGGAGGGTACAAGCAGATCGTCACGGCCACAGGCCAGGGAGCGGAAGCGGCGCTCGCCATCTTCGAGGATCTCGTCAACCCTTACTGGAAATCCAAGAAGGCGGCTGCCTAGCAGGTTGCTGAAAAACACCAGCTACGCAGGCTGCGGGTTCTTTCTTCGCCTTGTGAAGATGATCTTGTACTGATCCTCAAAACCGTCGAAGCAAACCCGGCACTCTCCCTTGTCCTTGTGCTCTTCCGTGCCCGAGCACGTGTCGCAATCCTGTCCTTTCCGGATAGGCTCGAGATGCACGTCAAAGCCCAGTTCGCCGTAAAGAGCCGCCGCTTCACTCAATCGCGGTTCGCTCGCAACGAACTGCCTGACCCACCCTTGTTTCTCGAGTTCTCCCAGATTCGACCGGCGGTCATTCCCCATGAAGGTCCTCTTCTCTGATAAAGCCTATGGTTTTCCCGGAAAGACGCCTCGCGATCCCGCTGGCGGAGCTTCGCTCCAGGAGAGGAAACCGCCTCAGGACGACTGCATCCCTTAGGGACGCCTCTTCTGCCGGCCCCTCCCCCCATTCCTCCCATGTGTCGCACAGGTGCTGGAAGACCCCAGGGTTGAGGGTGAGCAGGACCTCATCGCCTCTCCAGTGCTCTTCAAAAAGAGAAAACCAGGCCTCCAGCACCTGGCCCATGCCGGCTTCGGAAAGGATGAGAGCACTTTCCCTTCCAGGCAGATCGGACAAGGGCCCCGGAGTTTCTTCTTCGATTAGCCCCTTGAGGGGCGAACCCTTTTTTTTGAGTGTTTTCAGCAAATCCTCTGCCTCTCTTTCCTCCTTCCGGATTTCGTGGGCCAAGTGCAGAAAAAGGTTCCATTTCAAAGCGTTTCTTCTTCGGTCTTGATCCGGGCGGTCGTCGCTTCGGTGCAGATCCCGCCTTATTTCCCAGGTCGCCTCTTCTGCTCGAGCGTTCTGTTCTTTGAAGGCTAAAAAGGCATCGAATTCTTTGTGATGGCTTGTCCTGATCCATCCACGGTATTCTGCAAGGAGCTTCTGGAAATCGCCGGACGGTTTGAGCTCCTCGCGCGGATAAAGAATCTGGATCGCGCCGCTTTGCGAAAGAGGTACAGGCTCATCCATGAACCAGGGCCGGCAGATCTTGACCGACCCAAAATAAGAAAGAAGGACCTTGGAGGTTTTCTCAGGCACGCTTGAATCAGGGCAAATGATGACACTTGGCTCAGTCATGAGGGATGGGAACCGCCTCCTTTCGGCTTAAAAAAGCCACGGGTCTTGTTTTTTGTGCGGCTTCGAAATTTATAACACCGGTTTAGCTGATAATCAAAAAAATCGTCTTCTCTCCCGCGCGAGCCCCGTCGTTCTTTTACCTTGACAGTTCAGCCTGAGTAGACTACAAGGGTACGTTCAACCTATGCAAATGACTGGATAATATCTTTCCCGGCAGGAGCGAAACGATCTTTCGAATCATGGAGAAAACAACAGGCGTCCTCGAAGACAGAAAGAAGAAGACCGAGTCCCTAAAGACAATGGGGATCAGGCTCTACCCGGCAGGTTTCCGATGCGATCTCACGATTTCCGAGGCCATTGACCGATTCGGAGGACTGGATCCCGAGACGCTGGAGAAGACAAAGGACTCTTTCAAGCTCGCCGGCCGAATCATGGGCCTCCGGGATTTCGGCAAAGCCTGCTTCATCCACATCAAAGACAGGACAGGTCGTATCCAGGCCTATGTCCGGAAGGACAAGGTTGGAGAGGATAAGTACAAGATCTTCAAGCTCATGGACCTTGGTGACTTTGTCGGCCTTCAGGGAACTTTTTTCCGCACAAAAACCGGCGAACTGACCCTTCTGGCAGATGACGTGAATCTTCTTTCAAAGTCCATGAGACCCCTTCCTGAAAAATGGCACGGTTTGAGTGACGTGGAAACAAGATACCGGCAGAGGTATCTTGACCTCATCGCCAATGAGGACGTGAAGACCGTCTTTGTCCTCAGAAGCCGAATTATCCACGCCATCCGCGAGTTTTTCATCCAAAGGGACTTTCTGGAAGTGGAAACCCCGATGATGCAACCCATTCCCGGCGGAGCCACGGCCAGGCCTTTCAAGACGTTTCACAATGCGCTGGGGATGCATCTCTACCTGAGGGTTGCCCCTGAACTCTATTTGAAAAGGCTCGTCATCGGCGGTCTGGAGAGGGTTTTCGAAATCAATCGCAACTTCAGAAACGAAGGCGTCTCGGTGAAACACAACCCTGAGTTCACCATGCTCGAGTTCTACATGGCCTACGCGACTTTCGAAGATCTCATGGAGTTGACGCAGGAACTCTTCAGCCATGTGCTCGCGGACGTCCTCGGCAAGAACATCATCGAGTACCAGAACCAGACCATTGATTTCACTCCGCCCTGGCCGAGAATCGCCATGGTCGATGCTCTCACCGGAACAGCGGGCATGCCCCAAGAAGCCTGGAAGGACCTCCCCGCGGCAACCGCTTTTGCCAGATCCAAGGATATCGTTCTTACGAAAGACGACAACCTGGGCAAGATTCTCGCCAAGATTTTCGATCAGCTGGTTGAGCCTAAACTCCTACGGCCGACCTTCGTCTACGGTTACCCGATTGAAATATCCCCGCTTTCCCGGCGCAACGATCAGGACCCTGACCTTGCCGACCGCTTCGAGCTTTTTATCGGCGGCAAGGAAATCGCCAACGCCTTTAACGAATTGAACGACCCCGTCGACCAGCGCGAACGGTTCACGGCTCAGGCTTCGCTCAGAGAGGCGGGAGATGAAGAAGCGCAATATATGGACGAAGAGTACCTGGACGCCATGGAATACGGCCTGCCTCCCACAGCCGGGGAGGGGATCGGTATTGACCGAGTGGTCATGTTGCTGACCGACTCGCCTTCCATCAGGGATGTCATCTTCTTCCCGCACATGAGAACGAAATGAGTCTCCGGTCCTTCTCACGCCATAGAATGAGTTTCTGCGCCTGGACCACCCCTGCCGTTCCGGGAAGCAGAAGACGTTCCCCGGTCCGGAACAGCTCCGAAAGGGTGATGCCCTAGCCTATGCGATTCGAAGCCTTTCTTGCCATCCGGTACCTCAAGGCGAAACGGAAACAGGCCTTCATTTCCGTGATCACGGTGATCTCCGTTGTGGGAGTCATGATGGGAGTCATGGCCCTCATCGTCGTGCTCTCGGTCATGAACGGCTTCCGGGAAGATCTCATGGGCAAGATCCTGGGGGTCAATTCCCACCTGGTGGTTCTGAGCTATGACGGCGCCTTTCTCGACTACGACAGGGTCTCGAAGGACACAAGCACCGTGGAGGGGGTTATCGCCGCCACCCCTTTCATTTACAGCCAGGTCATGGTCAACAGCCAAGGGAGCGTTTCCGGATCGGTCTTGAGAGGCATCGACACGACCACGGCAGGCAAGGTGATCGCCATTGACCGCATGATCAAGCGAGGGTCCCTCCAATCCCTCGATACCCTTCATGAAGGACTTCCTGCGATCATTATGGGCAAGGAATTGTCCCGGATGCTGGCTGTCCAGCCGGGAGACAGCGTCACCGTCGTCTCTCCCATGGGGAAACTCACCCCCGTGGGAAGAGTTCCTCAGAACCGGAAGTTCAAGGTCACGGCGATCTTTGATTCGGGCATGTATGAGTACGATGCGACCATGGTGTACGTCTCCCTGAAGGAGGCCCAGGACTTCCTCGGATTGGACAACAGGGCAACGGGCGTTGAAGTCAGGGTCACCGACGTCTACAAGGCGGATCAAGTGGGCAGCGCCGTGTCCAAAAAACTGGGCTACCCTTACTGGGCAAAAGACTGGAAACAGATGAACCGAAGCCTGGTCTCCGCCCTAAAGCTTGAAAAGATCGCCATGTTCGTTATTCTCATCATGATTGTCCTGGTGGGCGCTCTGAACATCATCAGCACCCTGGTCATGGTGGTGATGGAAAAAAACAAGGATGTGGCCATCCTTCGGGCCATGGGCGCAACACAGAAAAGCATCATGACCGTCTTCATGGTCCAGGGGGTGCTGGTCGGGGTGGTGGGCACCGTGGTGGGGCTGGCTTCCGGCCTCGGGCTGTGCCATCTTCTGGCCAAATACAAATTCATTGAACTTCCATCGGATGTTTATTACATTTCCACTCTGCCCGTTCGAGTGGAAATGCTGGATGTCGTGCTGGTGATTGCGGCGGCGCTGGTCATCTCTTTTCTGGCCACCCTTTACCCGTCCTGGCATGCTTCCCGGTTGAGTCCCGTGGAATCCTTGAGATATGAATGAGCGCTGGAGGACACGCCTTGCTCGAACTCCGTCAGGTCTATAAATCCTTTGACCACAACGCCTTTTCCATCGAGGTTCTGAGAGGCATCGATCTCGTGCTGCAAAAAGGCGAAAGCCTGGCCGTTACAGGAGCCTCGGGCGCGGGGAAGTCCACTCTCCTCAACATCATGGGGACTCTAGAACCTCCTACGCAGGGCGTGGTCCGGTTTGAAGAGCACGACCTCCTGGACATGGAGGAGACGGAGCTGTGCCGGCTGAGAAACCGGGACTTGGGGTTTGTGTTCCAGTTTCACCATCTGCTTCCGGAATTCGACGCCTTAGAGAACACCCTGATGCCGGCTCTGATTGCGCGAATGAGCAGAAGAGAGGCAGAGGACCGGGCGGAGGAAATCCTGACCCGGGTCGGACTGCGAAGAAGGCTCACGCACCGGGTCGGGGAGCTTTCCGGCGGGGAACAGCAGCGGGTGGCCATTGCTCGGGCTCTGGTCATGAGCCCAAAGCTCCTGCTGGCCGACGAACCGACCGGGAATCTGGATATGACCACGGGAGACGGGATTGTCGACCTTCTGGTGAACCTGAACCGATCGGAAGAACTCACCATGGTCATTGTGACCCACAATCAGAAGCTGGCCCAGAGAATGTCGCGACAAATTGAACTCGTCGACGGCAGGATTCATGTTGAAAAGCGGGGATGAAACCGTGCGTCAATGCTTCCTGAAAAGAGAATGGATCACGAAGCCCCTTCAGGTCGTCCTGGTGCTCGGATTCGTTCTTTGCCTTCCCTTTGCGTCCGGCGCCCAGCAGAAAAAGACCGCTGCAGTCCTGCCCTTCGCCCTCTATGGCCCCCAGCCCCTCGAAGCCATGAAAACGAGTCTTCAGAGCCTGTTGATCGATCGACTGGCCAAGCACGGCATCTCCGTGATCCCTCAGAACGACGTCAACCGGCACCCGGTGGCGTCCCTCCCCGCCCCGGACCCTGGAGAACTCATCAGCCTGGGTAAGAACCTAGGAGCGGACCTCGTCGTCACGGGCAGTCTGACCCAGATCGGCAAGAGGATCAGCTTAGACCTGAAAGCGCTGGACGTCGCCGGAGAGAAACCGCCCTTCTCGCTCTTCATGGTGGAAGACGACATCGATCGGCTCAATGAGGCGATGGACCGAGCGTCGAAGAGCCTTTACAACCAGATCGTAGGGATCGCTCAGATTGACTCCGTTCTCGTGAAGGGCAATCAGCGAGTGGAAAGAGATGCCATTCTCGCGGTCGTGGAAAGCCGCAAAGGCGAGAGCCTGGACTTCGACAAGCTCGATAAGGACCTGCGCGCCGTCTACGCCATGGGATATTTCAATGATGTTCGCATCGAGACCGAAGACGGCGCCAACGGGAAAATCGTGATCTTCACGGTGAGCGAAAAATCTTCCATCGGAAGAATCACCTTCCAAGGAAACAAGAAAATCAAAGCGGAGGACCTGACCAAAGAATCCGGCATCAAGCTCTACTCCATCTACAATCCCAATGAAGTGAAACAGAGTGTCGGCAAGCTGAAGGACTATTACCGCCAGGAGGGCTACTACACCGTCGAGATCACGGACAAAGTCGAGGAGATCCCTCGGAACGAAGTGGCTTTGACTTACGAGATCGTTGAAGGGGAGAAAATCTACATTCAGAAGATCGAGTTCATCGGAAACACGAAATTCAAGGAGGGCAAACTCAAAGACGTGATGGACACCAGCGAAAAAGGATTTTTCAGCTGGTTTACGAAGTCCGGCTTGCTGGACAAGAAGAGGCTCGAAACCGACGCCCAGAAGATCACCGTTTTCTACCAGAACCAGGGATACCTCAAGGCCAAGGTGGGCGAACCCACGGTGCGGTATGAGCCGGGATACGGACTGGTCATTACGATCGAGATCGTCGAAGGGGATCAGTATTTCGTCAACAACGTCAGCATTGCAGGGGACCTCATCCGACCGGCTGAAGAGCTCCTCAAGCTAGTCGCCATGGTGAAGGGTGAGCCCTTCAGCCGGGAGATTGTTCGAAGAGATGTCATGACCTTGAGGGAGGCTTACGCGGATGAGGGCTATGCCTACGCGGAAGTGGTGCCGGCGACCCGGGAAGACGAGAAGGCGCACACCGTGGACATCGCCTACCGGGCTACCACGGGCAACAAGGTCCGGTTCGAGCGGATCACGATCACCGGAAACACCACCACGAGAGACAACGTCATCCGCCGGGATCTTTATGTCTACGAAGGCGAGTACTACAGCGGATACGGGATGAGGAGAAGCACTGCGAACCTGCACCGCCTCGGGTTTTTCGAAGACGTGGAAGTCCAGACCAAGAAAGGCAGCGCCGATGACCTGATGGATCTCAACATCAACGTGAAGGAAAAGCCCACGGGAAGTTTCACCATGGGGGCCGGCTACGGCGGTTATGAAGGCGCCACGGGGACCATACAGGTCGCCCAAAACAACCTCTTCGGAACCGGCCGCAGGCTGGTAGGCTCTTTGAGGATAAGCTCCATAGCCACGTACTACGATATCCGGTTTACGGAACCGAGGGTGAACGACACGCTGATCTCAGCCGGGATTGATGTCTTCAAGTGGGAATATGAATACGAAGACTATACCCGGGACAGCTTTGGAGGCTCTCTCAGGACTCGTTTCCCCATAGGTTTTGATACCGACTACACAAGAGGCTACGCAAGGTATCTTTATGACGACACCACCGTGAGCGACGTGGACCCCGGGGCCTCATTTGAAATCAGGGACATGGAAGGCAGAAATCTTACCAGCAGCATAACCATCGGCATCGACAGGGACTCCAAGGACAGGCCCTGGAACACCAGGAGCGGATCCTTCAACAACCTCTCCTTCGAGTACGCCGGGGGCCCTCTGGGGGGGGATGTTTACTTCAACCGATACGAGTTCACCAGCCAGTGGTTCTTCCCGTGGCGCTGGGACTCCTCTTTCATGGTCGGGGGACGCTGGGGATGGGTTGAGCAGAGAGAGGGAGGAAAGCTTCCGGATTATCAAAAGTACCGCCTCGGTGGAATCAGCACGGTCCGGGGCTATGATAAGGACAGTATCGCACTGATAGACCCTGCCACAGGAGACGAACTCGGCGGCGAGAAGATGATGGTTTACAACTTGGAGTTTCGCATTCCTGTGCTCAAGGAGCAGGGCCTCCTGGGGGTCGTCTTCTTCGACGCAGGCAATGTGTTTGACGAGGACGATACCTGGACCTTCAGTGATATACCCATGTCCGTTGGCGTTGGAGTCCGCTGGTACTCCCCTCTGGGGCCTATCCGGCTGGAATACGGCTACATCCTCAATCGCCGGCCTCAGGATTCATCAGGCGGGGTTGAGTTTCAGATCGGCGCAGCATGGTAGGACTCACTTCTGGCGTTTGAGCCAGGATCATTTCAGAACACAAGGAGGACTTATGAAGGGTTTGAAAGGTTTATTTTTGGGGATACTCACGGTGGTCTTCTTGTTTCCGGCTGCTCCTCTGGCAGCTCAAGCCGTGAAAATCGGTGTGGTGGATCTGCAGAAGCTTCAGAAGAATTCCAAGGCGTTTCAGAAAGCCAGTTTGTCCGTCAAAAAGAAGTTTGATGACATGCAGCAGAAACTGAACGACGAACGAACGGCCCTGGCAAAGCTTGAAGAGGACTTCAAAAAGCAGACCATGATGCTCAGCCTGGACGCTCAAGAAGACAAGAAAAGAGAACTGGAAAAAAAGCAGCGCCATTTCAAGTTCATGTATGATGACTTCACCCAGGAAATGAAAGAAACCGAGATGGATGCCATCAAAAAGGTCATGAAGGAACTTGAAAAGATCGTAGAAAAAATGGGTGAAAAGGAAGGCTACACGATCATCCTTGAAAGAAGGACTGTTGGCCTCCTCTACTTCAACAGCGCCATCGACCTGACCGATCGGGTCACAGACGCATACGACAAACAGAATCCCTAGGGAGGGATTGTTGGAATTCAGCGTCAGAGAGCTCGCGGATCGAACCGGGGGTAAGGTTTTAGGCGACGACCGGGTGATGCTCACGGGCATCGCCTCTCTGTCTGAGGCCTGCCCGGGGCAGATTTCCTTTTTTGCCGATCCCCGTTTCAAAGGGCTTTTGAAGACGACCAAAGCCTCCGCGCTCCTCACTGCCGAACCGTGCGCTGAGTTCGAAGGCTCGCAGATCATCGCTCGCAACCCGGCCCTGGCCTATGCCAGGGTAGCGGCCCTTTTTGCGCCTCCTCCAAGGGTCGTGGGCATCAGTGAAAGGGCCTTCATCTCGGAGAGTGCGGTCATCGGCGACAAGGCTTCCATTTATCCCTTGGCCTACATCGGGGACCATGCGGTCATCGGGGACCAGGTGATCGTCTTTCCCGGAGTCTTCATCGGAGACAGGGTCAAGATCGGAAACAACACCGTGCTCTATCCTAATGTCACGGTCATGAACGACTGTGTCATCGGAGCGGAGGTCATCATCCACGCAGGTACCGTGATTGGAAGCGACGGATTCGGATTTGTCCGCGACGGACCGGTCAACGTGAAGATCCCCCAGTTGGGAACCGTTCAGATCGACGATCACGTGGAAATAGGAGCCAACAACTGCATTGATCGGGCGGCTCTCGGAAAAACATGGATCAAGCGGGGAGTCAAAACCGACAACCTGGTGCAGATCGCTCACAACGTCGTGATCGGTGAAGACACGCTCCTTGTGGCCCAGGCAGCGATCGGCGGAAGCGTTTCCGTAGGAAACCAGGTCGTGATCGGCGGCCAGGCCGCCATCCGCGATCACCTCAGGGTGGAGGATGGGGCCATGATCGGCTCGCAGTCGGGCGTGGCCAAATCCCTCGGGCAAGGGGAAATCGTCTCCGGGTCGCCGGCCATTCCCCACCGGGTGTGGCTCAAGACATCCGCTCTGATTCCGCACCTGCCCGATTGGGTGGCCCGTATCCGCCGATTGGAAAAAAGGCTGGACGATCTGGAGTCCTAGGCGGTACCTTCATCCCAAGCGGCTAGTGGCTTTTTGTGGGGCGTTGGGATCTTTTCTGAAGTGACTGGCCGGGAGACTTGGCCGCCTCTGGCGGCCTTGGAACGAAAGAAAAGATACCAATGGCCCACTGATCCAGCCGGTTGCGATCAAAAGCTCCATAGGAAAAGCGAGGAACACCATGAATCTTCCGCTCGGCTACGAAGAGATTGTCAAAACTCTCCCCCACCGCTACCCGTTCCTGCTCGTGGACAGGGTGACGGAGCTCGAACCCGGAAAACGGGTGAAGGGGATCAAGAACGTCACGATCAATGAACCCTTTTTTCAAGGCCACTTTCCCGGCAACCCGATCATGCCCGGGGTGCTCATCATCGAGGCCATGGCCCAGGTCGGGGGAGTCCTGGCCGGATTCTCCATGCCCGAAGACATGAAAAAAGAGGGTCCTCGGGATTTTTACTTCGTGGCCATGGACAAGGTGAAATTTAGAAAGCCGGTGGTTCCGGGGGACCAGCTTGTTTTTGAACTCGTCACGCTCAGGACAGGCTCCCGGATTTGGAAAATGGCGGGAAAAGCCTTTGTGAACGAGGAGCTGGTTGCCGAGGCGGAACTCATCGCCACCATCGCTTGAGAGAAGTCGGTCAAAAACCCAGATGAAAATCCATCCTACAGCCGTGGTCAGTCCTCGCGCGGAGTTGGCGGAGGGGGTTCAAGTCGGCCCCTACTGTGTGGTTCACGATCACGTGAAAATCGGCCGCGACACGATCCTGGCTTCTCACGTGGTGATCGAAGGACGCACGGAGATCGGGGAAAGAAACCAGCTCTCTCCTTTTGTATCCATCGGGTCTCCGCCGCAGGATATCGGGTACCGCGGTGAAGACACGGCCGTGAAAATCGGCGACGGCAACATCTTACGGGAGTTCGTGACCGTGAACAGGGCGACCACCAAACAGGACCGGGTCACGATCATCGGCAGCGACAATTACCTCATGGCCTATGCCCACGTGGCCCACGACTGCGTCCTGGGAAACAGGATCATCATGTCGAATGTGGCCACCCTCGGCGGTCACGTCTCCGTGGGGGATTACGCGATTCTCGGCGGTCTGGCTGCGGTTCACCAATTTGTGAGAATAGGGGCTTACGCTTTCCTCGGGGGCAAGACGGGTGTCGATCGGGATGCGCCCCCTTTCATGATCGTGGCTGGGCCTAGAGCAAAGCTCTACGGGGTCAACCGGAAAGGGCTCCAGCGCCTCGGTTTTTCCAAGGAGAAGCTGGACGGCCTCAAGAAGGCTTACAGCCTCATCTGGAGGGAGAACACCCTGTTCAACGAAGGAGTGAAAAAAGCGAGACAGGAATTGCAGCCTTTTCCCGAACTCGACATGCTCCTCGATTTCCTGGAGTCCTCAAAACGGGGAGTTCTGCGGTGAAGGCGGACACCCAAAAACTCCAGGAAAAGGAAGCCCTGGGATTGATTGCAGGAGGAGGCGTGTTTCCTCTCATGGTGGCGGACGCCGCCAGGGACAAAGGATTGCGTGTGGTCGCCGTGGCCCACGAGGGCGAAACCGATCCCCTTCTTGCTGAAAAAGTCGACGAGATCGCATGGATCAAACTGGGACAGCTCGGCCACCTCCTCAAGGTCCTCAAGAAAGCCGGCGTCACCAAGACCGTGATGGCGGGCACGATCAACAAGAAGAAGATGTTTGAGAACGTCCGGCCCGATCTGAGAGGCCTGACCCTCATGTCCAAGCTGGCCATCTTCCACGACGACGACATCCTGCGAGCGGTCGCCGGGGAACTTCAAAGGGAGGGAATTCACATTGTCAGTTCCGCTGAACATCTGCCGGAACTGCTGGCTCCCCGCGGGAACCTGACCCGCAGGAAGCCGAACCAGGAGGAGCGGGAGGATGTGGAGTTCGGATGGAAAATCGCCAAGGAGCTCGGCCGCCTGGACATCGGCCAGTGCGTCGTGGTGAGGAGAAAAACGGTTCTCGCCATGGAGGCCATCGAGGGCACGAATGAGACCATCCTTCGGGGAGGGAAGCTCGCAAAGGAAAAGGCGGTTGTGGTGAAAGTCAGCAAGCCGAACCAGGATATGCGGTTCGATGTGCCGGCCGTGGGCCCGGACACGATTGAGGTGATGGCCCAGGTGAAGGCCTCGGTCCTGGCGATCGAGGCGGGGAAAACTTTGATCTTTGACAAACTCGGCATGATTTCATATGCTGATCGATCGAGGATTGTCATTGTGTCGCTTTAGCTCTGTAAGAGACCGGGACCTTCAGGACCGAGGGGCCCTTCCTGTTTCACAAACGGTACGGTGGAGAGTGTCAGGGATTGAAGCAGAAGCGCATCAGAGTGGGTGTGATCGGAGTCGGCCATCTCGGAGAGTACCACGTCCAGAAGTACAAGGCCATCCCCGAGGTCCATCTCATCGGCGTTGTGGATAGCGATTCCGCTCGTGCAGACTTGATCGCCGACCGGTACGGGACGACGGTGTTCCGCGACCACCATGAACTGCTGCCGAGGGTGGATGCGGTCAGCCTGGCCGTGCCCACGGAGAAGCATTTCGAAGTGGCCAAGGACGTGCTCTCGGCCGGCGTCCACCTCCTGGTGGAAAAACCGATCACCTACCTCATTGGACCGGCGGACACCTTGATCCGTATGGCACAGAGCAAGGGGCTGGTCCTTCAGGTGGGCCTGGTGGAACGGTTTAATCCCGCGGTCGTCGAAATGGAGACCATGCTGACCTGCCCCGTGTTCATTGAATCCCACCGGATGAATGTTTTCACTTCCAGGGGAACGGA
>Ga0316600_10000443_pt1 | contig 20133 bp, 19 predicted proteins | sample OWC_soil_day5_CT_FD_207652 | JGI IMG/M metagenome (GOLD analysis project Ga0316600, IMG submission 207652) | Wetland soil microbial communities from Old Woman Creek delta, Ohio, United States - OWC_soil_day5_CT | ecosystem: Environmental > Terrestrial > Soil > Wetlands | place: USA: Ohio... | reverse complement strand
GACAGGCGCAGGCCGCGCCGGACCGTGAAGACGGCGATGAGCTGGCCGACCAGCCCGCCACAGACGGCCATCACCGCGGCCAGCCGCGGCTCGATGCCCCAGACCCACACCGACATGGCCACCATCGCGAAGGCAAAGCCGGAGATGCCCTGCACCAGCCCGGCAAGCGCAGCGCCGCCGGCCAGCAGCAGCAGCTCTGCGCTCATCGGCCGCAACGCATCAGGGCCCCAACTGCCGCACCCGCTGCAGCAGCTGCTGCAGGTAGCCGTCGTCCAGGCCCAGGTGCTCCAGCTGCCACACCAGCTGCTCCAGGTAGTGCCGGTTCGTGCCCAGCACGCCCTCGGCACGGGAGATGATGGTTGCGGCCTCGTCCAGCGGCAGCTCACCGACATGGTCGTCATGCGAGGGATTGGCGGCGAAGACCAGCGCGGTCACCTCGCCCTGCGGCGTGCGCACCGGCAGCAGGCGCGGCTGGTAGATGCCGCGGATCATTTCGCGCCGCCACAGCATGCCGGACTCATGTGCGGCCACGGCGGCGTCGATGCGGAAGGCCAGGCCGCTGCAGCAGCCCGCGCCGGGCTCCAGCGTCAGCATCAGGCCCGGGCACTCGGGCGAGCCACGGCCCAGCGAAGTGCGGCAGCTGAAGCGGCGGCGGTGCTGCGGCAGCTCGGCCAGCCGCACCTCGGCAAAGTGGAAGCCCGGGTCCCACATCAGCGAGCCGTAGCCGAAGATCCACAGGTCGTGCTCGCGCTCGGGCGGGCCGAGCAAGGCGATGCGGGTGGCTTCGAGCTGCTCGTCGGACCAGCGCCAGTCGGCGCCGCGGCCCTGGTCGCGGGCCCGCTGGTCCCACTCCTGCAGCAACTGCGGCGTGACACGCAGCGCCGAGGCTTCGGGCGGCGCGATGCGTTCGCGCAGGTGCGGCAGGTGGCAGTAGGCGTCTGGGCTCAGGGCATCACCCCGGGGGCTGGATCAGCCGCCATCTTGGCACAGCGGCGGCGCGCTACACGGTGCTGTTCGACAGCAGCCGCGTCGCAGCCTGTTCCTTCTGTTCGGCGGTCTGCAGCATCTTCATCTGCTGCTCGAACTGGCGTGCGGCGGCAATCATTGCCACCATGGTCTCGACGGCGCTGACGTTGCTGCCTTCCAGCGCGCCTTGCTGCACGCGCGCTGCGGCATCGGCCTCCAGGTCGCCGCCGGGCGAGCGAAACAGTCCGTCGTCGCCGCGGGTCATCGGCGTCTCCGGCGTGACCAGCTTGAGCCGGCCGAGCACCTGCGAGCGCGCATTGCCCACCTTGCCGGTGATGGTGCCGTCGGCGCCGATGTCGATCTGCGCATTGGCCGGCACCGTGATCGGCCCGCCGTCGCCCAGCACCGGCAGGCCGTTGCGCGTGACCAGCTGGCCTTCGGCATCGATGTCCAGCGCACCGCCACGGGTGTAGGACTCGGTGCCGTCCAGCGCCTGCACCGCCAGCCAGGACTTGCCCGACACCGCCACGTCGAGCGCGCGGCCGGTGGTCTGCACCACGCCGGGCGCGTCGCTGTGGCCGGGCGTGGATTCCAGCGCATAGACGCGCGTGCTGGCGCCGTCGCCCAACACCGGCACCGCCCGGAAGGCGGCCAGCTCGGCACGGAAACCGGTGGTCGAGACATTGGCCAGGTTGTGCGCCAGGATGTCCTGGCGCTGCAGCGTGGCCTTCGCGCCGGACATCGACAGGTAGATCATGCGGTCCATGCAAGCCTCCATGCCCAGACTGCAGCGCGATGCAGGCCTGCCGTGACATGCAGAGGGCGCACACGGCACAAGGACTGGACATTTTCGAGCAGCCGCCGCGGAACCGGCTTTGCCGGGCCGCTGGCGGCGCCCCCCTGGGGGGGAGCGCCGAAGGCGCTACGGGGGGGGGTCATCATCTCAGGTTGACGAGCGTCTGCAGCACCTGGTCCTGCGTCTTGATGGTCTGCGCGTTGGCCTGGTAGATGCGCTGCGCGGTGATCATGCTGACCAGCTCGCCGGTCAGGTCGATGTTCGATTCCTCCAGCGCACCGGCCTGCAGCACGCCGAGATTGCCGTCGCCGGGCACGCCGATCACCGGGTCGCCCGAGGCATGGGTGCGCGCCCAGCCGTTGTCGCCCACCGGCTGCAGCCCCTGCGGGTTGCGGAAGTTGGCGATCTCGATCTGGCCCGAAGGCTTGGACTGGCCGTTCGAGTAGCGCGCCATGATCACGCCGTTCGGCTCCACCGCGATGCTGGTCAGCAACCCCGCGGTGTAGCCGTCCTGGCGCAGGTCGGTCACGCCATAGGCCGAACCGAACTGGGTGGCCCCGCTCAGGTCGAGCAGCAGGCCGTTGATCGGCTCGGTCTGCGCGCCGACCGCGTTGGTCGAGGCCGGCACGTTGATGGCCACCGGCGCGTTCGGCAGGATCGGGCCGCTGCCGTTGCTTTGGAAGGTGATCGTGGTGATCGGTGTCGGCGCGGCCGGCACGCCGCCCACCGTCGTGCCGTTGGCGGTGGCGTACACGTTCCACTCGTCGTTGGCGGATTTCTGGAAGTAAAAGCTCATGGCCACGTCCTGGCCCTTGGAGTCGTACACCGTCAGCGAGGTGGCATTGTTGTAGGTCGAGGCATTGGCGAAGTCGATCAGCGGCGCCGCGGCCGGCAACGTGGTCGCCAGGCGCGAGTCGAAATTGACCTCCATCTCGGCACGCGTCGTCGGATTCGGGTCAATGCCGCCCGTGGGCAGTTGCAGCGGCACCGCCTGGCCCGGCTGGATGACGCCGTTGCCATCGGCGGCATAACCCATCAATCGCTCCAGACCGTTGTTGACGATGTAGCCGTCGCGGTCGACCTTGAACTGGCCGTTGCGGGTGTAGGTGACCGGGCTGCGTCCGTCGCTGACCTGGAAGAAGCCGGCGCCGTTGATGGCCAGGTCCATCGGGTTCTCGGTCGTGGACACGTTGCCCTGGGTGAACTGCTGCGCCACCGCCGACAGCGTGGTGCCGATGCCGACCGTGTTGGTGCCCGAACCGTTCAGTGCCGTGGCGTAGACGGCCGCGAACTCGGCCCGCGCAGTCTTGGCGCCGAAGGTGTTGGCATTGGCGATGTTGTTGCCGATGACCTCGAGGTTCTTGCTCGAGGCGTTGAGTCCGGAAAGACCTTGCTGGAAGCTCATGCGTATGTCCTGGTGGGGTTCTAGTTGAAGGCCTTGACGGTGTCGTAGCTGACCGGCCCCGAATGGCGCAGCTCGAAGCTCAATGCGTTGCCGGCGCTGCTGACCGCGTCGACATGGTCGCGCATCAGCCTGCTGCCGAGCACGCTGGCGCTGCCGGCGTTGGCGGTGACACGGAAGCGGTAGCCGTCGCCGTCCTGCACGGCGCCGGCTGCCCATTCGAAGGAGTGGTTGCCGCTGGCCTGCGCGCCCAGGTCGAGGGTGTCGGCGACGCGGCCGGCGGCGTTGAGGATTTCGACCTTGACGCTGTCGGCTGCTGCGGTCAGCTCGAAGCCGCCGACGCCGACGCCGTCGGCCACCGACAGCCGGTCGCCGGCCACGGTGACGTCGCGCCCCACCAGCGTCACGCCCTGCAGCGCCTGCAGCTGCACCAGCTGGCTGTTCAGGCCGGCCACCGTCTTGTTCAGCTTGTCGATGCCGCTGACGGTGTTGATCTGCGCCATCTGGCTGGTCACCTGCGCGTTGTCCAGCGGGTTCATCGGGTCCTGGTTCTGCATCTGCGCGACCAGCAGCTTGAGGAAGCGGTCCTCGCTGCCGGCCTCGTTCTGGGTCGCGCTGGTGCTGCCGGCCGCGCTGTTCAGCTGGTCGGCCAGGGCGGAGATGGTGCTCATACTGCCCCCCAGTCGCTACGCTCCGGCCTTGCAGGCCGCGCCGGGCCAGTGGCCCGGCCCCTCGCCAGGCACGAACAGTCCACCGGACTGTTCGTGCCCGGGCTCGGCCCCCCGAGGGGGGATTCGCCCTTCGGACTGCCGTGCGGGCTCATGAATTGCCCATCTGCAGCGTCTTCAGCAGCAGGCTCTTGGCGGCGTTCATCACCTCCAGGTTGTTCTGGTAGGAGCGCGAGGCCGAAATCATGTTGACCATCTCCTCGACGGTGTTGACGTTGCTGTAGGTGACATAACCCTCGGCGTCGGCGCCGGGGTGCTTGGGGTCGTGCACGCGTCGGCCCAGGGTGTTGTCCTCGCCGACGCTGGACACGCGCACGCCGGCGGCGCCCAGCTCGCCCATCAGCTCGGTCTGGAAGACCACGTGGCGCGCCTTGTAGGCCTTGCCGTCGGGCCCGGCCACGGTGTCGGCATTGGCCAGGTTGGAGGCCACGACGTTCAGTCGCTGGCTCTGCGCGCTGACCGCGCTGCCGCTGACGTCGAAGATCTTGAACATGCTCATGGAAGCCTCCGTTCAGTGGGGCCGCACAGGCCCGTCAGCCTTGCTGGGGCGACTTCATCGCGTCCAGCATGTTGCGCACCTGCGAGTTGATGAAGCGCAGCGTGGCCTCGTACTTGACGGTGTTGTCGGCGAAGGAGGCGCGCTCGCGGTCCATGTCCACCGAGTTGCCGTCCAGGTTGCTCTGGCTCGGCGCGGCATAGCGCAGGTGAGCCTCGGCGGCCGAGCCACCGGACAGCGTCGCGAGGCTGGTGCGCAATGCCTGCAGTGCCGGCGTGCCGGCCAGCGCCGTGCCGGTGGCCTCGCGCAGCGCCGAGGCGAAGTCCAAGTCGCGGGCCACGTAGCCCGGCGTGTCGGCATTGGCGATGTTGCTGGCCAGCAGCCGCTGCCGCTCGGAGCGCAGCGTCAGCGCCTGGCCCTGGAAGTCGAGGCTGTCGCCGAGGCGGTTGATCATCGCGGCTCCGGGCTGGGGTGTTTCATGCCGTGGCATTGTGGGCAGCACCCTGGCCGAACATGAGCGCGAATAGCGCACGGAAGGTCGCTCATTTCGGCCTGCCGCAACGGCACCCGGCACCCTAGAGTGCCAGCCGTCATGAAACCTTTTGCCTGCTTACTTTCGCGCGTGCGAACCCGCGCCTGCCTGGCGGCACTGCTGGCCGCTCCGGCACTGACGCTGGCCCAGGGCAGCGACGGCAGCCTCGACGCCGACACACTGCAGCGCATCCAGGCGCTGGGCGAACAGGCCGGCGCCGGCCTGGCGCCAGGTGCCATGCGCGTGGCGATCGAGCCCGGCCGGCTCGACCCGCGGCTGCGCCTGGCCCCCTGCGAGCGCATCGAACCCTACCTGCCGCCGGGCGCGCGCGCCTGGGGCCGCAGCCGCGTCGGCCTGCGCTGCGTGCAGGGACCGACCCCCTGGAATGTGTACCTGCCGGTGACGGTGAAGGTCTTCGCCCCGGCCTGGGTGGCGGCCAGCGCATTGCCGGCGGGCAGCGAACTGCGACCCGACATGCTGCGCCAAGCCGAGGTCGATTGGGCCGCGTCGGCCACACCGCCGGTGGTGGACGCCGCCAAGCTGGTCGGCCGACTGCTTGCCCGGCCGTTGCCGGCCGGCGCCGCCGTGCGCCTGGGCGACCTGAAGCAGCGCCAGTGGTTCGCTGCCGGCGATACGGTGCGGCTGGTGGCGCGCGGCCGGGGCTTCAGCGTCAGCGGCGAGGGCCAGGCGATGAGCCCCGGCGTCGAGGGCCAGACTGTCCGCGTTCGTACCGAGACTGGCCGCGTACTGACCGGCCAGGCCGTGGGCCAGAACCGTGTGGAGGTGCAGCTTTGACGCCCGCTGGCGCACTTTGGCACCCCCCGATCTACGGGGGCGGTGCCAGAATGCCATTGGCCACTGCTCAAGTTGCGGCGGAATGCGGCCGATATCCCGCGCATGCCCGGCAGCTGGGGCCCTTGGGGGCCGTCTGCCGCAGCCCCGGAACGGCAGCGCCGCCGCCCGGCCGGCAAACCAGGAGTTCGCCATGAAGATCGGTCCCGTCGACATTCACACCGCAGCCACCCCGGCGGCATCGGAACGCAAGGCCTCGTCCGGGCCGGTGCCGGCCGCCGAACCCAGCGCCCGCGTCGAGTTGTCCAGCCAGGCAGCGCTCAGCGGCCCCGAGGCCAGCCGGGCCGATTTCGACAGCGAAAAGGTCGAGCGCATCGCCCAGGCCATCCGCGACGGCAAGTTCCAGATCAATGCCGAAGCCATTGCCGACCAGTTGATCGCCAACGCCCAGGACCTGTTGCCGAAGGCATCGCACTGATGCCCGGTCACGACGAGCCGAGCACCGAACTCGAACAATCGGTCGAAAAAGTCGAGTCGCGCCTGCTGGCGCTGGGCGAAGCCCTGCGCGTGCACCGCGCCGAAGCCGTCGAGGCCGAAGCCGCCGAACTGCAGCGCGCCTTGGCGGCCGCTGTCGACCAGCTGCGCCGCAGCGCCCGCGTCGGCCAGCTGACACCGCAACTGCGCCAGCGCCTGGCACTGGCCAGCGGCCACGTGGCCGCGCAGCGCGAATCGCTGGCCCGCGCCAGCGCCGCGCTCGACCGTGCCATCGACGTGCTGTTGCCCAGCCCGACGCCGCATGTCGCCTATTCGGCCAGCGGCCTGAGCGAACGCCCGTTGCAAAGCGGGATGGTCAGCGCCTGAGCCGGGGCTGAGCCGACGACGCGTGCGCGCCACGCATACGGGTCGCTGCCGATCTGCCATCGGCACCACAGCGGCGATACTGTTGGCGTCTGCCCCAGGTTTGCCGGCATGGCCGGCCCCGGGGGGACTCCAGGCCTGCATACGACAGGTCGGCACGAACAACACGGTCGTTGGGTATGAGCAATCGCCTGCGCGCGCGACGCCCGGGCCACGACAGCGTGGACCCGTGGGACCAATCCCCTGGGCAGAGCCGCCGCGCCGCCACGCTGCGCTGGCTGCTGCCCCTGTGCCTGGCCCTGACGGTGGCCGCCATCGCCGCCGCGCTGTGGCTGCGCCTGCCCGATGCGCCGCCGCTGGAGGCCCTCGTCGGCCTGGCGCTTCTGGTGCCAGCGGTGCTGCTGCCTGCGCATGTGCTGGGCCGGCAGCGGCGGCGCATGCGCAACAGCCTGCGCCGCTTCTCCAACGAACTGGACCCCGAGCACTGGCGCGACGCCGTGCGCCAGCTGCGCGCGGACCGGCTGGGCTCACCGTCGGCTTTCGACGCGCTGGCCAGCGGGGTGGAAAGTGTGCTCGGCGAATCCGAGCGACGCTGGCAGGCGCTGGCCGAGTTGTCGGCCGACTGGTTCTGGGAGACCGACCGCCAGCATCGCCTGAGCTGGCTGTCCGGCGCGGCGCCGCAGGCCCTGGCGCCAGGGCTGGACGAAAGCGTGCTGCTGGGCCGGCGCCATGACCAGATCGGCCTGTTTCGCGCGCCCGAGCAGGGCTGGGCCGCGCTGCATGGCCGCATGACGCGGCTCGAAGCCTTCCGCGACGTGGAATTCCAGGTGGGCTCGCCGAGCCGGCCGCTGCGCTGGATCTCGATCAGCGGACGCCCCCGCCACAACGCGCAGGGTGCGGTGATCGGCTACGAGGGTGTGGGCCGCGAGGTGAGCGAGCGGCGCCAGGCGCACGAGCAACTGCTGGCCAGCGAGCAGCGCTGGTCGACGATGGCCCGGCTGGCCGCCGACTGGTACTGGCAGACCGATGCCGAGCACCGGCTGCTGCCGCTGGACGCCGAGCAGCAGCAGCGCATCGGTGCCGAGATGAACGAGCGCGTCGAAGGCCGCACGCGCTGGGATGCGCACCGCGAATCGCTGAGCGCGCAGCAATGGGCCGAGCACCGCGCCGACCTGGACGCGCGTCGGCCGTTCCGGTCACTGCAGCTCGAGATCGACGGCGGCGGCGGACGCTGGCTGTGGATTTCGCTCAGCGGCCTGCCGCGCCATGACGCCGCCGGCCGCTTCCTCGGCTATCACGGCGTGGGCCGCGACATCACCTCGCGCCAGCAGGCGCAGCAGCTGCTGCTGCGCCACAACGAGACGCTGCAGCGCGCGGTGGACGAACGCACGCGCGACCTGCAGCAGCTGAACCTGGACCTGGACGCCTTCGCGCGGCAGCTGGCCCACGAGCTGCGCACCCCCATCGGCCATGTGCAGGGCCTGGCCCAGCTGCTGGCCGAACGCGGCGCGCAGCGCCTGCAGGCCGAAGACCAGGAATTGCTGCAGTTGCAGGTGCATGCGGCCGAACGCATGCGCGAGACGGTCGACGCGCTGCTGGCGCTGGCCCGCTCCACCTTGCAGCCGATGCCGCTGGAAGCTCTGGACCTGAGCGCGCTGGCTCAGGAGGTGGTGAACGAACTGCCTTCATTGGAGCGGCGCGCGCCGCTGCGCTGGCACATCCAGCTGGACATGCGCGTCACCGCCAATTCGGCGGCGCTGAAGATCGTGCTGCTCAACCTGATGGGCAATGCCGCCAAGTTCACCCGCGACAGCGCCATGCCACGCGCCCGTGTCGGCCTGCGCGCCGAAGGCAGCGAGCAAGTGCGCGTCAGCGTGCAGGACAACGGCGTGGGCTTCGACCCGGCGCGCGCCGCGCAGCTGTTCAAGCCCTTCGCGCGGCTGCATGCGCGCGACGACTATGCCGGCAGCGGCATCGGCCTGAGCATCGTGCAGCGCATCGTCGAACGCCACGGCGGCCGCGTCGAGGTCAGTGCCGAGGTCGGGCGCGGCGCGTGCTTCGAGTTCACGCTGCCTTGCTCCACGTTGGTTCTATTACCTTCGGTTCAGCACCGCGCGGCCGAGCAGCTTTCCTGAGAAGCCTTCTCCGCGCTCCGCCATTGCTTTCGACATCCGCAACCGAGTCTTCTTCGACCGCGACGCCGCGGCCGGTGAGCAGCTACATCGCGCGGGCGAAAATCTTGCGCGGTACCGCCCGCAGTGCTACATCTGATGTATGACCGTGGTCTCGTTGGTGTAGTTCTCACCCCCGGTGCCGTCAACTTCCACAGTGCCATCGGTCGGGCAACTCTTGTTGCCCTGGATGATGAGGAAATTCTGGTTCTGCAGGCTGCCGCTGGCCAGCAGGTAGGCATACGGGTGTTCGCCGTTCTCGATCTTCACGATGTTGCCGCCCGATTCCACCCAGACATGGCCATTGAGGTTGTAGTCCTCGGAATAGCGGCACACCTTGTAGCTGCTCGACGAGGTGCCGATGCTCCAGCCTGAAGGCACGAGCATCGAACGCCCGGTCCAGGCTGGCCCTGATGCGAAGTCGCGCGGATACACGGCGCAGGTGTAAGCCACATAACGTTCGCCGGTGGCCGCCGGATCGATGACCTGGCTTGGGTCCAGGCCGGCATAAGGGGCGATGGCACTCGGCGTCAGCGCGGTGCCGGCTGGCACGATGGCGATAACGGTGGTGCTGTTGACCACCTGCGTCACACCATTGTTCAACTGACTGTAGTTGACGTTGGTCGTGAAGCTGACCGTCTTGCTGTCCTCGGTCGCACATTCCGGCGCCTGATAGCCGGTATGCCGAACTGCTTCGTCGGCAGCTGGCCAATAGGCCGCGGTGAGTTGCGCCGCAGTGCCCTTGGTACCGGCTGTCGGCTCGTCGTCCTCCAAGTCCAGCCGGATGGACAGCCCACCCGGCGGCACGTCGTTCGGCGAGGTGGCGTCCGGGTTGTTGGCCAGCGAAGTGCGGATGTAGCCACTGAGAAGGACAGCGCTGACACTCGAGCAGTTGCCGCTGCTGGCAGTCAACGACGCGGTGTAGGTGGTGCTGTCGATGCCCGTGCATCGGCTAGTGATGAGGCCGGTATCGTTGTTGAACACATAAGCCACGCCGCCGTTGCTCAGCGGCTTGAAGATGCTGGTGCCGTTGCCTAGGTTCTTGGCCGGGATCGGAATCTGGATGTCGCGGCCCAGCGCATCGCGCACCGGCGACCCGCCGGGAGCGATGGCCATCGCTGCTGCCAGCCTCGGATCGATGCCTGCGATCATCGAGCGCAGTACGACCGACTCAGACACGCCTTCGCGGTTGACCCAGCTGACCGCGACACGCAGATCCTTCATCCTGGGATCGGTACTGGTGACGATGTCGCGCGCGATCGCGTAGGTGGCATTCGTCGTGGTCACGGTGTCGGCGAGCACGCTCTTGCCGGTCGCATTGGTCAGCACGCTGGCGTAGGCCAGGTTGTTGACCACGCCGGCATCGCTGGCCAGCGTGCCGAAGGCTCGGAAGTTCTCGATGTCCTCCTGCGCAATGCGCACGGCCTCCGAGCGCTGCTTGGCCACATCCGCATGGGCGCGCTGCTTGGCCTGCATACCGGCGATACCCAGCATTCCCAACGCCATGATCAGCATGGCAATCAAGGCCTCGAGCAGCGTGGCGCCGCGCGCGCGCCGGGGTGCAATGGTGCGGGTCATGGTGCTTCGCCGGTCATGGGTTGAAATCGCGCCAACTCCCCGGTACGCGTGAGAAGCTGCCCGTCTCGAGGCGCAGCTTTTTCAGCACGTTGGGGTCGTAGTAATAGTCGGGGGTGCCGTTGCCGGTGTAGTTGCCCTCGGAGATGGCCGCGCCGCGCAGCAACGCCGAGCCGCCGCCGGTGTTGTCCCAGGTGATCGCCGTGCTGTAGAGCAGGCCGAAGACCTCGAGGTCGCCACGCATCTCGATGTTGCCGTTGGTCACCAGCAGCACCGGGTCGTCGACCGAACCGATCGTCAGATTGGCGTTCATTGCCAGGTTGCCCTCCAGCCACAACTGGCGCGCCCCGCTGTCGTAGGCGTTGCGCACCGTGGTCTCGGTGCAGGGGCAAGTCAGCTTGGTCACGGACGGCAGGTTCTGGTAGGCGTCCTTGCTCATGCCGAAGAAGGTCGCAAACATCTGGTCTTCTGTGGTGTCGCGCAACGATGAATCGTTGCCGACCAGCGTGCTCTTCGGAGGTGTGCCCGGCACCGTGGTGATGCGCGCATTCGCCGCGTCGATGCCCATGCCGGCATTGATGGTGATGCCGTTGGTCGTCGGGTCGCCATTGATGACGCCGAGCGCCGCGTTGCCGATGCTGACGGTGCCACGGGCCGTCAATGGCGCTGCCGGCGGTGTGGCCAGCCCTGAGATCGCGCCCAGCGTCACGCTCACGGAGGCCGCCGCGTCGCCGGTGCAGGTGTCGTCGGTGATCGGACTGGTGCAGCCATGCGACACCAGCCGCACGGTGCCGGAGGTCGGGCTCGCGACGAAGGCCACGGCGAAGCTGGGCTGAAAGCCGCTGGCCGGGGCCGCAACGCTGGGGGCTAGCGCACTGCCAGCCGCCGGGCAGCTGCAAGCCCACCCGGTGCCAGTCTGGTTGGCTACGCAGGCCGCGTGCACGGTGCCGGCGTTCGGCGTCACCACGCCCGTGTCGGGATCGGTGCTCAGATACTTCTGCCGAAAGCGCAGGGCGCCCGTGGCGCTGCTGTTCAGGCAGCTGGTGTCGATCTTCTGTGCCTTGTTGAGCATCGCCGTGGCCCATTCCAATCCGGCCTCGGCTGCTTCCAGCGCGAGTGTGTAGCGGTACTGGTTGGCCGAGGTCTTCTGCTCGACGATGAGGCTGCGGTTGGTGAACACCGCGGCGACGACCATCACCGCCATCAGCACGACCACCACCACCAGCGAAGCCACGCCGCGGCGCGGCGGAACGCGCCGGCATACGGGGCTGGTGCGGCGCATGGAGATTGTTAGAAACATGTCGAGAGCCTCAGGCGGGACAACTGCCACCGAAGTGATCGTTGCGAATGCGCACGTTGCTGCGCAGGAAGCGCGACACGCTGCTATCCCCGGGTACATGGCCCTTGATCAGCACTTCGTACTCGCGCACCACGACCTGCGGGCAACTGCTGCCGGTGCAGCCGCTTTTGCAGAAGCTGCTCGCATCAAGTACCTGGCTGCTCGGCGTGATGACGAGTTCGGAGACGAAGATCGTCTTCGGGTCGGTCAGCGGCTGGCGCGCTGCACCATCGACGACCAGGTAGATGACGCCGCCATCGAGGTCGAAGCCGAATTGCTCGTTGGCATCGACCGTGGCATTGCTGTCGCCGCTGGCCTGGATGGCGAAGCAGATCGCAAGACTCGGCTCGGTCGTCGTGGTCTGGTTCAGCGCCGACGTGTCGTCGCAGGCGCTGCCGGACAGGCGGCTGTAGGGGTTCTGTGGCGGCACGGTCGGGCCACCGGCGTACCACACGCCGGAGTGCGCCGCATCCCAGTAGCCGGCGCGGCGCAGATCGCGCGTCACCAGGTCCGAGGCAGCGCGCAAATCTTGCGTGAGACGCGTCTCGAGCAGCAGGCGACGGTTTTCGTCGGTGAATCCGGCAAGTAGCAGCAGGCCGCCGGACACCACGAACAGTCCGAGCGCGAGCCCGACCAGCAGCTCGACGATGCCCACGCCGCGGGCGCGGCGCTTTAAGCGCGATGCGATTGCGGGCGTTAGCATGCCGCGATCCCGCTGATCGACGCGCCGGGCGAACACATTTCGACCCTTCCCGTGGTGTTGACCCGCAGCCGCAATGTGCCGGCGATTGCCGCATGCGACAGCTCCAGTGGGCCGTCGCTGACGGTGGCGGTGGCTCGCACTGGGTTGAAGTTCACGGCCATCGACGCGCCGCTGGAAGCGGCCGTGCTGCTGTCGCTCCAATGACCCACCTTGACAGGATTGGGCGCAGCGGCGGTCGACGCATCCTTGTTTGTCGGCGTAGTCCGGCTCATACGCCAGATCTGGTAGCCGGTCGAGCTGAATTCGACGCGAAACACCTGGTTCTTCTGCACCGACTCGCTGCGCGCATACTGCAGATCAGCGACGGTTTCGTGCGCCGCACCACGCAGCTTCGATCGAGCGAGGAAGGCATTGAACGAAGGTGCAGCGATCAGCGCGACGATGCCGAGGATGGCCAGCACCACCATCAGCTCGATCAACGTGAATCCCGTAGGCATGAGGCGCTTCATCGCGGCCGATCAGCGTTTCCAGCACGCCGCAGGCGTGTAACTTGGCGTGCCCGCGCTGACGCCTAAGGTGAGCACGGTGCATCCACTGTCGGCGGCCTGCGACGTGCCGCTGACCGCGGTCGCGGTGACCGTGTAGCTGTGCACTGCTGCCGCGCCGGCAGCGGCCGACGACGCGATTGTGTAATAGCCGTGCGACGAAGTCGACGCGATGCCCAGCGATGCCAGCGAGGTGTACTGTGGATTGCCGGCGCGCCATCGTTCCTGCGCCTGTTGCACGCGGGAGACGATGTCGATTGCCTCCGCGCGCCGCGCTGAGCGAACCTGGCTCATGAAGGTCGGGTAAGCCACGGTCGACAGGATGGCGGCGATGGCCACGACGATCATCAATTCGATGAGCGTGAACCCACCGGCGGGTAAGCCGCGTAAGCTCTTGTGTAATGTGTTCGGCATGGGCTCACTATCGTCGCCACGCTGGGTGTTGTTGAGCGGCCGGCCGTGCCTTTGTCACGCCGAGCTGCCTCGTACGCAGACCGCCCCCCGCGAGCCGGGGGCCCGCCCGGCCCGTCGTAACACTTGCGGCGCCGGGGCTTGGCAATAGGATTGTTTTCGGTGGTCGTCAACAACCATCCCGCGGCAAAGCCTGGGGTCCCTTGGCAGATATCGCTCCCTTGCTGCAGCTCGGTACGTGACCGTCTAGCGGCTGCTGTGTGGCGCAAGCCACGATGGACGCGAGAACTCTGCGAAGCCCTCGGCGCGGCAGCTATGTGCCGCTGGCGGCGCTGGATTCCCAGCAGCCGCGCCCTGCCCACCTACCACTCGCGCAGCTTCGCCCGCAGCCGCGCGATCGACTGGCTGTGCAGCTGGCAGACGCGGCTTTCGGTGACGCCGATGACCGCGGCGATCTCCTTCAGGTTCATGTCGTGCTCGTAGTACATGCTCATCACGTACTGCTCGCGCTCGGGCAGGTTCTTGATGGCCTCGACCAGCGCCATGCGCATGCGCTGGTCCTGCAGCAGCGCCAGCGGGTTGTGCTCGTCGCTGGCGACATGGCGGTCGAGGTAGTCGTCGTCGCCGTCGTCGCCGCTCATGTCCTCCAGGCACACCAGCTGCGTGCCGCGCACCTTGCCCAGCAGCTCCTGGTAGTCGGCCAGCGCCATGCCCATCTCGGCGGCGATCTCGCTTTCGGCCGGCGCGCGGCCGTGGCGCTGCTCCAGCGCGCGCACCGCGGCCTCGATGCTGCGCTGGTGACGGCGGTCGCCGCGGCTCATCCAGTCGTTGCCGCGCAGTTCGTCGAGCATGGCGCCGCGGATGCGCTGCGTGGCGAAGGTCTCGAATTGCACGCCCTGCCCCGCGTCGAAGCGCGACAGCGCGTCCGACAGGCCGATCATGCCCACCTGGATCAGGTCGTCCAGCTCGACGTTGGCCGGCAGCTTGGCGATCATCTGGTGCGCCAGCCGGCGCACCAGCGGGCTGTACTGCTTGATCATCGCGTTGGCGTCCAGACGCCCCTTGGCGGTGTACATGGTTTTCGCGTGCTCCGGGCAAGTCTTGGTTTCAGTTCAGGTTCATCGCGCCCGGCGCGGCCGGCGCCGGCATTCGCCAGGCGGCGGCGCCGGACTCGACCACGTCCAGGCCTTCGGCCTGCGGCTGCAACTGCGCCGCCACCAGGGCATGCAGTGCATCGCCCGGGTCGTCGCGCACGTCGCAGGCCGGGTCGATGGCCACCCAGTCGTGCAGCGCGGCACCGAGGAAGCTGTCGGCGCAGCTGGCCAGGCGCTGGGCGATCGCCGGCGCGCGGCGGTTCGAAGGTGCTGCGGCCAGCAGCAGGTCGTAGCTCATCAGCGCGCAGCGCATCACCAGCAGCTTCATCGCCGCATAGGCATCGGTCAGGCTGTCGGGCTGGTCGGCGGCCAGCAGCAGCGGGCGCAGCGCGCGCCGGCCGAACAGCCGCGCCAGGTCGGGCGCACCGGCATGCACCAGCAGCACGCGGGCCTGCGGCGCGGCGGCCTGCAGCCGGTCGAGGAAGTGCGCCGACGAACCGCGTGTGTCCACATGGCGCAGGGGCAGGCCGCGTGCGGCCAGGTACGACACCTGCGACGACAGCGGCTCGATGGCAGCGCGCAGGTCCAGCGCCGCCAGTTCGTGCGGCGCCGGCGAGCTGTCGGCGGCGTCGACCACCAGGGTGTGCAGGCCCATCGCGCCGAGCACCGTGGTCAGCCGCTCCAGCATCACGCCGGAAAAGGCCACGTGCGGGTTGGCCACCAGCGCGATGTGCTGCGCCTGCGTGCCGGCAAACAGGCGCCGCAGGCCATGCGCCTGGTCGGTGGGCGCAGCCGCGGCGGCGGGAAGATAGAAGTCGTGCATGCGCAGCGGGCGGCTCGGGTTCGTAGGGCTCAGGCGTGGGCCGCAGACGCGGTGGCCGGCGCGGCGCGCAGGCCGGCGAAGACCAGGTTCACGTCGCTGGCGTCCATGCGCCAGGCCGTGGCCGGCGCGCTGCGCAGCGCCTGCTGCACCAGGGCATGGGCCGACAGGCGGTGCCAGTCCTCGGGCACGCGCTGGCCGTTGGCCACCGCCAGCACCTTGAGCTTGTGGCGGATCATCGCGTCCAGCGCCGGGCCCAGCTTCACCGCCTCGTCCACCTTGGACAGGATCACGCCGCGGCAGCTGGCCGCGCGGTAGGCGTTGAGCACGTCCTCGATGGTCTCGCCCTGCGCGGCGGCGTTTACCACCAGCAGGCGGTTGACGCTGCGGTGCGACAGCATCTCCAGCAGCTCGCGGGTGCGCGCATCGCGCTGCGCCATGCCCGCCGTGTCAATCAGCACCATCTTCTTGCCTGCCAGCAGCTCCAGCAGGTCGTCCAGCGAGGCGCGGTCGTGGGCGGTGTGCACCGGCACGCCGAGAATGCGGCCGTATGCGCGCAACTGCTCGTGCGCGGCCACGCGGTAGGCGTCCAGCGTGATCAGCCCCAGGTTCGAGGCGCCGTGGCGCGTGGCGAAGGCCGCGGCCAGCTTGGCGGTGCTGGTGGTCTTGCCGACACCGGTGGCACCGACCAGCGCGTAGACGCCGCCGCTGTCTTCCAGCGCGGTCTCGCCTTCGCCGCTGAGCAGATTGCGCTCGAGCACGCTGGCCGCCCAGGTGGCTTCGTCGCAGTCGTTGGGCAGGCTGTCGGCCAGCTTGCGAATCAGCGCCGGCGAGAAGCCCTGGTCCAGCAGACGTTGTGTCATCTGAGCCTGGCGCGGCTGACGCTGCATCCTCTCCATGAAGGCCAGCGCGCCGAAGCGGTCTTCGATCAGGCCCTTCATCGAACGCAGCTCGTTCATCAGATCGGCACTGTCGGCCTGCGGCGCGGCCGGCAACGGGGCGGCGAAGCGCGGCTCGGGCTCGCTGACCGCGTCCTGCAGCACCGGTGTCAGCGGCGCGGCACTCGATGCCTCGGCACGGCCGGCGCTGGCGCGCACGCGCAGCAGGCTGCTGGCGGGCGGCACCGGGCGCGACCGCAACTCGGCGGCGCGGGCCTCGGCCTGCGCGGTCTCGGTCTGGGCATGCTCCTGCGCCTGCTGTTCGGCGCGGCGGCGGCGCAGCATGCGCTCGCGCACATAGTCCTGGAACGACAGCGTGCTCATCGACAGCTGCGCCACGTCCTGCTCCACCGTGCTGGCAGCGCCTTCCGGCGACGCGTCGGCCTCGTCGGCGCGGCCGCGGGCCGAGGGCACCACCGGCCGGCGCAGCGGCGGCAGCGGCAGCGCCGGCGCGGCGGCCGCAGCGGACGGCGCCGCGGCGGCGGCTTCAGCGGCCACGCGCTCGATCTGCTGCACGCCGTCCGGCGCCATGGCCATGACTTCCACGCCCTCGGGGCAGGGGCGCGTGGACAGCACGACGGCGTCCTCGCCGAAGGCCTGGCGCACCAGGTTCAGGGCGTCGCGCGAGGTGCGCGCGCTGAAGCGCTTGACGTTCATGAGCTAGCTCCAATCACCGAGCCGATGCGGATCGAGTGGGTTTCGGGGATTTCACTGTGCGACAGCACCTTCAGCCGCGGCGCTGCGCGCTTGAGCAGCCGGGCGATCGGCGCACGGATCAGGTCGGGCACCAGCAGGCAGGCCGGCACGCCCAGGTCTTCCTGCGAGCGTGCGGTCATCGCAGCGTGGCGCGTCAGCGTCTCGGCCACGCCGGGGTCGAGCGCGGCGCCGTGCGGCGAGTTCAGCGCCTGCGTGACCAGCCGCTCCAGCTCGGGGTCGAGCGCGATCACGTCGAGTTCCTTCACCGGGCCGTAGATCTGCTGCACGATGGCCGGCGCCAGGTGCACGCGGATGCGGCGTGCCAGCTCGGCGGCGTCGGTGGTGGTGGTGGCGGCATGTTCGGCCAGGCACTCGACGATGGAGCGCATGTCGCGGATGTGCACGCCTTCTTCCAGCAACAGCTGCAGGACTTTCTGCACGGTGGCGATGCCGACCATCTTGGGGACCACGTCTTCCATCAGTTTGGGGGCGAGCTTGGTGACATGGTCGATCAGGGCCTGGGCCTCCACGCGACCCAGCAGACGTGCGGCATTCACCTGCATCAAGTGTGAAAGGTGGGTGGCCACGACGGTCGCACAATCAACCACCGTAAACCCGGCCATCTGTGCCATCTCGCGGTGACGTTCTTCGATCCACACCGCCGGCAGCCCAAAGGCCGGGTCGGTGGTCTTGGTGCCGGGCAGCACCTGCGTGGCGCCGCCGGGGTTGATGGCCATCCACATGCCGGGGAAGGCCTCGCCCTCGCCCACCACCGCGCCGCGCAAGGTGACGCGGTACATGCTCGGCTTGAGCTCCAGGTTGTCGCGGATGTGCACCGCCGGCGGCAGGAAGCCGACGTCCTGCGCGAACTTCTTGCGCACGCCCTTGATGCGGCCCAGCAGGTCGCCGGAACGCGCCTTGTCGACCAGCGCGATCAGCCGGTAGCCCACCTCCAGCCCCAGCGTGTCCACCGGCACCAGGTCGTCCCAGCTGGCCTCGGCATTCGGTACCGCGATGTCGGGTTCCTTGGGCCGCGCGGCCGCGGCCGTCTCTGCCTGCTGGCGCCGGCGCACCCACCAGGCCATGGCCGCGATGCCACCGGCGATGAGGATGAACACGAAGTTCGGCATGCCCGGCACCAGGCCGAGCACGGCGATGATGCCGGCCGTGATCAGCAGCGCCTTGGGCGAGCTGAAGAGCTGCGTGCCGATCTGCGCGCCGATGGCGTGTTCCTTGCCGACGCGCGACACCACCATGGCCGCAGCCACCGAGATCAGCAGCGCCGGCACCTGCGCCACCAGCGCATCGCCCACCGCCAGCAGGATGTAGCTGCTGGCCGCGGCCTGCGCCGACAGGTCGTGCTGCGCGATGCCGATGACGAAGCCGCCGACGATGTTGATGAACAGGATCAACATGCCGGCGATGGCGTCGCCGCGCACGAACTTGCTGGCACCGTCCATCGAACCGAAGAAGTCGGCTTCCTCGGCCACCTCGGCGCGGCGGCGGCGCGCTTCACCCTCGTCGATCATGCCGGCATTGAGCTCGGCGTCGATGGCCATCTGCTTGCCCGGCATCGCGTCCAGCGTGAAGCGCGCGCCGACTTCGGCGATGCGCTCGGCGCCCTTGGTGACGACGATGAAGTTGATGACCACCAGGATCGCGAAGACGATCAGGCCGACCGCGAAGTTGCCGCCGATCAGGAAGTGGCCAAAGGACTCGATCACCTTGCCGGCCGCGGCCGGACCGGTGTGGCCCTCGACCAGCACCACGCGGGTCGACGCCACGTTCAGGCTCAGGCGCAGCAGCGTGGTGATCAGCAGCACCGTCGGGAAGGCGGCGAAATCCAGCGGCTTGACCATCTGCGATGAGATCATCACCACCATCAGCGCCAGCGCGATGTTGAAGGTGAACAGCAGGTCCAGTGCGAAGGGCGGCAGCGGCAGCACCATCATCGCCAGCACCAGGATGACAAAGGCCGGCACGCCCAGCGCCCTGATCACCGGCGCACGCGCACCGAACAGAGCTTGCAGTTGCCGCGTCAAGGCGTTCATTGGAATACCCTTCGCACTGCGTGCTCCGGGATGAGCGCGTGGGAGCGGCCCGGCGCGCTCATGCGGCGGCCCCGGGCAGGTCATGCAGCGGGTCGAGCTCCGGCGGCACCTTCAGCTCGGGCAGCGGCGGCGGCATCGCGCCGCGGCCCTGCAGGTGCGCGCGCAGCTGGTAGACATGCGCCAGCACCTGCGCCACGGCCGAGAACAGCGCGGCGGGCACGGGCTTGTCGAGATCGGCATGGGCGTACAGCGCTCGCGCCAGTGGCGGGGCCTGCAATACCGGCACCTTGGCGCCCTGGGCGGCGTCGCGGATGCGCAGCGCCATCAGGTCCATTCCCTTGGCCACCACCTTGGGTGCGCTCATCAACCCTTCCTGGTACTTCAGCGCCACCGCGAAGTGGCTGGGGTTCATCACCACCAGGTCGGCGCCGGGCACGGCGGCCAGCATGCGGCGGTTGGCCAGCTCGCGCATGCGCGAGCGCTGCCGCGACTTGACCTCGGCATTGCCCTCGACCTCGCGCTGCTCCTGCTTCATTTCCTGCACGCTCATCTTCAGCGTCTGCGACAGCTGGTGGCGCTGCAGCGGCACGTCGACCACGGCAAACAGCGCCAGCGCCAACACCAGAAGCAGCAGGCCGCCGAGCACCACGCTGCCGGCATGCGACATCGCCGCCGGCAGCGGCATGGCGATGGCCTCGGCAAAGCGCGGCAGGTTGTGCTTGAGATAGAACGCGCCGATCGTGCCCAGGATGATCGCCAGCAGGCAGCTCTTGAGCGTGTTGATCAGCTGCTGGCCGGAGAACATGCGTCCCAGCCCGGCGAAGGGGTCGATCTTCTCGAGTTTGGGCTGCAGCGCCTTGAGGCTGAAGTTCCAGCCGCCGCTGAGCACGCCGGCCAGCAGCGCCACCGCCAGCATGGCCAGCCCAATGCCCACCACCATCCACAGCGCCGGCAGGCTGACCAACGCCAGCCGCTGCTGCATCACGTCGGCATCGGCCAGCGCTGTTGCGTCAAAGCGCAGGCCCGAGGCCAGCGCGGTCTTGAGCCAGGCCATGGCCTGCGGTGCGGCGGCCACCATCAGTGCCACCGCGGCGCCGATGGCGGCAAAGTGCGACAGGTCCCGCGAACGCGCCACCTGGCCTTCGGCGCGCGCCTTGCGGATCTTTCTGTCGGTGGCGGGGAGTCTGCGGTCCTGGGCGTCGGCCATGGCTGTGGTGCGC
>Ga0316600_10000442_pt1 | contig 20139 bp, 17 predicted proteins | sample OWC_soil_day5_CT_FD_207652 | JGI IMG/M metagenome (GOLD analysis project Ga0316600, IMG submission 207652) | Wetland soil microbial communities from Old Woman Creek delta, Ohio, United States - OWC_soil_day5_CT | ecosystem: Environmental > Terrestrial > Soil > Wetlands | place: USA: Ohio... | reverse complement strand
AATCTTGTTATTGGTGATATAGTATGAATAAAATATAAAAGATGTTTCGTGGATACTTTATCAAGATTTAGCGAATGCTGTTTTGCTTGCAATAAAAACAGAAAAACAAGTACCCGAGGATAGAACACTTTTTCTAGTCTTCCGTCATCGGGTACCTTTTTGTTAGAAATCTTTGTTAATGCAATTAAAAGGAGATTAGCTAAATACGGAGGGACGGTTCTTTAGTAATTTATGTGAGAAAATAGGGGGGAAGTTTTTATCTAATATGAGAGGTTGATTTGTTGTGCAAACTGGAAAGGCTATAAAAAAATATATTTTTATCATGGCTGGTTGCTTCTCAATCGTTCTTGGGATTGTCGGCATTTTTCTTCCGTTGTTGCCGACAACGCCGTTTTTGTTGTTGGCTGCTTATTTCTTTACTCGCAGTTCAGAACAATTACATAATTGGTTGATTCATCATAAGACTTTTGGTAAATATATTTATGATTATCAGACTTATCGAGCGATGGATCGGAAGGCAAAGCGAGTAGCAGTGTTTTCCATGTGGTGCCCACTTTTCTTCTCCATTATTTGGGTATCTAATCTATATATTCGCTTGTTATTAATTGCCATCGGCAGCGGGGGGGCCTTGTATATTCTCTCACTGCGAACTTTAAAAAGCCAGGATACTTATTACAAGGTAGAGGAAAAAGAAAATAAATAAAATTGTAAATAAATACTTATTCATGTAAAATAAAAATGTTAACAAAAAAATTAAAAAGGAATAATTTTACTAAAAGTGATCTTGTTGCAATTGCAAAGGGTGTTCATTGCAAATTCAATGCTCATTTACAATGAAGAATACTGTTGAAGTTGTTTAATCGATAGGTAATGAGCAGTATTCAAAGATAATTATGCAAATAGGTTTATTTTTTGAAGATAAAATAAATTCAAATTGGAGTGATATTGTGTTTGCGGGTATAGGTAAAAAGAAGCAAAAATTAGATTCTATGAGGCCTTTGACAGAAGGAGAAGTTGCTCGGTTAAAAGAGGAATTTTTAGTTGAATTTACCTATAATTCAAATGCGATTGAGGGAAATACATTAACGTTAAGGGAAACAGCAATGGTCTTAGAGGGGATTACAATTGATAAAAAACCATTAAAAGATCATTTAGAGGTTGTGGGACACAAAGAAGCTTATGAATATGTATTAGATTTGGTGCAGGAAAAAGTAGAGTTTACGGAAAAGGTGATAAAAGATATTCATTCTTTAGTATTGATGGATAAACCCAAAGATAGGGGCGTTTATCGCAGCGTTCCAGTTCGGATTATGGGTGTAAACCATGAGCCGCCTCAACCGTATCTTGTGCCTATACAAATGGAGCAATTATTCGTTCAATATAAAGAAATGAAACAAACAATGCATCCTCTAGAAGCGATAGCAAGATTCCATGTACTTTTTGAAGGCGTTCATCCATTTATCGATGGAAATGGTCGGACGGGAAGATTGATTATGAATCTGGAGTTATTAAAACAGGGATATTTACCGATTAATGTAAAGTTTGCCGATAGAAGGCGGTATTATGAGTGTTTTCATAAATTTTATGAAGAAGGTAATAACGCAAAGCCGATGATTGAGCTGATTGGAGAGTATGTAGAAGAAATGCTTGATCGATATATTACAATATTGAATAGTTAGATAAAAATAGGCTTTGAACGCCTATGTTGTGCGGAAAAATTAATTGATACTGTGATAGTCAGCACGAATCAGCAAAGTCTCACCGAATAAATAAAACTCCTGCTAAATTTGGCAGGAGTTTTATTTATTGAATTACTCTTTTTCTAGGTAGTATTGAATCCACATCACAACTTCAGATAAAGAAGGGTGAGGGGTCATTGTTTCGCTGATACTCAGTATGGAGTGTGGGTTTAAATTGCGAGTGAGCTTAGCTGCACGTAATTTTCTAACTGTATTAGAATCGGTATTCTTATCAATAGGAGTAAGTTGTGTTTTGCCAGCGTTCATGAGATTGATAAATGGTTGGAGCAAGATGGATGCATGGGGACCGATGATATGAATTCCCAAGAGTGCATTAGTTTTTTTATCAACCACAATTTTTACAAAGCCGTCATCTTCATCGCCAGGGTCAAATCCCATGGCAAAGCCTTTAGCTGTAGATGAATAGTAATGTTTTGCTGTGCGCAACCCATAGCCTTCTTTTATTGCTTGGTATTCTGTCAAACCGATATGAGCAATTTGTGGATACGTAAAAGTGACCGCAGGGATGAGATCGTAACGCGCCCAACGCCAATCCTCTGGTTTGTGATTATTAAATAAATTGTGGACTAAAATTTCCGCCTCGTAGTTTGCTTTATGGCGGAATGGCGCTTTGCCGTTCACATCGCCAAAGGCCCAAACATCTTGGACACTGGTTTCGAGAAATTCGTTTGTCCGTATAAAACCACGTTCGTCTGTCTCTATTGTAGTGCTTTCAAGACGTAAGATGTCCGTGTTAGGCTGTATTCCAGCGGCTAGCATAATTTCTTCAGTATGAATTTCGGTGCGTTCTTTGGTGGTGTTTTCAATAAAAGTTAGAATCTTTTCTCCATTTTCAATCCTTGCAGCCGAAAGAGTGTGATTTAACAATACGGTAGTGCCAAGGTTACGGAGACTTTTTAAAATTTGAATTGAAATTTCGTCGTCTTCTTTCACTAGTAGACGAGTATTGCGATGCACTACTGTTACTTGGGTTCCTGCCGCCGAAAATATATGAGCAAATTCAGTACCAATTGGGCCACCGCCTAAAATTACTAGACTTTTATATGGAGTTTTAGGATATTTTTTGCCAAAGAAAGATTCTGAGGTTATATAGCCGACCGATTCTAAATCGTCAATTTTTGGTATGTTTGTATGTGCGCCTGCTGCAATAAAAATTTTATCCGCTGTGATTTCTTCGGATATCGTTCCGTCATTTAGTTCTATTTGGATGACTTTTTCTCTCGTAAAGTAACCGATTCCTTGGTAGATATCCAAATTTTTTGCAGACTGATAAAAATTGAGGACATCTTTATTTTCATTTATTTTTTTCCATACGCGCTTTGACACAGTTTCCCAATTGATACTTGCCGATTCAGCAGTTACGCCTATTTTTTCAAATTTATCCATCTCTCTTAAATAATCAGCGGCAGTAATCATTACTTTGGTAGGGATACAGCCACGTGTTAAGCAGGTCCCGCCAAATCGACCTTTTTCTATTTGAGCGCATTTCAGACCTTGCTTGAGTGCAGCATCTAAGACAATATTGCCAGAGCCGGAGCCAATCATGATTACATCATATTTTTTCATAGGGTTGCTCCTTTCGGTATTTTTCGCGTTTTAGTTTTATTGTACTATAAAATTAAAAGTAAATGTTGCGATAAAAAAGTGTGAACGCTAAATTTCTTATTTAGTGTTCACACTTTTTTGTATTAAATAATCTTTGCGTTATTTTTTATCTGGAGATTGCTTTTTCGGGAGCAGCTTTTGTTTTGACTGTCATGTTTAAAATGATATTTAAGATGACAGCAGTCATCGTGCCTGTTACAATGCCATTTTCAAAGAAAATTTTAAGTAAAGGCGGGAACTTTGCAAATAGGTTGGGCACTACGCTTACACCTAGACCTAAAGCCACAGAACAGGCAATGATCAATAGATTTTCATTGGTGGACAAATCTACTTTGCTGAGCATTTTGATACCGGAGGCTACAACAATACCAAACATAGCAATCATAGCGCCACCTAGTACTGCGGTAGGAATGATCATGGCCAATGCTGCAAATTTAGGGATAAGGCCTAGCAGGATAAGCATACAGCCAGCCGTGATAGTGACGTTGGTTGTTTTAGATTTGGAGAGCAGTACTAGACCAATATTCTGCGAAAAGGTGGTATAAGGGAAGGAATTGAACACGCCGCCAAGGATAACAGCTAAGCCTTCGGCTCTGTAGCCCTTGGTTAAGTCTTTTTCGGTTAACTTTCTGTCACAGATTTCACCTAGTACCATAAAGACACCTGTGGATTCGATCATGCTGACAATAGCGACGATAATCATGGTAAGGATGGCACTTGGTTCAAAAACTGGCATGCCAAAGTAGAAAGGAGCAGGCATATTGAACCAAGAGGCTTGTGCTACATTGTCTAATGAGACAAGTCCCATTAGCGTAGCGACGATTGTGCCGGCGATCAGCCCGATCAGTACTGAAATAGAACGAATAAAACCTGTAGTAAATCGGTTTAACAAGATAATGAAAAGTAAGACGCCGAGTCCTAGTCCAAAATTGGATAGCGAGCCAAAATCTGGGCTGCCTTGACCGCCTGCCATATTGTTGATGGCAACAGGTACCAAAGTAATGCCGATGATGGTGACAACCGAGCCTGTTACGACTGGCGGAAAGAATTTTATTAACTTCGAAAAATAATTTGCAATGAGTACGACAAATAAGCCGGAAGAGATAATTGCGCCATATACGGCAGGTAGACCATATTGTCCGCCAATAATAATCATCGGAAAAACAGCCGTAAAAGTGCAACCAAGCACTACAGGTAGACCAATTCCGAAGAAGGGGGTGCGGTATGCCTGCAAAATCGTTGCAAGCCCGCAGGTTAATAAATCGGCGGCAATGATATAGCCAAGCTGGGTGGCACTTAGTTTAAGCGCACCGCCGACGATGAGCGGTACAATGATAGCGCCAGCATACATAGCCAATACATGTTGTGCACCAAGCAGCATAGTTTTTCTTTGAAAAATTTTCATGATATCTCCTTACATTATAAAAAGTTAACTTGTCCGTTCGAAAAAGAAGCAATACGGGCTAGCGATTCTACGCGGTAGCCGAGGTCTTTTAATTTTTGAGCGCCTGGCTGGAAGGATTTTTCGATGACAATACCGATCCCTACGACACTGGCGCCTGATTGCTTAACGATGTTTGCTAAACCTAAAGCAGCTTCGCCGTTGGCGAGAAAATCATCAATGATCAGGATTTTGTCTGCTTGGTCAAGAAACTTTTTATCTACGGTAATGTTGTTTGTTTCTTGTTTAGTAAAGGAATAAGCTTGTGCTTGATAAAAATCATCTGTTACTGTCGATTTTTTCTTTCGAGCGAATACGACAGGTACATTGATGGTCAACCCAGCCATGATTGAGACGGCAATTCCCGATGATTCGATGGTTAGAATTTTAGTAATCTTTTCATTCTGAAAGCGTTTGGCAAATTCTTCCCCCATTTTGAGCATGAGCTGAGGGTCTAACTGATGGTTTAAAAACGAATCAACTTTGAGTAAAGAATCATTAAAAACCCGTCCTTCAGTTTGAATCTTATTCTTTAATAACTCCATGAAACCTCCTTGATTTATGCGGGAAACAAAAAAGTCCTAACGATGAAAATTTGCTTCGAGCGAAATTTCACCGTCAGGACTTGCTTAGATACCTCCGCGATAAAGTGTATATGACACTTGAACCGTTACTGATAACTCTTACAATCATTATCCCATAGGTATTTTCACTCGTAGACAGGCATTTTACGGTTGCCGGTAGAGACTTTTGAGCCATATTCCCAAAATTATACGAGAAAATTAAACATAGAGAGTATTTTATCAGTTCTTGTAGAAAGTGTCAATGAAATGTCGGCAGTGCAATAGGATGTTTGTACTGTTTTAAACCTTCGGTTACAGTTCTTAATAAAGGGACTGTACCTTATAGATATAAGAAAAGTAAAAATAAAATACAGATAGGGTTTTAGCGAATGGATAATAGTTCTAACTCACGATTGCAGGAAACTGAAGAGGGCATAGCTAATATAATGAAACAAATCAATATTCGCTAGGACTTCTACTTTAAAATGAGAAATTATACTATTGAATAATTAATTTTAACTGACGAATAAATTGTAAAATAATAATGGTGGGGATGAAGTTTGAAAAACAAAAAAATAGTTACTGCATTTGTAACAGTAGTGCTAATGGTCGTTTTAGCGGGTGGATATATAGGAAGTTATTTTATTAATTTCGCATTGTTGCGTGGCAATGAACAAGATCAAGAGGCAGTTCCAGCTGCGTGTATGCAGGTATTGGATCCTGCGGTAAACAGGCAAAGTGAACCGAACTTTACGAATGAAGAAATCAGCTCTTTTTCTACGGATGGTTTAAAATTATCCGCGCATCGTTTTAGTCCCAAAGAAGCAAGTAATCGATGGGCGATTGTTGTGCATGGTTATGGCAGGGATCAAAATAGTGTATGGGATATTGCAGAAAGGTATTTAATAAATGGGTATAATGTACTCACTCCTGATTTGCGTGCGAGTGGTAAGAGTGAAGGCCGATATCTAAGTATGGGGTATTTTGAAAGTGACGATATAAAAATATGGATTGATGAAATTGTGAAGAAAAATCCAGAAGCACAAATTGTATTGCATGGAGTATCCATGGGCGCGGCAACCGTTATGCTGACAGCAGAAAAAGGTGTGCCTGCTAATGTTAAGGTTTTAGTTGAAGATTGCGGCTATACAAGTGCCTATACGATGTTTTCAATGGAGCTGAAAAAGATATTTGATCTGCCATCTTTCCCAATCATGAATTTTGTTGATGTTGTGAGTAGAGTCGAATTAGGATATTTTGTGTCTAATGCCGCTCCAATTGAAAGGATAAATAAAATTACGATTCCTACTTTATTTATCCATGGTGAACAAGATGCGCTTGCGCCTGCTGGTATGGTGGATGAATTATATAATGCAGCAAATTCTGAAAAGAAACTATTGAAAATACCAAATGCAGGGCACGCAGATTCGAGGCATGTTGCTGCTGATCAATACTATAATACGGTTTTTAACTTTATTGATCAATATATCTGAACAGCTGAAGCATCTTAATTAGGGCAATATGATTTTTCTTAGCTATTCCTTATCCAGAGAAAAGAGTATGAACTAAAAAGTATTAGTTCTAAATTATAGGACAAATAAAGTACCCGTAGATAGAACACTAGAAAAAGTGTTTGAGCTACGGGTACTTTATTTGTTAGAAAAATTTCTTTGTTAATGCAATTGAAAGGAGATTGGTTGGACAATGGTGCATGTAATAGGCTGGCCATTGCTTAGGTTTTTGGCCGGAATAAATTGCCATTGTTCTACAGCTGCGATGGCAGCTTCATCTAAACTAGGATGACCGCTAGAACGGGCAATGGATATTTCGCCAGTTCTGCCACTGGTTAGTATTTGGATTTTCACCACAATGGTACCTTCTAGATTCTCTTGTCTAGCTGCAGGCGGATAGGCTGGATTTACTTTAGAAAGGATGTTTGGTTTAGCGATACCGCTTAGCGAAGGTCCTGCATTTGAGCCACTCTGGCTAGAAGTTGGGGCGGAGGAGAAACTTGTGCCTCCTCCGGCACTGCTTATGCTAGGCTGCTGATCAGATGAAGCTTCTGAAATATTAGCATCTGTCATAGTTAACGTACTGGTCGTGACTACTGACGTTGTTGCAGTTTCCATATGATTAAGTTCGGTGGAAGGGACAGAAGATGCTAGCGCTGGTTGTGAAGCACTAGATATTTGATTTGTATTTTGCTCCCTGAAATCGGAGGTAGTAGAATCGGATTCTAGGATCATTTCTATGAAAGTTTCTTCAGGTTTTTCTGGCGAGGCTGTTAATCCAGTGGTGAGATAGCCAAGTACTGGTAGTATCAAGAGATGGAGAAAAAGCGATACGATCATGGCTTTCTGCCACTTAATTGTATAGGTCATATTCGTTTACCTCTTCTCTACAGCAACCGACACTTTTTGAGCGCCTGCTTGTTTCAGGGAATCTAGGACAGCGATGATTTGTCCATATGCCACTTCTTTATCACCACGTAGCACAAAAATAGGGTCAGGATTTTTTCCGAGCTCAAGGGCGACACGTTTTGCTAAGATATTGGCAGGTATTTCCTCACTGTCGAATAAGATGTTGCCACTAGATTGTACGGTGAGAGAAATGCTTTTTGTGGTATCGTGCTGAGCAGTTGACGCTTGTGGCAGATTCACAGGCAACGTATGCTGCTGAACCATGGATAAAGTGCTAATCATAAAGAATACAAGCAGAAAGAAAATAATATCAATCATTGGAATGACCATAAGTTGTGGTTGGTTTTCTATACGAAGATTACGCAATTTCATGTGAATCTCTCCGTCCGGTCTTTTTTATGGAAGTGCTACTTATGATGAAGGCTACTGTTTGCTCAATTTCAGTGATTAGGCGATTGACTTTGCGAGAAAAAGCATTATGGAGTAGAAGTGCCAACGTAGCAATGCTGAGTCCTGTTGCGGTTGCGACAAGTGCTTCTCCGACACCACCAGTAATCGCCATAGGCTGACCCGTTTGTACTTGGAGAACGCTGAAGGATTGTATCATCCCAATAACTGTTCCCAAGAGACCTAAGAGTGGTGAAAGGGTAACAATCATACTCAAATCATCGAGTCTTTCGCGCATGCGAGCTGCAGCCAATGAAGCTGCGCTTTCTAATGCAGTTTCTAGTTTACTGCCTTGCTGAAATGCATGTAGGCCAACGATGGCAATGCCGGCTAAGACATTAGGTCTAGTTTGTTCACAAAGCTCGGTCGCTTCTGGAAAACGACCTTTTTCTAATAAAAGTTTAATTTGTTGCTGAAATTCAGGTAAGTTTTGCGTAATGTTTCTGAAATATAATAGTCTTTCGACCGCGATAGCCACGGCAAAAAAAGAGCAGGCAACCATAATGTACATGATTGGTCCACCTTGATGAAATAAATGAATGGTTTGGTTTATAAGTTCCATAATAATCTCCTTTTATGTAATATTTAAAATTTTTACGTAGAACAAAAATTCTTGTTCTACGCATTTAGCTATATGGGGTATATCATTTAGAAATGACACTTTGTTTAGAATTTCGAACAATGCTAGGTGGGAAGCCTGTTCTTTTTTTGAACAATCGACTGAAATAATAGGGATCGCTATAGCCCACGCAAGCTGAGACTTCTGCAATAGAGCACTTGCTACGGCAAAGAAGCTCATGGGCGCGGTGAATTCTGTAATCAATTAAATATTCATTAGGACTTACACCGGTATGTTTGCGGAATAAATAGGTGAACTGTTTAGTTTTTAGACCATACTGTTCTGCAAGCTTAGGAATGGTTACAGGATTCATATAGTGTGTTGCCATAAAGTGCGCCGCGTGATTGACAAGTGTGCGGGCGCTTTCATGGTTGGGGCTGCTCATATTGGGTAAACTTTCATTTAAAATATTAAAAAATAATTCTTTGGCTTTTTGCATGATAAACTGTTTAGGAATGGCGCACTGTAAGTACATTTGTAGCAATAACTCATGTAGGCGAGGACTAAATCTAGCCTCTACCTCATAATGACAGAGGGAATACTGGGTGCTACTGTTGTTTGCTTCTAGTTCATATTGAATCACAATATAATCCCAATATTCATCTCCTATAACTTCTTTATCCAAAGACATGTTTGCCCCAAAATGAAAGAGTTTACCCTGTTCCATTTCATAAGGAACTTGGTTAAAAAACATACGAGCTCGCCCGTGCAGTGGAAATACAAACCCGGAGAAATGTGGTGTAGTTGAGCCAAAACATTTACCGCCGGGAGCAATTACACCACGACGAGCATTTACAATGCGGAATTTTAATATCGAAAAATAGTTTACGAGTTCATGGATATCCACTTTCATGCTGTAATACACTCCTTTCAATCACAATCTATATGAAAATGATAATCGTTATCAAATTATCAAAAAATAAGTGTTTTGTCAATACTTATAGCTAAAGAATTTTTTTCTTAGTGATTTGAAAAATAAAGTGGGAAAAAGTGCAGGAATTTTTATAAAAAGGTCTATTTACTTTCCTAGTAGTGCTTGATACACTACCAATAAATATGATTTTGATAATCATTATCAAAAATAAAATTGGGGGATGGAACATAAAATGTCTTATCATAAAAAGAAACTTTTATATGCGTTGATTGGTAGTGCCTTGATATTACAATCACCGTTAACGGGGTATGCAGCAGAAGCAGAAACCGAGAATACATCGACTAAAGCAGAAGAAAAGGCAATAGAAACCGCTGAGACGCAAACCAATGAAAATGAGTTCACCTTTCAAGGACTAACTGTTTTGTCAGCGAGAGAGAAAAAACAGAAATCAGATACTGTTGAGTCCTATGCAGGTGGGCAAGTTGCAAAAAGTGCAAATATAGGAATATTAGGCAATACAGATATCTTTGATACGCCGTTTAATATTACGAGTTATACATTAAAAACGATAGAAGACCAGCAGGCTCGTACTGTTTCAGATGTGCTGATGAACGATGCTTCGGTACGTTTTACCACTTCCAGTGGTCATATGAATGAAAATTTTTCGATTCGCGGCTTTGATGTTACTGGGGATGATTTAAGTTTAAACGGTATGTATGGGCTAGCACCTTATGGACATGTGCCGACAGAGTTTCTTGAAAGCGTTGAAGTCCTCAAGGGACCGAGTGCACTTTTATATGGGATGCCACCTAGTGGTTCTTTAGGTGGTACAGTAAATTTAGTTACGAAAAAAGCTGGTGATGAACCATTGACAAGAGTTACGACAGATTATACTTCTGGTTCGCAAAAGGGAGTTCACTTGGATCTTGCCCGGCGTTTTGGGGAAAACAACGAATGGGGTATGCGATTAAATGCAGTGAAACGCGATGGTGGAACCGGTGTATCTGGAGAAGATAAAGAGCGTACTTTAGGAGCAATTAACCTCGATTATCAAGGACAAAAGTGGCGTGCGTATTTAGATGCGTTTGATATTGAGGAAAATTTTACTGGTGGATCATCGGCGATGTTTAATTTTGCTAGTTCGGTTACAAAAATTCCTGAAGCGCCGGATGCAGATACCAATTTATTTAGTGGCTCTTATGGAAATTCAAAAAATAAGGGTGCGATGTTCCGTGGAGAATATGATATTGATGAAAACTTGACAGCTTATGCAGGTATTGGTTGCTTGAAAAACACCTATGAAGGCTTTATAAATTCAACACATGCGCGTAATGTTGATGCTTTAGGAAATTATAATGCTTATACTACCCATATTCGTGGCTATCTTGATACGGTGTCGGCAGAAACTGGGCTGCGCCAAAAGTTTACGACAGGGCAAGTCAATCATCAAATGGTACTCAGTGCGACTCGTATAGAGACGGAAAGTGGTACTGCTTATAAACAAAGTTCTACCTATACTTCCAATATTTACAGCCCAGTGACAGCAATATTGGCAGATGATCCTGGCGTAGCGCCAAAAACATCAGAGAGTACGCTTACCAGCATTGCGTTAGCCGATACGTTATCTTTTAATGAAGATAAATATAAGTTGACATTAGGCGTTCGTAATCAACAAATTGAAACGAAAAGCTATAGTCGTACTACTGGTGCACTAACAGCCAGTTATAATAAAAGTGCTGTTACCCCAGCGGTTGCGTTGGTTATAAAACCATGGGCGGATAAAACCGTGTCGTTATATGCAAATTATATTGAAGGACTAAGTAAAGGTGAGACAGTAAGCGATACAAGTGCCAGCAATTATGGGGAAGTGCTGGCGCCTTTTAAGACCAAACAATCGGAAATTGGTGTAAAATGGGATGCTGGTAAGTACGCAAATACGTTAAGTGTGTTTCAAATTAAAAAACCTAGTGCATTTTTAGATGCTACTACAAATATTTACAGTACAAATGGAAAACAACGTAATCGAGGTGTAGAATGGACTACTTTTGGCAAAGTCAGTGATACTGTCCGTCTATTAGGTGGTGTAACTTATATGCGTGGAAAACTGTTGCAGACGGAAGATGGGACGAATGATGGCAATACCGCATATGGTACACCGAAATGGCAGTCAAATGTTGGGGTAGAGGTGGATTCTGCTAGTGTACCAGGGTTAAGCTTTAATACCCGTGCAGTATATACAGGATCGCAATATGTGAATTCTGAGAATACTGCAAAGATTCCTAACTGGATTCGCTATGATGCTGGTTTGCAATACAAAACTTCAATGCAAGGACAACCAACAATCTTCCGTTTTAGTGTAGAAAATTTACTAGATAAAAATTATTGGTCTGGTACATTTAGAGATGGTTATCTCACAGTTGGTAATGGACGCACGTATAAAGTATCCATGACGATAGATCTTTAAAAAGTAAGGAGGTATAAGATTGCAAAAGATTACGAGGACTGCTGAATGGAGAATCATCAAATCATTGTTATTAAGCAACCATCCAGCAGTGCAATTGATTCTTCGTTTCATGGCGGCAATCTTTGGTGGTTATGGTCTGACCTATAGCCTGATGAAAGCAATCTCGCTGATGCTTCCTTGGAAAAAGCATACCGAAACGATAAGTTTTTGCGAATGGCTATTACCACTCGTGTACTTAGTGGTTATCCTTTGGGCGTTTGTTGCTACAAGCGCACAGTATGCATGGAAAGTATTGCTGAGTGGAATTGTGATAGTTGGGTCAGCTGCGTTGCTAGCAAGTTGCTTTCGTTGAGAGGAGGAATCGTGTGAAATATTTTACAGTGCACCAGATGATGGTGCAGCGAATGCGAGATTTTCATACTTGGGGTGGACTTTTTTTCGGCTGGGTATTATTTATTGTGTTTTTCACAGGTACGCTTGCGGTATTTGAGCCTGAAATCAGTTATTGGATGAATCCAGAGGTGCGTGTGCAAAATGTAGCTGCGAGTGAATCGCTTGCAGCCGCAGAAAAAGCTTTGCGCAAAAATGCTGCTGACGCAGATGTATGGTTTGTTATTCTTCCGCAAGGGCGCTCTTCTATGTTAGAAATTTCTTGGAAAAAGAATGGTCAGACGTTTGATCGATATATTGATCCGGCGACTGGTGAGGTAATTAAAGGAAGAGGTACAGATGGTGGCGAGTTTTTTTCTCATTTTCACTATGAGTTGCATCATCAGCATGCGGGAAGTTGGCTGGTAAGCATAGCGGGATTGGGGATGCTAGGAGCACTCATTTCTGGGATTATGATTCGACGAAATGTGATTAAAGATTTCTTTTGTCTGCGTTGGCGAAAAAATTGGCTAAGTGTGCATATGATGACAGGTGTCCTTGCTTTACCCTTTGTAGTCTTGATTACTTATTCAGGACTAGTAATGACCTTTAAAGATAGTATGCCAGTTTCGCTCAATACGTTTTATAAAAATCCCAATGGATATTGGAACGAATTTTTAGATAGCGTAGAACGTCCAAAGAGTCAAGAAAAAGTACAAATTTATCCTTTGCCCGCACTGCTTCCAGCTGCGGAAAAGGAACTTGGCGTAGGTGATATTGGCTTTGTTCAAATACAACAGCCGGACAAGCGAAATTCTCTGATTAACTTTATGCGGCGGGTCGATGACCGCATGCTGGCGATTACAGATCGAGCCTCTTTTGATGGTGTAACTGGCGAGTGGCTTGTCAGCAAGACTAAGTGGGATACGCAGGCGACGATTGTGCGTTCCTTGGTAGGGTTACATATTGGTAAGTTTGGCGGATATCCTATGGCGTGGGGGTATTTTATTTTTGGTTTGCTTGGCTGCGTGATGATTGCTACGGGATTAGTTTTTTTCACAGTAAAAAGGAGGCTCAAGTATGATCGGGAAGGGGGAAACAAGCGGGACTTTTTCCGTGCAGCTGAGGCCGTAAATGTAGCTGTAATCACTGGCTGTATCATTGCTTCTATCAGTTATTTATGGGCAAATCGTTTATTGCCGCTTTCTTTAAAGGAGAGAGCTGACGCAGAGATTATGGCGTTCTTTTTCATTTGGTTGCTCATGTTTATTCATGCATTTTGGCGACCAAAGGAAAAAGCTTGGTCCGAACAGCTAAAATTGGCTGCAGGGATGTGTATTTGTTTGCCTCTGCTCAATATACTAACGACTTCGGTCGGCTTACCTAAGACGCTTGTGCGTGGTGATTGGATGACCGCTGGAGTTGATATAACTGCTGCTACATTAGGGTTGATTTTATGGGCAATCGCTTGGAGGCTTGAAAAGCGTTGGGGCAAAACAAACTGCTGATTTGCATCGTATTAAGATTAATATAAAAATATTATTAACAAAAATAAAACTCCTGCTAAAGTTTATATAATTTTAGCAGGAGTTTTATTTTTGTTAGAGAAAAAGATGAATAATTTTTTGTAATAAAGAATGGAGTTAATAAACTATTTATCTTATCGAAAATCATCCCAATAAGACTTGGAAGCGACGGAAGGACTATTTTCTTAGCAATCATAAAAACAAATGGAATTTCTAAATGCATTCCGATAAAACATCATGACAGCTCATAAATATTTGAGGAAAAAAGAATTGGAAAAAAGTCGAAAAATAGCGTAGAATCTAATTAATGTTCTAAACCGATTTTTTAGGGGGAGTAGTTAGATGAATCTAAATTTACTGGACTTGCAAAGGAGTTTACAAAAGAATGGGGTGCTAATCACTTTCTCTGGTCGTTTTACGCAAGAGATTATTGAAGAACTTGGCGATGCAGTAAGAAAGTATATGGAGACAGAATCCACGCAATATAAAACACATGATGTATTTGCTGTTTTTATTGAGCAGACGCAAAATGCGAAAAATTATGCAAGCTGTCAAAGTGAATTCGCTTATGGTGAAAGAATTGCCAATTCGGGGATTGTCGCAATAGGTAAAGATGAGCAAGGGTACTTTGTATCCTCAGGGAATATGATTGTTAGTGATGATGTTGGACCACTTAAGGAAAAATTAGCAATGATTGCATCATTGGATAAGATTGGATTAAAAAAGCTATATAAGGAACAGATGAAGAAAACTTTTGATTCAGAAAGTAATGGCGCGGGCTTAGGTCTTATTGATATGGCTCGTCGTGCTAGTGGGCAACTCCAGTATTCGATACAGGATATTGATGGGCAAGTATCATTTTTTACTCTTAAGGTTCAAGTGTAGGGGGATAGACATGGAAAATTTATGCATAGAGCAAACAAAGTCAACACCAACCATTCAGTTTGATGTTGCAAATAATAAACTGCGGATTGCAGGACAATCTTATCCAGAAAATGCCTTTAAGTTTTATGAACCAATCTTTAATTGGCTGGATCAGTATATGGCAGAGATAGACAGAGAAACTGTCTTAGAAATATACTTTCATATGCCGTATATCAATACGAGTAGTTCTAAGTGCATTATGATGCTATTAGAAAAAATGGAAAATGCTTATCAAGAAGGGCGAAAAGTTGCGATTCAATGGTATTATAATCGTGAAGATGAGTCTGCATTGGAGTGTGCTGAAGAGTTTAAGGAAGATCTTCTGTTGCCCTTTACGATTGTTGTCCTAGATGATGAATAAAGAACAGGAAAACCTAGAAATGAAAAAATCGACGAATGATCAGGATTTTATGTATGATGGCAGCACGATGAAGGTAGTGAGTTTTGCTTGTATCATCATTGTACTGGCGGTTATTTTTACTGGTAGTATAAGTTATTTTATTACGCGCAACGCAGTTGTAGATAAGCTAAAATCACGTGATCTTATTTATATTATTGAATCGGCAGCAGCAAAAATCGACGGACGAATTGCCCGCGCTCAAGAGACATCTCTTCTTTTGGCGCGCGATCCTGTGGTTAACGATTGGGTGCTTTCCGGTGAACAAAATGAACAACTGGGAAAGTATGCAAAGTATAAATTAACAGATATGGTCAATAGTCATGATTATGTGAATTCCTTTATTGTCAGTGCAGTAACAGGAAACTATTGGGACGAAGAAGGTAGGATACTGCAAAGGGTGTCTCCACAAAATGATATGGATAGCTGGTTTTATGAAACGCTAAAGTCTAATAAAGCGGTAAGTCTCAATATCGATTACAATAGTGGAAGAGACAATACCTATGTTTTTTTGAATGCGTTAATCGGCGATTTAAAACATCCACTGGGCATAGCGGGCATTGGTTTGAGCCTTGCGGATATTGCCAAAGAATTTACAGCGTATAAGTTTGGGGAAAGTAGTGCCTTATGGCTCGTGGATAGCAAAGGAAAGATTCATTTAGCTGATCGCGTAGAACAAAATGGAAAATATTTAAACGATTTTCTGCCAGCGGCAGTAGCCAAGCAGATTATTACTGACACGAACAGCCAGCAAACACAGACGCAAATATTAGAATATGTAAACGCAGCGGGTGAAACCGTTGACCTAGCTTATAAGGCGACCCAGTCTACTGATTGGAAAGTGGTATTCCAGATCAATCGCAGCGAGAGTATTGCAATTTTAAAAACGATTAAAATCAATACGGCGATTGCCAGTCTTATTGCGGTACTCATGATTACTTTAGTTTTTTATTTGGTATCACGTAGAATTGCGGATCCATTCAAACGTGCCCTTTTACTCACCCGGAAAATGGAGCAACAGGTAAAAGAGCGGACAAGTGAATTGGCGGAGAGTAATAAGGAAATTATGGATAGCATTGAATATGCTAGACTGCTTCAGAAGTCTATATTACCGAATTCCGAAGAACTTAAGGATATACTTGGTGATTATTTTCTACTTTGGCGGCCGCGTGATATTGTCGGTGGTGATTTCTTTTGGGTGAAGCGTGTGAGTAAGGAAAAGAGTCTGGTTGCAATTGTGGATTGCACTGGCCATGGTGTTCCTGGTGCTTTTATGACAATGGCTGTGAACACAGCTTTAAAACACATTGTTGAGCAAAATCACACGGATCCAGCTCGGATTTTATCAGAATTAAATTTGCAGATGAAGCAAATTTTGCATCGCAATCGTCAAGACTCTTTTGGTGACGATGGACTAGATATTGCTATTTGTGCCATTGAAGGTCATTCACTGCTAAATTTTGCTGGGGCTAAGCTTTCTCTTTATGTTAGACGAGGTCAGGAAATCCATACGATAGCAGGCGATCACAAGAGTATCGGTTATAAAGCATCACCTGAGGCGTTAACTTTTACTACGCATAGTTGGGATATTGAGGCTGGCGATCAGTTCTACTTAATAACAGATGGTTATCTTGATCAAAATGGTGGAGAAAAAAATTATTCTTTTGGTAAGAAAAGATTTATTGCTGAAATTCTTGCACGGAAAGAGGAGATATCTCGTCAAGGGGGACAGTTTGAGTCGGTGTTACAAAATTATATGGCAGATGAACCACAGCGTGATGATATTACTTTATTAGGTTTTTCTATCCGTTAAAATTGAATAGCCAATGAAAGTGAGGTGAGGTTTTGATGAAAAAGCAGATAGAGATACAATTGTTTGATAGTGAAAATCGGATTTTAGAAGAAGCCCAGAATACGATTGTCCGTGCTAAGGATATTAAGCAGGAAATAGTAACATCTTATTCGTTTTTGACCAATGAGTATCAAAAGTTGTTGCGCATCACGAAGAAAGCTTTTTATATTAGTGATCGTCAGGGGAAAGCTTTGCAGATGCAGCAAGCGGAGATGCAGAATTTACTTGATAATGCCAATCAGGGGTTTTTGACTTTTGCTAGAGATTTGCAAGTTGATCGCCAATATAGTGTGGAATGCATGAGGTTGTTTGGTCAGAAGATAGCCGGATTATCCATTACATCTCTTTTAGCGCAAGGAAGTGATACAGATAAAGCACACTTAGAAAAAGTTTTGACACAGATTTTTACTGAGGAGAATGCTATAGTAGAGCAACTTTTTCAGCAATTTCCAACGCAATTTCGTATTAAAGACAGAGATATTCAGGTCGAATGCAAACTGCTTGCACCTGAATTTGAGGATGAGCCTTTAATTATGATGATTTTGACGGATATTACAGAAAAATTATTCGCAGAGGAAAAAATTCACTATCTTAGTTATCATGATAAAATGACAGGACTATATAATCGTGCTTATATTGAAACCGTCTTAACAGAATTTGAAACCGCCAAAGCAATGCCAATCAGTATTATTATTATTGATATGAATGGACTAAAGCTGACAAATGATGTTTTTGGACATCAGCAGGGGGATATACTGCTCATTACGATTGCGAACATTATAAAGCAATGCTGTCGCCCAGAGGATCGTATTGCTCGTTGGGGCGGGGATGAATTTTTGATCGTATTGCCACAGACAAGTGCGGAGATTTGCCAGCATATTTGTGAATGTATTCAAAACGCCTGTGCTCAAACACAAAATAATCCAATACAGGTGAGTGCTGCCATTGGTTGGACTACGAAAACAAAAGGAATTTTTCGTTTTTCAGAAATGTTTAGTGAAGCTGAAACTATGATGTACAGTGATAAGTTAGACAAAAGAGAAACACTACATCATAGTTTTATTTCTAGTTTGGAAGGGCTATTATCCAGTCAGTGTTATGAAAATGATGGTCATGGTACGCGGGTAGAGCGGATGACGGCTGAATTTATTTCTTTTTTAGGCTTATCATTGGAGCAGCCACAAATAAAGAATTTAATGCGATTAGCTAAGCTGCATGATATTGGTAAGGTGGCCATTAACAGTGATATTTGGGGGCGCAGAGGAATTTTGACTGATGATGAGTGGGATATTGTGAAAAATCATAGTGATGTAGGATATCGCCTAGCCAACTCAATTGGCGAAGCGCCTTTGGCAGAGGCTATTCTTTTACATCATGAATGGTGGGATGGAACAGGATATCCTCACGGGTTAAAGGAAGAGCAGATTCCGCTCACAGTGCGAATTTTTTCGTTAATTGATATGTATGACGTTTTAACTCACGATCGCCCCTATCGGTTGGCACTTGGAAAACAAGAAGCACGCAGGGAAATTTCCAAGGAAAGCGGTACACATTTTGATCCTGTGATTACCGCAAAATTTTTGGAGTTTATTAAGGATTGAAAAATTTAAAAAATAATAGTGTAAAGGAAAAGGCCAGCAATATCGTTGGCCTTTTCTCAATATAAAGAACTGTACGCTGTCAACAGAATAATTTGCAAAATATAATAGCTTTTTTAAAAAAAATTGTATTAACAATTTTTATGTTAGGCTTGATGTTTTAAATATACAGAATCTCTCAGCAGGAGTTTTGGGTTGTATGGCGAATATTTAATTGTAAATATTTGTTTTAATAGTAAATCGTATATAATATTATATTCATATTGCACAATTAGACTAGTGTTTGTAGAAAATAAATATAACAGGCAAACCTTTTGAAAATAAGGGACGCAAAACTATGGGTCTAAGGATGATTGAAGTCTATGATAGCCAAGTTGCATTTTTATATATTGTAAATGCAGCTTGGTTATTTTTATTATAGTCTCACTTTTAGCGGTTAATTGATTAAAGGGGAGCAAATAAAACAATATTTTGCAGGGAGGTGAGCTTTTTAGTGAAAAAGGTTTTTATTGTATTGCTTCTTATAGAAATGGTAATTGGCACTATTGTAGAAAATCCAGTTGTGCATGTGGTATATGCTTCAAAACAGGTCAAGGAGGAAGAACAATCTGGTAATACAGAAAAATTTAAAACTAAATTTGCCTATGAGATAGCACAATTTACAGCGCAAATAGTGTCTATGCCAAACGAAGATATTGAGAATTTTAAAATGGAGTTTGCCTATAAAGCTTCTGAGGTCACAACAAAGGTAATACCGTTCATACCGAATGAAGAAAGAAATGCTTTTGCTTATGAAATGGCAAAGATTACAATGAAGATAATCAGTGATCAAACGGTGGATATTGAAAAAGCTAAAAATGAATTTGCCTATGAGATTGCAAAGCTTACAACAAAAATTATTATGGATGCGGATAGCAAAACCATTAGTCAAGGAAATGCCAACTATAGTCCGTCAAAAGGGAGTCTCCTTAGAAATAATGCGGATATTGAGCAAAAGCCAACAATTGCTGTGGATAATCATAACGATATTGTGCAAAAGCACAGTATTTCTACAAGTGATATTGCTCCAACAACCTATCACGCTCTTATCGATGAATTGATGAATGTAAGTGATGATAAGCATCATGAGAACCAGAAGCTAAATATTGATGGCGAACTTCGTCTTCATTATGGGTTCAATAATGGTTTGGATCAATTGGGACAGGATTCCTCGGGCATTCGCCTACGCGTTGGTTTTGATACAGAACTTGATCGGGATTGGCATGCTTATGGTATGTTGG
>Ga0316600_10000441_pt1 | contig 20176 bp, 6 predicted proteins | sample OWC_soil_day5_CT_FD_207652 | JGI IMG/M metagenome (GOLD analysis project Ga0316600, IMG submission 207652) | Wetland soil microbial communities from Old Woman Creek delta, Ohio, United States - OWC_soil_day5_CT | ecosystem: Environmental > Terrestrial > Soil > Wetlands | place: USA: Ohio... | reverse complement strand
TTGACTGCAAATGGGTTTACCCGCACCTATTACACCTTTAAAAACTGGAATACCAAGGCAGACGGCAGTGGAATATCCTACAGTAACAGTCAGTCGGTATCCAATTTGACAGCTTCCCAGGGAGCAACCATTACGCTATACGCCCAGTGGACCAGGTCAGGCAGCCTTGTGACTTTTCTGGATTGGAATGGAACTGCATTAAAAACTCAGGTGGTATCTGTCGGAGCCTCCGCTACACCCCCATCAAACCCGGCCAGAACAGGATACACCTTTACTGGCTGGGATAAATCCCCCTCTAATATTCAGGATCATACGACAATCACCGCCCAGTATTCAATTAACAGTCATACTCTGACCTTAAATGGCAATGGGGGAACCGTTGATGGCAGCTTAAGTAAGGCGGAGAACATCACATATCAGGATTCTTTCGATCAGCAGTTAAAGGATGGACGGGATGTAGCTGTGCAGACAGGCTATACCTTTGATCGCTGGTATTCGGAAGAATCAGGAGGAAGTGCCTATACCTACAGTGGGAACGTCATGCCGGCTGCGGCAGTAACAGTATATGCCCACTGGATACCTAATACCTATGAAGTCCGGTTCGATCCGGATCATAGCAGGTGGAACGGAGGAATTTTTCAGGAGGAGCATGTTTTTGATACAAAGCTTGGGACACTTCCTGCTCCGGAGATATATGGCTGGGAGTTCCTTGGTTGGCGGACTGGTCAGAATGGAGCCGGGGAAGCAGTCACGGAGCAGTCCGGCGTGGAGCCGCAAAACGTAACCTATTACGGAAGCTGGGAGCCGGGAACGTATCAAATCCGGTATTTATCGGAAGCAGAGCACCCATCCGGGAGGTCCGTACAGACATTTACAGCAGACCAAGTTTATGATTCAGCACTTGGTACGCTGCCCCAGCCAGAAGAGCCTGGTTATACGTTTACCGGCTGGTATGATGGAAATGAAAAGGTGACACCGGAAACGGTTTTTTCTCCAGTTTCCAATGCAGAAGGTCATACCTACCATGCCAGATGGGAAGCCAATACCTACCATATCCGGTTGTTGGGAAATCACTATGGACTGGATCAGGTGATCTCTGAGTTTGACCGCATCTATTACACCAGAACCGGAGGTTTGCCAGAACCAGAGGTTCCCGGTTATACCTTCCTTGGCTGGTTTGATGAGACTAGGAATGAGATCACAGCGGAAAGCTGGGTGGAATTTCAGAATGTGGATTATCAGGCCCATTGGCAGGTGAATCAGTATACCGTATCTTTTGACAAGAATCTCTATGCAGTAGAAGAAAATCCGAAAGACAAGACGGTCACCTATGACGAAGTGTTAGGAGAACTTCCAGTATTAAGCGCAGACGGTTATACCTTTATGGGCTGGTACACCGATCTGGAAAGAGGGGAGAGAGTAAAGGAAGAGACTCCGGTTGCAATCGGGGATCAGACCTATTATGCCCACTGGAATCAAAATCCCTATATCTTAAAGTTGATTACAGACAAAGCTCTGAGCCTCATAAATGAATTAACGGTAATCTATGACCGTGTTTTGGGTTCTCTTCCGGTACCGCAACTTGAGGACTTTTCCTTCCGGGGCTGGTACCTAAAACCGTATTCGGATACAGCTGCAACGCCAAGTGAAGCAAAATATCAGGAAAGTATCTATCTGGATACGGCAACACCAAGTGAAGCCCTGAGAATTGATGAGAGTACAGTTTATCAGACCGCTACTTCTTCTGAAGCCTATGCCTATTTTGATCTTGTTTACCAGGAGGAAGATGGAAACAAAAACCGGAGAAGCGGAATAGACGGTATTCTTGGAACGGAAGACGATAACTTCTATTTTAATGGTCAGGATCAGACCGCTGGAACTACCGATGACAGAAAAATTAATCGGGGAACCGATGGAACGTATGGAACCACCGACGATTATTATGAGTTTGATGGTGGCTGCGTTTATCCGGGACCGGACGGGATCTTTGGTACTCCTGATGACTATCTGGATCTCTTTAACGGGACCAATCTAAGACCGCAGGATACCCTATGGTGGAATGATACAGGTACTCTTTTGGTAAACAACGGATATGATGGAAAGCCCGGTACCAGGGATGACTGGATTTGGGAGAGTAAAATACGGAATACCATTCGAAGATCAGGACCGGACGGAATTTTCTATACAGAGGATGATGAGATCTGGTGGATTGGAGCAGATGGAATCCCTGGAACAGAGGACGATCAATTGATCCAGAAAGGACTGGATGGCAAGTATGGGACAGCCGATGATTTTATTGACAATGAAGATGGAACCAACACCCGGCCAGGTACAGATGGAATCTGGGGAACCAAAGATGATGAATTATGGTGGAATGGTCCGGATGGAATCCCAGGAACAGCCGACGATCAGCTGATCCATAAAGGCATGGATGGCAAGTATGGAACATCTGATGATTTTATTGACAATGAAGACAGAACCAACACCCGGTCAGGCCCAGATGGAATCTGGGGAACCGACGATGATGAATTATGGTGGAACGGTCCGGACGGAATCCCAGGAACAGCCGACGATCAGCTGATCCATAAAGGAATGGATGGCAAGTATGGGACAGCCGATGATTTTATGGATAATGAGGATGGAACAAATACCCGCGCCGGAGCTGATGAAATCTGGGGAACTAAGGATGATGAACTATGGATGAATGGTCCAGACGGAATCCCAGGAAATGAAGACGATTACCTTTATAAAGTTCAGGATGACACCGAAACTGCAGCATTAAAACTGGGATCTGACAATGACGATGAAGACGACGGCTGGGTATATGATTCGTCAAAGAATGTCTGGGCTTACTACTACTTTTCAGATAAAAACATCATTTCCAGCTGGGCGTACTTAATCTACAACGGAATAAAAGAGTGGTATTACTTTGATGAAAATGGAACCATGATGACAGGCTGGTACGAGGATTTGGAAGGGAAGAAGTATTATCTTCATGAAATTTCCGATGGAACCAAAGGACGCATGTACCGGGGATGGAATGAAATAAACGGGAATTGGTATTACTTTAATGAGTCAGATGGAAGCCTGGTGACGGGGACTGTAACACCAGATGGTTATGAGGTGGATGAAACAGGGGCCAGGATAAATTAACAGGAGGGAAAATGAGAAAACGGTTGATAAGAGGGACGGCATATGCGCTATGTGCCGCCCTGGTAATCACCGCAGTACCACCATGGGCGGTATATGCGGATAATATAGGCGATAAGACAGAGGTATCTAACATGGCTACCCCTTCCGAGGCAGATCCGGATACTTCGGATGAAGATTTAAGTACCTCACCAAATGAGAAACCAGAAGCAGATACAGAAGAAACTACAGGAACCGGAGAGGTACCAGTTAAAGAAACGGAAGTGATTGATATTTCAGAAGGAGTCCCTGCGGATATAGCAACTTCTTCTGAGGCAGTAGAAACCGTAGAACCTACTGTTACCACGGTAAACACACTTTTGGCAGCATCCCTTGTCCTTTCTTCCTCTTCTTCCAGTTCTCTGGGAGATATCTGGGATTCCTGGTCCGGTAAGACCAGTTTTGAGTTTCTAAGCGGAAGCCAGGGAGAGGGAACCGAAGAGAAGCCCTTTCTGATCAAAACGAAAGCGCAGCTCATGGGACTTTCAGAGCTGGCCGCTATGGGAATGACAGTTTTGGATGCGGATGGCACAGATTATGCAGGAGATTATTCCGGCTGTTACTTTGCACTTGGAAGTAATATTGACCTTCAGGGAGTCAGTTGGATTCCCATTGGGTTTTATCGGGATTCCTCGGAAAACTCCGGAGAGGTTCCCTATCCCTTTTCCGGTAGCTTCAATGGAAACGGATATTCCATTAAAAATATAAAGCTTGCTTCCTTTGCTGGTTATAACAACGTGGGACTTTTTGGATCGGTAAAGAATGCGGTCATTGAAAATGTGACCATTGTCCCGGACAGCAGTGAGATAAAAGGCAATGACCGTACCGGAGTTGTGGTCGGCTATGCAGAGGATTCTATCATAAAGGATGTGACCGTAAAAAATGCCTATATCAGTTCTACCGGAATATCCGGAGGAATTGCCGGAGAACTCTCCGGAAGTGTGATTGAAAATGCAACGTGCGAAAAAGTCATGATCGATGCCACCGGCGGAACGGATGTGATCTATGCCGGAGGAATCGCCGGAATAGCGTCAGACTCAGCTATCGTAGACTGTGAAGTATCTACCGGAGACGGAACAACGGCCAGAATCCAGGGGACCGGCTATATTGGTGGAATCGTGGGATACCAGAATGCATCAGATATTTATAACACCCATGTGAGTGGAACCATAGGCGGTTATCACTCAACGGCAATCGGAGGAATCACCGGCAGATATGCGGCTGGTAAATTAAAGGTAGCTCGCTTTGAAGGAACCATCGGAAACTCCCAGCTTGGGTCCATGGCCAGGGAGGGAACCTTTATCGGAACCCGTTCCGGAGCTGCCACTAATTTTAACTATATCGATGATGTTTCTTACCTTTTTGCAGATTCGGAAAGCAAGATCAGTGCCAATGTATGCGGCTCGGAGATCATTGATGACAACGATTATACGTATGCAGCCCATATCGGTTACTGGAACACCAGCGATTTATATTACACCCTGGTACAGGGAGGAAGTAAGAAGACAATCTCAGATCAGTATTTTTATGAGGAGCTGGAGGACGGCATTTTATCCATCTTAGACGGTGCTGGAGAGGATGATTATCAGCTGGATCACTTTGCGCCCAATTCCCTGGGCCGTCCGGTAAGAGGCTATTTGCTTACCGTAGATCAGATCGATACCGTGGCTAACAGTCAGAACTTTTATGATATCGCAGCTATGGAAGTCAGAGGCAGTTCCCAGTATTCAAAAACCATTGATAAGGAGAACCGGGGAGCTATCGCAGCCGGAAGCGTGGTAAGCGTTAGCACGTCCTCGAACAATACGGATACAGCGAAGTTTCAGCTGGAGGGGACTCCTACCTATACCAATGCGGCAGGAAAAAAGAAGAGCAGTACTTATTCAGACAGCAGCCATGCTTATACCTTTACCATGCCGGAGGAGGAGGTTAACGTATCCGCAGTTTACAAAAAGGTAGCGGTTTCCATTGAGGTTACTCCGGAAACCTATACCTTTGCAGTAACTCAGACAAGAACCGGTAACCGAAAAAATCCAACTAAGACCACGGAGATCCGCAATAAAGACGGGAAGCTCCTCGCCCGCTATTTAAACGGAACCTTAGAACAGGGAACCGAGGTACAGGCAGTGAATATCACAGCTACCATCGATGCAAATAATGACGTGGAAGATAACCGGGTAAAATGGAGCATTGACGATCCGGAGTTAATCAGTCTTGCATCAAATGATGATGAAGGAACCGATGGCTATACCGCAAAGTCAGCCAGCATTTCCTTAAATATGAATGCTTCTTTCTTTACTGGAATTATTGAAGCAGCGGAAAAGGCTCAGGCAGATGGAAGCTATCAGTACAAAATTCCAAACACCATTTACGGAGCAGGATACCAGAATGGCGGAGTTGCAGTCCTAACAGCGCAGACCAGACCGGCTGCTTCCTTCGAGGGAAAGCCCTGTACGGATAACTGCCGGATTGGAGTCACCTTTCAGATCATAGACAATACTTTAGTAGCTGCGGAAGGGACTTCCCTTGATAAAACAGCCCTTACCTACACCGTTACAAGAACATTGACCGGAGACCGAACGGCGCCTACAGAAAAAATAACGGTAACCGCTCCTCAGTCCCTGACCGCAACCTTCACTCCGGATTATTTTTCCAAAGATGAAGTGACCTGGACAAGTTCTGATCCAGCTGTCCTTACTGTCTCTCAGGATGCAGACGCTTACCGGGAGGCTTCCGTTTCAGCGATTAAGGAAGCTAAGTGGATCAAGGATATCATTGCTACGGATGATGGAATACGAAGCAATGACATTCACGAAAAAATACAGGGAAGTGGAAGCCGGGAAGCAACCATAACGGTAATCGGAAAAGACAAGCTTGGAAATCAGGCATCTGCCGTCTGTCAGGTGAATGTAAACTTTGTTACCAATGACCAGACAAGAATTATACCGGAGGGAATTACCCTGAACCACACGGCGCTTTCCTACAGCCTGGGTTATCAGAAAGCAGGAGATATCAATTCTGAAACAAAAAAGAAGACTGGTTTTGAAACAAAGAAACTGACTGCAACCGTTCTTCCAACGCTGGAAGAGACAGAAGAACATAAGCCTTATAATCAGACCGTGTTATGGACTTCCTCTGATTCCGAAACGGTAACGGTAGACCAGAGCGGAAATGTAACTCCGGTTGATGGCGCATCCTGGATTAAGGAAGCACTTTTAAAAGCGCCATATCAGGCAGAAAAAAGCGTGGTAATTACTGCTGTGACAGTAGATGGGAATAAGGCTGCATCCTGTACGGTAAATCTAATCTTTCAGGCAGAGTGCATCGAAGCAGACCGGGAGAGCGAAAGTTTTAACCTGGTACTCACAAAAACAGGAAAGAAGAGCAATCCAACCCTCACATGGAGTGGTGGAGACAGCAAAGCATTTACAGCTGCCCTCTATTCCGGAACTAAAAAGACGGTTGTGTGGACTTCCTCTAATACAGGAATCCTTACGGTAGACCAGAATGGAACGGTTACGCCGGTGATGTTAAATGCCAATCAGGAAGTGACGGCCAGCTGGATCAGAGAAGCCATGAGTAAATCTCCTTATACTGGGAATGCTTCAGCTGTCATTTATGCAGTATCCAGTGATGGAAGTCTGTCTGATCCGGTAAATGTCACTCTTACCTTTAAAGTGGTGGATCAAACCTATTCCTCCAGTTCTTCAGGAGGGGGCGGATCGTCAGGAGGTGGAGGTGGCTCCCGTTCCGTAGGAGTAACAACCACTGGAAATACCCAGGGACCAGCTGCTTCAGCCGAAGCTGTAACTGGAACCTGGACTCGGATCGCAAACGGGAAATGGATCTTTGCATCGGATCGGACATATACAAACGAATGGGCGTATATCAGCAATCCATATGCAAGCGGAGAACAGGAAAAAGAATCTTGGTATAGATTTGATCCGGACGGATTTATGGTTACGGGCTGGCAGACGGATGCAGATGGAAGTATCTATTATTTAAAATCAGCTTCCGATGGAACTCAGGGACAGATGCTCACTGGATGGCAGAATATAGATGGAGCCTGGTATTATCTTAACCCGGTTTCTGATGGAACAAAAGGAAAACTGCTGACAAATACTACTACTCCAGATGGATACACGGTAAATGAAAATGGTCAGTGGATACAGTAAGTTAGAAAAAGCACCTCCTCTGCTACAGCGCAGAGGAGAAAGGAGGAAGATATGAATCGTGTGATTTTAATGGGTAGGTTAACCCGTGATCCAGAAGTCAGATATTCTCAGGGAGAGAAATCAATAGCAATTGCAAAATACACTCTGGCTGTTGATCGGAGAGGGCGCAGAAATCAGGATAGTAATGAACCATCCACTGACTTTATTAATTGCACTGCTTTTGACAAATGGGGAGAATTTGCCGAGAAGTATTTCCGTCAGGGTATGAGAGTGCTGGTTTCCGGAAGAATTCAAACCGGAAGCTACATCAATAAGGACGGAATAAAAGTTTATACGTTTGATGTCATTGTAGATGATCAAGAATTTGCGGACAGCAAAAACAATTCAGGTGATGGAGGTCAACCGTCATCCAGACCAGATCCCTCTAATGCAGTAGGCGATGGCTTTATGAATATTCCTGATGGGGTGGAGGACTCCGGTTTACCTTTTAACTAAAGCAGCTACATAGTAAATTATTGTGGCCAATCGTACATTGACAACCGAATATGTTTAACCGATAGAAAAACTCAAAAAAAATAATGAAGGGAAGTAATCAATGAAAAATAAATTACTTTGTCATTTAATTATAGACTTAAGTATCGCTTCCGGTTTACTGCTTCTTGATGAATCAAGGAAAAAAAGAAAAGAAATTAAGAAATTCAGCAAAAAGCTTGATGATACATTATCCAGTATTCAGGGGATAGAAATGAATGTCGAACTTTTAGAACAGAGTTATAAGGAATTAAATAATTCATTAAAAAATCTCAAAGAAATCTGATACAATATTTAGATATGATTGTATTAGATTTGAAAATGTGGTATAATACACATATGGAGTACAAATGTAATAATAATGTGGTTTACTCGTGCAAATACCATGTGGTCTGGTGTCCCAAATATCGGCGAAAGGTTCTTGTGGGCGCAATCTCTGAACGGTTGAAGGAGCTGATCGAGCAAAGATGTTCAGAAATTAAGGCTGATATAATCAAAATGGAAATCATGCCTGATCATGTATATTTACTGATAGAAGTAGATCCACAATTCGGGATTAATAAAGCAGTACGAAGTATTAAGGGTCATACATCGTCTGTTTTACGAAGAGAATTCAATGAACTAACAACCCGTCTTCCTACTCTTTGGACGAACAGTTACTTTGTATCTACGGTGGGCAATGTTCCGCTAAATGATGTTCAGCAATATATACAAAGCCAAAAAACGTATGAACGGAAGCAAAAATCCTGACACGGCAATATTAAGAAAGGCAGGTGATATTTTGACCGAAGAATACCAAGTCTATGGTGAAACAACCAACAAAACTGCGAAAAAAAGTTACTGGGATGCTGCGAAAGGGCTTCAACAAGTAGATGGGCTCAAACCTACAAAATATTTATCTGAATTGGCAGAAGCAAACATTGAAGGAGAATTAACCTATCATCAAGTTGAAGATCTGTTGTATAAACGGTATGAAAATGAATCAAACGAGGATATTCAAAATCGTAACAAAGAAGCAGATCTTGTAGCTGCCAGGATTGCGCATATTCTTGACAGCCCGGGTTATCCTTTAAAAATCACTTCGCTTAAAGCGATTCATAAAGAACTTTTCAAGGATATCTATGATCATGCGGGGCAATTTAGAAAGGTGAACATCTATAAACCCGAACCAGTCCTAAATGGAGAAACAGTGAAGTATACGAATTATACTGCCTTGGAAGATACGCTTGAGTATGATTTTGATACTGAAAAAAGTAAAAGTTATGCCGGTCTTACTGAAGATAAGGTAATCAAGCGAATTGCTTCTTTTACTTCCTCAATCTGGCAGGCACATCCATTTATGGAAGGGAATACCAGAACAACAGCGGTGTTTATGGAGTGCTATCTAAACAATATGGGATTTTCCGTAGACAATACCATGTTTAAAGATTACAGCCAGTACTTTAGAAATGCACTTGTGAGAGCAAACTTTGCAGATTACAAGAATGGAATTACAGAGACAAACCAATACCTTGAAAATTTCTATAAAAACCTTCTTTCAGGCGCCGGGTTTCAATTAAGAAATCGGGATCTTATTTTAAAAGAACGTTTTACACCAGGCAGAGATAACGGAATCGAACTATAGTAGTAAAAGTTTGTAAAAACTACCATTATATGGTACAATTATTATGGTAGTCAATCTGCCGGGTGGTTTCCATCTCCGAAAGGAGGTGGTGATTGGATGAGCACATATGAGGAATTTATGGTTATCATAAATGTTGCAGCGTTAATCGTTACAATACTTGTATACGTGAACAGCAATGACAAAGGTACAAAAAAATAACCACCCCGCCGTCCAAAGTGGTATGGTTATTTTTGAAAAATAATTAAACAATTTGGAAGCCACTCTGTGGAGTTGGCTACCCTTTGTACCTTTAGAATATCACGAATTAATAAAGTTGTCAAATCTGATTATTTTAAAGGGAATAGAGATTAAGGGAGGAATTGAGATGAAAAAGAGATTATTAGGAGCAATATTATCAGCAGCGCTTTCAATAACCATGGCAATGCCAGCATTTGCGGAAATAATCTGGACTGCAGATAAGCTTCCGGCAGGGTATACGACGAATGAGTGGGAAAATAAGGATTTCTTTCTGAATGCTGGAAATGCGATTAAGAAAGATACTTACACATGCTATATAAAAGATTTGCATGGAGACATTATGAAAAATGCCTCTTTTGCAGGTGGAATGAGCACAAATTCTGATGGAATAGTGATTCTCGCTAATGGAAGGGTTGTCTCATATGGTAGCGAAGAAAAGCTATATGAATTTATTAATTCAAATATAGAGCCTTATGAACTACCGTTATGGTACCAAGACACTAATAAAAGTGAAAATGGTATCAGTAATTACTGGTATGGAGACAGCAGAGGTTGTGAGTATTTGAGTCAATGGGCATGGCTTATGACTGCTCCTGATGGAACTCAGGATGGTTTACAATATGCTTACTGCTTTAATGAGTATGGTTATCTTTATACTAATACCATTACCCCGGACGGATTCCAGGTCAACGAGTTGGGGCAGTTGATGATTGATGGAAAGGTAAAAACAATAGATCCTCAGAAAAATCCCGGAAATAAGTATTATGGATATGCAAGATTCCCCATCGGAGCCTTGGGCTATGACTATGATTCTTGTGAACGAGCTGCACAGCTTTGGGGAACACCTAATCCATATTTTTAAATCATAATTAAATAAATTTTTTCTAAAAGACTATCGGTTAATTCATAATCGGTAGTCTTTTTTTTGTTATCAATTAGAGGATGAAAAAGAATGAAAAAACTGTTACAACGACTTGAAATAAAAAGAAGAACCGCTGGTTTTATGGCTGTTATCTTGGCTACGATGGCATTCCTGCCTTACTTCCCAGAAAATCTGGTTTCCTTTGCAGACTATGCACAGCTTATTGAAACTGTTTCCCTACCTTCCTGGGATGCCAGTAATTATGGATCAAATAACAGCAAAGGATATATTCCAACGGGGCTGATGTATGAAAACAAGGACTTTCATCTGGGAGCAGCTGTGTCAGAAGGAAATTTCCCGGCGGGAACCAAGCAGTATCTGGTAAAAAATAATCAGTCAAGTGAAAGTGACTATGACGAGTTTGATAAAACTTTCATTTACTGTGTACAGGGGCATACGGAAAACGCCATGATTCATCTGGGCAGTCAGGCATTTTTTCAAAAATATTGGACACCAACAGATCGACCACAAGAGTTTCCTAAAGATATTGGCGATGAAGAAAGAGAGAAATTCAACTTTCTGATGAACGTATACGCAAGCTACATGGGGCGGAATGACAGTGTAGCTGCCTGTAATGATGCCAATACCGGCACAGCCAAATACATTGTAGCATCTATTATTAACTGGGTTGCCGCTGATGACTGCGCCTTTACCAGCACTGATTTAAAAACCGATTTAGGTATCTTTCAAGACAGTGATGATTACAAGGCAGTTCTCAAACAAATGAACCCCAATGCAGTGGGGGACCGATCTGTTTATAATCAGTTAACCAGTACTCAGATTCCGGATGAATATAAGGCAAAAGGATGCAATAACTGGGCAGACTGGATGTTTGGACAGGTTTGGGATGCTGCAACCATTACAAAGAAACTTGATTCAGATGCAGAAGAGACTGTTTACTATGCGAAAACAGACCAGGCCACAGACACCTACACTGTTACGGTTCCTTACCCAAATGAAGCGGTAAAGGATTATTATCAAAAATTTTCAGCCAAAGATTTATATGGAGACTGGGTTTACAGCGGTCCGACTGATGCCGGGCTGGTCTTTACTTCCCAGTCCGGTGAGATTCCGGACGATGAAAAAGGAATCGCAACTCTTTACTGGGCCAATTCCAATCAGGAAGGGCTGGAACTGGCAAAAGACATTGGTTCGGCACAGCTGGCTACATTTAAGTTTTACACTTTAGCGAACATAGTCAAAGGTACTTATGCCTTTGACATTTCTCAGACCTACTTTGCCGCCAAGATGGACAACGATCTGGAAATCCATGTCCGTGTCGGCTCTGCCGGAAACGCAGAGGTACAGAGGTATAAACACACGGAAGGGTTTGGAGCCAGCTATAACGTAGGACTTAATGCCTTTGATTCCGAAACGGGAAAGCCCCTTGCAGATACTCACTGGGATATTTTAGAAAAGTTTGATGATTCCCAGCTTGATGATACAGATTTAGATTTAAGAAGAGCAGGAGATTATTCGTCAAACTTAGGCTCCCTTACCGACGCGTCTTGGGAAGAGGATACAGGAGGGGATGACGAGCGGATCTCATTAAATTACAGTGGGGATACGGGATTAAATGATTCTGAAGCAAATCGTTACAATCAGAGCAATTCCTCCGGCACCCAGTTTGAAACCTGGGACGATCCGGAAAAAGATCCCTGTAATGCAGACGAGCATATTACCGATTCGGACGGAACGCTCCACTACGTAGATTCCAATGGAAACATTCACAGTAAGACCGCCCATTCCGATTCCAGAAGTTATACCTACCTAAAAGGCTATTGCAGCGGACACCCGGCTCCTGTGGTTGAATATGAGGAAATCCCGGAACCGGAATACGATGAGTTAACCGGCGAACAGACCAATGAGTCGGAAATTGAAGCCGCAGAAGAGTATAATCAACAGCTTCATGACAGCGCATGGGCCAGCTGGTTAGAAGGAGTAAAGGAATGCGAGGAGCTTGTAGAGGAAGGAGGTTTTTTTCATGCCATTGATCCAACCGGACAGACCCAGAGGGAGGCGTTGGAAGCGGACCGGGATGAGTTTTATAAAGAGTTTATTTCTCTAAAGTATCAGTATTCTGCAAAAGAGCTTCTTCCGGCTCCCGGCTACTCTCTCCACGGAAGCCACCCGGATGATATCCCTGTAGAATGGAGAACGGTTACGTCCAGTGAATACAAAGATTATAGATCTTCCGGGCTTGATCATGATGATTCAGACTTTGAAAGTGACAGCTTAACCGTCAGTGCTTCCAGCTTAAACACAGTGCAGTCCCTGGGAACAGACCTTTTTGTCGGATTCGGTTCCGTGGATCAGGTCCTCACCTTATCTGATTCAGAAGACCAGACGCAAGATACCGATTTATCCGATCGGGCGGAATTAGACCAGGTGGTGACAGAGGAGGAAACCGAAGCAGAGACCAAAGCAGAAACTCAGGAAGAAACAGCGGTTCAGACGGAAGAAGAATCAAGTGGAGAAACAGAAACAACATTAGATGCGATAGAAGAATCCTCTAAATCGGTAGAAGAGGTTATAGAAGAAACAGAAACAGTAGAAACAGAGTCACCAGCGGAAACAACGGAATCTGTGCTGGAAACAGTCCCGGTAGAAGAAACCACCGTCGCAGCCTCCGAAGCGGTAGCGGTATATAGTGAAGTTACCTTAACCAGCCTTTTAGAAACCGTAACTACCAGTTTAAAATCGGTTGCCCGTATGACCGTATCCTTACTTTCCTTATCTGCTTCCTCTGATGATGAGGATTCGGGAAGCAGCAGCTCTCTTTATTCCTTACAGGAATCCACAGAGACAAACCGCCTTTCCCTGTTATCTTCCTCCATAAAGGACTGGAGCTTCATCGTCTATGATCACCGGACGGAAGGTGATGTCCACTTTAATAAGAAAGACCTGGCGTTAAAGGCAGGAGAATCCACTACCTATGATGCCTATGGGGATTCCCAGGGAGACGGGACCTTAGAGGGAGCGGTTTACGGACTGTTTGCTGCAGCCGATATCCCTCATCCGGACGGACACTCCGGTGTGGTATTCCAAAAGGATGACCTCGTTTCCGTAGCAACAACGGACCGGAACGGAGATGCCAGTTTTCTTTCCATTACTCAGGCACCGGGATATACATTCAATTATAACACCGGAACAATCGAAAAAACTTCTAATGGCTTTGCAGATCAGGCACCCGAAAACCTTTATACCGGAATGGGAGCTGCGGTAGGAAAAGAATCCGATGCAGAGAGTTTTACCGGGCATACCGCGAAAGGAAGCAGTATCTCTCTAACCGACAGCCGGAATGAAACCTCTTTCGGATATGAAAAACTTTCTTCCAATCAGGGAAAGGACAGCACTGGGGAGAACAGCCATTCTTACCCCATTGAGAACAACCAAAGCTTAAATGGAAACTGCTGGATCGGACGTCCCTTAATCGTCAACGCCGACGGAACCCAGTACTATATCAAGGAGCTGACCCGGTCAGAGGGATATGAGCTTTCGGTTTATGGAAAAGATTCCTCTGTTTCCAACCGGGAAGCGTTTGAAGCAGGAGGAAACCCATCGGCGGAAGGAAACGTATCCGCCAGTACCTTAGATATTAACCGGGCAAAGAAAGCAAACTCATTTACCATAAAGAGCAGCGGCACCACAAATGGTTATCAAATCTATGCAGGGAACATCCCGGAGGGAGCCACCTTTTACCGGACGGAAAGCAAGGTGGTGGAAGATCCAGACGGAACCCATACGGAGTATGTTTATACCAGTGAAAATGCCGTAGCAGAAGTAGAGGGAGCCAAGGTTCTCATAAATGGCTCCTACGTGGAAGCAAAAGCTGGTGATACCATTACCCTTCCAAACGGTGAAACGGGAGCGGTGACCATGGTATCTGATCCGGAGTATGACTATACCGTGGTCCGCCCTTCTAATGCCATGCGCTATACCATTCCCACCTTTGCAGACAAGGAAAATACCGGAGATTTAGCCGAGAATGTCAATACCGTTTTACAAAAGGCTTCCTTTAAAGAGCCGGATGAGGGAGCGCCTTGGATGTTAATTCCCTTAGAGGGAGAAAACTTTTCAGAACAGGCAGAAAGCCTGTATGAAGGCATGGAGACGGCTGGACTTTCTGTATTCAACTGCCTACGGGTAAAGGAGGTTACGGACGGAGTGGCGGTGGTCAGCTATTCCTACCGGGTGGGAAGCACCATTGCTTCCGGTTTATACGATGAAGCATTAAAGCTTGTCTATATCAAGATGGACATTACGTATGAAATTGACGGAACATCAGTTTCCGGGTATCTCTACGTTCCCTACACACCCGACCAGCTGGAGGATTATACGGAAAATACCAATGGCTTTATCACCTATGCAAAGGTGAAGAGCGGAGAATTGTCCCAGACAACGGCAGTTTATCCGGAAGATCTATCAGGGATTACAGTAACAGAAAATCCGGCACGTACCTACTGGGTCTATGCAAAGGGAGAACCAATCCGAAACAGTGACGGCAGCATTAAGACAGTAATGGTGGAAAAGGAAGTCCAGGTAAATCCAGGATATGAATTAAAAGACGTGGACACGAAAGTAGAAGCAGTCTATGACGGGAAGGGCTATACCATCAATGTAGAAGGGAGTGAAGGGACGGAAAACACGGACTATAAGATTACTTATAGCTATGATCTGATTTCCGGAACCTACACTTCGCCCCAGGAATCAGCCCTCTATTACGGAAACATTTCTGTTTCCCCAAACCTTTCCGGAGCAGGAACCTATATGGAAGCGGTGACTCTCCGGTACGATAAGAATCAGCTGTATGCAGACGGAGGAACCCGCGAGGATAGTATTTCCGTTGTAGAACGGCCAATTATGCAGAAGGTGAAAATCACCAAGGATATTTATGTAAATGCAGATGGAACCTATGAAAATAACACCTATGCAGCTACTGGCCATGAGGATCATTTTACTGAGAGCAGCGGAGGAACCGGAGAAAATGCGGCCTACTTAAAAAACTTCCGGTTTAAGATTTACTTAAAATCAAACTTAGAACGCCTTTACCGGGCAGAGGATGGAACCGTCATCTGGCAAGACCGGAATGGGAACACCGTGGATATCAGTGCCTACCGGGACCAGTTCCCGGAAAAGGTCCAGAAACTTTATACCAAAGTTGACTATCAGACAAGCCCGTTAAAAAAGGATTCCAACGATGCAGCCATAGCCAATACAGAGCTTTACAGCTGCACCAATGATCTCATCAATACGGATCAGAACTCTGGTTACACTTTAATACTGGAAAAAACCTCTCAGAAGGTGACAGACAGTTCCGGGGCAGAACGGGAAGTCAGCCGGTACAATTATGAAAAGTTTTATGACGCCATTAAAGTGGCCAATGTAGACCAGTGGGATCAGGCAGATAAAAAAACCACTTCCTTTAAGCCGTTTGCCTTTATTGAAAAGCTCCTTTTTGGAAGCAATGGAGGGGAAAAAGAGTATCCGGCGGTACCTGACAATCCGGACATTGAAAATGATAGCAACACCTCTGATTCGGCAAGGGACAATGCCCTCCGGTCCGATGAGGTTCGACAGTTTGCCATCACCTGGTATTTAGACGACGAGGTGGCGAAGCTGGTAAAGGAAAATCAGGCTGGAGAAACAGAAAGCGCTTCAGGAAGTAAAAGCTATCCAGATCAGATTTATGATCAGGCACTGGCCAGTGCCATAAAAAAGGCAGAAAACTACTTAAAGCCGTTTTTTACCTATGACCTTGATGAGATTTATTCCATTGCCTGGGACAGTGAGGCAGACGGAGGAAGTGATAAGGATTTTACAACCCTCAGTGCAGATACAGAAGATTCTGCCTCCGGGTACACTTACGGGATTTCAGAATACCTTCCTTATGGTACCTATGTGGCAGTGGAACAGCAGCCTTTTAATAAAGATTTAGATGATTTCTTTAATAAGCATTATAAAACCGATGCTCCAAAGGAAATCGAACTTCCGGTGGTCTATGAAGGCGGAAAGTCCGGATCGGATCAGACCCCGGAGAAGTTAAGCAGCTATTACAACTACAGTGCAGCGGACAGCGTTTCCCAGCTATCATCAAAATATCATATCCGGTTTGACGAGGAGTGGCCGGGGGAATCAGAGGATTTAAGAAAATATGTGATCCGGGGACACAATTACTTAGGAGATTATGAAGTTTATCCTTACGGTCTGGATCTTGATGAACTCTCCGGAACGTCTGCCGGTGATCCTTCCGGGAATGGACACGTTACCATTACCCAGGGCGGAACTGATCCAATGAAGGATTACTACAACACCCTGGTGGATTCGGCAGAAGAGGGAGGAAATGCAGCCAGTCATTACTTAGCAGATGATAAAAATGGTACGACAGCAACCGCCAAAGGTTCCACCTATGAAACAAACGGGATCGAAAAAATCTATCACTATGGTTCCCTATCGGAAGATAAACAGACCTATGACAACGTTTCCTTCCCGGCAGAGGACGGAGAGGTTTACCGGGATCAAGTGACAGCCATGGAGGGGATGCAAACCGCCTATGACGGGAAATATGCTTCCATGCTGGTGCCCTGGTCCGTAACGGAGCCAGCGGATGAAACGAACGACACCGTACAAAACAGTGATGGAAGCGCAAGCTATAAGGGATACGGGTACCGGAAGTTTAAAAACACCTTTTACACAAGCCAGTTACGGATTGAAAAACTGGATTCGGAAACAGGAGAAAATATCCTCCATGACGGAGCGTTCTTTGCTCTCTATGCCGCTTCCAGAGAGGAGGGAGAAAACACAGATGGAAAGGTAAAGTTTTATGAAACAGATACCCGGATCGGAGGCTCGAAAGAATTTTTAGAAGCCATGGGAGCCAGCGATATCATTCAGTCAGGTGAGACCTACAGCGGTCTGGTTCCAGCCGGAACCCCGGTCTGTGAGGAAGGAGAACAGGTAATTCTTTCTGATGAAGAGGGAAGAGGAACCGGGCAGTTTGAAGCGCTTACAACCACCAGGGATGGAAAAATGGTACAGGAAAGTGATTTGTCCGCTACGGCCGATCAGGATCAAAATACAGGATATTTGAGTACTCCTCAGCCGTTGGGTGCCGGGACCTATGTCCTCTGCGAGATTAAGCCTCCGGCAGGCTATGTAAGAACCAAGCCGGTTGCCATTGAGATTTATTCCGATCATACCACGTATTACTTAGACGGGGACCGGGACAGCCGGGTGGCTGCAGCTGTCTTTGATGAGGAAACAGGAGAGGGACCGCAAGGCAAAACGGATACCGCCAGAATCTTTGTGGGAAACACTCCCATCCGGTTGGAAGTATCAAAAATCAAGGATTCTGACCAGACCGTGACCTATAAGACAGACACCAGGCTGGAAGGAACCGAGCTGGCACTAAAGCAGGAGTACGGAACGGAGAACTTAGAGTTTGCCTATAAAAACGGCACTTACTTAGGCTATGCCTGGTATAAGGGAACCATGGAATATCTTCAGTCCAGAAAGGATGCCGGGGAGGATGTGACTCTGGTTTATATAGACGGTGTCTTTGCCGGCTACGGACTGATTGAGAGAACCTTGGATACTGCGGATGATACAAACCGTTACGTGGCAGGAGCAGAGATGGCGCTTTACGATGCCATAACCATCACAGAGAGTGGGGATAGCGGAGATTATGGATACACCGGCGTGGAAGTGACCAGGGACCGGAATAATAATGTCCAGTCCATGAAGGTACTTACTGGCTACGCCGGGACAACTGTGGAGTTTTTAAGAAAGGATGAAGAAGAAGGGAGTCTTGCAGGAGAAACCGGAGACGGAACCTGGACCTATGAAACCAAAGAACGGGAAGATACGGATATCCTTTATTACTCCCTTGGAAACTTAACGGCAACAGAGACAGGAACGGACGGGAAACTCTATGGCTATGACCGGAATGGTAATAAAGTATTAGTGAAAAACCAGGAATCTATTTTTATCCTGAAAGCCGGACAGCCAGCCTTTGAACTGACCGGAGGGGATTTACTGGCGGTGAAATATAATTCCACAGATAAAGTCTTTACCTTAAGCTCTGGTACGGCCATGTATCACCTTGACAGTGATGGAAACCGGGATGCTTACGTGAACCCGACTACCGGCATGGCATACACAAAGGAAGGCGATAATATCCTGGTATGGCCGGTGAAGATCTCCCGGACAGAGAGCGGCGCTGTGATTGCCAGGGAAAAGATTAAGACATTCCGGATTGCTGCTATCAACGCCGATACGGATCAGGAATATACCACCGGAACCTATGATGGAACGAGCTTAAATAAAAGTATGAATCCTGTAATTGACAGTCATGGACTGCCAACGTATTACCAGAAATCTGATCAGACCTATAAAAAGGGAGATCCGGTCTATGACATTGACGGGGACTATGTCCGCTATAAATATGACGATCTTCTTTCCGCTTATAACGATGCTTCCTACAGCATTGACAGTCAGACAGGTATGGAAGACATCGGAGAGGAAGAAGACACCACGGATGATAAGAAACTCTATCATCGGCAGGGCGAAGCCTGGGTAAGGGAAAACACCTGGGTTACTGGAGAGAAATATCCCAATGATCCTTTTCAAAGTGATTTGACTGTTGGACAAGCAGATATGTTAAAGAGAGTGATTCCAGGAACTTACATTTTAGAGGAGGTAACAGCTCCTTCCGGTTATACCAAAGGGTTTCCGGAAGGGATCACCGTGGCGGAAACCGAAGATGTCCAGAGAACCGGAATGGAAGATGAAAAAATCAAGGTAGAGATTGCTAAAACCGATGCAGCGGATCAGCAGACATTAAACGTGATCAGCGATTTCCAGGAAGGACTAACTATTACGGAGCCAAAGGGAGCTTACAGCTACAGCCAGGTATCCGGTGCCCGTCTGGTTCTTTATCAAGCAAAACGGGTCTATTCCACGGACAGTGACACTTACCCGAACGGATATTATATGGTGAAAGCAGAAACGACACCAGCCAAATGGACCGTAGAACGTTCCTCCGATAATGAGCCGGTCACAGTGTTGGCCGACTGGATCACGGATGGCAGTCCCCAATATTTTGAGGGAATCCCAGCCGGTGATTATCTCTTAGAAGAGCTGGAGGCCGCAAACGGATATGTTCGTTCCTCCATGGAGTTAACCATCAAAGCAACGGGTGAAGTGCAGACCGTTAACTTAAAAAATGACCATACCAAGCTGGAGATTTATAAGTACTACACAGACAGCAATGGGAATAGAATGACCCTTCCCAATGATCATGCAGCCGGGCTTGCTCTTTATGAAGCGAAAACAGACAGCAATGGAAACATTTTAATGGAAAATGGAAAGCCGGTATATGACCAGACAAAACAGGTAGAAGAGTGGACCACCGATGATTTAACGGAGTATACGAAAGAAACCGAAATCAGTTCCAGCGTCATAGAACGATTAAAAGCGCTTTTGGGACTATCGGATAAC
>Ga0316600_10000435_pt1 | contig 20369 bp, 20 predicted proteins | sample OWC_soil_day5_CT_FD_207652 | JGI IMG/M metagenome (GOLD analysis project Ga0316600, IMG submission 207652) | Wetland soil microbial communities from Old Woman Creek delta, Ohio, United States - OWC_soil_day5_CT | ecosystem: Environmental > Terrestrial > Soil > Wetlands | place: USA: Ohio... | reverse complement strand
TCCCCGAGCGCCAGCACCGGCGGCAGGCACTCCGCCATGATGCGGCCCCGCGTGGGGCCGGTGCCGGCGGCTTCGCGCAGGCAGGCGCGGAAGGTCTCGAGGCGTTCGGGGGGCACCTCGCCCGCCAGCCCGGCGTAGGCCAACGCCGCCGCGCGGCCGAAGGACACCTCCACCCCGAGCGCCCAGAGGGCCTCTTCGACCAGCCGGTCGAGAGCCTCCCGGCTCACCGGCACCGTCTTGCGAGCCAGGCGCGCCGCCACGGCCGCCGCCGATTCAGGATCGGCCAGAGCGAGGGGTTCGAGTGATTCGTGCAGATCTGTTTTCATGGGCGAAGTGGGTTATTACTACGGCAAGCAAATATGTCTAATACCCGCACCTCACGCAGGGGCTAAGCGGGGTGCCGGTCCCGGCGATGCCCAAAGCCCGAGTTCAAGGCGCGCGAGTCCCGCGGCGCGAGGCGTACGGTTCGTACGCCGCAGCGGCCGCGGAAGGAAGCGCAACGCCGAAATCGGGCTTTCGGCGTCGCCGGGTCAGAAGACGTCGTCAATCAGGTCGCCGAGCGTCTCCAGCATCCGCTCGTCGTCGGTCAGCGGCAGGCAGACCGCCGTTCGCAGGGCTTCCCTTTCCGGGACCCCCCGGTTGATCAGGCGCGCGGCGTGGATCAGCAGCCGGGTGCTGGCGCCTTCCGTGAGCCCCTGCTCCCGGATGCCGCGGATCTTGCCGGCCAGGGCCACCAGCTTCCGGGCGCCCTCCGGCTCGACCCCGCCCTCCCGGGAGACGATGTGCGCCTCCTTTTCCGCTTCCGGGTAGTCGAAATCGAGCGACACGAACCGCTGCCGGGTGCTCTGCTTGAGGTCCTTCAGGACGGACTGGTAGCCGGGGTTGTAGGAGATCACCATCATGAAGTCGGGGTGCGCCGGGATGTTCTCGCCGGTCTTGTCGACCACCAGCCGGCGGCGGTTGTCCGTGAGCGGGTGGATGACCACCGTGGTGTCCTTGCGGGCTTCAACGACCTCGTCGAGATAGCAGATGGCCCCGGCGCGCACCGCCAGCGTCAACGGTCCGTCCATCCAGACGGTCTCCTCGTTTTGCAGCAGGTAGCGGCCGACCAGGTCGGAGGCGAACAGGTCTTCGTGGCAGGCCACCGTGATCAGCGGCCGCCGGAGCCGAAAGGCCATGTGCTCCACGAAGCGGGTCTTGCCGCAGCCGGTCGGCCCTTTGAGCATGACCGGCAGCCGCGCGGCACAGGCGGCCTCGAACACCGCGACTTCGCCGCCGCGGCTCAGGTAGTAGGGCTCTGCGTGGATCCGGTAGCTGTCGATTCCGCTCGCCGTCATGGCTGGCCTCCGGTTTCGTTTGCCATCCTGAGTCGGATGTAATAAACTTCAATGTGGAAGCGCGAGTAAGGGCCCGGGAGGCCGCCGGGTCAAGGGTTCGAGTAACGAGAGGCGTGAGTTCCTCCTTGAAACCTTGACCGTTCGCCCCTTGGGCCCTGAGCTATATATAATGGAGCGTTATGACAGACAACCCCCACATGGTCCAGCGCCTGCCCGACGGAGACCGGGAGATCATCCTGATCGGCACGGCCCACGTCTCCCGGGAGAGCGTCCGGCTGGTCGAGGAGGTCATCGCCGCGGAAACGCCGGACACCGTCTGCGTCGAGCTATGCGCGTCCCGCTACCAGGCCCTGCGCCAGAAGGACCGCTGGCGGGACATGGACATCATCAAGGTCATCCGGGAAAAGAAAGCCTTTCTGCTCCTGTCCAACCTGCTGCTGGCCTCCTTCCAGAAACGCATCGCCAAAAAAATGGACGTGACGCCCGGCGCGGAAATGCTCAAAGCCGTCGAGATGGCCGATGCGCTCGGCGCCCAGGTCTGGCTGGCGGACCGCGACATCCGCGCGACCCTGTCCCGGGCCTGGCGCGCGCTGGGCTGGTGGAGCCGGATCAAGCTCGTCTACCAGCTGCTGCTGTCCATGGGCGCGGCGGAGGAAATCACCGAGGAGGAGATCGAACGCATGAAGCAGCAGGATGTGCTTGAAGCGCTGCTTGCGGAAGTCGGCCGCTCCATGCCCATGCTGAAGACCATCCTGATCGACGAACGCGACCGGTACCTGGCCGCCAAAATCCGCCGGGCCCCGGGAAAGAGGGTCGTCGCCGTGGTCGGCGCCGGGCACCTGCCGGGCATCCGGGCCCACTGGGACGCGGACACCGACCTCTCCGCCCTGGAGGCGCTGCCGCCGCCGGGCCGGATGGGCGCCGTCATGAAATGGGGCATCCCCGCGAGCATCGTCGCGCTGATCGTCGCCGGTTTTTTTTACGGCGGCAAGAACGCCGGCACCGACATGATCGTGCTCTGGAGCCTGTGCACCGGCGTGCTGGCGGGTCTCGGCGCGTTGCTGGCCCTGGCGCACCCGGCCACGGTCCTGGCCTCGGTCGTCGTCGCCCCGTTCACGACCCTGCACCCCATGATCGCCGCCGGCTGGGTGTCGGGCCTGGTGGAGGCCTTTTCGCGCAAACCGAAGGTCAAAGACCTGGAGAGCCTGCCGGAGGACATCCTGTCCGTTCGCGGCTTCTGGCGCAACAACGTCACCCGCATCCTGCTGGTGGTCGCCTTCACCAACCTCGGGGCCTCGGTCGGGACGCTGGTGGCGTTTCCGGTGATCGTGAAGATCCTGCTGGGGGGGCCGGGATAAAACCGTTCGAAGCTCAAAGGTGAACGCTGAAAGCAACCACCCATGGAGGTTCATGCAGCGGGCGACGGTGAGCGCCTTGCTGCTCCTGCTGATTCTTTCCGGCTGCGGCGGGCAAGCCCGGGTCCGTCCCGGCCCGCCCCCCGCCAGGCCCAAGCCGGCCCTGCCGGCGCTGCGCTACACCATTCAAGCCGGCGCCTTCAAAAACATCGACAACGCCGTGCGCCTCACCGAACGGCTCCTCACCCGCAAGCTGGCGGCCTATCACTTCATCGACGAGTCGGGCTTCTACAAGGTGCGCATCGGCAACTTCCCCTCGCGGGAGGAGGCCGTCGACCGGGCCGAGGGGCTGAAAGCGGCCCGCATCATCGAGGAGTACTTCATCATCGCACCGGGGGATTACGCCGCCGCCCGGCAGCCCTCCACCGGGGAATCCCAGCTCCGAAACGAAATCATCCGCACGGCGGAGCGTTTCATCGGCGTGCCGTACAAGTGGGGCGGGGAATCGACGGTAACGGGCTTCGACTGCAGCGGCCTGACCATGGCGGTCTATCAGCTCAACGGCCTGGACCTGCCGCGGACCTCCGGCGAGCAGTGGTCGGCCGGAAGGCCGGTCGACGAGAGAGACCTCTCCAAGGGAGACCTGGTCTTTTTCGCCACCCGCGGCGGCAATAAGGTCTCGCACGTGGGCATCTACCTTGGCGGCGACGAGTTTCTGCACGCCCCCCGCCGGGGGACCCCCATCCAGGTGGCGTCTCTTTCCGGCGACTACTACCGGGCACGGTATCTGGGCGCCCGCTCCTACTTCTGACGACGAGCCCCGGACCCTGCGGGCAGTATCCGGACCACGGTCCGCTCAAAGCGTTTTCCGCCGGGTGTTTCATGGGAGATCCGCGCCGTCTTCAGGCGGCCTTCGGCGAAGAGCCGGATGCACTCGGGGTAGAGCTGCCACTCCTGCTCCAGGCCCCGCCGCCGGACCGCGTCGAGCGTGTCGTCTTCCCGGATCGCGAAGGCGCGCTGGCCGATGATGGGCCCCGAATCCTCACCGTAGTCCACAAAGTGAACGGTGCACCCTCCCACCTTGCAGCCGTAGCGGAAGGTGTCGCCGTACCCGTCGGTCCCGGCGAAGGCCGGCAGCAGGGCCGGGTGGATGTTCATGATGCGCGGGCGCGTGCGGTCGGTGTTCACCCGGTCGATGAAATACGGGGTCAGGTTGCGCATGAAACCGGCCAGCACGAGCAGATCGAACGGATGCGCGCTCATCGCCTCCAGCAGCAGGGCTTCGGCCACGGCCCGGCCGGCCAGGAACGCATCCACCTTCTCGGGGTCGGCGTCCCGCGGCCAGAGGGTCTGTTTGGCCCGGGCCTCGTCCAATCGGAAATCCGCCGGCAGCTTCGTGCCGGCCGGGTTTTGCCTGAAGGACCGGAGGACCGCCCGGTAATCGACCACGAAGGTCCGGATCCCGCTTGCCTGCGCCCGTTTCAGTCCATAGGCATCGGGGTTGTCCGAGCCGACGAAAACGACATCGGCGGCCACCGTTCCGCTGCGGGCGGCATCGATGATGGCCTGGAGATTGGTGCCCCCCCCCGAAACCAGGGCTCCCACCCGGATTTTTTCGACCATGACGCACCCCCTTCGGGTGTGGTTTGTTCGGTTGACATCCACACGCTTTGAATCTATTATCACCCATTCAATTTTTTTCAAGAAAGGAATCGAGCAAAATGGCGGAAGGCATTATCGAAATCGAGGACGGCAATTTCGAAGCGGAAGTGCTGAAGAGCGAGCTGCCGGTTCTCGTCGACTTTTGGGCGCCCTGGTGCGGACCGTGCAAGGCGATCGCCCCGGTGGTGGAGGATTTGGCCAAAAGCTTCGGCGGCAAAATCAAGTTTGCCAAGTGCAACGTGGACAACAACCCCGTGACGCCGGGAAAGTACGGCATCAAGGCCATCCCGACCCTGATCTTCTTCAAGGCCGGGGGCGTCGTCAATCAGATCACCGGCATGGTGGCCAAAGGAAAACTCGAAGAGGCCCTGAACAAGCTGGCATGACCGCCGGCGCCGGAGTCGAGATCACGCCGCGGTCGACCAATACCCTCCCGGCAGTTTCGCCCTGTTTCCATGGCGGCTCGCGAACCCGCAGAGCAATCGGTGCAGTGACCGGTTATCGTACCTCTTTCTTACTTTCGACGGCGGCGTTCAAATGACCACACATCGCACACCGGTTCGCCTCTTGGCCGTAGGGTGTCTATCCCTCGCCCTGATCGGCGGCTGCAGCACCATTCAGGAGACCGCCTCCGACATTAAGAAGTCCGTCGGCAGCCTTTTCGGCGCATCAGACGAAAACCTCAGCGCGGAAGAGCTGGCGATGAGAGGCATGGAGGAGTTCGACGACGGCAACTACAAGAAGGCCATCGACAACTTCCAGAAGCTGAAGGACATCTACCCCTTTTCGCGGTATTCCATTCTGGCGGAGCTGAAACTGGGCGACGCCCACTACCGCATCGAACAATACGAAGACGCCATTTTCGCCTACGAGGAATTCGAAAAACTGCACCCGCGCAACGAGGCGGTCCCCTATGTGATCTACCAGATCGGGCGTAGCCACTTCGACCGCATCTCCACCCCCGACCGGGATCAAACCGCCGCCCGCAAAGCCCTGGAAGCCTTCCAGCGGCTCCAGAAGCAGTTCCCGAACGACCCCTACGCCCGCAGCGCCGCCGATCACATCGTCGCCTGCCAAAAGAGCCTGGCGGGGCACGAATTCGGGATCGGGCGTTTTTACTTCAAGAGCCAGCACTACCGGGCGGCCCTGCAGCGCTTCCGCTCGGTCGTCGCCAAGTACCCCGACGTCGGCTACCATCAGTCGGCATTGGACTTCATCGCCCGGTGCGAGAAAAAAATCGCGCAGGAACAGGGCCAGCTCCAGGAGGCGGCGGACGCGCCGGCGGCGGTGTCTTCCCCGCTGTCGCCCGACAACGGCTGACCCCGGGCCGGGACGGCCCTGCCGCCGGTCGGTGCCGATTATCTAAAAAACCTCTTGATTCTTCCCCAAAATTTATATAGTTAGATAATTTTTTGGCGGACTGGCAGCAAGCCGCCGTTTTCGAGTCATGATCACCTGTGCAGGAGGGCGCTACCGTGTCCAAGATGTGTAACATTTGCGGAAAGAAACCGCTGGTGGGCAGCAACATCAGCCATGCCCATAACGTCACCAAACGCCGCTTCAACCCCAACCTTCAGAGAGTCCGCACCCTGGCCGACGGCCGCACGAAAACCATGATGGTGTGCACCGCCTGCCTGAAATCCGGCCGGGTGCAGAAGGCGCCCTGACCCCCGGCGCTACCCCACCCGCTTGGCATCCTGAACATGCTTCACCCGCCGCACGGCGGACAGGACCCGTTCCAGGTGCGCCGTGTCCTGCACGTTGATGGTAAAATGGCTTTCCACCATCCGGTTGTCCTGCGTGTCGGAGCTGGCGTGCAGGATGTTGGCCCCCAGCTTGCTGATGTTGCCGACCAGGTCGGCTAACAGGCCCATCCGGTCCTGGGAAACGACTTCGATCTTGACCGGGTAGCTTTCGGAGGATTCGGTGTTCCACTCGACCTCGATCTGGCGATCGGGGCTGCTGCGCAGGGCGTTCACGCAACTGGCGCGGTGGATGGTGACGCCGTAGCCCTGGGTGATGTAGCCGATGATCGCATCCCCCGGCACGGGCTGACAGCACTTGCCGAACTTGATGAGGATGTCCTCCACCCCCCGGACGAGAACCCCGGCCCTCGGCTTCTTTTTGCGCACCCGGCTCATCAGTTTTTCCAGGATCGACTCCCGGTCCGCCTGCGTTTCCGGCTTTGCGATGAACGGCCTCAGCACCTGCAACGGGGTGGTTTTGCCGTAGCCCACGTTGGCGATGAGGTCATCCAGGGTCTTGAGCCCCAGCGAGTCCACCACCTCCGTCATCTGGGCGGTCTTGGACAGGTTGACGAAACTCAGCCGCTCCTTGCGGAAGGCCTTCTCCAGCATCTCCCGGCCGAGGCTGACGCTGCGCTCCCTTTCCTGGGCCTTGATCCACTGCCGGATCTTGGAGCGCGCCTTGATGGTCTTGACGAACTTGAGCCAGTCCTTGCTGGGGGTGTGGTTCTTGGCGGTGACGATTTCCACGATGTCGCCGGTCTGCAGCTGGTAGGGCAGGCTGACCATCTGGCCGTTGATCTTGGCGCCGACGCACTTCTGGCCGATCTCGGTGTGGATCAGGTAGGCGAAGTCCACCGGAGTCGAACCCTTCGGCAGCGCCCGGATGTCGCCCTTGGGCGTGAAGACGTAGACCTCGTCCGGAAAGAGGTCGATGCGGACGTTCTCGAGAAACTCCCCGGGGTCCCGGAAGTTGTCCTGGTTTTCGACGAGGTCCTGGATCCAGGCGAATTTCTTGCTGATGTTCTCGTCGATGCGCCGGCCTTCCTTGTAGCCCCAGTGGGCCGCGATCCCGGACTTGGCCACCCGGTCCATCTCCCAGGTCCGGATCTGGATCTCGATGCGCTCGCCGACGGGCCCGATCACCGTGGTGTGCAGCGACTGGTACATGTTCGGCTTGGGACGGCCGATGTAGTCCTTGAACTTGTAGTCGATGGGTTTCCACATCGAGTGGATCAGGCCCAGGGCCTCGTAGCACTGGGAAACCGTGTCCAGGATGATGCGGAAGGCGATGAGGTCGTAGATCTGCTCGAAGGTCAGGTTCTGCGATTTCATCTTGGTGTAGATGCTGTAGAAATTCTTGCTGCGGCCGAGGATTTCGCCCTTCAAATTCGACTCGGCCATCTTCCGGCGGAGGGTCTCCCGCACGCTGTCGATGTACTGCTCGCGCTCGGATTTGGACTTGGCGACCAGCAGCTCGAGCCGGGTGTACTCCTCCGGGTTCAGGTACTTGAAGGCGTTTTCCTCCAACTCGTTCTTGATCCAGTAGATGCCGAGGCGGGCGGCGATCGGCGCATAGATGTCCATCGTTTCCTGGGCGATGGCCTTGCGTTTTTCCGGGGAGTGGAAGCGCAGGGTGCGCATGTTGTGCAGCCGGTCGGCGAGCTTGATCAGGATCACGCGGATGTCGTCGGCCATGGCGAGGAACATCTTGCGGATGTTTTCGGCCTGGCGTTCCTGGGAGCTCGAGGTGGGCAGCAGGCTGAGCTTGGTCACCCCCGAGACGATGCCTTGCACCTCCGGGCCGAACAGCTCCCGCAGCTCCTCGGGTTCGGCCCGCGTGTCCTCGAGCACGTCGTGCAGCAGCCCGGCGGCGATGCTGACGGGGTCCAGCTTCATGTCCGCCAGGATGTTGGCCACCTCCAGGGGGTGCATGAGGTAGGGCTCGCCGGAAAGGCGCACCTGGCCGGCATGGACCTGCGCCGAGTAGACATACGCGCGCTCGACAACATCCACGTCCGGATCGGAACCGTACTCGGTGATTTTATCGAGGATGTTGTTGATTCGGATCATCTAGTAGGCCTTCGCGAACACCACTCGGTGCTGGCCGGGCTTGCCGCAGCGGATGCACCGGCCCGCCCCGCCCAGCGGCTCGAAGGGGACGCAGCGGATCGTGACCGTGAGGTCCTCCTTGATCTTGGCCTCGCAGGCCGGGTCCCCGCACCAGCCCGACAGGGCGAATCCGCCGTGGATTTCGGGTTTCTCGAGATTGCGGGGGGTGAAATAGTCGTAAAATTCGCCCCGGTCGTCGATGGTCACCGTGTTTTCGGTGCGGAATGCCAGCGCGCGGGCGAAGAGGTTGTTCTGGATGTCGTCCAGGATGCCGGGGATCTCCGCCACGAACGCCTCGCGCTTCAGAGACACCCGCTGCTGGTGAGGCGTGTCGCGCCGCCCCAGAAACACGGTGTTCTCCTTGATCTCCCGGGAGCCGATCTCGGCCCGCAGGGGGATGCCCTTCTTGATCCACTCCCATCCCCTGGCGCCGCCGATGTCCCGGGGGTCGACCTCGACCGTGACCGCGCGCCCGTGATAGATCCTGGCCTTCAGCTCGCGCGCGAGGCTCTCCGTGTACGCCATCACGGCCTGGCGCTCGTCTTCCTTCTTGAAAATGGGCAGCAGGACGACATGGGCCGAGGCCGCGCGCGGCGGCATGATAATGCCGTCGTCGTCACCGTGGGTCATGATGACGCCGCCGATCAGCCGGGTGGAGGCCCCCCAGGAGGTGGTCCACACGTACTCCTCCTTCTCCTCGGCCGACTGGAACTTGATCTGGGACGCCCGGGCGAAATTCTGACCCAGGAAATGGGAGGTCCCCGCTTGCAGGGCCTTGCGGTCCTGCATCATGGCCTCGATGCAGATCGTGTCCACGGCCCCCGGGAAGCGCTCGGCGGCCGTCTTGTGGCCCTTGATGACCGGCATCGCCAGGTATTCCTCCGCCAGCCGCGCGTAAATGTCGAGCATCAGAAGGGTCCGTTCCCAGGCCTCCTCCCGGTTGGCGTGGGCCGTGTGCCCCTCCTGCCACAGGAACTCGCTCGTACGCAGGAAAATCCGGGTGCGCATCTCCCAGCGCACGACGTTGCCCCACTGGTTGAGCACGATGGGCAGGTCGCGATAGCTGCTGATCCATTTCGCGAAGGCATCCGCGATGATGGTCTCCGAGGTGGGCCGAACCACCAGCGGCTCGGTCAACCGCCCCGCCGGCACGAGCTCGCCCTTGCTGTTTTTCTCCAGCCGGTGATGGGTCACCACCGCGCACTCCTTGGCAAAACCCTCGACGTGCTCGGCCTCCTTCTGCATGAAGCTCAAGGGGATGAAAAGCGGGAAATAGGCGTTCTTGACGCCCGTCTCCTTGAACATGGCGTCCATGGCCTGCATGATGTTCTCCCAGAGGGCGTAGCCCCAGGGTTTGATCACCATGCAGCCGCGCACCGGCGAGCGTTCCGCCATGTCGGCGGCTTTGATCACCTGCTGGTACCACTCCGGGTAGTCGTCGCTGCGTGTCGGTGAAATCGCGGATTTCGGCTGTTTGCCCATCGGCTGTGCCCGTCCTCTCCTTGTTTGGTTAAACCGAAGAAGTTAAATAGAAAACAGGTCCCGCCTGTCGCTTCTACTGTTTAACGGGTTCCCGGTTTAACTGTTTGACTTTTTTTATCGAACCTCGCCACCTCCTCGAGCAGCACCTCCACCAGGCGCTCTTCGGGAAACTTCTTGACCACGCGCCCCTTGCGAAAGAGGATCCCGACCCCCTCGCCGCCGGCAACCCCGATGTCCGCCTCCCGGGCCTCCCCCGGCCCGTTCACGACGCAGCCCATGATGGCGATCTTGATCGGCGCGGTCGCGCCCGCAAGCGCCCGCTCCACCCGCTCGACGATGCCGAACAGGTCGATCCGGGTGCGGCCGCAGGTCGGGCAGGCGATGATCTCCGGGCCGCGCCGGCGAAGGTCGAGGGCCCGCAGGATTTCAAACCCGGCCCGCACCTCCTCGACCGGGTCCCGGGTCAGGGAGACCCGCAGCGTGTCGCCGATGCCCTCAGCGAGCAGCATGCCGATGCCCAGGGCGGACTTGACCAGCCCGGAAAAAAGCGTGCCCGCTTCGGTCACCCCGAGGTGCAGCGGCAGGTCGGTGCGGCCGGACAGCTGCCGGTAGGCGGCCACCGTGCGCCCGACATCCGAGGCCTTGAGGGACACCTTGATCGCATGGAAATCGAGCGAGCGCAGCAGTTCGATGTGGCGCAGCGCGCTCTCCACCATGCCCTCGGGGGCGGCCCCATTATATTTTTTTAGAATGTCCTTTTCAAGGGACCCCGCGTTGACGCCGATGCGGATCGGGATCCCGCAGTCCCGGGCGCAGTCCACCACGGCCTTGACCTTCTTGACGCCGCCGATGTTGCCCGGGTTGATCCGCAGACCGTCGGCACCGGAACGGGCGGCGGCGAGGGCCAGGCGGTGGTCGAAGTGGATGTCGGCAATCACCGGGATCCGCACCTGCCCCTTAATGCGGGCCAGCGCCGCGGCCGCCTCGACATCCGGCACCGCCACCCGCACGATGTCGCAGCCGGCCTCCTCCATCCGACGGATCTGCGCCGCGGTGGCCGCTACGTCCTGGGTGGGCGTGTTCGTCATGGACTGGACCGAGATGGGCGCCGCGCCGCCCACGGGCACCGGCCCCACCATGATCTGCCGCGTTTTCCTGCGCTGGATCATCCGGTCCATGCGATCACCTCAACATCCCACTGTGGTAAAGGTTGCCATATCCCCCCGCCTGTGGTAGGGTCGCCTCAAAACATCCTTCCGGCTGTCCAGCGCTGTCCAGAGTGCTCATCTCGTCGCCCCCCTCGGTCAATACTTTATTTGATGCGGCAGGGAGGCGACTGAAAATAGGTGCTTGAGCCCTGTATATTGCTTCGGAAACTCCGCGCGCACCAGCGGTAAAATGGGAGGCGGACTCGACCCCGTCCGCAGGCGGTGCCCGCACCGTCGCATGCCCGTGTAATAACAGACACATTGGCCTACATCAAGCAGGGAGTTCGCCATGACCAAAAAAGACAGGGATTCTTTTGCCGCCAAACACGGCCAGGAGGCAAAGGCCGGCATCGCCGCTGCGGTCCGGGAAAGGCTTGAAACGGAGGCGCCGGCGGGCTCGCTCTCGTGCGCGGCCGCCTTCAAGCTGTCGGCCGACCTTGAAAAACCGCCGGCCGAGATCGGCAAGGCGGCCGACCTGCTCGGCATCCGGCTCGTCAAGTGCCAGTTGGGGCTTTTCGGGTATGCGCCCGAAAAAAAGATCGTCCGGCCGGCGGCGGCGGTCGATCCCGCCCTGGGAGAGGCCATCCACGCGGCGCTTCAGGACGGCCGGTTGAGCTGCCGCATGGCCTGGGAGCTCGCGAAGCGGTTCCGGGTGCCCAAAATGAACGTGAGCGCCGCCTGCGAGGCGCTGGGCGTGAAGGTCAAGCCCTGCCAGCTCGGCGCATTTTGAGAAGCGGCCTAAAGCGCCGTTTTTCAAAACACAAGGGATGCCAACATGAAAAAACTGATTCGCAGACACAGGTTTTTACGGGTCGGGGTGCCGACCATGCTGATGGCCGCCGGCGCCGTTGCCATGCTTCAGGGCGGCGTTCCCCCGGCGGACGGCTTTCAGGATCTCAGCCTGGATCGGATCCTCGCCGCCGGCGAGCTGAAGGTCATTACAGGCAGCTCGCTCCACAGCCACTATGTGTATCGAAACCGGTCCAGGGGATTCGATTACGAACTGGCCAGGGAGTTTGCCGACCATTTGGGGGTCCGGCTGAGGACCGTGTCCTGCGACACATGGGAGGAGATGCGGGCCGCCCTTTACAGCGGGCGCGGCGACCTGATCGCCGCGGGCCTGGAAATCACCGCGGCGCGCTCCCGGCAGGCGGCTTTCTCCGACGGCTACCGGGAAGTGCGGCAGCACCTCGTGTCGCACCGCAGCCGACCGCCGGTCGCCGCGCTCCAGGACCTCGCCGGGAAAACGGTGGATGTCGCCCGCGGGTCGGCGCACCACGAACGGCTGGAGGAGCTGCGGCGCGAGGGCATCGACGTGATCATCCGCCTCCACGACAACCTGTCGGACGACCTCCTGATTCAAAAAGCGGCCCGGGGCGAGATCGACTTCACCGTCGCCAACAGCAACATCGCGCTCATGATCCGGCGCTATTACCCTTCGGCGTCCGTCCAGCCCCTCAGCCAAGAGACCGTCCCGCTCGGCTGGGCCGTGCGGCCCGATGCCCGGCAGCTGCTGGAAACGGTCAACTCGTTTTTCAAGACCGTCGGCGAGAACGGGCGCCTCGACGACATCTATGAAAAATATCACTGGAATATCGGCGACTTTGACTATATCGACCTGAAAACCTTTCACGAGCGCATGCGCACCCGCCTGCCCCGCTACCGGCCCTTCATCAAGGAAGCGGCCCGCAAAAACGGCTTCGACTGGTGCCTGATCGCCGCCCAGGCCTACCGCGAATCCCACCTGGACCCGCTCGCACGCGGGGCCTTCGATGCCCAGGGCCTGATGCAGATCCTGCCGGCCACCGCCCGCAGCCTCAAAATCGCCGACGCCTTCGACCCGGTCGCCAGCATCAACGGGGGCGTTCAATACCTGAAATGGCTCTACGAGCTGTTCGACGGGGCCGAGGAGGACGACCGGACGCTGCTCGCCCTGGCGGCCTACAATGCCGGGCCCGGGCATGTGCAGGACGCCCGGCGGTTGGCAGCCAAAAAGGGGCTTGACCCCAACCGCTGGGAGGCGGTGGCGAAAACCCTGCCCCTGCTGCGCTACCGCACCTATTACCAGAACGCCGAGCAGGGCTTCTGCCGGGGGGACATCACCGTGGCGTACGTCAAGCACATCCTGGTCTACTGGGATATTCTCAAGCGCCAGGAACTGGACGCCGCCGTGGCCAAGGCCGCCCTTGGGACCCGCGAGGTCTTTGTGCATTGAGCAATTTGAGGAATAGGTCCTATAGGACCCATAGGACCTATTCTTTTCAGCTCCTTGCGCCCATCCCGACGAACGGGTTGTGGCGTTTCTCCTCGCCGATGGTCGTCTCCGGGCCGTGCCCGGTGAACACCTGAACGTCGTCTGCCAGCGCGAAGAGCTTCTTCTGGATGCTGGACTTGAGCGCTTCGAAGTCGCCCCCCGGGAAGTCCGTGCGCCCCACGGAGCCGGCGAAAAGGGTGTCGCCCACGAAGAGGCGGCCGTCGGCGAGCAGCGAAACCCCGCCCGGGGTGTGGCCGGGGGTGTGGATGACCTTGAAGGTGATCGTGCCGACCGCGACGGTGTCGCCATCGTCGATGGTGCGGTCCGGGGCAGGGGAATCCTCGGCCGACATGCCCCAGGCGGCGGCGCTGCGCGAGAGCATTCGCAGCATCGGCGCATCCAGCGCGTGGATCAGGATCGGCGCACCGGTGACCGTCTTCATGCGCTTGTTGGCGCCGACGTGGTCGAAGTGCCCGTGGGTGTTGATGATTTGAGTGACGGTGAGCCTGTCCCCGGCCAGAGTGCGCAGGATCCGGTCCGCCTCGTCGCCCGGGTCGATGACGGCCGCTTGGCGCGTCTGCTCGCAGCCGACGATGAAGCAGTTGGCCATGATGGGGCCTACCGCAAGAGTCTTGATGATCATCTCATTCCTCCGATGGGAGCTTTTCCTTCCTCTTCCTTTTAACCACCAGCTTCGAGCTTTTGGCCGCCGTCTTTCTTGCCCTCGGTCTTCCCGGCGCGGGCGCCGGCTGCTCCTTCATGCGGTCTTCCGGCACGCTCGCGGCCGCCAGAGCCGGGTCTTGCTCATCTTCCCCTTCGATCGCCTCCGGCGGCGCCTCGGGGTCGACGCACGGCAGCCGCAGCTCGCCGGCCTCGACCGCGGCGCGGATGCTGTCCACGATCCCGTTGATGAAGGCGCCCGACTCCTCGGTCCCGAACTTCTTGCCGATGTCGACCGCCTCGTTGATGCTGACCTTGGCAGGGATGTCCCGGCAGCACACCATCTCGTAGACCGCGATGCGCATGACGTTGCGGTCGACGCCGGACATCCGCCCCAGGCTCCAGTTTTCCGAAAAGCGCTCGATCAGGGGGTCCAGTTCCGTCTGAGACCGCAGCACGCCGCGGACCAGCCTCAAGAAAAACGGCCGGACGTCCGGCTTGGGTGCAAAGTTGGCGCAGAACCGGCCGAAAGTTTCCTCCGAAAAATCCCTGCGCGTGTCCATGTAGAAAAGGGCCTGCATGGCCAGCTCGCGCGCCTTGCGACGGGTGCCCATCCCTCACACGGCGTCAAACAGGTTGACCATCTCGACGGCGGCCATGGCGGCGCTGAAACCCTTGTTGTCGAGTTTGGCGCCGGCCCGCTCGATGGCCTGTTCGATGGTGTCCACGGTGATCACGCCGAAGATGACCGGCAGCCCCGTCTCCATCATCACCCCGGCGATCCCCTTGGACGCCTCCGCCGCCACGAAGTCGAAGTGCGGGGTCGCCCCCCGGATCACGGCCCCCAGACAGATGAGCGCGTCAAAGCGCTTGGTGCGGGCCACGCGTTTGGCCACCAGCGGGATCTCGAACGCCCCCGGCACCTTGAACACCTCGATGTCCTTGTCCTTGGCGCCGCAGCGGTTCAGCGCGTCCAAGGCCCCGCCGACCAGCTTCTCGGTGATGAAATCGTTGTAGCGGCTCGCCACGATGGCGAACTTCTTTCCCTCCGCGTTGAGTTTCCCTTCGATGATCTTCGGCATCCTCGCTCCTCCCGGGTTTGGTTGAACAGAAAAAAGTTGAACAGAGAAAAAGTTCAAATGAAAACCGTAAAAGGAAACGGTTGAACCGGAAACCGGCAGGCAATACGGCCGCCCCCCCTCTGTTTAACGTATTGACTGCTTAACTGTTCTACCGTTTAACTTTTCCCCTGTTTGCCTGTTTAACTGTATCGCCTAAGGCGTTTTCTCCAGCGACAGCAGGTGCCCCATCTTGAGCTTCTTGCACTCGAGGTAGCACTTGTTGAACTCGTTCGCCTCGATTTCAATCGGCACCTGCTCGATCAAGCTCAGGCCGTAGCCTTCCAACCCAACCATTTTCTTGGGGTTGTTGGTCATCAGGCGCATCCGGCGCACCCCGAGGTCCGCCAGGATCTGGGCGCCGATGCCGTAGTTGCGCATGTCGGGCTGGAAGCCCAGCTGCACGTTCGCCTCCACGGTGTCCAGCCCCTTCTGCTGCAGCGCGTAGGCTTTGATCTTGTTCACCAGTCCGATCCCCCGTCCCTCCTGGCGGATGTAGAGCAGCACCCCGCAGCCTTCCTCTTCCATCATGGACATGGCCCGGTGCAGCTGCGGCCCGCAATCGCAGCGCATCGACCCGAAAATATCGCCGGTCAGGCACTCGGAGTGCACCCGCACGAGCACCGGCTTTTCGGGATCGATCGTCCCCTTCACCATGGCGAAGTGCAGCAGGTCGTCGATATCGTTTTCGTAGACGATCGCTTTGAAGTCGCCCGCGATCACGGTGGGGATGTCGGCCTCGGCCGCCCGATGGACGAAGGACTCCGTGCGCATCCGGTACTCGATCAGGTCCGGGATGGTGCAGATGCCGATGCCGTGCCGCTCGCTGGTCTTTTCGAGCGCGGGCCGCCTGGCCATGGAGCCGTCCTCGTCCAGGATGCCGCAGATGACGCCCGCCGGTGTGAGGCCCGCCAGCCGCGCCAGGTCGACGGAGCCCTCGGTCTGGCCCGTGCGCACGATCACCCCGCCCTCCCGGGCCATCAGGGGGAAAACATGCCCCGGCCGCACGAGGTCGTTCGGGCGGGCGCCCGCGGCCACGGCCGTCAGGATGGTCGTCGACCGGTCGGCCGCGGAGACGCCGCTCGTCACCCCGATGCGAGCGTCGACCGATACCGTAAACCCGGTTCCGTAGCGCGAGGTGTTGTTGTCCACCATCGGCGGCAGATCGAGCTGAACGGCTTTTTCCCGGGACAGGGACAGGCAGATGAGCCCGCGCCCGTGTTTGGCCATGAAGTTGACGGCGTCAGCGGTCACTTTCTCGGCCGCCATGCAGAAATCAGCTTCGCTCTCCGGCTCGCTGCCGTCGGCGAGGATGACCATTTTGCCGGCGCGGATGTCGCCGATGGCTTTTTCGATGGAAATGTGGGGCATAGACTACTCCAAAAACGTTTTAAGATTTAAGTGTTAAGTTTTAAACCGGAAACCAAACCGGCTCGGGCGGATGACGTCCACAAACTTTCTCTTAAAACTTAACACGTAAAACTTAAAACTCTATTTAATATACCCCGCCTTGGCGAGGAGCTCCATGCTCACCCCCTGCGACGGGGGCCCGGAATGCTCCTGTTTCGCCGACAGGAATTTTTCCACGTACTTGCCGATCATGTCGGTTTCGATGTTGACGGGCTCACCCGTGCGCTTGAGCCCGATGGTGGTCAGGCCGGCCGTGTGGGGGATGATGCTCACCGTGAAGCGACCCGGCTCCAGAGTGTTGATGGTCAGACTGATGCCGTCCACGGCGACCGATCCTTTGACAATCATGTAGCGTGTGAGCGCCGCGGGCACGGCCACGGCGATGACGACGACGTTGCCGACCGTTTCGCGCCCGTCGATCGCACCCGTGCCGTCGATGTGACCGGACACCAGGTGGCCGTCGATGCGGTCCGAAAGGCGCAGGGCCCGTTCGAGGTTCACGCGCTGGCCCACGCGGGCGGCCCCGAGCGTGGTTTTCGCGAGGGTTTCCGGCGAGACGTCGACCTCGAAGCGCCGGCCGGTCAGCCGGACCGCCGTGAGGCAGGCCCCGCTCACGGCAATGCTGTCGCCGACCTTGGTGCCGGCCAGGTCGAAATCGGACTCGACGGACAGCCGCTTGCCCGCCCCGGAGGGCCGGATCTCGGCGATGGCCCCCAGGCCTTCGATGATTCCGGTGAACATGGCGGATCGCTCAAAACTCGCAGGATATTAAACCGGTCTAAATAGGTTCAACTGCAGCCGTTGTCAGGCGGATCGGGGTGCCCGCCGCAGCGCGCCGCAACGCCCTTACCCATTTTAAGAATGGTTTGCGATTGTTCAATCTCCTGTCCGGGCGTGGAGACCCTTTCTCTTTGAACTTCGGCCTTTCAGCACTGGGCTCCGACGACATACCCCTCGATCATCACGTCGTCCCCGAAACGCAGCGTCCGGATCCGCTCCAGCCGGATGGCGTCCTTGATCCGCTCCGCACCGCCGCCCCGGCAAACGGGGACGCCGTCGTCTCCGCCCAGAATCAACGGTGCGTAAAAAAAGCACACTTTGTCGACGATGCCTGCTTTGAAAGCCGAGGCCAGCACCCGGCTGCCGCCCTCGACCAGGATGCTGGCGACACCCATCGAGCCCAGCCGGGCGGCCAACGCCGCCATGTCGACCCGTCCCTCCCGGGTCTCCACCTCGATCACCTGCACCCCCTTGCGGGCGATGCGGCGCTTGGCGTCATCGGGCGCGCCGCGCCCGGCAACCACCAGCGTGTCCGCCGGGGAGGCGTGGTTCAATACCCGGGCGGTCGGGGCCATCCGCAGGTGCGTGTCCAAGATGACGCGGATCGGGTCCTTGGGCCGGCGGTGGTCGATTCGTGCCGTCAGAAGGGGGTCGTCGGCGGCGACGGTCCCGGCGCCCACCAGGACGGCATCCACCGAGTGGCGCAGCTCGTGCACGAACGCCCGGGCGGACTCGCCGGTGATCCATTTGGAATCCCCGGTCCGGGTGGCGATCCGGCCGTCCAGGGTAGCGGCACACTTGGCGATTACAAAAGGCCGGCCGGTGCAGGCGTGTTTGACAAAGGCCTCGTTGAGCTGCCGGGCCTCCTCCGCGCACACCCCGAGCGTGGTGTCGATCCCTCTGGCTTTCAGGAATTCCGCACCGCCGCCCACCACCCGCGGGTTGGGGTCCTGCATGCCGATGACGACGCGCCGGATGCCGGTCTCGATGATCTTGAGCGTGCAGGGCGGGGTCCGCCCGGTGTGGTTGCAGGGCTCGAGGGTCACGTAAAGCGTCGCGCCGCGCGCCTGTTCACCCGCCGCATCGATGGCAGCCACTTCGGCGTGGGGCCCGCCCGCGAACTCGTGAAAGCCTCGACCGACCACCTCCCCATCCCGGACCACGAGGGCCCCCACCATCGGGTTGGGCGATGTGGTGCCCCGGCCTTGAGCAGCCAACTCCAGCGCCGTCCGCATGAAACGCTCGTCGTTCAACGGTTTTACGACAACCTTTCCGCTTCAGGCCGGCTCCGCCGCCTTGTCCGCCTTTTCGGCCTTCTGGGCGCTCAGGAGCTTTTTCAGCTCCGCCACGAAATCGTTCACGTCCTTGAATTCGCGGTAGACCGAGGCGAACCGCACGTAGGCCACGTCATCCAGCTCGTGCAGCTTCGCCATGATCTTCTCGCCGATGACGGTCGAGGGGATCTCCTTTTCTTCGGACTCCCGCAGGTCGCGCTCCATCTCGTCGATGAACTCCTCGATGACGTTCATGCTGATGTTGCGCTTTTCGCAGGCCTTGAGCATCCCCGACCGGACCTTGTCCCGGCTGAAGAGTTCGCGCCCGCCGTCCTTCTTGATGATCATGATCGGGATTTCTTCGATGTGCTCGTAAGTGGTGAAACGCCGGTTGCAGGTCAGGCATTCCCGGCGCCGGCGGATGACGCTGGCATCCTTGCTCAACCTGGAGTCGATCACCTTGTTTTCAATCTCGCTGCAGAACGGACACTTCATCCCTCACGCCCTCCCCATTCGTAATCCCGTCGCCCTCATGGACTCACCGGCCTGTTCGCCATGCGTTTCATCGATGATGTTGGGATTCGGCATACTTGATTGCCTGGATAATATAACGATTGACCGCTTGCATGGAGCGCTCAGCCCTGAGTGCTCGGCGCTTCCGTGCCGCTGATCTGAATCATCCCGATCCCCGCCTCGGCGAGCATGTCCCGCGCCAGTTCATCCGCATAGCCGGACCGGTAGTAGATCATCGTGATGCCGGCGTTGATCAGCATCTTCGCGCATATGGAGCAGGGCTGGGTCGTGCAGTAAAGGCTGGCGCCTTTCACCGAAACCCCGTGGTAGGCCGCCTGGATGATGGCGTTCTGCTCGGCGTGAATGCCGCGGCACAATTCGTGGCGCATGCCGGACTGCACGTTGAGCTTCTCGCGCAGGCAGCCCACCTCGGCGCAGTGGCGAATGCCGGAAGGCGCGCCGTTGTAGCCGGTGGACAGGATGCGCTTGTCCTTGACGATCACCGCCCCGACCGCCCGCCGGGTGCACGTCGTGCGCTTGGCGACCAGGATGGTGATGTCCATGAAGTAGGTTTCCCAGCTGGGGCGTTGAGTCGTGATCATTGGAATCGAGAATCAGGATCCATTGGTTTGTGGACACTCAGGGCGACAAACACCTAAAAATTTGAAAATACAGCTACCTATAGTATAGTGATGGGGGTGCAACCGCAAGAGAAAAGTTGCCGACGATCCCTCCGGTCGCAGACAAAAAGAGCACGGCTCGCAGGGCGGCTTTGCCAGCCCTCGACGCCGTGCTCTCCAGCGCTTCCGATTAATTACATATTTTCTCGGGAAGCGGGATGTTGCCGCGACGATTGTCGCGGCAGAAAGCCGCTTCCACAGGAACCACCGTTCATTCTCAAGCGGCGTTGGCGCAACGCGCCGCAACCGGCGGCCGGATAGGCTTGAACCGGCCGGCTATCCCTTGTACTTGCCGAACAGCAGCGTCGCGTTGGTGCCGCCGAACCCGAAGGAGTTGGACATGGCAAAGTTCACCGTGGCTTTGCGGGCCGTGTTCGGCACGTAGTCCAAGTCCAGCTCCTCGGCCGGGTGCTCGTAGTTGATGGTGGGCGGCATGATGTCGTCGTAGACGGCCATGGCGGAGAACACGGCTTCGATGCCGCCCGAGCCCCCCAGCAGATGGCCCGTCATGGATTTGGAGGAGCTGACGGCCACCTTGTGGGCGTACTCCTTGAATACCGCTTTGATGGCGCGCGTCTCGTAAAGGTCGTTCAACTCGGTGGAGGTGCCGTGGGCGTTGATGTAGTCCACCTGGTCGCAGCGGATGCCGGCGTCGTCGAGCGCCATCTGCATGCAGCGGGACGCGCCGTTGCCGTCCGGCGGCGGCGAGGTCATGTGGTAGCCGTCCCCGGTGAGTCCGTAGCCGACCATTTCGGCGTAGATCCGGGCATTACGCCGGC
>Ga0316600_10000433_pt1 | contig 20386 bp, 23 predicted proteins | sample OWC_soil_day5_CT_FD_207652 | JGI IMG/M metagenome (GOLD analysis project Ga0316600, IMG submission 207652) | Wetland soil microbial communities from Old Woman Creek delta, Ohio, United States - OWC_soil_day5_CT | ecosystem: Environmental > Terrestrial > Soil > Wetlands | place: USA: Ohio... | reverse complement strand
GGTCGCTGAAGTTTCGTGCCGGTTTGAGGGGGGTGTCAATTTTTCTTATCATCCAGCGACTCCAAGCGCGGACACCCCCATGCCAGCCCAGCCCACGTTCGACCGCTCGCAACTCGAAGCCTTCTGGATGCCGTTCACGGCCAACCGGCAGTTCAAGGCGAATCCCCGCCTGCTCGCCCGCGCCTCCGGCATGCACTACTGGACGCCGGAGGGCCGGCAGATCCTCGACGGCGTGGCGGGGCTGTGGTGCGTGAACGCGGGCCACGGCCGTCGCGAGATCGCCGAGGCCGTCGGCCGCCAGATCGCCGAGATGGAATATGCGCCGCCCTTCCAGATGGGGCACCCGGCCGCCTTCGAGCTCGCCAACGAGATCGTGCGCTGGCTGCCCGGCGGCCTCGACCACGTGTTCTTCACGAACTCGGGCTCCGAGTCGGTGGACACCGCGCTCAAGATCGCGCTCGCCTACCACCGCGTGCGCGGCGAGGGCACGCGCACGCGCTTCATCGGCCGCGAGCGCGGCTACCACGGCGTGGGCTTCGGCGGCATCTCCGTGGGCGGCATGGTCAACAACCGCAAGTTCTTCGGCACGCAGCTGCCGGGCGTGGACCACCTGCCGCACACGCACGACCTCGCCCACAATGCCTGGACGCGCGGCGAGCCAGCCTGGGGCGCGCACCTCGCCGACGACCTCGAGCGGATCGTCGCGCTGCACGACGCGAGCAACATCGCCGCGGTGATCGTCGAACCGGTGGCGGGCTCGACCGGGGTGCTGATCCCGCCGCAGGGCTACCTCGCGCGCCTGCGCGAGATCTGCACGAAGCACGGCATCCTGCTGATCTTCGACGAGGTCATCACCGGCTTCGGGCGGCTGGGCTCGCCGTTCGCAGCGGAGCACTTCGGCGTGACGCCGGACATGATCACGATGGCCAAGGGCCTCACCAACGGCGCCGTGCCGATGGGTGCCGTTGCCGCGAGTCGGCAGATTTACGAGGCCTTCATGCAAGGGCCCGAGGGAGCGATCGAGCTGTTCCACGGCTACACCTACTCCGCGCACCCCGTGGCCTGCGCGGCCGGCCTCGCCACTCAGCAGATCTACCGGACCGAAGGCCTCCTGACGCGCGCCCGCGACATCGCGGACTACTGGGCCGACGCGGTGCACTCGCTCAAGGGACTGCCGCACGTCATCGACCTGCGCAACCTCGGGCTCATCGGGGCGATCGAGCTCGAGCCCATCCCCGGCAAGCCGGGCGCACGCGGCTTCGACGCATTCGTGCGTGCGTTCGAGAAGGGCGTGCTGGTGCGAGTGACGGGCGACATTATCGCGCTGTCGCCTCCGCTCGTCATCGAGCGCTCGCACATCGACGAGCTGTTCGGCACGCTGGCCGACGTGCTCAGGTCCGCGGCCTAGCCGCGAGTCCCGCTCGCAGAAAAACGCCCGGCCCCCTCGCGGGGACCGGGCGTCGTTTCAGCGGAAGCCGAAGCTAAGGCCGCTCGATTATTCCTCGCCGCCCCACGGGAACGTGGTGGAAACCGAGAAGATCACACGACCTTCGGAATTGAACACGTCGCCCTCTTCCTGCTCGTCGATGTCGTTGTCGACCCACTTCAGTCCGAGGTCGAAGTTGCCCAGCGTGTAGCCCACGCCGATCGAATAGTCCAGGTACTCGGCATCATCGAACGCGTCGCCGTAGTTGTAACCGAGGTGCGCGTCGATGGTGAAGTTCGCCGGCAGCTCGAAGCTGGCATTGCCTTCGGTGTAGAACCCGTCCTCATCGGTGCCGGAGAGGTCGTTGCTGTACCACTGCTTGAGCTCCAGCCACTTCCAGCTCAGGGCACCGTAGATCTCGGGGTAATCCGCGATCTCGCAGTCCTCTTCAAGGTCACGGCAACGCGAGCGGTTCTCGCTGGAATCCGGGTAGAGGTAATAGACGATGCCGACGTCGTAGCCGAAGCCTTCCGCGAATTCGCCCGCGAAGCCCGCGTACAGGTCGAGTTCGATGTTGCCATCGTAGCCGTCGCCGTAATCAATGTTGCTCGCCCAGGCACCCGCGTAGAAACCGCTGTCGTGGGCCCAGTCGATGCTGCCCTGCAGCGCGGGGTCCTTGGCGCTGAGGCTGATGCCACGGAAGTCGTAATCGCTGACCGCAGTCACCGTCCCCGTGATCTCGGCATGCGCCACAGAGGCCGTCGCCAGCAGGACGAACGCGGCCAAGCCTTGAGTCAATTTCATGCTGCACCCCATAAGTTGCAAAAACACAACAATTTCAACTTCGCCAGCGACGCGAGTGTATCAGATAGGACACATTGCACATCCGGAGGCATCACGCCCTGGCCCACCGCCGGAGTGTGGTGCAGGATTCGTGCCAGTCACGGTCACCGCGAATTCATGAGGTCACCCGGGCGTATTGCACCGCGGCAGCGCAGGCCGCGACGCCGCTTGCACCGACATGGAACCGGGAGCGCTCAGACGGCCGCCTGCGGCTCGTAGATCGCGTAGAACTTCCGGGCCGGCTCGAGCACTTCCCACAGGCCGCGGAAGCCGGCCGGCATCACGAAGCAGTCGCCGGGCCCGAAGGTCCACGTGCGGCCGTGCTCGTCGGAAATGCGCACGCGGCCCTCGGTGAGCACGCACAGCTCGTTCTCGCTGTAGGAGACGTGCCACGCACCCTGGTTCGAGCGCCAGATGCCGGCGAAGAACCGGCCCGTGTCGTCGGTGTAGAGGTTGCGCACGAACTGCGCCGGCACGGGGCTGCCGGGTGCGATCCGCGCCGGGTCGAGTTCGAGCGCATCCTCGTGCCCGCTGAACTCGTCGATCTTGATGACTTCGGGACCCAGCTCGCTCATGGCTCACCCCCCTCTGAAGGTCGCGACGGCTGCGTGACCTTGCGGGCACGGGCCAGCAGGTCGCGCACTTCCTCGTCCTCGGTCTGACCGAAGTCAGCGTACCACTGCCCCACGGCGCTGAAGAACAGGGGCGACGCGAGGCAGACGACCTCGTCCGCGACGGCCGCGATCCGTTCGCGCGCCTCGACCGAGGCCACCGGCACGGCCACGACGACGCGCCCCGCGCCGAGCGACTGCAGTGCCCGCACAGCCGCCTCCATTGTGGCACCCGTGGCGAGGCCATCGTCCACGAGGATCGCGGTGCGGCCGATCATCTCGAGCGGCGGCAGCGGCCCGCGATACTCGCGTTCGCGCCGCTCGAGTTCGGCCTGCTCGCGGGCGCGAACGGCCTCGAAGGCCCCGGCGCGCCCGCCGAGATAGCGCACCACCTCGTCGTTCACGACCACCGCGCCGCCGCTCGCAATCGCGCCCATCGCGAGTTCCGGCTGCTGGGGCAGGCCGAGCTTGCGGACGACGAGCACATCGAGCGGAAGATCCAGCGCGTTGGCGACCTCATAGGCCACCGGAACGCCGCCGCGCGGCAGTCCGAGCACGATCGTGTCCGGCGCAGCACGGTGCCGGGTGAGCGCGTTCGCCAGCGCACGGCCGGCCTCCGCACGGTCGGCATAGATGCGCGACATCTCAGGTCTCCGGAGCCTCGAACGATGTTCGCGGCCTCCGTCAGCGCCGTCATGCGAGCAAGTACCTAAGTGCTATGCTGGATTGCGAGGCACTTTTCCGATGAGCGATCAGCCCCGACCGTCGATGCCGCCCGGCCCCACCGGACGGGACTGCGGCCTGGCAGACAAGGTCGCCTGGCTCCAGAGCCGACAGCGCGCGGGCGACGAGTCGATCGAGACCCACTTCGCCTGGGTCTTCCTCACGGCCGACCGCGCCTGGAAGCTGCGCAAGCCGGTGCGGCGCGACACCATGGACTACGGCAGCCTCGAGGCGCGGCGTCGCGACTCCGAGGCCGAGGTCCGGCTCAATCGCCGCCTCGCCCCGCACGTGTACCTCGGCACCCGACCCCTGACCGTGGATGCTGCGGGCCGCTTCGCCATCGGCGGCGAGGGCGACGTCGTGGACTGGCTGGTCGAGATGCGACGTCTCGACCGCAGCCGCATGCTCGACCTGCGTCTCGCGCGTGGCGAGGTGGCGGCCGGGGATGTCGGCCGGCTGGTCGCGCAGCTGGCGACGTTCTACGCGGCCGAGCGGCCGGCGGTGACGGACGGCGCGGCGCTCGCCGCGCGCCTGCGCGCTCAGGTCGCGGCCAACGAGCGCGTGCTCGCGACGATCGACCGCAGCTCGACCCGGACGCTCGGCGAGACGCAACGCACATTCGTCGCCGCGCACCAGGACTGGCTCGATGCGCGTGCGGCGGGCGGCTGCATCGTCGAGGCGCACGGCGACCTGCGGCCCGAGCACATCCTCCTCGACGATCCGCCGGCGGTCATCGACTGCCTCGAGTTCGATCGCAACCTGCGCATCCTCGATCGCGCCGAGGAACTCGAGTTCCTGGCGCTCGAGTGCGCACGCCTCGGTCACGCGGCCACCGGCGAGAGGATCGCAGCCGAGTGCCTCGCGCGGCTCGGCGACGCCGTGCCTCGGGCGCTGCAGCGCTTCTACCGCAGCCATCGCGCCGCCACCCGCGCCAAGCTCTACATCTGGCGCGCGGCGGAGCCCGACGATGGCAACCCGCAGCTCTGGCATGCCACGGCGCGCGAGTACCTCGACCGGGCCGTCGTCGCCGCGCGCGAGGCGGTTGCGAACGCGGCAACCTAACGTCGCCCGACCTCCATCTCGCGCAGCGCCACCACCGACTCGCCGCTCGCGATGCGACGGATCGCCTCGCCGTACAGGCGCGAGGCCTCGAGCACCACGAGCCGGCCGCTGCCCGAATCGTCTTCAAGCCGCGTCGGCAGGATCGAATCGGTGACCACCAGCCGGTCGGGACCGTCGGGCCCGAGGAGCTGGCTCGCCTCGGGCAGGAACACCCCGTGCGTCGCGAAGGCGTCCACGCGCGAAGCGCCCGCCTTGCGACAGGCGGCGACCGCTCGCATCAGGGTCGTGCCCGCGCTGATGAGGTCGTCCACCAGCACGGCGTGACGGCCCTCGACCGGGCCCACGACGAGATCGCCACCGGAGACCACGCCGCTGCTGCGGCGCTTGTCGATGATCGCGAAGCCGACCTCGCGCCCGAGGCGCACGGCGAGCAATTCCTGCAACCGCTGCGCGCGCTTGGCACCGCCGATGTCGGGCGACACGATCGAGACCGGCGCCGAGCCGACCGTCGCCTTCAGGTCGTCGGCCATCAGCGGAGCGGCCTCGAGATGGTCCACGGGACAGCGGAACGCATTCTCGAAGGCCGCCAAGTTGTGGGCATCGAGCCCGATCAGGTGATCGGTGCCCACCGCCTCGAAGAGCTGCGCGACGTAGCGCAGCGTCACGGGATCGCGCTCCTTGGTGCGGCGGTCCTTGCGGCCATAGGCGAGGAACGGCACGCAGGCCGTGACTCGCGCGGCGCCGTTGTCCTTGAGTCCCGCGATCAGGAACAGCAGCCGGCACAGGCGATCGTTGGCGCTGCCGGCCGCGTCGCCGCTCAGGCTCTGGACGACGTAGACGTCCTCGCCGCGCACCCGCACGAGCGGCCGAGTCTTGTGCTCGCCGCCTTCGAACTCGCGCTCCTCCATCGACGCGAGCGTCGTGCCGAGCGCCGCCGCAACGCGCGCGCCGAATGCCTCGCTCGCCCGCGGCGCAAAGATCAATGGTCGTTGCATTGCCTACCCCTTCACGCAGACCAGCGGCTCGAGCCGCGCTACCCGGCGTGCGAGCCCGGCTCGCTCCGCCACCTCCACCACGCGCTCGACGCTCTTGTAGGCGCCCGGCGCTTCTTCCGCGACGCCGCGCAGCGACGGGCTGCGGATCAGGATGCCGCGCGCCGCCAGCTCGTCCACCAGCTGCCGGCCACGCCACTGCCGCGTCGCCTGGTGGCGCGACATGCTACGCCCGGCGCCGTGGCAGGCCGAGTTCCATGACAGTGCCTCGCCGGTCGCCGTGCCGGCCAGCACATAGGACGCCGTCCCCATCGAGCCGCCGATCAGCACGGGCTGGCCCTGCGCGCGCAGAGCCTCCGGTACGTCGACGTGGCCCGGGCCGAAGGCGCGCGTCGCGCCCTTGCGATGCACGTGCAGGCGGCGCGCCCGGCCGCGCACGGAGTGCACCTCCTCCTTGCATATGTTGTGCGAGACGTCGTAGAGCAGGCCTCCCTCGAAGCCGGGCAGCACGCGACGGAAGGCCTCGCGGCACAGCTGCGTGAGGATCTGCCGGTTGGCGAGCGCGCAGTTCATGGCGGCGCGCATGGCGCCGAGGTAGCGTTGGCCGAGCGCCGAGCCGATCGGTGCGCACGCAAGCTCGCGGTCAGGTAGCTCGAGGCCGAACGACGGAGCGGCGATCACCATCTCGCGCAGGTAGTCGGTGCCGACCTGGTGGCCGAGGCCGCGCGAGCCGCAGTGGATGCTCACGACCACTTGTCCGGCCGAGAGACCGAAGGGCGCCGCGGCGGCAGCGTCGATGACCTCGGCAACCCACTGCACCTCGAGATAGTGGTTGCCGGATCCGAGCGTACCCATTTCCTCGCGCTGCCGGTCGCGGGCGCGCTGCGAGATCGCGTTCGGGTCGGCACCGTCGATGCAGCCGCCCTCCTCGATGTGCGCGAGGTCGGCGGTCGAGCCGTAGCCGCGGGACACAGCCCAGCGCGCTCCGCCGGTGAGCATGGCATCCATCTCGGCCTCGGACAGTCGAAGTCGCCCGGTGCTGCCCAGGCCCGCCGGGATCGCGCGCGCGAGCTCGTCCGCGAGACGCGCCTGGACGGCCGTCACATCCTCCCGTGTGCACGTCGAGAGCAGTGAACGCACGCCGCAGGAGATGTCGAAGCCGACTCCGCCCGCGGAGACCACGCCGCCTTCCTCCGCGTCGAACGCCGCGACGCCGCCTATCGGGAATCCGTAGCCCCAGTGCGCGTCCGGCATGGCGTACGCCGCATCCACGATGCCCGGCAGGCTCGCCACGTTGCACAGCTGCTGGCGCACCTTGTCGTCCATGTCGGCGAGCAGCGCCTCGTCCGCGAACAGCACCGCCGGCACTCGCATGGCGCCGGTGGGCTCGATCACCCAGCGGCACTCGCCGTCACGGCGCAGGGCTTCGACGTTCATGCGGCGCTCCGCGCATTCATACGTCGAGGATGCATTGCGCGCACCAGCGACCTGCCGCGTCCTGTCGCACGGAGAGTTCGGTGAAGGTCGCACCCTTGACCTCGACGGCCGGGGCGTGACGGGCGACGTCCACGGGCTCGCCGCGTGCCTCGGCTTCGAGTTCGCCGCCCGCGATCCGCACCTGGAAGTCGGAGAACAGCAGCCGTCGAGCGGCCATGTGGAACACGAGCGAGTTCAGCCAGTCGTAGAGCAGCAAGTCGAGGTCCGGGCCGCGGCACCGGATGCGGACCGATTCGACGGGGCGCACCCGCGCGGGATCGGTCACCACGGCGGTGAGCGCGCGCGCCACCTGCTCGAACGCTGCAGAGGGCGTGTCTGCGCAGCCCCGCACGCCGATGTCCGCCCCGTGGGCGAAGTGCTGCCAGTCGCCCATCGCAGCGGCGCCAGCCGGGCCCGCCGCGGGCGGACCCGGGCCGGGTTCACGACGGGATGTCGCGGCGCTTCTCGTCGCCGCGCAGGCTCGCCATGCGCGCCTGCAGCTGCCGGCGCGCCGCGTCGAAGGCGTCGCGGAGCACGACGTAGACGTCCTCGTGGCCGTCGCGCTGCGGGCGCTCCATGTCCACCACGACATCTTCCCCGGGCAGCGCGAGCTGCACCTTGACGTTGAACACCTTGCCCTGGTGCTGGTGGCGGTGCGGGGAGTCGAGCACGACCCGGCACGAGGTGATGCGGTCACTGAAGACGCCGAGGTGATTGGCGAGTTCGCGGACGCGGGTCTCGACCGCGGCCGAGGATTCCATGTGGCGGAAGGTAATTTGGACGGGAATGGTCACGATGCGTTGTCCTCCGCTGTCTGTCCCACCTGGGGACGGTTTCATTGTCGAGCGGCGCCGGGCTCCGAGAATAAGTATTGGCCGCAGGGACTCCGGGCACGTGAGGCAAGCGTACACTGCCTCGAGAAGCGAGGACGAGAGGCCAATCGGGCGCGAACGCCCGCAAACGCATGAAGCCACCCGGACCCGGCGACGTGTTGCTCGTCGTGGACGTTCAGAACGACTTCCTGCCCGGCGGCGCGCTCGGCATCGCCGGCGGCGACGCGGTGGTCACGCCGCTCAACCGCCTGCTCGCTGCCTGGCGAGCACGAGGACTGCCGGTGTACCTCACCCGCGACTGGCATCCGCCCGGCCATTGCTCGTTCGCCGCACAGGGTGGCCCGTGGCCGGTGCACTGCGTGGCGGAAACGCCCGGCGCCGAGTTCTCGCCGTTGCTCGAGCGCGAGCCCGGCGACGTCGTGGTGTCGAAGGCCACGCGACCCGAACGCGACGCCTACTCGGTGCTCGACGGCACAGGGCTCGCGGACGAATTCCGCCGCAGCGGCGTGCGGAGAGTCTTCGTCGGCGGACTCGCAACCGACTACTGCGTGCGCGCCACGGGCCTCGACGCACGGGCGGCCAACCTCGACGTCGTGGTCCTGAGCGATGCGGTCTGCGCCGTGAACGTGCATCGAGACGACGGCGCGACGGCGCTGGCCGAACTCGCCGAGGCGGGCGCCGCCCTGGCCACGACGGACGAGGTGCTGGCAGGGCTGGAGTCGCCGCCGTGACGCACGACGACGGCTGGACCGACGCGCCGGCGCTGCTCACTGACCTCTACCAGCTCACCATGGTGACGGCGTACCAGGCGCTCGGCATGGAGCGCATCGCGTCGTTCGAGTTCTTCGTGCGGCAGCTGCCGCCGGCGCGCGGCTTCCTGGTCGCAGCCGGCCTCGAGCAGGTGCTCGACTACCTCGAGGCCCTGCGCTTCGGAGCCGACGAGTTGCAGTGGCTCGAAGCCACGGGCCGCTTCAACCCGGACGCCTTGCGACGGCTCGCGACTTTCCGTTTCACCGGCGACGTGGACGCCATGCCCGAAGGCAGCGTGTTCTTCGCCGGCGAGCCGATCCTGCGCGTCATGGCGCCGTTGCCCGAGGCGCAGTTCGTCGAGAGCCGGATCATCAACCTGCTCAACTTCCAGAGCATGATCGCGACCAAGGCGACGCGCTGCCGCCTCGCGGCCGGCGAGCGTCGACTCGCGGACTTCGGACTGCGTCGCGCGCACGGCGCCGAGGCCGGGTTGCTCGCCGCACGCGCCTGCTACCTCGCGGGCTTCGATGCCACGGCGACGGTGCAGGCGGGCCGCAGCTTCGGCATTCCCCTCACCGGCACCCTGGCCCACTCCTTCATCCAGGCGCACGACGACGAGGCCACGGCGTTCCGCGACTTCGCGCGCATCCACCCGCACGGCCTCACGCTGCTGATCGACACCTACGACACGCTGCGCGCGGCGCACATGGTCGTGGCGCTGTGCCGCGAGGGCGTGGCGGTGGATGCCGTGCGACTCGACAGCGGCAACCTCGCCCGCCTCGCGCGGGAGGTGCGCGAGATCCTCGATGCGGGCGATTGCAGCGCGGTCCGCATCGTCGCGAGCGGCAACCTCGACGAGCACGAGATCGCGCGGCTCGTCGCCAGTGGCGCGCCGATCGAAATCTTCGGCGTCGGCACACGCCTCGACGTGTCCGCCGACGCGCCCTACCTCGAGTGTGTCTACAAGCTGCAGGAATACGCGGGCCGGCCGCGCCGCAAGCGCTCGACAGGCAAGGCCACCTGGCCCGGGCGCAAGCAGGTGTTCCGCGACTGCGGGGCGGACGGAGTCATCCGCACCGACACGATCGGGCTCGTGGACGAGGCGATTCCGGGCCGGCCGATGCTGGTGCCGGTCATGCGCGCGGGCCGCCGCCTCGACCGGCCGAGTCTGACCGAGGTTCGCGAGCACGCGCGCCGCGAACTCGCGACGCTGCCCGACGAGTGCCGCCGCCTCAGCGACCCCGGGGCGGTCGAAGCCCGCATCTCCGACGGTCTGCGTGCGGCGGCCGCTCGGGTGGACCGCGAGTTCCCATGACAGTGGCCGCGATGTCGGGCGCGCATCCCCCGGTAATCGCCGGACTGCTGCGCCCGGCGGCCTACCCGCACCCCGTGGTCGAGCCCATCCGCCTCGTCCAGACGCACGTCTCCTGGGTCCTGCTCACCGGCGAGTTCGCCTACAAGGTCAAGAAGTCGCTTCGCCTGAGCTTCCTCGACTACTCGACGCTCGATCGCCGCCGTACGCTCTGCCAGGAGGAGGTCCGCCTCAATCGGCGCCATGCGCCGGACCTTTACCTCGGCGTCAGCGTCATCGGCGGACCGGCCGAGGCGCCGCACGTGGACGGCAGCGGAGCGCCGCTCGAGTACGCGGTGCGCATGCGGCAGTTCGACGCCGGCGACGAGCTCGGCGCGCTGCTCGCAGCGGATGCCGTGACGACGTTGGAGATGGCCCGCCTCGGCGTCGACATAGCCCGCCTGCACGAAGGTGCGGCGCAAGCTCCACCCGACAGCGGCTACGGTCACCCGGACATCGTGCGCCGGGTGACCCTCGACAATTTCGCCGAGCTGCGCCGACTGCCCGAGTGCGTCACGGAGCCCGGCACGCTGGAGCGCCTCGAGACCGGCGTGAACGCCGAGTTCGAGAGGCGGCGCCCGCTGCTGCTCGGGCGACGCGACACCGGCCGGGTGCGCGAATGCCACGGCGACTTGCACTGCGGCAACGTGGTGCGCTGGCACGACCGGCTCACGCCCTTCGACGGCATCGAGTTCGACCCGGCGCTGCGATTCATCGACGTGGTCAACGACATCGCATTCCTGACCATGGATCTCGCCGAGCGCGGCCGCCCGGACCTGCGCCACGCCGCGCTTCAGGCATGGTGCGAGTCGTCCGGCGACTTTTCCGGCCTGGCGCTCCTTCCCTATTACGAGTGCTACCGGGCGCTGGTCCGCGCCAAGGTCGCCGCACTCAGTGCACTGCAGGCTCCGATGGCGTCGGCGCAACGCGACGCCGCCGTCACGACCTGCCGCCGCTACCTCGACTGGGCAGACCAGCGCCTGGCACCGCGTCGCCCCCTCCTCGTGCTGACCTGCGGGTTGTCGGGCTCGGGCAAGACCTGGCTGGCGCGGGCGGTCGCGCCGCCGCTCGTGGCGCTGCACGTGCGCTCGGACGTCGAGCGGAAGCGCCTGGCCGGGCTCGCGCCGGACGAGGACTCGTGCTCGGAACCGGACGGCGGGATCTACACGCTCGAGTTCAACGCACGCACCTACGAGCGCCTCGAGCACTGCGCCGCCGCCGCGCTCGCGGCCGGCGAGAGTCTCATCGTGGATGCGGCCTTCCTGCGTCGCGGCGAGCGCCGCCGCTTTCTCGATCTCGCGAAGTCAGCGAATGCGCATGCCGTCATCGCGCACTGCCGCGCGCCGGACGCGGTCCTCAGGCAACGGATCACCTCGAGAAGCGCGGCGCGCAGCGATGCGTCGGAGGCCGGGATCGACGTGCTCGCGCGGCAGCCCTCGTACTGGGAGGAATTCGACGAGCTCGAACTCGCCCACGTGCTGGAGGTGGACACGAGCGCCGCAGGCGCCGCCGAGGACGCACTCGCCCGTCTGCGGGCACGACTCGAGCGCCTCGACGACTGACCCGGCTCAGTCCTGCGGCAGCTTCTCGACCCACACGTTGCACGCGAGCCGATCGAGCACGACCTCGGCCGTGCTGCCGACGAACCAGCGGTCGAGCCGTCCCCGCGACACGGCGCCCATGATGACGATGTCCGCCTCGAGCGCGGCCGCCTCGTCGAGGATCTCCCGCGCCGGACGTCCCACCCTTACGCGCGCCCGGGCGGGCGGCAGCGCATGCAGCGCCGCGAGTTCGCGGAGCGCGGCGGTGGCGTTCTCGACGGTCGCGTCGGTCGGCTGCACCGCGGCCGCGGCGATGTAGGCATCGCCGATGACGGTCACGGGCGTGGGGATCGAGAACACGTGCAGCGCGTGCACCTCCCCGGCCAGCGGCCCTGCGAGCAGCGCGGCAGTGCGGAGCAGCCGGTGGTCGAGTGCCGCCGGCTTGTCGTGCGCATGCAGGGGATCGACGCAGACCAGCATCCGGGCCAATACGAGCCGCGCCGGATCCTTGACCAGCAACAGCGGCGCCGGGCAGTCGCGGATCAGGTGCCAGTCCGAGCCGGTGAACAGCGTCCGCTCGATGCGGTTGTGATGCACGCTGTGCTTGACGACGAGGTCGGGTCGCGTGGCCGCGACGCGCGCCAGCACCATCTCGTGGAACGGCGTGCCCCAGAGCGCCTCGCACAACGCCGTCACGCCTGCCGCGGCCGCCTGCTTCGTGTAGCGCTCGAGCACGTGGTGGTGCGAGGCCATGACGGAGTCGTGGAACTCCTGCAGCGTGGCGGTGGGTGGCGAGAAGTAGGCTGCGTGCAGGTCCTGGTAATCGACCATCAGCAGCTCGAGCCGGGCGCCGAAGCGGCGCGCGAGCACGAGCGCCGCGTCGAACGCCGGCTGCGTCTCGCTGCCGGGCTCCATCAGGACGAGGATGTTGCGAAGGGTGTCCATGCGCACCTCCCGGGGCCGGTGACGGCGGCCCTGCGGCACGCCAAGCATAGACCCGACAGTCCGCGCGCGGCCGGCGACCGTCTCGCGGGATCTACCTAGGCCGCACGGCGCCGCGACGGCACGTTTCGGCAGGGCTTAGAGGTGACCGGCGGCCCGCTGGCGCGCGTCCACGACCACCGTCGTCACGACGTCCGAGCCGACGTTGGTCATCGTTCGCGTCATGTCGAGGATGCGGTCCACGCCGAGGATGATGCCGATGCCCTCCGGCGGGATACCGAAAGTGGCGAGGAGTCCGGCGATCAGCGGCAACGACCCGCCCGGGATCGCGGCGACGGCCACGGCACTCAGCACCGACAGCAGCACCAGCGTCACCTGCTGGGCGAGGTCGAGGTGCACCCCGAAGACCTGGGCGACGAACAGCACGACGCAGCCCTCGTACAGCGCCGTGCCGCTCATGTTCATGGTCGTGCCGAGCGGTAGGACGAACCCGGCCGTCGAAGGCGCGACACCCAGCCGCTCGCGCGCTGCCGCGAGGGCCGCCGGCAGGGTGGCGCTGCTCGAACTGGTGGAGAAAGCCGTCACCAGCACGTCCTTGATCTGGCGAAAAAACTCCACGGGGCTGCGGTTCGCGAGGAACCTGAGCCAGAGGGACATCGTGCCGAACAGGTGCAGCAGCAGCATCGCGACGCACCCCAGCACGAACAGTCCGAGCGCGATGATGATGTCGAAGCCGACCTTCACGACCACGCTGAAGATCATGGCCGGGACCGCATAGGGCGCGAGCCTGAGCGCGAAGTGGACGATGCCCGTCATGAGGTCCGTGACGGTCTCGAGGCCCTCCTGCAGTCGCTGTCGCCGGTCCCGAGGCAGGCCCAGGCCCGCCGCGCCGACGAGGATGGCGAACACGATCAGCGGCAGCACCTCGCCGAGCGTGCCGCGCTGGTTGCCCACGAAGGCGCCGAACAGGTTGCGTGGCATGAACATGTCGACGAGGGTCGCAGGCGTCATCTTCGGCTGTGCGGCACGCGTCTCGACGTGCTTCTCCGCCTGTCCGCTGTACTGCTCGATCAGCCGCGCCGAGGTCTCCTCGTCGAGACGGCTGCCCGGCTGCAGCATGTTCATCATCAGCAGGCCGAGCGTGGCGGCGATCGCCATGTTCAGGAAGAAGAACGTGAACGTCCGGCCGGCGAGCGGACCGAGATCGGAAAGCTCGCCGAGCTGCACCACGCCGCTCGCGAGCGAGGCGAACACCAGCGGGATCACCACGAAGAACAGCATGCGCAGGAAGACCTGGCCCAGCGGGTCGCAGATCGTGGTTGCGAACCAGCGGGCACCGTCGAGCAGCGCGGGAAATTGGGCGCCCAGGGCCAGGACGAGGGTGCCGGCCACGGCCCCGAGCACGAGACCAATTAGGATGCGGTTCGCGAGGCGGGCGTCGTTGTTGGCCATTCGCGATGCTATCAACGCGTGTCGTGCGCCGCCAAGTGCCGGGCGCAGCGGTCGTTGCCTTCGCCCGGTCTGCTAGGATCGAAGCCTGCAGGGGAGGATGCCATGTCCTGGAATTCCCTCGAACTCGCCAAGCTCGCCATCGCGATCTCGACGCCGCTGACCGTGCTCGCTGTCGGCTGGTGGATCAAGCAGCGCGAGCAGATCAACGCGGAATTGATCCGCAAGCGCATTGCGATCTACGACGAGGTCGTGCCGAAGGCCAACGACATCCTCTGCTTTTACCTTGCCGTCGGTCACTGGCGCGAGCTCGATCCGGCCAGGGTGATCGAGTGCAAGCGCGACCTGGATGGCGTGATGTACCGCTATCGCCCGTTCTGGAGCGAGGAGTGCTGGCGACGCTACTCCGCGTTCGCGGATGCCTGCTTCGAGCCCTTCGCCGCCGGGGCCGGGCGTTCCGCCCTCCTCCGGCTCGATGCGGCCCACCTTCGAAAAATGATCGGGGAGCGCTTCGACCCGGCGTGGGAGCAGGTGATCTCGAAGAAGCCGACGCCGACGCGTGAGGTGCGCGAGGCCTACGACGCCTGGGTGGGACAACTCGCGCGGGAGATCGGCGTACCGCCGGACAGCGGCACGACCGGGCGCTGAGCCGATCGCGTGTCGTGGCGCGATCGAATCCGGCTGTTCAGGCAGGCCGGGGTGATTCCGGCTTGAGCACGAAGAACCCGCCAAGCGCGCCGCTCACGAGCCCCTGGAACGGTCCGAGCCAGACTCCGGTAGAGCGCAACAGGTCGAGAGGCGGCTGATCCGTGAAATTGGCAGGGACCACTACCAGAATCAGCAGCGTGACGAGATAAACGAGCGAAAGAACCATCGCAAGCCAGAACAGAAACGGGCTCGGCGCCGGCAGCTGCAGCCCCTTGCCCTTCGAGTCCAGCACCAGCACGGACACGATGAGCGTCAGCGTCGGCATGATGTTGGGCATGATCCAGGCCCAGACCTCAACTGTGCGCGGGCCGAAAGGCACGCCGCGGATCGTGTACAGCATCATGAACGCGAACAGCAGGCCCGACAGACCAAACCACAGCAGCGTCAGCCGCGCTTTGCAGGCGTCATGGGTCAATGAGGTGGTCATGTGTTTACCAGTTGATTCGGAGCCCCGCAGCAAGCCCCGAGCGCTGTAGGTGCTGGCGCGCGTCGAGGCGCTTCACCTGCCTCGCCTCGTCATCGACAGGCAGCCGTTCGAATTCGAAGACGAGCACGGTGCAGGCGGTATCGGCGTCCACCGGCACCTGCCGAAATTCGCGCGGCAGCTGGTTGAACCCTGTCGTCACCCAGCCCTCTGCGACATCGCCCGAGACCGGCTGGCCGCTGCTGCCGAAGGGCTCAGGCGTCACGATGAATACCAGCACCCGGAAGCGCCCCGGAGGAACTCCGGCGAGGCGCTTGAGGATGGCAGAGAGGCTGAACTCGGCTGGTACGTTGCCCTGGGCCCAACGGCTCGCCTCGGGCGCCGGCTCACCTTCGTCGTCGATCCGCTCGAGCTTTGTGGCGAGCGCAAATCCGTCCGGGACCCGGAAGAACCCGCGCTCGAGATAACCACGCTGCTCCAGCGCCTCGACGAGCACGTCGGCCACGTCGGCCTGGGACGCCACTCCCGGCCGCCCGACGATCGCCGGGCGCGGCAGCACGAGGCGGGTCGCCGGAGGCGGCGGCCACGGAAAATCCGGTAGCGGCTGGGCGGGCCGGTCGCCCGGCTCGGCTGCGACGGGCGGTGGGGGTGGCGGCGGGGGCGGCGGCGCCGGGCCGTGGCCGTTCTTCGGTCCGCCTCCATTGACCGCTGCCGGAGGTTGCTCGGGTACCGACCACATGGCGTTCTGCCAGTCCGGCTCGACGGTGCCGGCCACGAGGCGACCCTCCTCGACGTACAGGCAGCGGTCGGGAGCCGCTCGGTTACAGATCAAGTAGAAATCGTCGCCGATCGGCACAAGTCGCCACGTCGCGCGGTCCGACATCGGATCCGCCGACCCGACCGCCAGCGCGTCTCGCTCCAGGTGAAGAACGCCGCCCGGCGGCGCCTTGTTGTAGAGGAAGTAATCGCCGTCGCCGGAGACAGGGACCACGCTCCATTGGGCCGACGGGAGGTTCGCTGGCACCGTCCCCGCGCGGGCGACGCCGTCGTCCGCGTACAGGAAGAAATCGGGCTGGCCGCGATTCTGGATGAGGTCCGAGCCCTGCGCGCCGACGCAGGGCAGCAGCATGGCGCCGCCGATCACGGCCAGCAGGTTGGCGCTGGTGTTCCTTCGCCTGCCAATCGCACCGGTTTGCAGCATATCGGAACCCCCTGGCCCGCCGAGGAACCTGCTTCGGGCGACCTTATGTTGCTCGGCCTGCTCGCGCGATGCCACAGCAGCAGGGCCACCGTCCCGCCGCCACACGATACCGCGGACCGAGTTGGGCCTGCACGCGAGCGCCTGCCAAGCTCAAATCGCCGTTGGTGAGGCGACATGGGTGGCAAAAAAGGGATGTGGTGGTGAGGGGGACTCCCGCAAAGTCCGGTTAAGTTCCTGATTCCACGCAAGCCCATCAGCGTGACTCGCGCGGCATACCCCCAAATGTACCCCCACGTTGGCCTTGCTGCCCCCAGTTCCGACCGGCTTTCTTCGGACTCCAAATCATCGGCCAGCCATTCCAGCTCATCGGCCATGCGCCGCAGCACCTCGGGCGCGTTCTCGCCGTGATTCATTAACAGGTGAGCCAGTGACACGCGCGTTGTCCGCTGGCTTTTCTGTAGGCGGATCCAACCCTGTGATTGTTGCTCTCGGCCCAACGTGGACCTCGCAGGTACGTTCAGGTCAGAGCCGGCGTTTGGCGACCATAGGCTAGAGGTCGATCCCGGGTAAGTCGCCCTGTGTCCACGCCCTCTCCCGGCGGCCCGTGTCCTCGATCTCGGCCATGATGGCCGCCCTCGCGGCCTCCGTCATCGGGTAGCCGCGGACCCGCTCCGCCAGTGCCCGTACTTCTGATCGAGTTCGTCCATGCCGGCCATCGTGACCGGCGTGGTGATCGGCGTCACGGCGCATTTGTTCGGCAAATGCTCCAATTGTCCGCAAGGTTGGCTCGCCACAGGATGCTCAGATGGGACTGCAAGATCGCGACTGGTATCAAAACGAAGTCAAGCGCAAGACCGGTACGCCGACCGGCGGTTCAACATCTAAGTCCGAGTTCGCCCGGTTGCTCGCGGACAAGGATCGCGACAGGGCCGGGCGTCCGTGGTGGCTTGCCGAGTGGATTCGGGTCGCCATCTTCTTTGGCGTGATCGCAGTCCTGTACTTTGCCTGGACGCAGTTCCGCGGCTGATAGCCGTAGAGACTTGTCCGGGCTCACCCGGTGAGCCCGCCCCTCGCGCCACGCTCGGCGCATGCTCGACTTGTGCACCTTCGCGGGCGTCGTCGAGCATGACCACACGCTCGCGCCCTGCCGCCCAAAATGCTACCGCTGGGCGGAGATCGACCTGCCCGCCATGGTCACCGCCGGCCTTGGCGATCGCCGCCTGCCGATCAAGGTACGGTGTCGAGCTTGCGGAGAGCTGGGCCGCGTCCAGGTGCGACCGCCCGTCCCGACCCGCGTGCGCTCGGTTGGATGTGCCCGGATCCCCGCCGGCTGACTCGGCCGCCCTCTCCGCCTCGAGCCACTAGAGTTCGTCCGCCATGCTCCGCAGCACCTCCGGCGCATCCTCGCCGTGGACCATCAGCAGCCGCGCCAGGAGCACTCGGCAGGCGCGCTGGGTTTCTGTAGGTTGGTCATGCGGCTATCTTGCCGGCTATGGTCGCGCCAGTAGTCGAGCCTTTGTCGCCGGGTAACTCGCAGGGTGACACTCACCCGTCCCACCGCAGGAGACGCAACGCAGATGGGTAACGTATCGGCAACCGTGATAATGCCGGCCCTTCTGGGCCTTGCCGGAACCTTGCTTGGTCTGTGGCTTGGGCACTGGCGCTGGTCATCGGAAATGCGGATGAAGAAGCGAGCCGCCTACGATGCACGCCGGCATGACGCCTACCTGGATCTCTGGAACATTCTGGAGAACGCCCATGTCGCGATCAGGACAGATCAACCAAAACCCGATGAGATTCGCGCACTTGAGAAACAGATAAACGCGTTTCGATTGCGGAATGCGATCTTTCTCGATGAAGCGGACTCAGTACTCTCGAGCAAGTACTTCGGCAGCGTCGTGAAATTTGCCGACACATTGGCGGCCTCGGGCTCGCGCACGATGGCGGAGGAGTTTGAAAACACCGGCACCTTCTCGGCTGCCGACATGCGCGGGTTTGACGACCTTCTGAGTGCGTCCAAGGTCGTCGATGGACTTCGCGGTGAGCTGATTGGTCGAATTAAGGCCGTGATGCTCGAGACCAGCTACGCGGCCAAATCCACATGACGGGCACCACAGCGGACGACGATGAGCGTCGCCGAAACTCTGTAGTCGGCGCGGACGACCGGTTTGTCGAGAGCGAGGTCGGCGGCTTCCATGCGCGCAGCCTGGACCCTCTCCGGCGGTCAGGCGACGCGCATTTGTCGCGGGATTACCCATAAACAAGAAGCCCGGCACTCGGCCGGGCTCCGTGTCGTGTTGCTGGCGTTGTCTACGCGGCCTTGCGCCGTCGACTCAGGCCGACGCCGGCGAGGCCGAGACCGAGCAGCGCGAGGGTGCCCGGTTCGGGGACGGGGACGTCACTCAATGTTCCATTAACCCGCCACCCGGTGCGGGCGAAACGCTCTTCCCAGGCACCATTGAAGAACGAAGCTTCCTTGGGCAATTCATTCGGCAGTAGACAGACCGGATCCGGCTGACCGAGGGCGCTGCAGAAATCCCAATTGACGGTAGCCGGCATCGCGACATTCCGGTTCTCCAGCGCAACCCAGTACGTACCGGCAGGGAGCGCCCAGTTCAATCCGCTGACGCCCCGCCATTCTTCCCCGCCAGGCGACGCAAAGGCGATGACCGTGGAGAAGAGTGTTGCGCCCGGCAGGCCTGACGCGTCGGCGAAGATGCTGGCAGTCACGTTGCCGGCTGTGACCACCCGAATGAAAGATTGAATCGAGTCAATTTCAAACGCGGACCCGACGCTGAACTGCCCGGCCCGGCTGCCGGCGGAAGCGATGTATTCGGTGTTGGTTGGTTGCCCTGTATCAACAATGGCGATCGCACTGGCCGTCATCGGCCCCGCGAGCAGTCCTGCAGCCAGCAATCCAAAAATCTTCCCTTTCATGCCTAGCCCCCTGTTCGTTGGTTTCCGCATGCCGGTCGCGCCGGTCCCTGTTAAGTCATGCAACTTTCGTACCGCCCGCGCGAAGCACAGCGATGACAGGGAGTTGGCAGAGCCCGCGCAGGATGCTGCGACGCACATTGTAAAGTCGGCCGACACAACAACTAGCCGACGCCACAATCGCAAATGATCTGTGATCCGCTGTGAACCGTTCGACCGCCCATGCCGAAGCACGAGCCCCGGCGGATGGATGGAGCCGCATTAACAAGAAGCCCGGCACTAGGCCGGGCTCCTCGCTCGAGTTACAGCAGACGACGCTCAGACCGCCGATCACCTCAGAAAGAGAAACCCCGGCTCGAGGCTGGAGTCCTCTCTCAAGTGCGGGGGCTTATTGAATCACCCGCTCCGCCCCGTACAACGTAAAGCTGCCAAAAAACGGCGCCAGGTCCTCCGGATGTCGGAGCAAGAACACGAGGTCCTCAGGATGCTCCCGGCATGCAGGCGGCAAATCGAGGAATCCCCGATAAACGAAGCTGTCAGTAGCGGCGGCCACCACGGGCGTATTCACCCAGGTGATCGGCCCGAACCGTTCGGTCGAGTTGCAGACAACCGTCGCGATGCGTCCCGCGCCCGTCGGGCTGCCGAGCGGACAGTTGTCGTAGTGTTGCGCGCAGGAAGTGCCGCTGACTTTAACCGACAGAAACCCCGTCTTCAGGTTGAGTTGCACCCTCCCCTCGCCGGTGGACCGCCAGCGACCGCTGTTCATAATCGGGCCAACGCTGACTACGCCCTGATCAGCGAGCACGCCTTCGACGCGATCCCAGCGGACGATGGGTCCGTCGGCCAAGACCGCGCCGGAGAACGCAGTGAGCGCCAACCCTGCTGCGAAAAGCATCCTTCTCATGATTCCCTCCGTCCATTCCGGAGGCGTGGCGCACCACGAACGGTGCGTCGTCCGCCCCGTACCCGTAGTCTGGTCGTGCGTCCCGCGGGCGCAATTCGTGGTTGTGGAAGCGAAGGCAGGTATTGCTTGCATACTAGAAACAAGAACTCCGGCGCTACGCGCGCTCCATGATCGACCTCGGCACCCGCGCCGGCCTGCACGAGCACGACCACCAGC
>Ga0316600_10000432_pt1 | contig 20427 bp, 18 predicted proteins | sample OWC_soil_day5_CT_FD_207652 | JGI IMG/M metagenome (GOLD analysis project Ga0316600, IMG submission 207652) | Wetland soil microbial communities from Old Woman Creek delta, Ohio, United States - OWC_soil_day5_CT | ecosystem: Environmental > Terrestrial > Soil > Wetlands | place: USA: Ohio... | reverse complement strand
AATCTACCACAAAAGGATTAGAGACGAATAAAAAGGGCAATATTGCTGCTCACGAAGAAACCGGAGTTACCAGTAAACCAGGTGTATTTGCTGGTGGTGATATTGTAACTGGTGCAGCCACGGTTATACTAGCCATGGGCGCAGGCAAAAAAGCTGCAGCGGCTATTGACAGTTATTTGCAGGAAAAGAAAGCAAAATAATAAAATAGAATGTATAGCTTAGAGATATTTTCCCAGAACAAGTTGGGTAAGGGTTAATTCCTCTGTATGCCATCATAAGAAAAGCCTTCGCAGGTATGCGAAGGCTTTTCTTATGATGGCATAGCGATACAGCGATACTCGACAGTGAAAGTCTGTTATACGTTGGTTGTAAGAGTGTTATCCCAAGGGCAAAGCAAAATTTTTTGCGGTATTATGCCTTTGGGCAAATCTCTTATATCAACCATATGAATAATCAGATAGTGACTCTAACTGCTATTTTGCGTTATGCTTTGAATATTTATTTTTGTAATAGATTTGGTATGAATTTTGCATAGTACTATGAGTGATCCGTACTGCAAAATTTAACTGCTGAAAAGATAAAGGAGGAATATTATGTGTGAGCGTCCGGTGTGGGCAGAGATAGATCTTTCGGCCATTGCTCAGAATGTCTGCATGATAAAGTCATTATTGTCAATAAATACCCGATTTTGTGCGGTGGTAAAAGCCGATGCCTATGGTCATGGAGCAGTACCTGTAGCCCAAACCGTATTGGAAGCTGGCGCAGATCAATTGGCTGTAGCCATACTAAGTGAGGGGATAGAATTACGTCGCTCTGGTATAACCGCTCCTATTTTGATTCTCGGTTATACACCATCTGTTCAAGCTTCTCTGGTTGTAACAAACGGATTATCTCAAACGGTATTTTCCTGGGAAATGGCGAAGGCTTTATCAGATGCAGCAACATTGGCTGGTAGAAAAGTAAAAGTTCACTTGAAAATCGATACTGGGATGAGTCGAATCGGTATTCTACCGAAAGACGCTGCAGACTTTGCGGTGTCGGTGGCAGCTTTACCTAATTTAGAAATTGAAGGGGTTTATACTCATTTCGCCACAGCAGACGGTAGTAATAAAACTTTTTGCAGAGAGCAATTTGCTTGTTTTCAAGAAGCCCTTGCGGCTATCTCTGAACGGGGTATAGATATACCTATTCGTCATTGTGCAAACAGTGCTGCTACGATTGATATGCCAGAAATGCATTTAGATATGGTAAGGACAGGGATCATTCTTTATGGTCTATTGCCATCAGCTGAGGTAAAAAAGAAAATTCAATTGCTGCCAGCCATGAAGTTCAAGGCTCAGGTAGCCTATGTAAAAGAGCTTTCTTCAGGCACATCAATCAGTTATGGACGTACTTATATTACGGATTGCCCAAGGCGCGTTGCTACTCTGCCAGTAGGTTACGCCGATGGTTGGAGTCGACTACTTTCTAATAAAGGCAAGGTTATAATTCAAGGACGCCGAGCTCCAATAGTAGGACGGATATGTATGGATCAGTGTATGGTTGACGTGACTGATATTCCCAATGTTTTCCTTAATGATGAGGTACTGCTTTTTGGCGGACAGGATTTATCAGTGGAAGAAGTAGCGGAGCAATTAGGTACCATAAACTATGAAGTAGTTTGTATGGTTGGCAAAAGAGTTCCCCGCTTTTATCCGATGACGAAACCTCTACGATTCTACAAATGGGAGTTAAGAGTGGCTAAGTCCCTAAATCAGTGTGACTAAGGAAGGTGTCAAATGCCGCAAATAAATTTGCTTCTAAATATGAAAGAATACTTACATTATGTAGAAAGAGGGATAAATTATAATTCACCTGAATTTGGTAAATGTTTATTGTAAACGGCTCAAACCTGAATCCTGAGATTTTTGAGGAGGTAGCGTTATGTATGAAATGATTGATAGTAAAGAAATGGACAAAATTTTGCACAAACACCAGTATGTACCAAGTAATATCATAGCGATGTTACAGGATACACAGGCGAAGTATAGATACCTTCCTAAAGAAGCATTCTTCTATCTTTCGGAAAATCTTGGAATCAGCACAGCTAAAATATATAGTATAGCTACTTTTTATGAAAATTTTTCACTTGAGCAAAAAGGTAAATATGTGATAAAGATATGTGATGGAACGGCATGTCATGTGAGAAAGTCTATTCCGATTCTTGAAAAGTTAAGAAATGAACTTGGTCTTTCGGCAACCAAAGTAACCACGGACGACCTTATGTTTACGGTTGAAACCGTTTCGTGCCTTGGAGCCTGTGGGCTTGCCCCTGTGCTTACCGTAAATGATAAGGTGTATGCCGCTATGACTCCGGACAAAACAACCGAACTTCTTGTAAAGCTCAAGGAGGAAAACTAAGATGCTTTTAAACAGAGAAGATTTTAGAAATGCATGTAAAATATATAAAAAATCACTTGATGCGCAAAAAAAGAAGATTCTGGTCTGCGCTGGAACAGGTTGTGTGGCTGGTGGCGCTCTTGATATCTATGCCGAACTTATAAGGTCGAATAAAGAGAGAGGCGTACCTTGTACAGTAAGCTTTGAGAAGGAGCCGCATGATGGTTCAGTGGGGATAAAAAAGAGCGGATGTCATGGTTTTTGCGAAATGGGACCACTTGTGAGAATAGAACCGCAAGGCTGGTTGTACATAAAAGTAAAGCCGGAGGACTGTGATGAAATAATTGAGAAGTCGATTGTGGGTGAAACTTTTTTAGATCGGCTTGCCTATATAAAGGACGGAAAAACCTATCCTACCCAGGAAAAAATTCCTTTTTACAAAAAGCAGACGCGGCTTGCCCTTGAACATTGTGGGCATATTGATGCTACTTCGATAAATGAGTATTTGGCAATCGAAGGATATGGAGCGTTTGTAAAAGCCCTTTTCGATATGAGTCAGGACGACATCGTAAATGAGGTCAATTTATCCAATTTACGAGGGCGCGGTGGTGGTGGATATCCGACAGGTCGCAAATGGATACAGGTTAGACGACAAGAAGCCAGTGCTAAATACATTGTCTGCAATGGCGATGAGGGAGATCCAGGTGCATTTATGGACAGAAGTATAATGGAGGGCGATCCTCATCGAATATTAGAAGGAATGATGATTGCCGGTGTAGCTTGTGGCGCATTAGAAGGATACATATATGTGCGAGCAGAGTATCCTCTTGCGGTAAAACGTCTAGAAACGGCAATTGACGAAGCAAGGGAATGTGGGCTTCTTGGGAAAAATATTCTTGGATCAGGTCATGACTTTGACATTAAAATATGCAAAGGTGCTGGTGCATTTGTATGCGGCGAAGGAAGTGCTCTTACAGCGTCTATTGAAGGAAAACGCGGCATGCCAAGAGTAAAACCTCCGAGGACGGTTGAACATGGTCTTTTTGATAAACCTACTGTGCTTAACAACGTGGAAACCTTTGCGAATGTACCGTTTATTATACAAAACGGCGCCAAATGTTATAGAGCAATAGGTCAGGAGAACAGTCCTGGAACAAAGGCTTTTGCGCTTACAGGAAATATAGAAAATACAGGTCTTATCGAGGTTCCCATGGGTACGACATTAAGAGAAGTCATATTTGATATCGGTGGCGGTATGCGCGGCGGCAGTGACTTCAAAGCTGTACAGATAGGAGGACCTTCTGGCGGGTGTCTCACAAAAGAGCAGCTTGATTTACCCCTTGATTTTGACTCCCTTACAAAGGCTGGAGCTATGATAGGCTTGGTGGGCTTGTGGTTATGGATGAACATACATGCATGATAGAGGTAGCAAGATTCTTTATGAATTTTACCCAAAATGAGTCTTGTGGAAAATGTGTACCATGCCGTGAGGGAACGAAACGTATGCTGGAAATCTTGGATCGCATCGTTTCAGGACAAGGTAAAATAGAAGATATAGATATGTTGTTGGAACTGGCTGATACGATATCATCGACTGCACTATGTGGTCTTGGTAAAACTGCGGCATTGCCTGTTGTCAGTACAATAAAAAATTTCCGAGAGGAATATGAAGCCCATGTACTAGAAAAAAGATGTCCATCAAAGATCTGCCAGAAATTAAAACGAATCTATATCGACAAAGAACTTTGCCGTGGTTGTTCAAAGTGTGCAAAACTATGCCCAGTTGAAGCTATTTCGGGCAATGTAAAAGAGCCATTCATGATACAGTTCGATAAATGCATAAAGTGCAGTGCGTGTATAGGGTCATGCGCTTTCAAAGCAATAAAGGAGGGCTAACGCCATGAGTATCGAGTTTATGTTAATAGACAATATGCCAGTAGAGATTTCTGGAGAAAAAAATATCCTGGCTGTCATAAGAAAAGCGGGAATTGATCTTCCCACATTCTGTTACTATTCGGAGTTATCGGTTTATGGTGCTTGTCGCATGTGTGTTGTGGAAGACAATTGGGGTACCATTCATGCTGCCTGCTCAACGCCGCCAAAAGTTGGCATGGATGTACGCACGAATACGCCAAGACTCAGAAAATATAGGAAATTAATACTCGAACTTTTACTTTCTAACCATTGCCGTGATTGTACAACTTGTGAGAAAAATGGAAAATGCAAGCTACAGAAACTGGCCCAATGTTTTGGCATAAAGCAAGTGCGATTTAACAATACATCCGAGGATTGTGAGCTTGACACTTCTTCAAAGTGCATTGTCGTGGATAAAAGCAAATGTATACTTTGCGGTGATTGTGTGAGAATGTGTAGTGAAGTGCAAAATGTCGGAGCAATAGATTTTGCTTTCCGTGGGTCAAAGATGTGCGTAAGCACAGCATTTGATGAACCTTTGTCAAAGACAAAATGTGTAGGTTGTGGTCAGTGCGCAGTAGTCTGTCCTACAGGTGCAATCATTGTAAAAAATGACACGGCGAAGCTATGGCAGGAATTAAGTGATAACGATACAATGGTGGTTGTACAGGTAGCTCCTGCTGTTAGAGTTGGTATTGGAAAAGAACTTGGCTTTTCCGAAGGGGAAGATGTGATGGGCAGGATTGTTGCCGCCTTAAAGCGGATTGGATTTGATGAGATCTTTGATACTTCTACTGGTGCTGATCTTACGGTTTTGGAAGAAGCCCGAGAATTTATGTCGCGGCTGCAAAGTGGTGAAAAGCTTCCTCAGTTCACATCGTGCTGTCCATCGTGGGTAAGATATGCTGAATTGAATTATCCTCAGCTTGTTACCAATATTTCTTCCTGCCGTTCGCCAATGCAGATGTTTGCATCCGTACTCAAAGAGCATTATAAGAATTCTAAGAAGAGGGTCGTGGTTGTCGCGGTTATGCCATGTACTGCCAAAAAATATGAAGCGGCGAGAGATGAATTTAAAGAAAATGGAGTTCCATATGTAGATTATGTTATAACTACACAGGAAATTATAAAATTAATACAGGAAGCCAATCTTGTTTTTACTGAAATAGATCCGGAAGCTGTGGATATGCCCTTTGGAACCATGAGTGGCGCCGGTGTAATCTTCGGGGTAAACCGGCGGCGTTACCGAGGGTGTAATAAGGAGACTGAGTGCTGTAAAATCGTTTTTTTCCCTCCGATCAATAGCTTTTACAGGAATTCGTGGTATGCAGGGAATAAAGGAAACGAGCATAGACTATGAAGGTCGTGAGGTCAAAATAGCCATTGCAAGCGGACTCAAAAATGCAGATAATCTTATCAAAAAAATACAAAGCGGAGAAAAACAGTATGATTTTATTGAAGTCATGGCTTGCCCTGGAGGTTGCATTGGAGGAGCGGGACAGCCGTTTACGACTGGAGACGGAAAAAAATGCAGGAGTGCAGGGTTGTATGAAGCTGATCGGAGGAGTCATATAAAGCGCTCGGAAGAAAACCCTGTTATAGGGGAGCTTTATGATGGATTACTGAAAGGCAAAATACACAAACTTCTACATGTGGATTATTTGAAAAAGACATAAGTAAACTCACCTCATATTATTTTGCTAGTTATAATTTTGCAAAATGATGTGAGGTGAGTGTGCTGAAAAAAATTATTTTAGGTTATATTTTTTTAGCTTGTATTGTAAAAGTTGGCGAGTAAGTCCCAAGGATTTTGCTGTCCGTGTAACATTGCCATTTGATTTATTGAAGGCGGCGCAAATTAACTCTTTTTCCATTGTATCCCGTAGTTCGATAAGTTTTGCTGGTTCGGTACAACTCATGTTGGCTGTTTGCGTAGATTTTGACATTGCTAGAAGATTAGACTGAAATAGTGATGATAGGTGGTGCATTTGTATTTCTTGCTCAGAGGCTACAAGATTCATTGCTCCTTCAATTGCATGTTGAAGTTCTCGTATATTTCCGGGCCAGGAATACTGCTGAAAAGCGTCTAATACTGCGGCTGAGACTCTTTTTATATCCAATCCCATACTCGAATTATACTTTTCAATAAAGCGATCGATGTAAATTGGAATGTCCTCTTTGTGTTCGCGCAGAGGGGGTATGTGAAGAGCCACAGTGTCAAGACAGTAATATAGATCTTTTCTTAATTGTTTTTGGGCAATAGCGTCAAAAGGATTCACATCGATTGTGGAAATAATTCGGACATTAATGGCCGTTTCATTCGTTGCTCCCACTCTGCGAAAGGAGTGTTCTTGGAGCACTCGCAATAGCTTTGCCTGTAGATTAATGTTCATCGAATTAATTTCATCGAGGAGCAAGGTTCCATCTTGCGCTTGTTCAAAAAAGCCCGGTCGGTCGAGGGCATCGGTGAATCCCCCTTTAACAGTTCCGAAAAGCAATCCTTCTAGCAGATGCTCTGGCAGAGCCGCGCAGTTTATTGCAACAAATGGACCTTGCTTACAAAGGCTGGCATTATGAATGCTTTGTGCAAACAGCTCTTTTCCTGTTCCTGTTTCACCATACAGTAATATATTTGATGAGGTTCGTGCCGCTCGATTTGCTTGTATCTTCACAGTTTTTAATGCATCAGAGTTTCCAATGATATCAGAAAAAGTATAGCGGGTGCTAAAAGGTTGTGTTACATTCAGTGGGTTCTTCTGGGCAGAAAGGTTTTGCTGCAAGTCAATGATCTTTTTGGCGAGCATCCGAATAAAGGGGATATCTTTGGTGATTTCTAAAGCTCCAAGCAAGTCATTGTTAACATACAGCTGTGTAGTACTGTTTTCTGCTTTACCTAAGATGTTGTTGGCGTTTTCATCTTCCAATTGAGTCATCATTGCATTATATAGAATTGCTGTCTCATGTTTATCAATTACCTGAATACCTATATCTAAGCTATTTAAGAATGTTTCATATAATATTAATTTTTGTTCAGCTATTGCCAACTGTTCTCTTAGTTTATACTCCTGATCCACTATTATTTTTTTAGATTTTGTCATTTATCGTTCCCCCATATCAAAGTCCAAATTTCTCAAAAACCCAAGAAATTATATTAATCGGGCATCTGCCTTGGTCATGTTACTTTATAAAAAGATGCCTCCCAGTTTTATAGCTGGGAGGCATCTTTTTATAAAGTAACATGCATAACAAATACAAATCCCGGCGCAAAAACGCCGGGATAAAAGTACGGTTTGACACATGTGTACTTAATCCCCTCCCCATCGCTCGTGGGTCAAATGGTGACTGTCAAATAGGCAGTTCTCCTGGCTCTAGTTCATCGCTTACCCAAACCTTCCCAAGATGTTCGTCTCAGTGGTATTCATTGAGTTTGCTCCCCATTACAGTGGCGGGACCGCGCCGGTATCACACCGGTCTTCCCTATTAAGCCCTTGCGGGCACCTATTTCAATAGTATTTAATTTAATAATTGAAGATAATTCTATAATTCGAAACCATCATAACATCGTATATGATGGAATGTCAAATCAATAAGTAATATGAATGCTAGAAGCTCTTTTCTATTATCGATAGTGTATATTCATAGATTTGCCATCTTTGCAGCTGCAAAAAAATTGGCGGTATTTTCCGGAAATCATTAAGCTAATATGCAAGAATGCGGGGAATTGAAGGTTATTTGCGTTGGCATCATTATTGCATTAAAAGAAGGTAAGTAGTGGCAATAGGGTGCCAGTTTGGCAAGCTATTAAATATAACAAGAGTGCAAAGCTTACTACATTCGCTATACTAGTACCTTATCAGCCCTAATCCAGTGAATACTGACGGTCTATTTTCCGCAACCCTTCGTTGTCGTCGGTCAGCATACTCCCAGTATGCCTCCCTCCTCCGCCTTGTGTTGCGAAAAATAGCCTCGCCATTATCCTACCGTTTTAGAGCTGACAAAGTACTAGAATATTTTGCACGTATTCGTAAAAGATGGAGGTAGGTACTATGGGTTATCCTTTTATTGAAATTGATCTTGATAAAATTACTGCTAATGCTCGTTTGATCGTTAACATGTGTAATGCTCATAATATCCAGATTGTCGGTGTGGCTAAAGCTGTGTGTGCGGATATCGATGTAGCTAAGGCTATGCTAGCTGGTGGAGTGCCTATGCTAGGGGATTCACGGGTTCAAAACCTTCGCAGGCTTCGAAGGGCTGGTATTGATGTTCCGCTGCTGCTGTTACGGATTCCAATGCCGAGTGAAGTGGATGAAGTGGTGCAGATTGCTGACTGTAGCTTAGTTTCTGAGCTTTCAACGATCAGTCAGCTGAGTCAGGCTGCCATCAAGGCTGGGGTTATTCATGACATAATCCTAATGGTGGACATGGGAGATTTAAGAGAAGGAGTTATGCCGCAAAAAATTTTGCCTCTGGTTCAGCAGATCCTTTTGTTATCGGGAATACGTTTGCAGGGACTTGGCGCAAATTTTGCTTGTTATTCAGGAAAAGTTCCTACACCGGAAATTCTCGAAAAACTTGTTGCGTTAACTCAGCAAGTTCGAGATGCGTTTGCTTTGGCATTACCCATTATTTCTGGTGGTAATTCTGCTACTATTGACTTACTAATAACTAGTGTCATGCCAGCGGGAATTAATCAATTGCGAATTGGCGAAGGTATTTTACTCGGGCGGGAAACCCTAAAGCGGAATCCTATTCCGGGGGCTTACCAGAATTCTTTAATTCTACATGCTGAGATTGTCGAGGTGCAGGAAAAACCATCAGTGCCGTCAGGAGAAATTGCCCAAGACGCTTTCGGGAATATACCGGTACTTATTGACCGAGGTATCCGCAAACGAGCGATTGCAGCCATTGGCCGCCAAGATGTTGAAATCGATAATTTAACGCCAATATTAACAGGAATTGATATTTTAGGCGGTAGCAGTGATCATTTGATTCTTGATGTCAGTGATGCTGCTGAAGATATTGCTGTCGGCAGTGAGGTTTGTTTTTATTTGCAGTATGGAGCTTTGGCTCATGCCATGGTTTCGCCCTATGTATCTCGCGTTTACAAACACGGCAATATTAAATAATGCATGTCATTGTTTAAGCAGATATCATCATCCTTACTTGGGGGAATTTTTCATATGAAATTTAAGGCAAATCTATTACTTTTACTTACGGCGGCTATCTGGGGATTTGCATTTGTAGCACTTCGGGCAGGTGTAGATTACATAGGTCCCTTTACCTTTATCGCTATACGATTTGCATTAGGCAGTCTTTTTTTACTGCCATTTATTTTTTTTTATAATAATAAATTTCGGAATAAAAATGAGGCGAGAAAGAGTTGGCAGGTCGGTCTTTTAGCTGGTTTAATCCTTTTTATAGCGGTCTCTTTCCAGCAAGTCGGATTGAAGTACACGACGGCTGGAAAAGCCGCATTTATAACATGTTTATATATTGTGCTCGTTCCAATTATGGGGGTGTTTTTAAAGAAATATATTACCATCAGTACCTGGTTTGGCTCTATATTTGCTGTAATTGGACTGTATCTCTTATGTGTTAAAGAAGGCTTTATTATTTCATATGGTGATTTTCTTCAGCTATTAGGAACTTTTTTCTGGACAGCGCATATTTTATTAATTGATCATTTTGCCCGAAGAATTGAAGCATTTAAGCTAGCTTTTTTTCAGTTTATGACTTGCGCCTTACTCAGCTTAGGGAGCGCCCTAGTACAAGAAACGGTCACTATTAGGGCGCTTTTACATGCGGGCATACCAATTTTATATGGTGGGATTTTCTCTGTTGCCATTGGGCATACCTTGCAAATCATTGGTCAGAAATATACCTTTCCTTCTCATACTGCTACTATCCTTAGTATGCAGACGGTTTTTGCAGCATTTGGAGGTTATCTATTGCTTGGTGAGTCGCTGGGATTACAGGAGATCCTAGGATGCATATTCATGATAGTAGGGATGCTTTTGCCACAAATACCTGCACTTGCACAGAAAAGGTATGCGAAGAGTTCTTCGTTTTCATCCGAGGACTAAGCCTGTAAGACTCTCAGCTTCGTATCATTAACAGTCTGTAATTTCCTTGGATAGGCCATATTAGAGGAAGAGACTGTAGAACGCAACTCAGTTCGTTCTAAGAGCGGACGACCCAAGGTCCACTTGACAAATGAGATTTAAAAATGGTTAGCTCCTTAGATACGTGCAACTGAAGTTTCAGATGGAGTTAAAACTCTATTTGAATTACGTTTTCTTTATAGTAAGTCTAGGTAAGGTGCCAAATGCTGCAAATAAATTTGCTCACTTATAAAGGGAGGTATATGTCTATAAATTATCGAATTGCAAATTTATATTTGCAGATTATGCAAATTTTTTTGCAGGTGTCGTTATATTTAAGAGAGTTATATAGAGTAACAACGAATCAGGGAAGTGATATATGCCGTTACCAGCACCTTCCTGATATTTTACTAACCTACGATTATATTGAAAATAGATATCTGATAATTGAGAAAATTAAATAAGATGAAAAAATTATATAGTACTAGCTTAGCTTGGCATGAATGTTGCAATATGCAGTTAGTAAGCAAGTTGATAAATGTGCTTGCAAAAATTGGGGAGGTTTTATTATATGGAAACAGTAAAAGTAATTCTATGGGGCTTGGGTGCAATGGGAAGCGGTATGGTTAGAGACATTGTACAGAACAAGAAAGGAATTGAAATTGTGGGTGCCATTGGGCAAAATCCTCAAAAAATTGGAAAAGACCTAGGAGATGTCTTGGGACTCGAAAAAAAACTGGGAGTTATTATATCCAAAAGCCCTGGAGAAGTATTGAATAATACGAAGGCAGACGTGGTACTGCTTTCTACTCAGTCCCTTACCAAAGAGGTATTTCCAGAGATTAAGCTGATTGTGGAATCTGGCAAAAACGTTATCACGATTGCGGAGGAAATGTCAGCACCGCAAGTGGAAACACCTGACTTGGCAAAAGAGATGGATGCACTTGCCAAAAAGCATAATGTGACTATTTTGGGAACTGGCGTTAACCCTGGTTTTGTGCTGGATACATTGATTTTAACATTGACAGGTGCTTGTCAAGTTGTCAACAAAATTTGGGCAGCCAGAATTAATGATCTTTCCCCTTTTGGTCCGACAGTGATGAAGAGCCAGGGAGTTGGCACTACGTTGGAAGAATTTAATAAAGGTGTAGAGAATGGCACGATTGTCGGACATATTGGTTTCCAACAGTCCATTTACTTAATTGCTAATTCCCTTGGCTGGAAGCTGGACAAAGTGGTAGAAAGCCGCGAACCTATTGTTACTAAGGTTTATCGTGAAACACCTCATGTTCAGGTTCAGCCTGGTATGGTTGCTGGCTGCCGTCATGTTGCACGCGGTTTTTATAATGATCAGGAGATTATTACGTTAGAGCATCCACAGCAAATTCATCCAGAGTTAGAAGGGATAAAAACCGGCGACTACATTACAATTGAAGGCACACCGACAATCAAGTTTGCTGATGAACAGGAAATCCCTGGAGGAATCGGTACAATGGCCACTGCTGTGAATATGATTCCGCAAGTAATCAATGCCAGGGCAGGCTTATTGACTATGCCAGAATTACCTGTGATTACTGCTCTAATGGGCGATGTACGTAAACTAGTAAAAAGATAGAAAAAAGGGATGTGATTTACATCCCCCTCTTAGAGAAAATACCCCTAATTGAGAATATTATTTGGAATTGCCCTTTTGAATTTCCTAAAAAATTAGAACTGTTGATTTCTAAGTATGAGTAGAGAGAAGAGTACGAAAAAATGAAGGGGTGTACAATTATGGATAAGCACAAAGTGGTTCAGGAAAATTTGCATCGCGGCTTACATGAACGGCATATTCAACTTATTGCCATGGGCGGTGTCATTGGAGTTGGATTATTCTTAGGCTCCGCAACAGCTATCAAAACCGCAGGACCAGGAATCCTGTTAGCCTATTTATTAGGTGGTATTATTGTGTTTTTTATCATGAGGGCTTTGGGTGAAATTGCTGTTACCCATCCCGTTTCTGGTTCTTTTGCTCAATACGCCAGCACCTATCTCGGCTCAAAATATGGCTATATTACTGGATGGAATTATTGGTATCAATGGGTGGTTGGTTGTATGTGTGAAATCACGGCTGTTGGATTGTATATAAAGTTCTGGTATCCGGATGTTGAGCAATGGATTCCTGCACTTGCGGCGCTAATTATTATGACGGTTGTTAATCTAGTTGCCGTCAAGTTCTATGGAGAATTTGAATTTTGGTTTGCAATGATCAAAGTTATATCCATTGTTGGTATGATTCTGTTGGGCTCTCTCATGATTTTGTTTGGGATAGGCAATAGCGGCGTGGCGATAGGAATATCTAACCTATGGACCAACGGTGGTTTTTTGCCATTTGGTATACAAGGGATAATAATGTCTCTGGTCATGGTTACTTTTGCTTACACTGGTAGTGAAGGTATCGGTTTGACTGCTGGCGAGGCGAAAGATCCCACCAAGACATTACCAGCAGCCATTGATAAGATGTTTTGGCGGGTGCTAATCTTTTATGTTGGCGCTTTATTTGTAATACTATCCATATATCCTTGGAATGAAATAGGGACTATTGGCAGTCCGTTTGTCGCTACGTTCAAAAAACTTGGTATCTCAGGTGCAGCGGCCATTATCAATTTCGTTGTCGTTACGGCTGCGTTGTCTGCTTGTAACGCAGGTATTTACTCTTCAGGACGTTTCTTATATAGTTTGGCATTGAGAGGGGAAGCTCCCGCTTATTTCAAAGAACTTAACAGCGCCTGCGTACCAGCGCGTGGAGTCATAGGTACTTCGTTAGTAATATTAGCAGGAGTAATTTTGAATTATACTGCCCCGGCTCAAGTCTTTATTTATGTAACGAGTCTTAACGTAGCAGGGGCTTTATGGACATGGCTAATGATTCTCCTGACTCAGTTGAAATTTAGACAAAGCTTAACGCCGGAGGAAGTCGGGAATTTAAAATATCGCATGCCGGGATCGCCTTATACAAATTGGTTATGTATAGCTTACTTACTAATTATTGCCATTATCATGTTCTACAATGAAGATACCCGCATTGCCATGTATCTCGCCCCTTTATGGTTTGGATTACTATACTCTACGTATCATATGTTCATTGCGAAGAATTCCTGGACTAATACTATAAATAACGTAAAATAAATGGCATTAGAGTTGGTTAAAAACTCAAGAGTTTACAGTATAAGCAATATTGATAAGGGAGGGATTTTCTTGAATAAGTTTATAGACCGCAATATAGGAGAACGGATTAAAAAAATTGCCTTAGATCTTACTCGTATACCCAGTGTAGTGGGAACTAAAGGTGAAGTTGTTATTGCCGAGGCGATTTATGATCATCTAAAAGATATTGAATATTTTCGGAATAATCCTGATAATTTACGGTTGTTGCCAATAACAAATGATAGTTTAGGACGGCAAAATGTATTGGCATTTATTGAAGGCTCCAATCGCAAGTCCAATCGAACGATATTGTGCCTGGGACACATTGATACCGCTGGGATTGATGACTTCGGCGAGTTAAAAGAATATAGCTCTGAACCTGAAGTGTTGAAAGAAAAGCTGAAATCTATTAAATTTTGCCAAGAGACCTGGGAAGAACTCCATTCGCCGGATTGGATTTTTGGTCGAGGCATTTTTGATATGAAGACTGGTGTGGCATCATTAATGGTTATGATGGAGGAATTCTCTCGTCAGGTGGATCAGTTAGATGGCAATATTGTATTTATTGGCGTACCTGATGAAGAAGGGAATTCTGCTGGTATGCTGTCGGCAGTCGAGTCTTTAGAAGAAATATCTCAGGAACGAGACTGGGAATTCATTGCCTCTATTGATACCGATTACATGACTTGCAAGTACCCGGGAGATGATCATAAATATGTATATGTGGGAACTGTGGGCAAGCTTTTACCTTCCTTTTTTCTATATGGAGAAGAAACTCATGTTGGTGAGTCTTTTAATGGACTTGATGCCAATTTATTAGCATCAGAAGTCTTATGGCAAATTGATTTGAGTACTGATCTTTGCGATATTGCCGATGGAGAAGTCACCTTGCCACCCATCAGTCTTCAACAGCGTGATTTAAGAACTGAATATTCGGTACAAACGACTAACTCTGTCAATCTATATTTCAATTATGCCACTCATTGCAGTCAGCCGGATGAGGTATTGGCTAAGTGTAAAGCGAAAGCGGAACAGTCATTTGAAAATGTTATTAAGAGATTGAATGAAGAATATGAGAAATATTGTAAGTTATGTAACGTGCCTTTTCAAAAATTGCCATGGCAGTCACAGGTACTGACTTATGAAGAACTTTATCAGAACGTCAAGGCTGAACTAGGTGATGAAATTGACCAGATTATTACTGATCTTACTATTAAACTAAAGGAAAAAGGGGTGGATGACAGGGCGTTTTCCTTGGCTATTGTCCAGGAGGTGCATAAGAATTATTCAAATCAAAATGCTAAAATTATTGTGTATCTTGCCCCACCATATTATCCACACATCTCAGTTCAGGGCTATGATGAAAAGGAGAAAAGGTTGTTAGACGCGGTAGGTCAGGCCGTTGATGAAGTGAAGGAACAATATGATTATAAAATTCTTATGAAGAAGTTCTATCCCTATATTTCGGATCTGAGCTACTGCAGTATTTCCAAAGATGAGGAAAGCATAAACAAACTGGTTGACAATATGCCAGCATGGCCACACCAGTATAATCTGCCTGTCAAATCGATTCAAAGCATCAGTATGCCAGTTGTAAATATTGGTCCTTTCGGCAAAGATGCTCATAAGTTGTCTGAGCGGCTATGCACATCCTACTCACTTGATGCCATGCCACAGATTCTTTATAAGACCTTTATGAATTTGCTAAAGTAAGCATGTTGGTAGAGTGAGATTAGACTTATGCAGTAGTGAAAAAAATACTGCATAAGTTGAAATTACAAATATGCGACCCAAACTAGTCAAAAAGACTTAAAAGACACTGCTTTGTTAAATTATAGATAAAACGCCAAACGGTGCAAATAAATTTGCTTACGTATCTAGTAAGGTATATGTTGGAAAATCACAGGATATAAAATTGTAGTTGTAAATTGAGCAAATTATTTTGCGTCAAGTGTTACATATGCCGTTATATTCATGACATTTTATATAGCAGCAACAAGTTAGGTCAGGTGGCACTTAGAAGGTACAGTAAGACATTTAGTTTTTTTATATATTACTAGCTCAGATTGGCATGAATATTGCAATATAAGTCGTAAGCAAGTTGTTACAAAACTTGGGAGACCAGAATTAATGATCTTTTACCGTTTGGACCGACAGTGATAATAATTTACCTATTATACTCATGTTTATCGTGAAAACCCTCAGGTTGAGGTCAAAGTTGCGCTAGAGCATCCATCTCAATTTATCCAGAGTTAGACTGGTGACTACATTACAAACGAAAGTGCACCGATAATCAAGGTTACTGATGAACAGGAATCTTCGGCGCAATGCCACTGCTGTGAATATGATTTTGCAAGTAATCAACGTTAGAGCAGGCTTGTTCAATATACCGGAAATTCCTGTGATTAACATCTCCTTATTACAGAAAATGCCCCTAATTGACAATATGATTCAGAACTGCCTTTTGGAATTTCTCTTACGGATTAGTATAGGAATGTTGTTTTCTAGTATGAGTAAAAAGGGAAGAATGTGCAAATGAAGGAGGATCGTAGGCAGAGGGTGGATGACTGGGAAATAAGCGAGGGGGATTATTAATGAATGAAAGTTTTAATGACAAGATTGAACAGGCCATAGCGCAACAGTCAGGCTTGGATCGAGGGATGAAGAGTCGACATTTATTTATGATTACACTGGGGGGCGTTATTGGAACCGGATTATTTCTAGCTTCTGGATCCACAATAAATCAAGCTGGACCGCTTGGTAGTGTAATAGCCTATATAATTGGCGGCTTTATCATGTATATGGTCATGATGTGTTTGGGCGAACTCTCTGTGGCAATGCCTGTATCCGGTGCGTTTCAAACATATGCTAGTATGTTTATGTCACCTTCTATTGGTTACTTATTAGGCTGGTTATACTGGTTAAACGGAGCGACAACGATTGGAATTGACCTTGTGGCAGCGGGTATGCTGCTAAATCATTTAACAGGAATCTCTGAATGGATTTGGGTGCTCATATTTGGTGGTGTACTATTTGCTTTGAATTCCTTGCGGGTAGGGGTTTTCGGTGAATCCGAATTTTGGTTTGCTAGTATAAAAGTAGCAGCCATTGTTGCCTGTATTATAGCGGGTAGTTTATCAATGATGGGATATATTGGCGGTCATGAACCAATTGGTTTTAATAATTATTTTACAGATGGCATGTTTCCTAATGGTGTAGGTGTAATTTTAATGGCCATGCTGACGGTTGCGTTTGCTTTTAATGGGACCGAAATTATCGGAATTGCTGCTGGTGAAAGCCAAAATCCAGAAAAAACCATTCCAAAAGCGGTGAATGCCACTGCATTTAGAACACTATTGTTTTATGTTTTATCGATGATTGTTGTTGCAGCTATTGTTCCATGGAGAGAAGCCGGTGTGAAAGAAAGCATTTTTGCGGAAGTTTTTCAATATGCAGGCATTCCTGGTGCATACACAATTATGACATTAGTGGTCATTACTTCGGCACTTTCTTGTGGGAATTCATGGACTTACAGTGCCACACGTATCTTGTGGGCAATGTCTAAAGATGGTATGGCGCCTCCTGCTTTAAGCAAATTAAATAGTCATCAGGTTCCTATGAATGCATTGATTTTGACCATGGCTGTTTCTGGCATGTCCTTGTTGTGCAGTGTATTTGCTGCGGATACAGTATATCTTTGGTTGATTTCAATTTGTGGGTTGGCAGGTGTGCTTGGTTGGATGGGTATATGTGCTTCACAATATTGCTTCCGCAAGCAATTTGTTAGTAATGGAGGAAATGTAGAAAATTTGAAATATAAAGTTCCTCTGTTTCCCCTAGTTCCAGCCTTAGGTTTTTTCCTCAATGCCCTAATTATAATTGGATTATGGTTTGATGAAAGTCAGCGTATTGCAATTTATGCTAGCGTACCGTTTATTATCATTGTTATGGCATATTATTATAAGGTTGTTTCACCGTGTCGGGGGAATTGATTCAGATGGGAAGACGGAAACGCAAATAAATATCAATCTTTGAATATTCAAAAAAGGAGGATTATTATGTTACAAGCAGAGCAAGGTGAGTGGGTGCAAATCTATCAGGTAATTTTACCGGCTGGCGAACGTGCACCACAGGTGCCAGCAGAAACAGCAGGTGTTCCATTGGAGATGTGGGTGAAAGGATTTTTAGTGGAAAAACAAGCGCAAGTGGGCACTGATGTAACCATTCGTTCACTGGCTGGTCGTTTACTACAGGGACGGTTGGTAGCTATAAACCCTCATTATGAGGTTAACTATGGTTTTCCTCAACCCGAATTGTTAACAATCGGTGCTGAATTAAAGGTGATATTGGAGGGGAATGGTAATGAGTAATACTAGCTATCAAGCGGTAATCGCTCGGAAACCGGAAATTATCAGAAAAGCAACGAATATTGATTATGCTGCCTTTGAAAGTGGTGGGATTGGTTTTGATTATGAGCGCATGATGAACCAGGTGGCTTATAGTTTAGATAAAATTCGTCAAATTCAAAAGGAAGCCGGAGTTGGTAATACGCCATTACTGGAACTGAAAAATATTACTGCTTTGGCCAGACAGCTTGCTGGTCCAGGAAAGGGTGCTAGGATTTTTATCAAAGATGAAGCCTGCAATCCGTCAGGGAGCTTTAAAGCACGGCGGGCTTCGGTATCCGTTTATCATGCTAAACAGCATGGGTATAAAGGGGTTGTTGCTGCAACTAGTGGTAATTTTGGTGCGGCAATTGCTTCCCAAGCTGCTATGCGCGGTTTGAAAAGTATTATTGTCCAAGAAGTTTTTGACAGCCGTGGCATTGGGCAGCCAGAAATACTGGAAAAAACGCGAGCCTGTGAAGCATATGGTGCTGAGGTCGTCCAACTGACTGTCGGTCCAGAACTTTTTTATTCATTCCTCCTTGTACTAGAACAAACGGGCTATTTTAATGCCTCGTTGTATTCGCCATTTAGTATTTGTGGCATTGAAACATTAGGAACAGAAATAGCAGAGCAGGCGTTAGTGGCGACAGGGCGCAAGCCAGATGCTGTTGTTGTAACTCATGCTGGCGGCGGGAATGTGACTGGTACAGCGCGAGGCTTGCAGCGGGCTGGTTGTGAAAGTACCCAGATTATTGCAGCTAGCGTTGACTTGAAAGGTCTTCATATGGCCAGTGACTTTGATTTTAACCGAAAATCTTTTACTACCGGACATACTGGTTTTGGTATGCCGTTTGCGACTTCCCCTGATCGTGCGGATGTACCACGGAATGCAGCACGACCATTACGCTATATGGATCGCTATGTAACGATTACGCAAGGTGAAGTCTTTTATGTAACTGAAATGTTGGCTATGTTAGAAGGTTTGGAGCGTGGACCAGCAGGGAATACGTCATTGACTGCTGCCTTTGCGCTGGCTCAGCATATGGGACGTGATGAGATTATTGTTGTGCAGGAAACGGAATATACGGGCGCTGGGAAACATCCTTCTCCACAGCTTACCTTTGCCAAAAAGAATGGGATTGAAGTGCGTCGCGGTAATCCGCTGGAAAATGTGCCAGGAAAAGCGATCATTATCCCTGAGCATCCTGGGCAAATCAATATCAAAGACATTAATTTAGACAGAGTACGCCAATCTTATCTTCGTAATGCGTTAGGTAGTGTCGGTACTGGAACACTGCATCCTCAGGATATTGAATTCTTGGCAGCTGAAACTAGGCTCGAAGCAGCAATCGTTGAGAAAAAAGTCCGTGAGATACAAGCGAACCTGTGATGTTCGACAGGTCAATTCATTAGTTACAATTTGGTTTAGGGGGTGATCCCAGATATTTCTGGGAATTATATGCAGAGAAATGATGATTATTTACAGCGAAGAGTTCATCTAGCACCTTTGACGGATGAAGAATTAAAGGATCGTTTTTGGGAATTGGCAAAACAACTAGTTGAGCCGCTGGTTGAACTGGCAGATACGCATACTTCGCCGTCGGTGGAGCGTTCGGTATTGTTACGCATGGGATTTTCTAGTATGGAAGCCAAAGAGATTGTTCAGCATTGTGAGGAACAAGGACTTCTGGGCAAGGGGACTGGTCATGCTGTATGGCGGCTAGCTGCATTAGAAAAGATAGGCTATCGTGAAGCTGGATTGCAGTTAGGTAAAGGTCAAGGTTGGGAGAAATTAGCGCAGTTTTGGGTAAAGGGGGGAGCATAATGATATTGAATCATGAAGATAAGATTTCGTTGGAAGCAATATTAACAGATTTACAGACATATCGTCCCAAACGCAAAGGCTGGACATGGCGCAAACCCCATGCAACTGGGAAAATCGGACCTTTTACCTATAAACAGACATCGGAATCCCTCCAAGCGTCGGGAGGATTACCCGCATCCAAGTATTTCAATAATATTGATCCCCAGCCTGATTGTGTTATTACTACCGAAATAGCCTCAGGACGATTTGAGGACGATATCCGCCGGATGCGTATGGCAGCTTGGCACGGTGGGGATCATCTTATGGTTATTCGTACGGCAGGACAAAGCCACTTTGATGGCTTAATTGAAGGCACTCCTGAAGGTGTGGGCGGTGTGCCGATTACGCGCAAACAACTTCGCGCTACCCGCAAAGCACTAGACTATATTGAAGAGGAAGTCGGCCGCCCGATTAACTTCCATTCGTATGTAAGTGGTGTAGCAGGGCCAGAAGTTGCCGTGCTGTTTTCCGAAGAAGGCGTGAATGGAGCGCACCAAGACCCACAATATAATGTATTGTACCGCAATATCAATATGTACCGTTCCTTTGTTGATGCTGCTGTTGCCAAGAAAATGATGGCAACAAGTGGTAT
>Ga0316600_10000431_pt1 | contig 20438 bp, 19 predicted proteins | sample OWC_soil_day5_CT_FD_207652 | JGI IMG/M metagenome (GOLD analysis project Ga0316600, IMG submission 207652) | Wetland soil microbial communities from Old Woman Creek delta, Ohio, United States - OWC_soil_day5_CT | ecosystem: Environmental > Terrestrial > Soil > Wetlands | place: USA: Ohio... | reverse complement strand
CGATGCTTCCTTCCAGAGAGCTGGCGGAATAATCGTAATGATTGAGTTCATGGATTAATTCAGAATCCATTCCTTTTCCATTGTCTTTCACCTCAAACATCAGATGCCTCTCCCCTTTTTTTCTGATTGTTATGGTGATTAAATCCTCTCCTGACTTACCTGGGAAACCATGATTGATGGAATTTTCAATGAGAGGCTGAAATAAAAGCTTATGCATCTTAAGATCCATTACCTCCTCTTCAATATCCATAATGCAGTGAAAGGAAAAGGAAAAACGCTGCTGCTGGAGAAATATGTATTGCTTCAAATACTCAGTCTCGCTTCTTACACTGACCACGCCATTGCTTTTATGAATACTGTAACGCAGAATATTGGCCAGATTTTTTAACATCTTACTGATTAAAAACTGCTCATTTTCTATTGCAATCCAGTTAATTGCATCCAGGGTGTTGTAAAGAAAATGGGGATTGATCTGTGCTTCCAAAGCCTTCAGCTCCGCATTCTTCTCCCTTAAAAGAGCTTCTTTTTCCATCCTGCCAGACTGGTCTATCTTTGTGACCATGTGGTTAAAATGCCTTGCAATGGTTCCGAATTCATCCTGCCAGGAATGACTGATCTGGACTGTATAATCCCCTTTGTAAGCCTTATCCATGGCTGATGTAATCTTCTCCACCCTGACCTGAAGGGACTGGGCAAACCGAAGCATGATCAGAATGCTGGTTATAATAATCAGGACTGTCAACAGAATAATAACTTCAAAAATATATTTAAAGTCCTTCAAAAGCTCTCTGTTATCCCGTATGGTAACCAGCACATACTGACCATTTAAAACTGGTTTTGTATAGATACTGGAAAAACGCACCTGAGTCGCCGGCTCAATTCTTGTTCCTATCAGCTCTGCCCGGTTACTGGAAATAATGATTCCATTGGTATCACATAGAAAGGAAACGGCCCTGTCCTGCTTGTCTTCCTGAGAATATGTCTCCCTGATCCGTTCTTCATCCAGGCAGATTAAAATACTCCCTACTGTCCCCTGCCTGTAATTGTTAATATCCGCAATCCTGTGACCCAGATAAATAATATTCCGGCTGGTTCCGTTATCTTCTTTCCGGTTAATCATGTCAGAATAAACCGTCCTGGTATTTAAAAATGTCTCATCTGCCACATCCAGCCAGCTTTTATCCCTGTTAGGAAAGCAGAAGCTGTTCATGGTGCTGTTGGTAACCGAATCATACCCGATACACTCTTTTTTCTGCGTCACCACCGCAATACCCAGAATCTCAGGATGTAAGTAAGATATGTTTTCCAGATCATCCTCCAGTTCCTTCTTTATGAGATAATAATTTCTGGAATCCCAGACATTTAATTTTTCAAGCTTCAGTGCATATTGGTTTTCTGTATAGATCGACATGATAATACTGTCATACTGGGAAAAATAATCCTCAAGTCCCTTCTGTGACAGCTTCATATTGCTTTCCATTAAAATGTCTGTCTGACGTTTTAACGTGCTGGCAGCAATCATGCAGGTGATTGTCTCCATTATCATTAACGGTACCATGGAACCTGCCAGCAAAATAATAAGAGTTTTTTTTGCTATGCTATAGCTTTTATATTTGCTAAGTAGTTTTCTGATCAAGTCCGGCTCCTTTTGTTGTGTAATTCAGTTAATTTAATCAGGTTTTGTTTCAATATTATAGCATATATTGCCAATAACAAGCAATCACACATACATGGTTTCTTTATAACTCTTTCTGACAGCAGCATAAAGAAGGCAGCCCCCTAAGGCTGCCTTAAATAATATTGTATTCTCTTTTTTTACCCCCCCAGGGTCACATCCTGCCTGGAGTACCACTCCAGCGCATTGTAAACATGATCTGTTTTAAAATCCGGCCAGTAATCGTCTACCACATATAAATCCGAATAAACGGACTGAACCGGGAGAAAGCCGGAAAGTCTTCTCCTTCCTCCCCAACGGATAATTAAATCCATTCTGGATACATCAGAGGTTTTAAGCTCTGGACCTATGGTCCCGTCTGACAGTCCCAGATCCCATTCCCAGCTGTAATTAATGAGGAAGTTGATTTTCATTCCTCCTGTACCGAAACACACCCTTTTGGTATAAGGTTTAAGTTCGTCCGGAAACATGGCCGAAGAAGTTTTCCCAAGAACCAGAAGCTGGGCATTCTCTTTCGACAACACTTCCACAGCCTTGACGCAGGCTTTAGAAAATGCCTCTCTTTGAACGGACGGACGTTTGGTATTATCTGCGGTAAAGCCATAAAAGGTCATCTCTTCCACTCCCAGATCCCTGCAAAGACGGTAAAGGGTCATTCCTGGCGGGATACCCTTATCATACCCTTCTTCTTTTTTTATGCCATTCTCCACAGCCCAACGTCTGTTGCCGTCAGGAATGATTCCGATATGTTTTGGAATTCTCATTATCTGCCCTCCATGATTGGTTCCCTTCGAGGAAGTCCTGTTAAAATTATAGCCAACTTTTTCAAAGGATATCATGTCCTGCAGAAAATAATGTAATTGCAGATGTTCTGATGCCTATTTCTTAAATTTCTTTAGATCTGTCGGCATCTTCGGCTGGTGATAGATATACATGCATCTGCTCTCAGATGCCAGCTCCACAGATTTTCTAGCTACCTGTTCCATGAATTTAGCTGCAATATTACTTTTACGTACCATTCTTTCTACCTCCATTATTATAAAGACATTAAGATAATGCAATTATACATAAACAACCGCTATACAAAGACAAGTTGTAAAAATTACGGCTCTGCTCGTAACTATTCCCGATTTTGATACTCATGAATCCTCCCCTTATCACTATTAATAAAAAACATGAACAGCACCAGAACCAGACACAGCAAAATATTAACAAGATTTAGCAGGGAAATAAAGCTATCCCCCAAAAATGCGGTTCTCCTCTGAAAATGCATTTCACTCCACTGAATACAATTGGAAATGACAACAGCCGTCATCATATTTATTACATAAATTTTTCTGTTTGTTTTTTGATTGTTATTTTTTTCCAGAATCAGATGAACTAAATTTACTATTAAAAACACGGTACAGAGAAAAATAATGAAAAGCAGATAGTGTTTCAATTTTGTTACCTCCAATAATAAAATGTGATATAATTTTTTAGTGCAATAAGAAAGTATTATATTTCCATTGAAAAAATCACACCATGTTGAAATTTCGAGCCTGCAAGTAATTTTTAATTTGTTCAATTAGACAAAATGCGACAAAAGCTCCTAATTCTCCCTTTTATCTAATGGAAGTTATCATACGATATACAGATATAGATGTTTCATTTTTGCATAATAAAGTATACAGTTTTAATGGGGAAGGGTACGTATGTTAAGAATAGCAATTTGTGATGACGACATTCTGTTTACAGGAATGTTAGAAAGTTTAATCAAAGAAGAAGCTTTGGCAAACGGTATTGAAATTGAAGTTGACGTGTTTTTTGATGGGGCCATGCTGTCAAAATACGTACATCTTGGTAACTTATTTGACCTGATCTTTCTTGATATAGAAATGTCACAGCAAAATGGAATCGAGGCAGCACACCACATCAGAGAGATTGACAAGACTGCATTGTTAATTTATATTTCCGGATACGAGCAGTATTTAAAAGAATTATTTGAAGTAGAGCCGTTTCGTTTTCTTTCCAAACCACTTGATACGGTGAAATTCTCCCGCTATTTTAAAGAAGCATATGAGCGGATTAATGATAATAACGTTTATTTTCAATTTAATTTTAATAAAGAAATTAAAAAGGTAGCCTTAAAGGATGTGGTCTACTTTGAAAGCCGCAACCGGGTTGTATACATTTATTTAAAGGATGGAAGAGAAGAATTTTTTTATGGAAAGCTTAACGATGTGGAAAATGAGTTAGCAGGAAACAAGCAGCGTTATCTGCGGATACACCAGTCCTATCTTGTAAATTATGATTATGTCAGCACCATGAATTTTTCCAGTCTTGTAATTGAAAACGGAGGAAAGACAACCACACTGCAAATCAGTGAAGACAGGCAGAAGAAAATCCGGAAGCAGTTATGTGATCTGGCCAGTAAGAAAGCGGGGGTAAAATAGTATGAAAATTCTTTCAGCCACCATTGTCAACCCCTTTCTTTCGCTTTTTTATATTTTAGTCATACGTAAATGCATTAACGCGTTTTTCGTCCCCTCGTGGAAGAAAACCACAACGTATTTAATCTGGATCGCATATTATCTTTTTCAGTTGTTTCTGGGCATTGGAAGTGGGATTTCCCCGGCACTGACCCTTTTACTTAACATGTCCTTTGTCTTTCTGGCAACCAGTATTTCTTATTCAGAAAGTCGAAAAAAATGTGCCTTGTTCTCTTTTTTAATCTGTGCGATCTGGATGCTTGTGGAAATTATCATACATATGATCTTAAATATGATGAATCTAGATGATAAAGCCGGTCTCTCCGGAGCCATCATCTCAAAAATTGTAATGTTGGTTTTTGCTATTGTCACCGGGCACTGCCTTCAGCATAAAAGTACAGGAGATATTTCCTTCCGGTATATGGCGATTTTACTTATGGTTCCTGCAGGAAGCATTTACATTATGCATAACATTTTTCTTATCAGCAGCACGGCTGAAAATGAGGTTCTTTTCTCCTTTGTGTCAGGTATTTTACTGCTGTTTATTAACTATATTATTTTCGAAGTATTTGAGTCTCTGGCAGCAAGCGCAGAATATCAGAAAAAAACTCTCCTCTACGAACAGCAATTAGAACTTTGCAGCCGCCAGGCTGAAGAACGGGAGATCCAAAACACCGAAATACGTTTATTGCGCCATGATATGAAGCAGCACTTAGTCAGCATACTTGGAATGGTCAATTCCGGGGAAAATGAAGAAGCTGCCACTTATCTCACCTCACTTTTAGAAAAGGGAACCTTAAAAAAAATAAACCAGATATCCCTTAGCGGTAATATTGTAGTGGACTCTCTTGTAAATTATAAATCTTCCATTGCCCGGAAACAAAATATAGAATTCTGCACCAATATTTTTATTCCGCCGGTAATGCCTTTTCAAAATGGAAATCTGACCATCATACTGGGAAACCTCTTAGAAAATGCCCTGGAAGCCTGCCGCCAGATGAATAGCGGGCATCCAAAAATTGATTTAGAAATGTCCTATCAGAAAGGAATTCTTTCTATTGTTGTATGGAATACCTTTGAAGGAGACCGATACACAGACGGGCAGAAACATTTTCTTACCACTAAGAAAAATCCCTCCCATCATGGCCTTGGTCTGTTTTCCATTGAGCAGGCGGTTGCCGCCTGTAACGGAGAAGCCATCACTCAGATTGAGGGAAACATATTTAAAGCGGTTGTGATCTTATATCAGGAACCAGAAAAATGAGAAAAGGAGGATGGTATTATGGAACGGTTATCCATTGCATTAACCAATTATATTCTAAAAAAAGAAGTGATCTCAAAGGAAGATTATGATATTTATTTATATGGCTTTCAAAGCTTTCTGGAACTGTTTTTGAATCTGATCTGCAGTCTCTTTATTAGTTTTTTTCTTCATATGGAAGTGGAATGCCTGCTCTTTTTTTTATTGTTTATTCCCCTCCGTTCTTTTAACGGAGGACTGCATTTGAAGTCTTATTTCTCATGTCTGGTTTTCTCCTGCGCCACCATGACGATCATACTTTTGGTTGTAAAATATTACAGCCTGAACGCTCCTGTTTCGTTTTTGTTGTACCTTGTTTTTATGATACTAATTAAGCTCACAGGTGCAGTTGATCATCCCAACCGGCCGGTTGACACAGACGAAAACCAGACATTTACTCATAAAACTGACCGTACTCTGTTCATCAGTTTCCTTGCTGCATTGTGCTTTCTCTTTCTGAATATGGAAAAATATATTTTTTTAGAGGCGCTGATTTATCTTTTAGTATTTATTACCCTGATATTATCTAAAATCAAAGAAAGGAATAAACAGCAGCAGGATTAAATTTTTTTAGTCTTTCTCTATTTTTCCACGCAATTCCGTCAGGACTTTCTGTAAAAATTCCGGCATTCTGGCACCCATTCGTCCTGCATTTTCTAAGATGGAGATTATTTCATTAATGATGAGCCAGACCGATACCAGTAATCCAAAAATTGTTTTATGCTCAAATTTAATTCCGATCTCAGTAGAAAATTTATAGATAACATAATCCGTGCTGACTGCCGCCAGAATGATGAATATATAACTTGCCTTTTTATAAATTCCGATCCGGCTTTTCCTGCTGTTCCATCCATACTGACTATTGTCGGGGTTGTCCAGTGCTTCCTTTTTCGATGCCAGCATCCCCGATATGTAGTCGGTAATCATAAGTACGGTCAATAAAGATATGGCAGGAAATAAAAGTCCGAATTGATCCATAATCCATGCACTGATAATTCCCATTGCGCTTTTTTCTAAATCCAGTTTTTTTTCCATAGCTGCACCTCCTGAATAGTCTTTCACTTATTTATAGTAGTTTTCTTTTAACAGATTGTAAAAATTTCTTCTGACCCTGTTCACGTATTGGCGGGATACAGAGTGGCGTTCTGCAATTACCGAATCCGACTCCTCATGAAAGACAATATCCCACAAAATAACCGCCTGTTTTCCTTCTGCCTTCAAGAGCATAGTTTTTAGATCCTCATAAAACAGCCAATCATCATAAACAGGCTGATCCATGCTGATCTCAGTAAAAAACTCACCCTCAACAGAAGCCTCAGCGTCAAAATGCTGCTTGCTTTTTTTATACTGTTCTAAGAATTTGTTTTTTAGGGCTCTGCTTAAAAAATAAACACATTGCCCATCTTCCTTATAATATTGCATTGAATTGATGGCCTCCAGCAGACTTAGTACAAATTCTGAATGCATGTCCTCTTTTTCATCTTTATATAACAGTCTGACATATTTATTAATTAATGGAGTCATTTTATCTACTATCAGTAAGAATTTTTCTTTATTACCTTTTTTTATTTCCTCGATAATTACATGAACACTTTCTCCCATTTTCTTACCTCCTAAAAGGCAAAAAGAAAAAAAGGGTAATATTGTAAACTAAATTCTTCTGAATCTTTATTTTTTTCGCATAATATGATTGTAGATAAAAAACTCACTATTTAATGCAGCACGTAAAAAATGCTGAATAATAGGGAGAAATCTCCATATTATTCAGCATTTTTTATAAATCTTATTTAGTTAAATCGTATTCTACCAGACCAGCATCGCCCAGTCTGGTATTATTTCTCCTCTCTCTTTGTTTCTCTTTATGAAAGATTTTCTACTGTCCTCTTTCAGCTCTGTTATATGAAATACATGATTGAACTCTTTATACCCGGATTCTTCTCCGCCTAGAACAGACTGATCCGGACTGGAATCGTCATATGTACCAGTAAGATAGGAGCCATCCCGGTAAGTAAATCCAACGTATCCGCATCCATCCGATCCATTGCTCACCAAAATCAGGCAATTGTTTTGAATATATAATTCATGGATCATATACCGGCCCTCCGGTTCATACAAATCGGCAACCTTCTTCAATCCATGAATTATGTAGGTATACACGCTTATGGAAATACCGTCTCCCAGAATTAATTCCGGTATCCCATCTCCATTAAAATCGTGAATCCCCAGATAAAATGAGGAATTTAATCCATCTTCCCCTCTTAATTGATATGGATCTGGCAGATGACCTCCCCCTTGCTCGATAATCTCTTTATATGCAGTCCGCCAGCTGTCTTCCTGATCTGCCAAAGCAGCTGATTCCTGTACCATATTGCTGAACGGACTTTCGTCTGGCTGCAAAGCAGTTCCCCCTGTCCTGTTGGAATCGGCGCAGCCGGTTAAAGATAAAATCAGAAAACAAAATAAGAATAAATTTTTATTCATTTGTCTTTCCCCTTTGAATTTTAAAACAAAATTGTTTTTGCTTTTTCTGGGCATAATCATTTTATTTTACTATTATTGCTAATTATAGATTTTACCTTGTAATAATTACCAGTCTGGACGTTGAAAAAGCCATAGTTATTTCGCTATGGCTCATTAAAAAGCTGTATTATAGGATTTAAACCGGTAAATATGTAATCACCAGACCACCTATTATCAGACTTGCCGTATTGGCTGTGATTACGTATAGCACCAAACGTTTTTTATTAAATTCTTTGACAAGGTTAAGAAAGGCAATCATTTCTACTAAAATTACCACAATCTCACAGAATAGATATCCAAATATCCAGTAATTACTTAAATCTGGTCCTGTAAGCATTACATTCAGCCCCGCCTGTGTAATCAGATTGACTGCTGCAAAGACCAGCCAGCTTCTTTTTTGCCTGAATCCAAAGATCAGGAAAATACTTGCTTCAATAAGCAGAGTCAGAACAACCCGCATCGCCACCAGAACAGGAACCCGTAACGGAGCCTGACCCATTGTAAGGGTCTCCGATTGTATATCAAGGGTTAAAATATTATTATATTTTCTAAATGTTTCGTCAGGTAAAACGCATTGAAAGCTTTTTTCACCGCTTTTCACCACAAGTACTGCATCTTTTAAATCCTTAATCTGAGGCGAGGAGATATGATAATACAGCCTGTAGTACTTTTCCCAGCCTTTTCTTTCCCCTTCAACGACTCTCATGTCTGCGATATTATTATTGGGTAATTGGAGGGATAAGAATAACTTCTCCTGAGAATTTAATACGATTATGGTAAAACCCGGTGGTTCCGCTGAGTTGGCAAAAGTTGATGAGTGAAAGCAAAGACATAACAAGTGAACCAGAATAATCAGGATGCAGATGCGTCCGGCATGTTTTGTGAATATTGTTTTCCCCCAAAAAAGCCATTTTTCATATACATTCATTACTCTTTTCCCCCTTTATACCCTATTTTCTTAATATTTTTTCCATTTCCCTGCCTTTGGCAAGCTCATCTATTAATTTGTCCAGATACCTGATCTGCCTCATCAACTCATCTTCAATCTCTTCCACACGGTATCCGCATATATGAAAGATTCGTGGTGTTTCCATCAGATGATCTCCTTTGGGTGATTGAATATTTGTTTTATTTTTTTATATGAACCCTTTGGCTTCTTTCCAATCTATGAGAAGATTGTAACGGCTTGTGGTGAAACGCAAAACGCAGTAATTGGGATCATTCCATCCGCTGAAATGATTTTCCAGTCCACGGTACCACATTTCTTTTTTTATTTCTGGGTCTGTTATTACTTCTATTGTGCCCACTAATGTGATATTATGATTTATTGAATTAAAACAAACACTGGCTTTGTTGCTCTGATCAATTCGTTTGGTTCTGTCACTTCCAAAACCGGTACAAAATGTGAGCCAGTTGATGCCGTCAGCTTTTGATACGGATATGGTTGAGGTTGTTGGAAAGTTGTCAGTGTCCATTAGTGTTAAGGCGCAGTATCCTTTGTCTTCACCTGCGGTGTTGGTGGCAATGATTTTTGCTGCTTTTGCAATGATTTCTTCGTTCATTTGATTTTCCTCCTGATTGGTTATGGGGTTAGTATATAATAATAGATAGGACAACGGGGGGTCATGTTCAGAACGGGGGTAAAAAAATTGAGTCCGTAACTCCGTCGTGCCGATTTCGATTCCGCTTACGCTCCATCTCAATCACGGGCTTCGCCCTATAAAAATAAGTGCCATAAAGTCCGGGGGAGAGCAAGCTCTACCCCGGACTTTTTGACACTTATTTTTGCACGACTCATTGCCACCGCGTTAATTATTCAACGCCGCCTGTGCTGCTGCCAGTCTTGCGATCGGCACGCGGAATGGGGAGCAGGATACATAGTCAAGACCAATCTTATGGCAGTATTCTACGGAAGACGGATCTCCACCGTGCTCGCCACAGATTCCTACATGCATTTCAGGACGAACTCCTTTGCCTAACTTGATAGCAGTCTCCATCAGCTTTCCTACACCGGTCTGATCCAGTTTTGCAAATGGATCATTTTCAAAGATCTTAGTATCATAGTAAGCATTTAAGAACTTACCTGCATCATCACGGGAGAAGCCATAGGTCATCTGAGTTAGGTCATTGGTACCGAAGCAGAAGAATTCTGCATCTTTTGCAATATCATCGGCTGTCAGTGCTGCTCTCGGAATCTCAATCATGGTTCCTACCTGATAGGTTAAGCTGCTGCCTGCTGCTGCAATTTCTGCATCTGCAGTCTCAACAACAATCTTCTTTACAAATCTTAATTCCTTCTCATCACAGATCAGAGGAATCATGATTTCAGGACATACGTTCCAGTCTGCATGTGCTTTCTGAACGTTGATAGCAGCACGGATTACTGCTTTTGTCTGCATTCTTGCAATCTCCGGATAGGTAACGGCAAGACGGCAGCCTCTGTGTCCCATCATAGGGTTGAACTCGTGAAGGGAATCAATGATTGTCTTGATCTGCTCCACAGTCTTGCCCTGTGTATCAGCCAGCTTCTTGATATCATCTTCCTCTGTTGGAACAAACTCATGAAGAGGCGGATCTAAGAAACGAATGGTAACTGGATTTCCTTCCAGAGCCTCATAAAGAGCTTCGAAATCGCCCTGCTGTACCGGAAGAATCTTCTCCAGAGCAGCTTCTCTCTCCTCAACAGTATCAGAACAGATCATCTCACGGAATGCATCAATTCTGTCACCTTCAAAGAACATATGCTCGGTACGGCAAAGACCGATTCCCTCTGCACCTAGTTCTCTTGCTTTTCTTGCATCAGAAGGTGTATCTGCATTGGTTCTGACTTTCAGTCTTCTGTACTTATCAGCCCATGTCATAATTCTTCCAAACTCACCGGCAACGGTTGCATCCACTGTCGGAATGATTCCGTCGTAAATCTTACCAGTTGATCCATCAAGAGAGATCCAGTCTCCTTCATGGTATTCCTTACCAGCCAGAACAAACTTCTTTGCAGCTTCATTCATAGCAATTTCAGAACAGCCGGATACACAGCAGGTTCCCATTCCTCTTGCTACTACGGCTGCATGAGAAGTCATTCCTCCTCTAACAGTCAGAATACCCTGAGCTGCCTTCATTCCTTCAATATCTTCTGGAGAGGTTTCAAGACGGACTAAAACCACCTTTTCTCCTCTTTCTTTCCATGCTTTCGCATCATCAGCTGTGAACACGATCTTACCGCAGGCAGCTCCAGGAGAAGCAGCAAGTGCCTTTCCAACCGGCTCTGTCTTCTTTAATACTTCTGCATCAAACTGAGGATGAAGCAGAGTATCCAAGTTTCTCGGATCAATCATCTTAACTGCTTTTTCTTCTGTGATCATAAACTCGTCTACTAAATCACAGGCAATCTTTAAAGCAGCTTTTGCTGTTCTCTTACCGTTACGGGTCTGAAGCATGTAAAGCTTCTTATCCTCAATGGTAAACTCCATATCCTGCATATCTTTGTAATGATCTTCCAGAATACTGCAGATTCCCACAAATTTATGATAAACCTCAGGCATAACCTCTTTTAACTGTTCAATCTTCTGGGGAGTACGAACACCGGCAACTACGTCTTCACCCTGGGCATTCATTAAGAATTCACCCATTAAGTGCTTTTCACCAGTTGCAGGATCACGGGTAAATGCAACGCCTGTACCGGAAGTCTCACCCATGTTTCCAAATGCCATCATCTGAACGTTGACAGCGGTTCCCCAGGAATAAGGAATATCGTTGTCACGGCGGTAAACATTGGCTCTTGGGTTGTCCCAGGAACGGAATACGGCTTTGATTGCTCCCATTAACTGCTCCTTAGGATCAGTTGGGAAATCGGAACCAATCTTTTCCTTATATTCTGCTTTGAACTGTCTTGCAAGCTCTTTTAAATCGTCGGCATTCAGATCCACATCCTCTGTAACACCCTTTTTTTCTTTCATTTCATCAATCAGCTCTTCGAAGTATTTTTTACCTACTTCCATAACGACATCGGAGTACATCTGGATAAATCTTCTGTAGCAGTCATATGCCCAGCGTGGATTGCCCGATTTTTCAGCAAGTACTTCCACTACGTTCTCATTCAGTCCGAGATTTAAAATCGTATCCATCATACCAGGCATGGAAGCTCTGGCTCCGGAACGAACGGAAACAAGAAGAGGATTTTCGTCATCACCAAATTTCTTGCCGGTGATTTTTTCCATCTTTTCGATATGATCCATGATCTGCCCCATGATCTCGTCATTAATCGTTTCCCCATCTTCATAATACTGAGTACAAGCCTCAGTCGTAATCGTAAATCCCTGCGGTACCGGCAGACCTAAATTAGTCATCTCTGCCAGATTCGCCCCTTTACCACCTAACAGGTTTTTCATATCTGCACTACCCTCAGTGAACAAATAAACCCATTTTCTTGCCATAAGTAAAATCCTCCTCAATTGTGTAAATTATGCTGCTCCCCCGCGCTTTCCATTGCGGAAAAGCCCTGAAAGTATTATAGCACAATTAAAAGGGTAGTAAAGAGGTTTTCATAGATTATTTGAAGTAATTATCTCTTTTTTAAATACAATTGCATTGAAAGCACTTACAAAGTCTGTCTTTTTCCGATATACGATTTGCGTTCGTATATACGAAATCATGTTCGACAAAAGCTCTGTTTCTTTAACATAATTCGACACGCGAAAAGGGTCAGCATCTCTGTCACAGGCATGACCGTCCAGATACCGGTAACTCCCATAAAAATCGGAAGAATAAAGACCAGAATACTGTTTAAAATAATACCCCGAAGCAGACAGATCTTTAATGCATTTCCCGGTTCCATCACGGACTGGAACCAGGTGGTATACAGCACGTTCAGCCCCATTGCCGCAAAAGACAGGAAATAAATTCTGATGGCTGGAACCGACATAGCCAGAATTTCCTTTTCAGGTCTGACAAATGCTTCTGTCACAAGTGCCGGAAACAAAAGTCCTGTTACAGCAAACAACACACCGGATAAACAGGCGGTGTGCTCTGCCAGATGTCTTACTTCCTTTATACGGTCATTTTTTCCCGCACCGAAATTTGTTGCCAGTATGGGCTGGACTGCCTGTGAGATACCGTTATTGACAGATGATGCGATATAGGCGCTGTTGGAAATAATACCGTATACCACCACGCCAAGTTCACCTGCAACAGTAAGGATCTGACGGTTAAATAAGAAGGTTACGATTCCATTGCACATATCCAGTAAAAAGCTGGAGAATCCATTTTTCACTACAGCCACAGCCTGGCTGAAATGAAAGCCAGAAACAAATTTTAAAGTATTCCCTTTTGAAACCAGGTGAGTCAGCAATATTACGAGTGTCACACAGGTTCCGATGACAGTTGCAGCGGCCGCCCCTGCCATTCCCATTTTTAAGGGAAATATTAATATATAATCCAGAATAATATTTAAAACTCCTCCGCAAACCACTGCTGTCATAGCCAGGCGGGGCGCTTTATCGTTGCGTACAAAAACCTGATAAAAAGAAGCAAATAAAAAGGCGGGAGCTCCTGTTATGAGGATTCTTCCATAATCCTCCACGTAAGGCGTCATGTTTTCATTTCTCCCCAGAAATCCCGTAACAGGGAGGAAAAATGCATGTCCCAAAACTACATAAATCACGCTCATTCCTACAGCCATGATAAATGCTACTGTATAATACTGATTTGCACCTGATTCGTCTTTTTTTCCCTTACAGACGGACAGAAGTATGCCGCCGCCTGCCCCAAACAGCATACCGGTTGCAAAAAAAAGGCTGAATAACGGCAGCAGTATATTTAAAGCCGCAATTCCAATTGCTCCAACTCCTCTTCCGATCATAAGAGTGTCTGCTAATATATAAATGGAGGTAACCATTGTTGCACTAATTGATGGAAGAAGATAACCTGCAAATAATTTTTTAACAGGATCTTCCAGTAAATTTACTTTTTTCATAATTAAGTCTCCTTTTGTAAGTCTTAAAATAGTTTACCATAATTTAATTAAATGACAAGGAAAAGAACGAAAGTGTGATTTAACATTTAAAAGTTGGGGCATATATATTAAAATGACAGAATTTTTTATCTTAGTTTTTATGCAAAATATCATGAATTAAGATTGTTTCCAACGCTGAAATATGATACATTAGTGTTATCTCTGAAAATATATTAATAACAGGAGGAAAGATCGAATTATGAAAAAAAGAGCTCTCGCATTAGCCATGGCAGTTATGATGGCTGCAACACTCAGCGCATGTGGTTCCGCTGGCAAAGGAACTGCAACAACAGCTGCTCCGTCTGCAGAAGCTACTACTGCTGCAGAAAAACCAGCTGAGACTACAGGTGCTACATCCGTTAAGTCAGAATCTTCAACCGGATATGAACTGGCGCTGGTTACAGACCTTGGTACCATTGATGACAAATCCTTTAACCAGGGTGCATGGGAAGGTATGAAAAAGTACGCTGAGGAGAACAAAATCTCCTATAAGTACTATCAGCCACAGGAAGGTACTACTGATTCTTATTTAGAAACTATTGGACTTGCTATTGAGGGCGGTGCAAAATTAGTAGTATGTCCTGGCTTCTTATTCGAAGAGCCTGTATTCCTTGCTCAGGAGCAGTATAAAGACGTTCACTTCATTCTTCTTGACGGAGTTCCTCATAACGCAGATTACTCTGAATATAAGACAGAGTCCAATGTTATGCCAATCCTGTTCCAGGAAGATGAGCCTGGCTTCTTAGCAGGCTATGCAGCAGTAAAAGAAGGCTACACAAAGCTTGGTTTCTTAGGTGGTATGGCTGTTCCTGCAGTTATCCGTTATGGTTACGGATTTGCTGAAGGTGCTGATTACGCTGCTAAAGAAATGGGCATTGACGGCGTTGAAATCATGTACAATTATACTGGTGCTTTCGCTGCAACTCCAGAGGCTCAGTCTATGGCTGCATCCTGGTACCAGAACGGAACCGACGTAATCTTTGGCTGCGGCGGTGCTGTTGGTAACTCTGTTATGGCTGCTGCTCAGGAAAAGGGCAAAAAGGTAATCGGTGTTGACGTTGATCAGAGCTATGAATCTGAGACAGTCATCACTTCTGCCATGAAGCAGCTTTCCGTATCTGTATACGACGGCGTAAAAGCCTTCTATGACAACAAGTTCCCAGGCGGTGAGACAAGCATTTTCTCCGCTAAGAATGACGGTATCGGCCTTCCGATGGAAACTTCCAAGTTCACCAAATTCACAAAAGAAGATTACGAAAAAATCTTCACTGAATTAAAGGATGGCAAAGTAACCCTGGTACAGCCTTCTGAGGATAACAACGATCCGAACAAAGACTTAAAGCTTGAAAAAACAAAGATTAACTTTGTAGAATAATCCGCGGGGATAGTGCCCTCCGGGCATACCACGATGTCAGTTTTCTGACATAAAAAAGGAAAGGAGATGCCGTTTGATTCACCAGTCAGTAAAGATCTGGTCTCTTACGGCATCTTCTTTTTGCTTTATAACTTTATTAACCGGGTACCGGGTCCCATAGATAGGTACCGTAGTAAGGGGGATTTTATGGACTACATTATTGAGATGCTTCATATCACAAAAGAATTTCCCGGTATTATCGCCAATGATGACATTACACTACAGTTAAAAAAAGGCGAGATACATGCCCTCCTCGGAGAAAACGGAGCAGGCAAATCCACTCTTATGAGTGTATTATTCGGATTATATCAGCCGGAAAAAGGCTCGATCCGTGTTCGTGGTAATGAAGAAAAAATCACAGGTCCGCTGGATGCCAATGCACTTGGTATCGGCATGGTACACCAGCATTTTAAGCTGGTAGAGAATTTCACAGTCCTGCAGAATATCGTACTGGGCATGGAGACGACAAGACGGGGCTTTTTGAAGATGGATGATGCCCGCAAAAAAGTAATGGAATTAAGTGAAAAATATAAATTGTTCGTAGACCCTGATGCGCTGATATCCGATATTACCGTAGGAATGCAGCAAAGGGTTGAAATTTTAAAAATGCTGTATCGTGATAATGAAATCATGATATTTGATGAACCTACCGCAGTCCTGACTCCTCAGGAAATTGATGAACTGATGCAGATCATGCGGGATCTGGTAAAGGAAGGGAAGTCCATACTGTTCATCACACACAAGCTCAATGAAATCAAGGCGGTAGCAGACCGCTGTTCCGTCCTGCGCCGCGGTAAATATATTGGAACCGTAGATGTTGCTGATACTACGCGGGAAGAGATGTCAGAGATGATGGTTGGCCGTAAGGTAAACTTAACCATTAGTAAAAAGTCATCCGAGCCTGGTGAAGTAGTTCTGGAAGTAAAAGATTTATCCGTAAAAGCCAAACGGGAAGGACAAACCAAAAAGCTGGTTCATGATGTGTCATTTCAGGTAAGAAGAGGTGAGATTGTCTGTATCGCTGGTATTGACGGCAATGGACAGACAGAACTGATTCATGCAATAACCGGTATTTCTGATCCCAGCTCCGGTACTGTCACCATTAACGGCGAGGATATGACGAAAAAAAGTATCCGCTACAAAAATACCCATGGTCTCTCCCACATACCTGAAGACCGTCATAAACATGGTCTGGTGCTGGAATACAATCTGGCATACAATCTGGTTCTACAGCAGTATTTTGACAAAGAGTTTCAGAGCGGTACATTTTTAAAGAATGACCACATCTATGACTATGCACAAAAACTGATTGAAAATTATGATATCCGAAGCAGCGAAGGGGCATTTACCACTACCCGCAGCATGTCCGGCGGCAATCAGCAGAAAGCTATCGTGGCAAGAGAAATCTCCAAAAGCCCTGATATTTTACTTGCTGTTCAGCCTACCAGAGGTCTGGATGTTGGTGCCATCGAATACATTCACAACCAGCTGGTAAAACAGCGTGATGCAGGTGCCGCAATTTTACTGGTATCTCTGGAATTAGATGAAGTTATGAATTTAAGCGACCGGATTTTAGTCATATTTGAAGGCGAAATCGTTGCCGACTTAGATCCTGAGAACATTACCGTTCAGGAATTAGGTCTTTATATGTCAGGCGCTAAGAAAGAAGGTGGCACACTATGAAACCGAAACAGATAAAAGATCATACTGGCATCCTCTCTTCCATATTCGCTATTATTCTGGGACTCATTGTAGGGCTGATTATCTTGTTTCTGTGTAATCCAGAGCAGGCACTTCCCGGATTTGCTACTATTCTGAGCGGAGCCTTCACACATGGAGCCAAAGGCGTTGGTCAGGTATTTTATTATGCCACACCGATTATTCTTACCGGTCTTTCCGTTGGGTTTGCATTTAAAACCGGACTTTTTAACATCGGTACTCCCGGTCAGTTTATTATTGGAGGCTTTGGAGCGGTTTATGTAGGCATTCTATGGACCTCTCTCGGACCGGCTCACTGGATTGTGGCTCTGGCAGCAAGTGTAATCCTTGGCGCTTTATGGGGGCTGGTACCAGGAATTTTAAAAGCGTACTATAATGTGAATGAGGTTATCGCCTCTATCATGATGAACTATATTGGCATGTATCTGGTAAACTGGATTACAAAAAGCTATAAGCCGCTGTTTAACAATTTAAGGAACGAATCCAAGAATGTAGCAAACACTGCTAATATCCCCAAGATGGGACTGGATAAGATTTTCCCGGGTTCCAGTGTAAACGGGGGAATTATCATTGCGATTCTGGTGGTAATCCTTATATGGGTTATTTTAAACAAGACCACATTCGGATATGAATTAAAGGCAGTAGGCTTTAACCGGGATGCCAGCAAATATGCGGGAATCAATGAAAAGAAAAGCATTATTCTTTCCATGGTAATCGCGGGTGCCATTGCAGGACTTGCAGGAGGCCTTTTATTCCTTGCAGGAACCGGAAAGCACATCGAGATTAAAGACGTACTTCCTTCCGAAGGATTTACAGGTATTTCTGTTGCACTCCTTGGTTTAAACAACCCCATCGGCGTTCTGTTCTCCGGTATCTTCATCGCATACCTGACAGCCGGCGGCTTTTACTTACAGCTGTTTGAGTTCTCCACAGAAATCATCGATATCATCGTTGCTGTTATTATTTATTTCAGCGCATTTGCACTGATGGTAAAAATCATTATGTCAAAGTTTGTTGGTCAGAAAAATGGAAAAACTGACGAAACTGGGAAAGGAGGAACGAAATCATGAGTGTAATTTATTTTATTTTTCAGCAGACCATGTATTTCATGATTCCTCTCATGATCGTTGCACTTGGTGCTATGTTTTCCGAACGAAGCGGCATTATTAACATCGCTTTAGAAGGTATTATGACTATGGGAGCGTTTACCGGTATTCTGTTTTTAAATCTTACAGGCAAAAGTATGAGCGGTCAGCTTCAGCTGATTATGGCCATATTAATATCCATGGGCACCGGAATGATCTTCTCCTTGTTCCATGCTTATGCATCCATTAACATGAAATCAAACCAGGTTATCAGCGGTACTGCTCTTAATATGTTTGCTCCTGCTTTTGCAGTATTCGTTGCCCGTGTTATTCAAGGTGTTCAGCAGGTTCCCTTTAACAATACCTTCCGTATCACCTCGGTTCCTGTACTTGGCAGTATCCCATTTATCGGACCTCTTTTATTCCAGAACGCCTATATTACCACCTACGTGGGAATTTTAATCTTTGTATTATCTGCCGTTGTGCTTTACCGCACACGATTTGGATTAAGGCTTCGGGCATGTGGAGAGCACCCACAGGCAGCGGATTCTGCGGGTATTAACGTTTACCGTATGCAGTATGCCGGAGTATTGATCTCCGGTGCTCTGGGCGGTCTGGGAGGTTTGGTATTTGTAGTTCCTACTTCCACCAACTTTAATGCTGATGTGGCTGGTTACGGTTTCCTGGCATTGGCGGTATTAATCTTTGGTCAGTGGAAACCAGTCAATATCATGCTGTGTTCCCTCTTCTTCGGACTGATGAAAGCGGTGGCTTCCTCTTATTCCGGAATTCCATTTTTAAGTGCTCTTGGAATTCCAAGTTACTTCTACAAAATGGTTCCTTATATCATTACCTTAATCGTATTGATATTTACCTCAAGAAATTCCCAGGCTCCAAAAGCGGAAGGAATTCCATACGACAAAGGTCAGAGATAACAAATACGCCGCAGGGCGGGATAAATCCACTGGATTTTCCGCCTGCGGCTTTTTTCTTTGTCTGATCCGGTGTCACTGAACGATTACGGTACCATATAATACATTACTAAAATGAAAAGAGTGATGCTTCAATGTCTGACTGTAATTCGTTTTGTAACTCCACCTGTCATGAACGCTCCTATTATTCCTGGGATGCCAGCGACTATGGGCCTTCACCTCTCATTCTTAATATCAATCATGATACATTAAGAAATCCTTCCTTTCGAACCACAAGATGGACAGGAGAACATATGCAGCTTACTTTTATGAGTATTCCTGTCGGGTATGAAATAGGTGCAGAAAGCCATCCCAGCCAGGATCAGTATTTTTGCATTGTAGATGGAGATGGTGTAATCTATATGGGTGATAGTCCATATAACCTTTTTTATTCTCACCCTATTGATCATGACTGTGCAGTTTTAATTCCAGCCAATACCTGGCACAACCTGATCAATACCGGAGACCGGCCCTTAAAAATCTATTGTATTTATGCACCAATTGTTCATCTGCCGGAAACGGTACACTGGACCAAACGAGACTCGGATTTGGAAAAGTAAAGACAAAAAATCCGGAAGAAAATCTTACAAAAGATTCTCCTCCGGATTCTGTTATTAGAAATGGAACTTATCTTCGAAGTAGCTTTTAAGCTCTGCAATCGGAACTCTAACCTGATCCATGGTATCACGGTCACGAACGGTTACAGCGTGATCTTCTTCTGAATCAAAGTCATAGGTAATGCAGAATGGAGTACCAATCTCATCCTGTCTTCTATATCTTTTACCAATGTTTCCTCTGTCGTCAAATTCACAGTTATAGTATCTGCGCAGTTCATCAAATACTTTCTCTGCACCTTCATTTAATTTCTTGGATAATGGAAGAACACCAATTTTAACCGGTGCTATTGCGGGATGGAAACGAAGGACTGTACGTACATCGCCTTCTGCAATCTCTTCTTCATCGTAAGCTGCACAAAGGAATGCAAGTGTTACACGGTCAGCTCCCAGAGAAGGCTCGATTACATATGGAATATAACGCTCTTTCTTCTCATCATCAAAATAGGTTAAGTCCTGTCCGGAAGTGTTCTGATGCTGGGTTAAGTCATAATTGGTTCTGTCTGCAATCCCCCATAATTCACCCCAGCCAAATGGGAATAAAAATTCAATATCAGAGGTTGCTTTGCTGTAGAAGGAAAGCTCTTCCTTCTCATGATCTCTGACACGCATCTCATCCTCTTTCATGCCTAAGTTCTTTAACCAGCTGACACAAAATT
>Ga0316600_10000430_pt1 | contig 20474 bp, 18 predicted proteins | sample OWC_soil_day5_CT_FD_207652 | JGI IMG/M metagenome (GOLD analysis project Ga0316600, IMG submission 207652) | Wetland soil microbial communities from Old Woman Creek delta, Ohio, United States - OWC_soil_day5_CT | ecosystem: Environmental > Terrestrial > Soil > Wetlands | place: USA: Ohio... | reverse complement strand
GCCGATGATGCGAACGCCGCTGATCTGCTTGGGCAGCAGCTGCAACGGCACGCCGCTGGCGGTGGGCACGCACAGGTTGATGATGACGATGCTGTCGTACAGCGTCGGATCCGCCTGTGCATGGACAGCCTCGCGGATGTCCTCGAACAACTTGCCAGTGACCAGCGATTCGCTGTTGAAGGGCACGTAGCCGACGCTACGGCGCGCGCCGTAGAAATGCGAGGTGAAGGTCAGCCCGTAGACACAGCAGGCGCTGCCGCTGAGGATGGTGGCGGTGCGGCGCATGCGCAGGCCCACGCGCAGCGAGCCGAAGGCCGGGCACATGCTCTGCGGCTGGTCGTGCGGGCCGGCGCCTTCGGGCAGCGGATAGTCCTTGGCGTACTGCGCCAAGGTCTCGCTCTTGCCGGCCGCCTTGGCGGCCTCGAGCATCGCGTCCTTGCCGGAATGGCAGCCGTGGCCGTCTTCCTTGACGGCTGCGATGTTCTGGAGCTCGTTGGCGCCCATGGTGCTCACCGGGTCATGCCTCGTCGTAGACCACTTCCAGCGTCGGCTTGACCAGTTCGGTCTTGCCCACCATGTCGAACAGCGTGGCCGGTTCCATCTTGAAGTCGCGCCCCGTCACCTCGGCCGAGAACAGTCCCAGCAGTTGGTCCTGCGTCTGCGGCTTGGGCCGCACCGGCGGCGCCTCGGCGACGTTGGTCGCCAGTTCCTCGAACAACGGTGCCCACTGCGTACCGGGCCGGCCGATGATTTCGTACGACGCGCTCTTGCGGCGGATGTCGTCGTTGGCCGGGATCGTGGCCAGCACCGGGATGCCGGCGGCCTGCGCGAACTTCTTCGCTTCGCCAGTGCCGTCGTCGCGGTTGATGACCACGCCAGCCACGCCGACGTTGCCACCGAGCTTGCGGAAGTACTCGACCGCGCTGCAGACGTTGTTGGCGACGTACAGGCTCTGCAGGTCGTTGCTGGCGACGACGATGACCTTCTGGCACATGTCGCGCGCGATCGGCAGGCCGAAACCGCCGCAGACCACGTCGCCCAGGAAGTCGAGCAGCACGAAGTCGAAGCCCCAGTCGTGGAAGCCGAGCTTTTCCAGCGTCTCGAAGCCGTGGATGATGCCGCGCCCGCCGCAGCCGCGGCCGACCTCGGGGCCGCCGAGTTCCATGGCGTAGACGCCGTCGCGCTTGAAGCAGACGTCGCCGATGGCCACGGCCTCGCCGGCGAGCTTCTTCCTGCTGCTGGTCTCGATGATGGTCGGGCAGGCCTTGCCGCCAAACAGCAGGCTGGTGGTGTCGCTCTTCGGGTCACAGCCGATGAGCAGCACCTTCTTGCCCTGCTGCGCCATCATGTAGCTCAGGTTGGCCAGCGTGAAGCTCTTGCCGATGCCGCCCTTGCCGTAGATGGCGATGATCTGCGTGGTCTTGGTGGCGGGCGAGGTGGACACCGGGTCCGGCTCGATGGCGGCTTCCGCGCGCAACTGCACGTCGCGCAGGATCTGGATCGGGGACACCGAAGGGGCGCCGTGGGGAGTGCTCATGCGCTGTGTCTCCAGTCGAGGATCATCTTCAGGCAGGCCACATCGCCGAAGGCGGTGCGGTAGGCGGCATCGGCATGCGCCGCTTCTTCACGGTGGGTGATCAGGCCGTCGAGCGACAGCACGCCGCCCTCGATCAGCGCCTTCACGGCCAGCAGGTCGGGGCGCTGCCATTCGGCGGCGGCGCGGATCTGCGCCTCGCGCATGAAGGCTGGCGCGAAGGAGAAGGACACGCGCTCGCTGTAGAACCCGGCGAGCACGATCTCGCCCCCCGGCGCCAGCCGGCCGATCAGCGCATCGAGGATCGAGGCGTCGCCGCTGACGTCGTAGATGGCGCGGTAGTTGCGCCGCGGGTCTTCGTCCGGATGCAGCACGGTGTAGCCCTCGGCGCCCTGCGCACGCTGCGCATCGCGCTCCCAGACCACCGTGTCGGTGCAGCCGGCAGCGACGTTCAGGCGCGCCAGCAGGCGGCCGAGCACGCCGTGGCCGACGATCAGGTCCGGCGCCACCGGATGTTCACGCTTGCCGCCGCCGGACACCGCGTGGTAGGCCGTGGCGGCCAGGGCCAGCAGGATGGCGTTTTCGCCCAGTGATTCGTTCACCGGCACCACGCGCTTGCCCGGCACCACGACGCGCGCCGCGGCACCGCCGAACAGGCCGCGCACGTCGCCGAAGCAGTTGGCGCCCGGCACGAAGACGCGGTCGCCGATGTCCAGCCCGGCATGCACGCCAGCCTCGACCACGCGGCCCACCGATTCATAACCCGGCACCAGCGGGTAGCCCATGCCGGGGAAGTTGGGCATGCGCCCGCTCCACAGCAGCTTCTCGGTGCCGGTGCTGATGCCGCTCCATTCGATGTCGACCACCACGTCCTGGTCGCCGGGATCGGACAGGGCCAGCTGGCTCAGCAGCAGGTGTTCGGGTTGCTCCAGCACGACGGCGGTGGTCTTCATGCAGCACCTCCTGGACGCCAGGTCGGCGGTCGATCGGCTGGGATCGTGGGGCGGCTCATGGGTCAACGGGGCGTCGGGGTCGGAAAGCTCGATCGGTCGAATGTCATCTTAGTCTTACTGATCAAAGTGTCAAGTTCTGTTTACGCCATGGTGTTCGTGCTGTCGGCAACACCCCGGCGACAGACCAGAACCCCCACCTGCAGCGGGATTGGCGTGGCCAGTTCACGCACCTGCTCGAAGCCGGCCGTGCGCAGCAGCGCCGACAGTTCGCCGGCCGTGCGCGCGCGGCCGCCGCGCATGGCCAGCAGGTACATGCCGAAGTAGGCGTCGCCCATGCGTGGCGCGCCCGGCGCGCCGGCCATCGGCTCGGCCACGAGCAAGGTGCCGCTCGGCGGCAGCGCGCGGTGCACGGCGCGCAGGATGGTCAGCGCACGCTCGTCGCCATGGTCGTAGAGCACGCGCACCAGCGAGGCGATGTCGGCGCCGCCGGGCAGCGCATCGCGGGTGAAGTCGCCGCCATGGACCTCGGCGCGCTCGCCCAGGCCGAAGGCCGCGAAGGCCGCGGTGGCCGAGGCCACCACCGCCGGCAGGTCGAAGAGCATCAGCTTAAGGCCCGGTGCGCGCTGCCCGGCCGCCACCAGGAAGCGCCCCTGCCCTCCGCCCACGTCGAGCAGGCAGCGGTGGCCGTGCAGCGGGTAGGCATCCAGCACCTCCTGCGCCACCAGCGGCTGCGACGCGGACATCAGCGCGGAGTAGGCGTCGACCTCGGAGCGCGGCAGCGCGCCGGGCGCCGCAGCCTCGGCATAGGCCCAGTAGCGCGACAGCGCCGGCGCGTCGCCTTGCCCGCGCAACAACGTCAGCGGGTCCTGCAGGTCGGCATAGAGCACCGCATGGTGCTCGACCATCGAGGCGATGGCTTCGTTGCCGACCAGCGGCGCGCCCAACTTGCCCAAGCCGTAGCGGCCGCCGCGGCGGTGTTCCACCAGATCCAGCGACACCGCGGCGGCGAGCAGCCGTTCGGTGGCCGGCAGCGGCAGATCGAATCGCGAGGCCAGCACGGCCGCGGTCTGTGGCCCTTCGGCCAGGATCTCGAAGGCGCGCACGCGCACGCAGGCCAGCAGCACCTGCGAATAAACGAAGCCGGCCACGAGATCGAACAGCGCGCGAGCGCGGCGCCGCGCCAGCGGCCGCAGGTACCAGGTGCGCGCCGCGCGGCGCTGGAATTCGGGGCTGGTGAGCTTGCGGTCGCGCCAGGCACACCAGCGCTCGTGCCAGCCGGTCAGCCAGCCACTCGCCGGGGAGTCGGGCTGCGCCACGCTCGGCTGACGGGTGGAGCGTGCCGCCTGCATGCGTCGAGGGTCCGCGCTGGGCGGCCAGTGCTAGGCCGCCAGCGCCAGGTCGCGCACGCTGTCCTGCGGCACCAGGCGCTCGGATTCGGCACGCACCATGGCGCGCAGCAACGTGGCCCCGTCGCAGTCCGGGATGGCCTCGATCGAGCGCTCGACCAGGCGGTCGAAGTAGTCGATGGCGCCGCCCAGCCCCAGTTCGGACGCCGAGCTCGGCCGCGACAGGTCGCGGTCGCGTCCGGCCGGCTTGCCCAGCGCCTGGGTGGTGGCGACCACGTCGCGCACGTCGTCGGCCACCTGGTAGGCCTCGCCCAGGCACAGGCCGAAGGCGCGCCACGGCGCCGGGTCGGCGGCGGCGGCCAGCGCACCGGCTTCGGTGCAGGCGGCAAACAGCGAGCCGGTCTTGGCGCGGTGATAGGCGGCCAGCGAGACCCGCGGCTCGCACTCCCAGGCCTGCCCGGCGACGATGCCGCTGGGCCCGCCGATGCGCCGCCCGAGCAGCGCGATCAGCGGCGCCAGCAGGCGCTGCGTCTGCGGCCTGGCCGCCTCGGCCAGCGCCTGGAATGCCAGCACGATCAGCGCATCGCCGGCCAGCACCGCGAGGCGCTCGCCAAAAGCGGCATGCACCGAGGGCACGCCGCGTCGTGTGGCGGCGTCGTCGAAACAAGGCAGATCGTCGTGCACCAGCGAGGCGCAGTGCAGCAACTCGATGGCACTGGCCGCGGCATCGGCCAGCGCGGGATGCGGGTCGCCGCAGGCGCCGGCCACGGCCAGGCACAACTGCGGGCGGATGCGCGCGCCGCCGGGGAAGACCGCATGGCGCATCGCCGCGGCCAGCAGCGGCGGGCCCTCGGGGCCTTCGCCCAGCGACAGCGCCTGCTGCAGGACCTGTTCGATGCGCTGCGCGACCGACGCAGACCGGGTTTGGATGGCGGCTGCGGCGGTGTCCTGGCGGCGGCGCTTGTGTAACATTTTTATGTCACTCCTAGTTGTCAAGTTCAATTGACACAAGTAGGATAGGTCCATGTGCACTTCACGTCAACGTGGTCTTCGAGCGCTTTCGCGCCTGCGGCGATGAGCGTGCTCACCCTCAGCCTGAGCCACCACAGCGCCCCGCTGGACCTGCGCGGCCGATTCGCGTTTGCGCCGGAGCAACTGCCGGTGGCGCTGCGCTCGCTGCGCGAGCGGCTGCACCGCGCCGCGCCCGAGGTGACGTTGTTGTCCACCTGCAACCGCACCGAGTTGTATGTGGCACCCGGCAGCGGTGTGGCCGCCAACGAGCTGGTGCGCCCGGCGCTGGACTGGCTGGCCGAACAAGGCGGTGCCGACGGACCGACGCTGGCACACCACACCCGCGTGGCCGAGCACTGCGATGCCGCGCGCCATGCCTTCCGCGTCGCCGCGGGGCTGGATTCGATGGTGTTGGGCGAGCCGCAGATCCTCGGCCAGATCAAGCTGGCGGTGCGCGAGGCCGGGCTGGCGGGCACGATGGGCAGCACACTGCACCAGCTGTTCCAGCGCGCCTTCTCGGTGGCCAAGGAAGTGCGCACCGTCACCGACATCGGCTCGCATTCGGTCAGCATGTCGGCCGCGGCCGTGCGTCTGGCGCAACAACTCTTCGGCGACCTGAGCCAGGTGCGCGTGCTCTTCGTCGGCGCCGGCGAGATGATCGAGCTGGCCGCGGCCCACTTTGCCGGGCGCAAGCCGCTGTCGATGACCGTGGCCAACCGCAGCGCACAGCGCGGGCAGTCGCTGGCTCGGCGCTTCGGTTGCGAAGCCATCGGCCTGGCGGCGCTGCCGCAGCGGCTGCACGAGTTCGACGTGGTCGTCTCCTGCACCGCCAGTACGCTGCCGATCATCGGCCTGGGTGCGGTGGAAAGTGCCTTGAAGCAGCGCCGCCGCAAGCCGATGTTCCTGGTCGACCTGGCCGTGCCGCGCGACATCGAGCCCGAGGTGGCGCGACTGTCGGACGTCTACCTCTACACCGTCGATGACCTGTCGATGCTGGTGCAGTCCGGCGGCGAAAAGCGCCAGGCGGCGGTGGCGCAGGCCGAGGCCATCGTCGATGCCGGTGTGCGTGGCTTCGCACACTGGCTGGATCAACGCCACAACGTGCCGCTGATCCGCGAGGTCAATGCCCGCGCCGATGCCTGGCGCGACGCTGCGCTGACGCGCGCGCGCAAGCAACTGGCGCGCGGCGAGGACATGGACGCGGTGCTGGAATCGCTGGCCCGCGGTCTGACCGCCAAGGTGCTGCACGGCACGCTGAGCGAACTGCGCCATGCCGATGGCGCGCATCGCGCCGAAGTGAATCACGCCGTATCGCGGCTGTTCCTGCGTTGTGGCTCCCGCTCGGCCGCGTCGTGATTCAGCGTCCCGTGCGTTGACCTGGCTTGTGCGCTCCAGCTCAAGCGGCTGGCTCGCTGCGCTACCGTTGCAGGTGACCCCGAAGTTGCACGGCGACCACGCGCAGTGATCGTCCTCGCCCCACCCTGGGTCGGGAACTGCGGCTGACAGCTGCCGCTCGGGTGGCGACTGCGAACACCTGCCCTCGACCCCAAGGCGGCGGTCAGGATCGTCCGGCTGCTTCCGCCCCCATGGCCTTCATGACGAGATCGGCCATCGACCCAGCCTCGGCCGAAGTCTCACCGTGCAGCCCGCGCACCGTGCCGAGCCTGTCCTGCAGCGCTTCGTCCTGGCTGGCCTTGAGCTTGCCTTCGAGGCGATCGACGGGGATCTCGATGCCAACGATCGCGCGCAGCAACTGGTCGATGAACGAGGATGGTGCGTCGCCGACGCGCCATGGCACGGCCCGGCGGGCCTCGTGAACGTCGGTGAGTCGGTTCAGCATGTCGAGCAACCCGTCGCGGTCCTCGATCGCCCGCGCCATGCCGTGGGCATGGGCGACCACGTAGTTCCAGGTGGGAACGACCTTGCCGTGCTCCGCCTTGCTCGGATACCAGCCCGGCGTGATGTAGGCCTGCGGCCCCCGGCTGCGATCCAGCAAGAAAGGCACATGGTTCGCGATCAGACCTTCGCGGCCCTGGCACACCCAGGCCCCCAGCGGGCGGGACGCCATCAGCGCAAAGAGGGACTCCTGATCGGTGAGTTCGTGTCGCGGGTTGACGTACACGAGAGCCTTCAGAGTCCGAGGAGGGCATGCCGGATCAGCAGCGCCGACAGCACGAACATGGTCACGCCGATCAACCCGTCCAGCACCTGCCACGCCCGGGGCCGGGCAAACCACGGGGCCAGCCACCGGGCCCCGAAACCGAGCAGCGCAAACCACAGCAGGCTGGCGCTGCTGGCCCCCGCGATGAACCAGCCGCGCAGCGCCGCCGGCTGCTGCGCGCCGATGCTGCCCACCAGCAGCACCGTATCCAGGTAGACATGGGGATTGAGCAGCGTGAAGGCCGCTGCCTGCGCCACCGCGGCGCCCCGTCGCAGACCCTCGCCGCCCGCGGCCGCTGTCAGCTGCTGCGCCTGCCGCGCACGGTGCAGGGCCTGCCATCCATAGACCGCCAGGAAGACGGCGCCGGCCAGCGCCAGGGCCCGCGCCAGGCCCGGACTCTGCCGCAGGGCCTGGGCCATGCCCAAGACACCTGCAGCGATGAGGACGGCGTCGGCCAGGGCGCAGAACAGCACCACGCTGCCCACGTGCTCGCATCGCAGGCCCTGGCGCAGCACGAACGCGTTCTGCGCGCCAATGGCCACGATCAGTCCGAGGCTCAGGGCCAGGCCTTGCACGAACACGGGGAAGGCGAGCGAAGGGGTTGCCGTCAGGGTCATGATGGGGCGAGCTTGCCAGTCCTCGAATATGAAGACAAACTAATTCGACTAACTCAAATGTAGAAACACTTACCCAATGCTGGACTACTCGGCGCTGTCCGCCCTGGCCGCAGTCATTGGCGAGGGAAGCTTCGAGCGCGCGGCCCTGGCGCTCCACGTGACTCCGTCTGCGGTGTCGCAGCGCATCCGGCTGCTGGAAGAGCGCGTGGGCTGTGCGCTGGTGGTGCGCGAGCAGCCCTGCCGGGCCACGGAAACGGGCCGGCGCTTATGCCAGCACGTGGACCGCGTAAGGTTGCTGGAACAGGATCTGCAAGGCACGCTGCCGGCGCTGGCGCCAAAGGGCATCGCCCGGGTGGCGCTGCCCATTGCGGTGAATGCCGACAGCCTGGCCACGTGGTTCGCACCCACGCTGGCGGCCTTCGCGGCGGGCGCCCCGGTGCTGGTGGAGCTGGCAGTGGATGACCAGGACCACACCACCGAGTGGCTGCGCAGCGGCGCGGTGCTCGCGGCCGTGACGGGCACGGCCCGCCCCGCGGTCGGCTGCAACAGCCGGCCGCTGGGCGCCATGCGCTATCGGGCGGCCGCCAGTCCGGCCTTCGTGGCGCGCCACTTCGCCGGCGGCGTCGGGGCCGGCAGCCTGGCGCAGGCGCCCAGCCTGGTGTTCAACACCAAGGACGAATTGCAGGCCCGCTGGGTGCGGCGCCTGTGCCACCGGCATGTGGACCTGCCGCGGCACACCTTGCCCTCGCCCCAGGCTTTCGTCACCGCCGCCGTGGCCGGCATGGGCTGGGGCCTGCAACCCCAGGCGCTGATCGCTTCCCATCTGGACGACGGCTCGCTCGTCGAACTGCAGCCCGACACCCCGCTGGACGTGCCGCTGTACTGGCAGCACGCACGCGCGGCGTCGGCGCTGCTCGACACGCTGAGTCGCCAGGTTCTGTCCGCAGCCCGTGCCGCGCTGTTGCCCGCTTGACCCCGGGCTCGATGCCCGCCAGGCGCCGCATGCCGAACTCGGTGCGGAGCCCTCCACAGCGCAGCTTGTCCGAAAGCAATGCGCCTGCGGCAGTCGATTCGCGTGCGCTGCTAAGGCGCTGGCGGGTCGGCCGTGCCCCCAGTCACCCACGGCCGGATGCGGCCGTACACCTGCTGCGGGTCTTCTTCATGCGCCAGGTGACCCAGCCCGGCCAGTGTCTCCAGGCTGGCATGCGGCAGCAGCGCGGCCACGCGCTGCGAATGCTCGGGCGGCAAGGTCTTGTCGCGCTCGGCCACCAGCAACTGCACTCGGGTGCGCAGCGTCGGCAGCGCGGCGGCCAGTTCGCGCAGGTCCCAGTGGGCCATCATGGCCAGTGCGCCGGCCACGTGCGCCGGATCGCGGACCAGCCGGGCATAGAGTTCGACGCCGGCGTCGTCGATGCTCGAACCGGTGCCCGCAACCAGGCGGCGCACTCGGCTCGGGTCGGTCGCGCCCCAGGAAAACAGGTACGGCACCAGCCGGTTCGCCGCCAGCAGCTTGGCCAAGGGCGAGAACACCTGACCGGCCAGGCCGTGCAGCGGCAGCAGCGCGCCATTCAGACTGATCACCGACTTCAGGCCCTTTGGCTGATCCAGGGCCATGCGTGCGGCAATCGCTGCGCCGGCCGAATGCCCGATCAGCACCGTCGGACGTACGCCGATCTCGCCCAGCAGCGTGGCCACGCCACGGGCCATGCCGGGCAGCGTGGCGCCGTCGCCGCGGGCCGGGTCGCTGAAGCCATGGCCGGGCAGGTCCAGCGCCACCACGCCGGCCTGCCGCGCCAGCAGTGGCGCCAGGCTGCGCCAGGAATGGGTGGACGCGCCAGTGCCGTGCAGCAGCAGCAGTTGCGGGGCATGCGCCGACGGCGCCAGCCACTGCTGCACATGCCAGCGCCGCCCGCCGCTGCCGACGAAGCGGCTGTGCGGGTGGTGCGGCCAGTTGCGGCCGTGAATGGCCCAGTCCATAGGCCGATCGTCAATGGCCTTGGCGCGGCAGCGCACGCACCGCCGCCGACAGTTCCACCGCGCCGGCATGCGGCAGCGTGCGGTACGGCGCGTCCATGGCCTGCGCCAGGCGCTGCGCCGCCGCCGAGGGCTGCGGCGAGGTGTCGACCAGCAGCGCGGTCAGCCGCGCGCCGCGCAGCAGCCGCGCCATCTGCAGCGCATCGGCCTCGGCGCGCGCGCGCCCCGGCCCGCCGTCGAGCGCCACGTTGGCGCGGCCGTCGGTCAGCAGCACCACCACCGGCACCGCGCCGGCACGCCGCACCAGTGTGGCCATGGCCAGCGCGGCCTGCAGGCCGGCGGCCAGCGGCGTGCCGCCGCCGCCCGGCAGTTCGGCCAGGCTGCGCTTGGCCCGCACCAGCGAGCGCGTGGGCGGCAACAACACCTCGGCCGCGCGGCCACGGAAGGCAATCACGCCGACCTGGTCGCGGCGCACGTAGCACTCGGCCAGCAGCAGGTTGACCGCGCCCTTGGCCTCGGCCAGCCGGTGCAGCGCCGACGAGCCCGAGGCATCGATGACGAACAGCGTGGCCGTGGCCGCGCGCTGCTGCAGCCGGGCGATTCGCAGGTCGCTGCCGCGCACCTGCACGCGCTGCGGGCCCGGCGGCGCGCTGGCCGCCCGCAGCCGCTGCCACGGCGCGGCGGCACGCAGCGTGTCGATCAGGTTGAGACGCGCGCCGCCGCGCGGCGACCCGGCGCGCGAACCCACCGGCCGGCCGCTGCGCGGCGAACCGGACAGCGCGCCGACGCGGCCGGCGCTGCGCGCCGCCTCGCCGCTGAGCAGTGCCGCCAGCAGGCCGGCTGGCAGCGCAGCCTGGGTTGCATCGATCAAGCGGTCTTCCAGGGCCTGCGCCGCGTCGTCGCGGCCTGGCGCGCTCTCGGTGCCGCCCTCGGGCGGGGGTGGCGGCGGGTCCGGCGGGGCCTCGTCGGCGGGCGGCTCGGGCTGCGCTGGAGCCACGGTGGCGCGCGGGGCGAGCACCAGCCGCGCGGCCAGCCGGGCATCGTCTTCGATGACCTCGCTGCGGCCGTGCAGCGCTGCAGCGGCACGCGCCGCCCGCAGCGCCATCAGGCTGGCGCGCAACGAGGCCACGCCCATGCGCAAGGCCGTGGCACACAGCGCCTGCGCAATGGGCTCGGCCAGCGTCACCTGCGGCAGCCGCTGGCGCGCCGCCTGGATGTCGGCGGCGCCGTGTGCTGCCTCGCCGATGTAGCCCCAGCCGAGCGCGCCCAGGTCGCAGCGGAAGGCCAGCCGGTCGGCCAGTGCGCTGGGCAGTGCCGGGTCGTCGTCGCGGCCCTCGTCGAAGGCGACGATGCCGAGGCGGCAGGGCCAGCGCTGCGCCACGCCCTCGCGTTCGGCGCCGATCTCGCCGCGGTCCAGCACATGCGCCAGCCGCGCGGCGGTGGCCGCGCTCAGGCGTTCGGCCATTGGCACCAGCACCACGCCGCCGTCGCTTTCGGCCAGCAGCCCACGCTGCGCCACCGGGCGGCCGGCCTGCAGCGTGGCGCTCAGGTCCAGCCCGCCGAGCAGCCGCTCGTCGCCGATGTGCGAGGGCATGCGCCGCCAGGGCTGGCGCGCGTCGAGCAGGGCGCGCAGCAGCGCGGTCCAGTGGTCGCGCACCGGGCCGGCACTGGTGCGCAGCGTGATGCCGCCGAGTCCGTGCGGATCCACCGCAAACAGCGTGGCGGCCCAGACCGCGTCCGTCCAGGCCGGATCGGCCGCCGCTTCGGCGTTCACGCGGCGAAGACCTCCCGTATCGCGCGGTCGACGCGCGCGCCGGCATCGGTGTCGTCGAGTGGGTCGCGGCGCAGCCGGTGGCGCAGCGCCGGCTTGGCGGCGCGCTTCAGGTGCACGTCGGCCACCGCGCGGTCGCCATCCAGCGCCGCCAGCGCGCGCGCAGCGCGCATCAGCGTCAGTTCGCCGCGCAGCCCGTCGGTGCCGAGTGCCATGCACAGCTTTGCGGCGCGCTCCAGCACCGCGTCGTCGACGCGCACCTCGTTCAGGTGCTTGCGTGCGCCGACGATGCGCTTGCGCACGCGCTCGTCCTCGTCGTGCCATTCGGCGGTGAAGGCCGCCGGGTCACGCTCGAAGGCATCGCGGCGGCGCACCACCAGCACACGCTGCGCCAGTTCGGTGGGCGTGCGCACCTCCACCGCCAGGCCGAAGCGGTCGAGCAGCTGCGGACGCAGTTCGCCCTCCTCGGGGTTGCCGCTGCCCACCAGCACGAAGCGCGCTGGGTGGCGCACCGACAGGCCCTCGCGCTCGACCACGTTCTCGCCGGAAGCGGCCACGTCGATCAGCAGGTCGACCAGGTGGTCGTCGAGCAGGTTGACCTCGTCGATGTAGAGAAAACCGCGGTGCGCGCGCGCCAGCAGCCCGGGCTCGAAGGCCTTGACGCCCTGCGTCAGCGCACGTTCCAGATCGAGCGCGCCGACGACGCGGTCTTCGGTGGCGCCCAGCGGCAGGTCGACCACCGGCACCGGCACCAGATGCGTCTTCGGCTTGGCCTTGGCCTTCAGCGTGGCGCAGTCGTCGCAATGCGCCGACGCGTCGGCTGGGTCGCAGGCATAGCGGCAGCCGACCACGGCGCGCATCGGCGGCAGCAGCGCGGCCAGTGCGCGCACCGCGGTGGACTTGCCGGTGCCGCGGTCGCCGAAGACCAGCACGCCGCCGATGCGCGGGTCCACCGCCGAGGCCAGGATGGCCAGCTTCATCTCGTCCTGGCCGACGATGGCCGAAAAGGGAAAGGCAGTCGCCATCAGTTCACTTTCTCGCGTTCGGCGGCATGGCGGCGCGCACGCCGCACCATGAAGAAGGCCAGCACCGCCAGCGCCGGCACGGCGATGCCGACGATCAGGTCGGGCTCGAAGCGCCAGCCGCCGGCCTTGATGCCCTTGGCCAGGTAGCCCACCAGGCCGGCCATGTAGTAGACGATGGCCGCGACCGACAGGCCTTCGACCGTCTGCTGCAGCCGCAACTGCAGCCGCGCGCGCCGGTCCATCGAGGCCAGCAGCGCCTGGTTCTGGCGCTCGCGCGCGATGTCCACGCGCGTCGACAGCAGCGCGCTGGCCCGCGCGATGCGCTCGGACAGCCCGTGCAGCCGCTGCTCGGCCGTCTGGCAGGTGGCCACTGCCGGCGTGAAGCGGCGGGCCATGAACTCCTCGATGGTCTGCAGCCCGGGCAGCCGCGCCTCGCGCATCTCGGCAATGCGCCGCGTCACCAGTTCGAAATAGGCGCGGCAGGCGCCGAAGCGGAACTGGCTGGCGGCCAGGCCGCTTTCGACCTCGGCCGCCAGGCGCGTCAGCTGGTGCAGCAGGTCCTCGTCGTCGCCCTGCCCTCGGGCCAGGCCGTCGGTCAGCAGCGCCAGCTCGCGCTCGATGGCCAGCATGCGCGGCGTCTGCCGGCGCGCGATCGGCAAGGCCAGCAGCGCCAGCAGCCGATAGGCCTCGATCTCCACCAGCCGCTGCAGCGTGCGCCCGGCCTGCCCTGGCGTCAGACCGCGATCCAGCACCAGCCAGCGCGAGAAGCCATCGGCGTGGATGCGGAAATCGGTGTACACCGCACCCGCGCCTTCGGCGATGCTCGAGCCGGCCACCGCGTGGCCGCCGAAATGCTCGGCCAGCGCCGCGGCGTCGACGGCCAGGCCCGGGTCGCCGACGACGTCCACATGCGCTGCGGCGATGGTGCGGCCCGGCACCGACGACAGCCACTCGGCCGGAATCAGCGTGGCGGCCGGTTCCCGAAAGGGCAGCGCGGCCGCGCCGGGAGCGATGATCAGGTAGCCGGAGAATTCGCCGTGGCGCTCCCACTTGAGCCGCAGCCCGCCCAGGCTGGCGCGGAAATGCGTGGCGCCGGACGGCGGCGGCGGCATCCCGTGGCGCTTGCACAGCGTTTCCAGGTGCGCCAGTTCGCGCGCGCGGTCGTCGCTGTCGATGAGCACGGCGACGTAGCTGGCACGCGCCGGCGCCACCACGGTTTCCGGCGGGCGCGCATGCACCTCCTCGGCCATCGCGTAGCGCTCGGCATGGTTCGGCGGAAAGATCGGCATCGTTCGCTGTGGATCGGCCTGCCGCGGCAGGAACGCCGCACCGGCCCACGAAGTATGTCACTCTGATCTGACGCCTGACACTGTCAATCGACACTGTCGTTGGATCGCGTCAGGTGTACGCACCCGCATGCGGCGAGCGTGACCATAACCCAAGGCAGGCGGCCGCGTCGCGCAGGTGCCAGCCCGCGCGCGGGGCTTGCGGCTAGCATCGTCCCGGTTGTCTGAACCGGGCTCGCGATGAACGCTTCCACACGCTATCCGCATGTCTTCACGCCGTTGGATCTCGGCTTCGTGCGGCTGAAGAACCGCATCCTGATGGGCTCGATGCACACCGGGCTGGAAGAAGCCCCCGACGGCTTCCCGCGCATGGCCGCGTACTACGCCGAGCGCGCCCGCGGCGGCGTCGGCATGATCATCACCGGCGGCATCGCACCCAACGCCGAGGCCGGCGTCGGCGGCAAGCTGTCCACACCGGTCGAAGCCGCGCAGCACCGGCTGATCACCGAGGCCGTGCATGGCGCCGACGCGTCAGTGAAGATCGTCATGCAGATCCTGCACACCGGGGCGCTGGCCGGCACGCCGGCCTGCGTGGCGCCGTCGCCGGTGAAGTCGCGCATCGGCCGCTTCACGCCGAACGAGCTGGACGAAGCCGGCATTCAGAAGCAGCTGGCCGACTTCGCCAACTGCGCGGCGATGGCCCAGCGGGCCGGCTACGACGGCGTGGAGATCATCGGCTCGGCTGGCTACCTGCTGTCCACCTTCCTGGTGCAGAAGACCAACCTGCGCACCGACCGCTGGGGCGGGTCGTGGGAAAACCGCATGCGCTTCCCGGTGGAGGTGGTGCGGCGCGTGCGTGCGGCCGTGGGCGAGCGCTTCCTGCTGATCTTCCGCATCGCGGCGATGGACATGCTCGACGGCGGCCTGGCCTGGGACGAGATCGTCTCGCTCGGCCACGCGGTGGTGGACGCGGGCGCGAACATCGTCAGCACCCATTTCTGCTGGCACGAGGCCCCCGTGCCGACCATTGCCACGATGGTGCCGCGCGCGGCCTTCGCGCAGGTCACCGGCCGGCTGCGGCGCGAGCTGAAGGTGCCGATGATCACCAGCAACCGCATCAACATGCCGCAGGTGGCCGAAGACGTGCTGGCGCGCGGCGATGCCGACCTGGTGTCGATGGCGCGGCCGATGCTGGCCGACCCGGAGCTGGTGAACAAGGCGCGCGAGGGTCGCGAGGATCAGATCAACACCTGCATCGGCTGCAACCAGGCCTGCCTGGACCACACCTTCGGCGGCCGGCTGCAGGTGAGCTGCCTGGTGAACCCGCGCGCCTGCAACGAGACGCTGCTCAACTACCCGCCGGTGCGCACGCCCAAGCGCATCGCCGTGGTCGGCGCCGGACCGGCCGGGCTGGCCTTCGCCACCACTGCGGCGCAGCGCGGCCACCACGTCACGCTGTTCGATGCGGCGGCCGAGATCGGCGGCCAGTTCAACCTGGCCAAGCGCATCCCCGGCAAGGAAGAGTTTCACGAGACGCTGCGCTACTACCGCACGATGCTGGCCAGGCTGGGCGCAGTGCAGCGGCTGAACACCCGCGCCGACGCCGCGGCGCTGCAGGCCCAAGGCTTCGACGAGGTGGTGGTGGCCACCGGCATCGCCCCGCGCACGCCCGACATCCCCGGCATCGAGCATCCGATGGTGCTGCCCTATATCGACGCCATCCTCGGCCGCAAGCCCATCGGCCGCCGCGTGGCCATCATCGGCGCCGGCGGCATCGGCTTCGACGTGGCCGAACTGGTCTCGCACGCCGGCACCTCGGCCGCGCTGGACATCGAGATCTTCGCGCGCGAATGGGGCATCGACTTCAAGAACCATCCGCGCGGCGGCGTCACCGGCGTGCTGCCGCAGGTGGCCCGCGCTGACCGTGAGGTGTTCCTGCTGCAACGCAAGGCCGAGGCCCTGGGCAAGACGCTGGGCCGCACCACCGGCTGGACGCACCGCATGGTGCTGCAGCGCCGCGGGGTGGTGATGATCGGCGGCGTCGACTACCTGAAGATCGACGATGCCGGGCTGCACACCCGCGTCAACGGTGAGCCGCGGCTGTTCGAGGTGGACACGGTGATCGTCTGCGCCGGCCAGACGCCGCTGCGCACGCTGTACGACGAGCTGCAGCACGCCGGCATGAAAGCGCACCTGGTCGGCGGCGCCTACGAGGCCGCCGAGCTCGATGCCAAGCGCGCCATCGACCAGGCCAGCCGGCTGGCGGCGGAGGTCTGAGGGTGTCGCATCAACCCAAGCTGCATCACATCCGCGTCGGCGGCTTGTCGCTGGCCGCCTTCGAATGGCGTGCCGCGCTGCGCGGCAGCGCACCGACGCTGTGGCTGGTGCATGCCACCGGCTTCCACGGCCGTGTGTGGGACCAGGTGATCCACCAGCTGCCGGGCCACCACGTCATCGCCATCGAGCAGCGTGGCCACGGCCGCAGCGAGGGCACCGGCTTCGACAGCTGGGCCGATTTCGGCCGCGACCAGGCGGCGATGGCCGCAGCGCTGGACCTCCAGGGCGCGGTCGGTGTCGGCCACAGCATGGGCGCGCATGCGCTGGTGCAGGCCGCGGCCTACGAGCCTGCACGCTTCCGCCAGCTGGTGCTGATCGACCCGGTGATCCGCGCGCCGGCCGAATACCACCAGCCGCTGCCGCCGCCGGACACGTTGCACCCGTCAGCGCAGCGCAAGAACCGCTTCGCCTCCGCACAGGAGATGTTCGAGCGCTTTGCCGACCGGCCGCCCTATTCGGTGTTCGACACGCAGGCCCTGCACGACTACTGCCAGCACGGCCTGAAGCCTGCCGCCGACGGCCAGGGCTTCGAGCTGGCCTGCGCGCCAGCCTTCGAGGGCCGCATCTATCCGATGGCGCTGGCCAATGCCGGCATCTACGCCAGCATCCGCGCGCTGCAGGTTCCCGTGCTAGTACTGCGCGCGCGGCCGCAGGACCCGAGCATCAAGCCCTGGGACGCGCTGGGCACGCCGACCTGGCCGGCACTCGCGCAGGAATTCCGCTTCGGCCGCGACCTGCAGCTGATGGACAAGACGCACATGATGCCGATGGAAGACCCGGGCTTGGTGGCGCGGCTGATCGCCGATGCAATGGCAGGCGCTGGTGCCTGAACCGGCCCTACACCTCGAGGGTATAGACCTTGGCGGCGCGACGCTCGGCCAGTCCGTGGCCTTGCAGCGCGCGGTCCCATTCGGGGCCGTCTGCCCCCTGGGCCGGCACCAGGCCGGCGATCATTTGCGCAGCCTCTTCGGTACCCGCGTCGAATTCGGCGACCTGCTCGCGGTTGTCGAGAAAGAGCCGTGCCAGCCCGACACCCCCGGCATCGATGATCACCAGATAGCGCGCGATCTTGCGATGTTCGGTCTGCACGTGCGCCTGCGGGGTGGCACTGCCGTAATCTTGGCTCATGCCCGCATCTTGCCACGCGCTGCGCGCTGCCGGCCGTGACAATATCCTCCGACGGCGCGCGATGAACAAAGCACTGCCCGCGATCGCGGCCCAAGCCGAGCTGCACCACCAGCTGCTGCTGGGCCTGGAGCTGAGGGTCGCCACACGCGAAGGGCCCCAGGTAGTGGGCGACTGGATGTTCCGCCTGTTCCGCCAGCAGCACGAGGACAAGTTCCTTTCGAGCTTCGCCAAGCTCGGGCTGCAGGGCCTGCCGCACGCGGTGGCCTGCGCGCGTTACCACGTGCTGTCCAACGGCATCGGCGGCGTCGCGGTGGAATACATGGAAGAGTCGGACACCCAGGCCTGGGTGCGCTTTCGCTACCCGCGCTGGATGGTCGACGGCGCCGCAATCTGCGGCGTGCCGCTGGAGGCCGGCCGCGGCTTCCTGCGCGGCTGGTATGCGCACAACGGCGTGTCGCTGGGCAACCCGCGGCTGGGCTTTGTCTGCGTCTCCGAAGACATCAGCGAGGACATGCGCGGCCAGTACGGGCTGTGCGGCTATTTCCGCGAATACGAACACATGCTCGACGAGGAGCAGCGCCTGGTGTTCGCGCCGCACGAACGCCCGCCGCCCTTCGATCCGGCGCGCCAGCCGCAGCCGCCCGAGGCCGAATGGAGCGCCGAGCGGCTGGCCAAGGCGCGGCGCAACTATGCGCTCGACTACGTCCGCAATGGCGTGGCCGCGCTGGTGCAGGTGCTGGGCCGCGAACGCGCGCTGGCGCTGGCGGCGCAGGCGGCGCGGCTGACCGGGCTGCAGCAGTACCGCCGCATGGCCGAGGCCGTGGGCGGCGTGGACGGCGGGCCGAACGACGCCGCGGCCTTCCTGGCGGCGATGTTCGCAGGCATGGGCGATGAGTGTCGCGTCGAAACCGGCACGATCGCCCGGCTGCATCAGCAGGGCCTGCGCGTGCAACGCGGCCTGCCGGCGCCGGCCCGCGCCGACCTGCTGGCCTGCTGGACCGAGCTGTGGCGCGGCGCGCTGCACTCGCACCGTGCCTTCATGGACCTGTCGGTCGAGCCGGTGGGCGACGACGGCCTCGTCTGGACGATCAGGTCGAGCTGAGAAAGGACCTCATGAGCTGGAACAGCGAACTCGATGAACTGGCGCGCCGCACGGCGATGGCCGAGGCGATGGGCGGCGCCGACAAGGTCAAGCGCCAGCACGACGCCGGCCGGCTGACGGTGCGCGAGCGCGTCCACAGGCTGCTGGACGGCGGCAGCTTCCACGAGGTGGGTGCGCTGTCGGGCATCGGCGAATACGACGCCCACGGTGCGGTGCAGCACGTGACGCCGGCCAACTGCGTGTTCGGCCGCGGCCGCATCGACGGCCGACCGGTGGTGGTGGTGGGCGACGACTTCACCGTGCGCGGCGGCTCGGCCGATGCCTCCATTGCCAACAAGCCGCTGATGGCCGAGGACATGGCAGCCGAGTTCCGGCTGCCGATCGTGCGCATCATCGAAGGCTCGGGCGGCGGCGGCTCGGTCAAGACCATCGAGACCAAGGGTGCGTCCAACCTGCCCGGCGGCATCGGCACCACGCGCGGCTTCTGGCGCATGACCGCCAATCTGGCCGAGGTGCCGGTGGTCGGCCTGGGCCTGGGCTCGGTGGCCGGTCTGGGTGCGGCGCGGCTGGCGTCCACGCATTTCTCGGTGATGACCAAGACGTCGGCGATGTTCGTCGCCGGCCCACCGGTGGTGGCGCGGCTGGGCCAGGCGCTGGACAAGCAGGAGCTGGGCGGCGCCGACATCCAGACGCGCAGCGGCGCCATCGACACCGCCGTCGACACCGAGGACGAGGCCTTCGAATGCGCGCGGCGCTTCCTGTCCTACCTGCCGCCGTCGGTGCATGGGCTGCCACCGGTGACCGCCTGCGACGACGACCCTGAACGCGCCGATCAGATGCTGATGAGCGCGGTGCCGCGCGAGCGGCGCAAGGTCTACAAGATGCGGCCGATCGTCGAGGCGGTGGTCGACCGCGGCAGCTTCTTCGAGATGGGCCGCAATTTCGGCCGCTCGATCATCACCGGCCTGGCGCGCCTGGGCGGCCAGCCGGTGGCGCTGCTGGCCAGCGACCCCTTCCACTACGGCGGCGCCTGGAGCGCCGAGGCCTGCCAGAAGGCGGTGCGCCACCTCGACCTGGCCGAGACCTTCCACCTGCCCGTGGTCTACCTGATGGACTGCCCGGGGTTCATGATCGGGCTGGAGGCCGAACGCAGCGCCACCATCCGCCACGGCGTGCGCGCGATGGCGGCGATGAACCAGAGCACGGTGCCCTGGTGCACGGTGATCGTGCGCAATGCCTTTGGCGTGGCCGGCGCGGCGCACCAGCCGGCCGGACGGTTGTCGCTGCGTTATGCGTGGCTGTCGGCCACCTGGGGCAGCCTGCCGCTGGAAGGCGGCATCGAGGCCGCGTATCGCGCCGAGATCGAAGCAGCGCCCGACCCGAAGGCCAAGCTGGCGGAAATCGAGGAACGCTTGAACGCGCTGCGCTCGCCCTTCCGCAGTGCCGAGCGCTTCTGGATCGAGGAGATCATCGACCCGCGGCGCACGCGCGCGCTGCTCTGTGAATTTGCCCAGCTGGCCGAACCGCTGCGCACCCCCGGCCCCGCCCGCTTCGCGATGCGGCCTTGAACCCGTCAGGACCACCCAAGATGAAGACCCTCACCCTCACCGCCGACGTCGCCGGCACCGTCTGGAAGATCGAGGTCGCCGTCGGCGACACGGTCGGCGCCGACCAGGACCTGCTGATCCTGGAATCGATGAAGATGGAGATTCCCGCCTCGGCCCCGCAAGGCGGCGTGGTGCGCAAGATCCTGGTCGAGCAGGGCGAAGCCATCGCCGAAGGCCAGGGCCTGCTGATCCTCGAATGCCACTGAGCGAGCCCACACCATGACCCAAAAACTCTTCACGCCATTGACCCTGGGCCCGCTGACGCTGCAGCACCGCGTGGTGATGGCGCCGCTGACGCGCATGCGCGCCAGCCCCGACGGCAACGTGCCGACTGCGCTGAATGCGCTGTACTACGCCCAGCGCGCCACGCCCGGCGGGCTGCTGATCGCCGAGGCCACGCCGGTGTCGTGGCAGGGCCACGGCCACCCCAACGTGCCGGGCATCCACACCGCCGCGCAGGTGGAAGGCTGGCGGCGCGTGACCGATGCGGTGCATGGGCGCGGCGGCTTCATCTTTCTGCAGCTGTGGCACACCGGGCGCGTCTCGCATTCCAGCCACCAGAGCGACCGCGCGGCGCCGGTCGGCCCGTCGGCCATCGCAGCGCAGGGCACGACCCTCGATG